>OKWQ01000014.1_pt1 | contig 339605 bp, 345 predicted proteins | sample 1607071 | NCBI WGS metagenome assembly OKWQ01 (sample SAMN07501039, study PRJEB24779) | human gut metagenome | reverse complement strand
TAGTCTGGGGTGATATATATGGATAATATTCAATCTATCATTGCAAATCTTGGTTTTCCCATTGCAATTTCCCTTTATTTGTTGGTGAGAATTGAAGGAAAGATGCAAGGTTTGACAGATAGTATAAATGAGCTGTCCAACAATATTATTAAAATGAATAGATAAAGTAAATATAGACAATGCCAATGGGGTACACATTTTTGTGTACCCCATGTTTTTATATATTATTTACATGTGACTTTTACTACTTATTATATTTCTTATTGATTCAAGTACATAGTCAATATCTTCCACTGTATTAAAATGTCCAAAACTAAATCTTACTGTGCCATTTGGAAAAGTTCCTAGAGTTTTGTGAGCAGATGGAGCACAGTGAAGACCACTTCTTGTTTGAATATTATAAGTCTTGTCCAGCTGATGACAGACTATGCCGTTGTCCAAATCTTTAAAATCAAGACTAACTACAGCAGTTCTATTTTCTGTGTTTTTTTTACCTATTAATAAACTTTCATCTATAGATAAAATACCATCTATAAATCTCTTTGTTAAATACATTTCTTTTTCATATATATTTTTAGTTCCTACTTCTTTTAAGTATTTTAAAGATGCATTAAGACCGTATATTCCAGGAATATTGGCAGTTCCACTTTCGTATTTGTCTGGCATATATGTAGGTTGAATTTCTTCTTCTGACAAACTTCCTGTCCCACCTTCAATAAGGGAATCTACTAAAGGTACAATTTCATCTCCAATCAAAAACCCACCTATTCCCTGTGGACCAAGAAGACCTTTGTGACCAGTAAAACATAGTATATCAATATTACTTTTTTTCATACTTATATCTACTATTCCAGCAGTTTGAGCACTATCCACAATAAAGATTATATTATTATTTTTACAAATTTGACCAATCTCATTTATTGGTAGCAAAGTTCCACAAACATTAGATCCGTGAGTCATAACTACTGCCTTTGTTTTTTGGGTTATAGATGACTGAATATCTTTTATGTTTATTTCTCCTAAGGAGTTGCAAGGAACTTTAGTAATTGTCACACCTTTTTTTCCTAGTGAGCTTAAAGGTCTCATAACAGCATTGTGTTCCATGGATGATACTATAACGTTATCCCCCGGGCAAAGTAGTCCCTTTAGTACCATATTTAAACTAGCTGTAATATTAGCAGTTATTATTGCATTTTCAGCTTTGTCAAAATCAAATAATTCACATAATAGTTCTCGAGTTTCGTAGACTATGTTCTCTGCCTCATATGAAGATGAATAAGCCCCTCGATTTACGTTGCAACCAATATTATTTATATAATTAATCATGGAGTCACCAACTAAAGGCGCCTTTGGATAAGATGTAGCTCCATTATCGCAATAAATTTTTCTCATTAATACCCTCCTATTATTATCTCTCAAATTTAATATAGCACTCTTTATATATAAAATGCCTATAGTTTTTTCCTATAATTACCACACTTATATTGAATCTTTGCATACTGCTTCTAAACCATTTATTTCCTATTCTATTGTGATACCATATTAATTGAAATAATTATTGTAATTTTAGGAGGGTAGTATATGAAAGAAAAAAGAAATATTATTATTGGGGGAGCTATTATAGGTTTATTAGCTGTAGTTTCTGTGCTCTTAGGCAATCCAAAGAACATGGGTATTTGTATAGCCTGTTTTATAAGGGATATATCAGGTTCACTAGGACTACATAGTGCAGGAATAGTACAATATGCAAGACCAGAAATAATGGGGATGATACTGGGAGCATTTATAATAGCTGTTACTAAAAAAGAATTTGCATCTCGTGGAGGTTCTTCACCTTTTATTAGATTTTGCTTAGGATTTATGATAATGATTGGGGCACTAATGTTTTTAGGTTGTCCTACAAGAATGGTACTAAGATTAGCTGGCGGTGATTTCAACGCTATATTTGGTATAGCTGGGTTTGCTGTAGGTATAGTTATAGGAATAGTATTTTTAAATAGGGGATTCTCATTAAAGCGAAATTATAAACAAACTAAGGGGGAAGGATATATTCTTCCAATTATAAATGTGGTTTTATTTGTAATGTTAATCACATCTTCTACATTATTAATATTCTCAAAAGAAGGACCAGGTTCACAACATGCACCAGCCTTTATTGCACTAGGTATAGGTCTTGCAGTTGGTATCATATGCCAAAGAACTAGACTTTGCATGGTTGGTGGAATAAGAGACTTAATATTATTTAAAGATTCTTATTTAATACTTGGATTTTTAGCAATGCTAGTAGCAGCTTTTGTTGGAAATCTTGTATTTGGATTATTCACACCAGGATTTACGCAGCAACCAGTTGCTCACAATGATGGACTATGGAATTTCTTAGGTATGATAGTTGTTGGATGGGGGTCAATTCTTCTAGGTGGCTGTCCTATGAGACAATTAGTATTAGCTGGAGAAGGAAATATTGATTCTGTTGTTACAATCCTTGGACTGTTAGTAGGTGGGGCATTTGCTCACAACTTCAAACTGGCAGCATCTCCAAAAGGTCCAACTCCAAATGGACAAATAGCAGTTATAATATGCTTTGTTGTTCTTGCATTAATATCATACTTTAGTTCAGAAATAGGAAAAGCGAAGGTAAAAGAGAAAGGAGATGTTAAAGTTGGCTAAAAAAGTAGATGCAAGAGGATATTCTTGTCCTCAACCAGTTCTTATAACAAAAAAAGCATTGGAAGAAAATGTTCATGGTGTTGAAGTATTAGTTGATAATAACACAGCTTGTATGAATGTGAAAAGATATATGGAAAACGCTGGCTACAATGTAAGTATAGAAAAAATAGAAGATGATGATTTTCTAGTAACAGGTACAAAATAAAATGAAGTACTTTACTACATTTTTTACTCATTCTGGAGCAATTAAGTTTTCTAGATTGCTTAATAGAAAAAACATTTCAAACGAAACTTCGCCAGTTCCTAGAAAAATAAGTTCCAATTGTGGTATAGGAGTAAGCTTTACATATGATGATCTTGTTGAAGCATTGTACACAGAAGATATGGAAAGAATTTATCATGTTTTAAATGATAAATATAGTCTGTATAAAGATTTTGATGAGTCTTAAAATAAAATTTAAATAGTAATGTAAAAATCAGGTAGATAAATCTTATCTACCTGATTTTTATGATATAAAAGTTGCAAATATAATTTTTTACTATTTTAAGGGAACTTTAAACTCACAAAGTACATATTTCTCCTGTTTGCTCTTATCTATAACTTGTATCAAAATATATTTTGAGTCTTTTGAAATAGGCTCAAACTTATCATATTTTATAGTTCCTAAATCACTTTCTAAATTATAGCTAAAAGTAAGATTTTCTAAAAATTTACCTTTATCATCATAAGCCAATATATATGGATCGGGAGCATTACGTGGAATATCCATTTCTATCTCTGTAGTATTTGGTGTTAAAAGTATCTTTTTTAATTTGAATTTATTATTTTCTAAATTTGGTTCATAAGCTATATTTTTACTATCATCCTTTTTAACAGCTATGTTATAACTCCAATTACCTTTTACAATCTTATCTCCCTCCTTTGTGCATCCTGTGAGTTTTGATATGTTAATACTTAAATTAAATCTTGGTGTTACATCAACACCTTTTTTTACAAGGGGCATTAAATCGATACACAGAATTATTCCATATGTGTTTTTATCTATTTTTTTACTTACAATATTATCAACTTGTAATTTTTCATTACTAAAACTAGCCATTACATCCACATCTCTATCAGCATTATTTATATCAATATATTCCATATTATCTAAATGTCTATTTTCTGATTCTAATAAATAGCTTATATATATGTTACTTCCGTCACAGTAAGCCTCTTGTGCTGTAATTCCTACATCTTTACTTATAGCTTTTTCATTCAGTGTACTTCCATTTTTGCTATTAATACTCTTGATAAATGGATCTTTCTCTGATAAATCTTTGTCTTTTTTCAAAGTATTTATTATATTTCCTAAAAAAGGCACCTTATCTGCTAATGTGGGATTTAAAATAGTGACTCCTAAAAATATAACAACAGTAGCTGCTACTGATAAACATGCATTTTTAATCCTTTTTTTCTTTATATTTTCTTTTCTAATTAAATTTCTTGCTTCATCTATTTTTGTATTTACACAATTTGGTATTGTATTATCATCTAAAAATTTATTGTTTTTGTTCATTTTCATACCTCCTTATCTCATAGCAAAGCTTTGTCTTAGTTTTATTTTAGCCCTTGATATTCTAGACTTTATAGTCCCCTCTGGCTCTTTTAATATTTCGCTAATTTCCCTAGTATTAAACTGCGATATATAATAAAGAGACACAACTAACTTTTGTTCTTTTGATAAATCATTTAGCATATCTTCTATTTCAAATTTACTTAAAAACTCCTGTATATATCCTTCTTCCACATAATCATCTAATATTACTGTTTCTTTATTTTTAGCGATTATATCCTTGCATTTATTGATTAATATTTTAGTTAACCATGTTTTAAAATATGAATCATTCTTAAGAGATTTTATATTTCTATAAGCTGATATTACTGTTTCTTGTATGGCATCTGCCACATCTTCATCATTATTTAATATAGCTCTTCCTGCCTTATACAATGAAATTTTATTTATTTCCATAAGATTAAAGAAGGCTTCTTCATCTCCTTTTTTGGCCTTTTTGATCAAGTTTTCCATTATTTCCTCCTGATTTAATATGTACATATTACTATTCAAAATTTTGATTTATTTCTTTTTCACTTATTAGACTAGTGTTTTTCCCTATATAGTTGCATTTATTTTTAATTAATAATATTTATTATATCGCCTAGGTTATATATTTTTGAGATTATTTTCTATTATATATTATTTAAATGTATACATATGAGGATGGTGTGGAAGAATTGTATACAGAAAATATAGACTATATTTATCATGTTTTAAATGATAAATATAGTCTATATAAAGATTTTCATGAGTCTTAAAATAAACTTTAAATATTACTCAATAAATTTATGAATTTTTCATATAATCTATTATTTATTTTTAGCAGACTTTTTTTACCGTCTTTAAACTCTAAACTAACAATATGATAAGATATATACATATTTGATGTAAATATTGCGAGAATTCCTACAGGTCCCGCTAAGTATATAGCTATAACTAACCTAGCAATTATATCCAAAATATTTCTTTTATGAATTGTATGTATTAATTTATATTCCTCTATTATATAATTAGAAATATCTAGATTTAAATTTTCCTTTTCTAATGTTAATTTCCCCTTGTCATATTTAATTAAGCAATTTTTATAATCTCCATCAATAACCGTATTTTTCATAACCTTAACTCCTCCAGGCAATCTATTTTGTATATATTTATATTATATATATTTACTTGTACATATGTTGCTGAAAATCGGTACAAAGGAACCTATAAGCCTTTTGTTTTCTTTTTCCCATAAAAATACAGCCTCCTATAATAGTTAAATATCATAGAAGGCTGTTGAGTTTTGTTATTTACAAATTTTTTCACATACTCAAAATAGTAGTTTATTACTTTTTATTATTTTTATAATTCCTTACGCCAAAATAACCAATTACAATAACTACTACAACTACAAAATAAATCCAAGGAAAAGTTTCAATACCCACTCTTATCCCCCCTTTTTATATGTAATGTACATGAAAATCAAATAATATATATTATCTGATTCATAGTATATTATACCACTATTTTCCATATATATGACAGTTCCCCAGCTTTAATATGCTTGTTTTAGTATTTGAATAGGCATTATTTGCCTGCTAATCTTTTTAATTGTAGCTCTGTCATTCCATATTTCATTCTAAGTTGGTTAATGTTTTTGCCGTTATATGTTCTTGCAATTTCTCTGTTTCTCTCTCCCATAGTTACTCTGTGATAAACTGGTATGTACACATTAGTTCCTCCATAAAGTTTACTTAGTTTCAAAAAATTTCCCATTCCTATGATTTCCACCATTGCGTGTAAGTTATAAGGTATATCATCCATTAAAACATCCATAATTTCTCCTCCTATTTTATTAAAATATATTTAAAATTATTTTCTACTAGGCATTATATGAGTTTGTATAGTTTTTTAGTCTGTAGTTATTACTTGCTTCACTAAAAGTTATAATATTGTCTTTTGCCATTTCCACAAGTCTACTTCCCACAGCTTCGTCCCAGCTTATTATTTCATCTATGCTTTTTTCTGTTGAAATAATTAGGGGCATGTTTTTTAAATATCTACTGTTTATGATTCTGTAAATATAGTTAAGATCTGCTGCTGTGATTTTCCCCTTCAAAAAATCGTCTATAAAAAGCACTCTAGGGTTTAGGTACTTGTTCATTTCTCTTATGAAGTTTTCCTCGTCTGTTACACATTGTTTAAGGTTCATCATCATGGAGTTGTACTCCACATAGCGACATCCCACATTTTGGTCTATTAAATTGAGCATGGCAGCTATTCCTAGATGTGTCTTTCCTGAACCAGGACGACCGCAAATTAAGAGAGATGAATTATTATCTGCAAAGTCATTACAAAATTTAAGTGCCCTATGCCTTGCTTTAATTTGATATTTTTTTGCACAATTAAAAGAGCTAAAAGTTTTTCCCTTAAAAGCTTCACTTAGGCCGCACTTATCCAATTTTTCTAGTGACTGTTTTTTTGCTAAACATTCACAAGGTATGGCAACTTCACAGTTATGGCTGTTTTTCTCAAATATATAGCCAAAATCTCTGCATTTTTTACAGTCATAATTATCTTCCTCAGTTTTGCAGTTTTCCATTAGTTTTTTCATTCTTTCAAGTAGTTTTCCATCCATCTGCTCCCCCCTATACTACTCCAAGCTTAGCTTCAAGCTCTTTCATTTCTTTTAACAAATCCATGTCAATTTCTTCGTCATAATCCTCATGATTTTTTATGGAAATTTTCTTGTTTTTAGGCCCACTTACCCTATTTTCTTTATTCAAAATCTCTATTTCCTTAGCTTTGTACTGATCTAGAGTAAATATCTTGTCATTTGTCCATTTTTTGATTATGCCTTTTAGGTAAGATGGGGTTACAACAGACTTATCAATGCATATTTCTATGGCCTTATTAAAAAGGTCTGCCTCAATTTGTTGTGATATTTCCATAAACCAGTCTCTATTTGCAGGATAAATAGGCCCTATGTTTGACTCATAAAGTTTTGTGATTTTGCTTAAGTTTTTATCACCATTTTTTATTTTTTTAGTTTTGTCACTTAAATAAGTCACACATGCTTTTTCTTTGTTTATATATTTATCTTTCTCTTTCTCTTTCTCTATATCTTTCTCTTTCTCTATATCTTTCTCTTTCTCTAGCGTTTCATTTTTGTTACCATGTGTTTCATCTGCGTTACATAGCGTTTCATTTTTGTTACTGTGTGTTTCATCTGCGTTACATAGTGTTTCATTTTTGTTACTGTGTGTTTCAATTTCTTCTATTATATTATCTTTTTTACTTTCTCTGTGTTTTCTAACACGTTTAGTAGTTTTATCTTCACTACCTGTTAATTCAAAAGTCTCTAAAAGAACATATTCACTTTCACTTACACATTCTATAAGATTTTGTTTTTTCAAATATTCCAATGTTTCTCCTACTAACTTTGGATCTTCATCTATTTCAAGGGCTAAGTCTTTTGCAAAAGTATCTTCCACATATTCAAATATTAATTTGTTGTCATTTTCCAAAGATAAAGCAAGTAGCTCCAAATATATAAGCACCTTTTCATTTCCATTTTCACTTTGCTTTAACTTTTTCACTGATTTTTGTCTAAAAAAATTTCTTTGAACTTTTAACCAATAATATTTTTTTCCCATTTCATTCTCCTTAGTTTAATAGTTTTGTTTTCTCATTTCCAATCACATTCTCATTATTAATTACATTTTCATCTATTAATAAAGCTTTAAATACTTCTCTTCCTTTTGAGTTAATCATAGTCTGTATTCCACTGTGGTTATGTTGTGTTGTGTAAAATCTAAATGTAAAGTATTCCATGGCATGTGCATAAGGTTTGAGGTTGTCTGATGCATCTCTGTAACAATAATTATTAAGAAGTAGCCAGCTTACAAACAAGTTTTCTCTAATACCTATTATCTTTGCTGTGTCTCTAAAGTTTGTAGACAAATCAATAGAGCTTATTTCACTTTTGTGTGTGGAAGTTTTTGTAGTCGGATAAGTTTTAGTATTACTCTTTGTAAATGGCGATGTGTTTTGATTTTTCATTTTATTTTTTAGTTGTAGCAATCTGGCAATAAGAGCCTCTGGTGAGTTAAATTTCTTGTCCATTTCAATAAAATGCTTTCTTGCTTGTCTTCCTCTTTCACTTCTTTGGATCATACAAATTTCCTTTGCCATATCTATTTTCAATATATAATCTGTTTGATTTTGGATTCCTCCTGGGGTGTCACATTTTTGTGTAACCCTTTGATAATCTTCATTTTCTTCAAATCCGTATTCCAACATTCTAAGTATCCATACCTTATATCTTGTTTGGATATGAAGATATTTGTGCAAGTCTCTGGAGCTAATAACTACCTCCTCATTATCATTCATTGTTACTGGTACTAATTGTTGAATGTTGTGCATAGCTTCCATAATTTTTCCTCCTTAGTTTTTATAAATTTATTAATAAAATTATAGAGTAATTAATTGAACTGTTTATAAAATATATTTTTAGAAGTTATATTGAAAAATTCGCTTCGCTCATATCGCCAACGAGATGCCTTCGTTATCACTTCAGGCAACTCCGTTGCTCAAAAATACATTTTTTACACTTTCTAAATGAGTTGATATAACTTCATCCCAGAGTTTATCAACAACGTAAATTCAACTATAATTTGCTAACATGTAAAAAACTGCCATACTAAAATTAATATGACAGTTTTTTGATGATATTTTAATTATTTGATTTTAGAATTGGCACACATAAATATATTTCTGATTTTACTTCAGAAATATAAACTTTTAATTCATTTATTTTATGATTTTCTAGTAAATCTTTTATTATGTAGCTCTTTATTTTATCTTTTGTTTGTAAATTTAGCTCTTTCAATAATGCTAAACTTCTTTTTTTAATCTTTTGTGCTTCTACATTATTTTTATCATTATTAAGTACTTTGTTACAACAATTAATAGATTTAAGATATCTTCCTGATTTTTTATAAAGAAATGCACATGTTAATAAGTAACTGCTATCATGTTCAAATATATTGCAAAATAATAAGTAAATTTTTAAAGATTCTTCATACTTTTCATTTTTCAATAAATCTTCTGCTTCTTGCAGTTTCTTCTCTACTTTTGTTTTTAATTTAGATATTTTGTTTTTGTAAAGTTCCTTATATTCCCCTAGATGCTCAACTGATATATCATTTACAGCATCCCTATATTCATCGTAAGACATTTCTACACCAAGGTGTTTTAACACACTATCTAAAGTTTCTTTTTTTACTAGCTTTTTATAGTTTTCTATGATGTATATATTTGTTACGGAAACATTAGATCGGGCTGATAATGCCTCTTGGGAATAACCTATACTTGTTCTTATTTCCTTCAAGTCTATCCTCATAACTACCTTATCCACCCTTTTCATATAAAGTTTATTACAAATAAATTATAATAAATTTTCTTATAAATGTCTCGGTAGAAAACCGGTAGATTTATAAATTTTCTCTTTTTTGACAATATTTATTCCTAAATGTGCATAAATCGTAAAACTTTGTTCAATTAAAAAAGGCATACACATTTTTGTGTATGCCTTTTTTGTATGCGTCAAAATCTTTACCTAAGTTACAGTTAATAATGCATATATTTAGTTTCATAATGTAATAATGCCTAAGAAATTATTTAACATATGTAAAATAATATTGTATTTTATATCCTTCGTTTTAACATAAATATATGTTAATGATATTGAAATCAATAGTCTGGGAAGAGCACTTGATATTACTGATAAAATAAGGTTGTAATTAGAATAACCCCAATCTCTAGTATGTATAATAATAAATAATATAATATTAGTTATTATTACAATATTTTTAACTACATTATTTTTCATATCTAAATAATCATATGCAATATTAAAATATACCCCTCTAAAGATTAATTCTTCCATCAATGGACGAAATGTAAATGCACTTATTAATAATATATTACTAAGTTCCATATTAGAAGCATTTCCATATGGCATTTGCTCAGTAATGTGTGAACACAAATACCCCCATAACATACTCATCATTGGCAATGATAACGTTATTAATATATATTTTTTATTATAGTCAAGAAGACTTTTTAGAGAGATTTTTCTATAAGCATTTTCTAATATTCCATTATTATATATCTTACAAGTTATTAAAATTATTACTAAATAACCTGTAAAAAATATAATAGCATTAATAATATCACTTGATGATAATCCCTCAGTTCTTTCAAAAATTTGAATCAGCAAAAGTGATATGCATGCTACTATAAATATTAATATGGCTCCACAAAAATTGAAAAAATATTTTGGTAATAAACTAATTACTCCCTGTTTTTTTTCCTCATCTACAGTGTTCATAAGTCCCCCTTAAAATAATTTAATTCAACACAATAGTAGCACTAATTTTTCTAAAGGCTATATTTATTACGAAATCGTTAAGTTATTCTCCACCTTTCCTAGACCTTTGTGTAAGTAAAAAAGGCATACACGTTTTTGTGTATGCCTTTTTGATACTTTATTTTTAGGCTATGTTAGATTTATCAAGAGTAAATCTAAAATAATATTAGAACAACTTAATCTTAACAGATTATATATGTGTAGTCCGTAATATATTAAAATTGCGAACTATTTTTTTCTACAATATAATAATACTTACTTCAAATTTAGAGAATCTTTATCAATTTCATTATATAAAGCATATCCACTAATTAATACTCCAAATCCACCGACTAAAGAAATTACTACTCCACAAGTTCTATAACTTATTGTACTATCTTCAACAATGCTTTCATATTCATTAGTATCCATCATTCCGCCATTTTCTGTCATAGCCTTCATTCCTTTACTCTGCCCAATCTCTGCTGATGAAAATATTAATATAATCCCAATTACAAATGTAATTCCCGTAACTATTAAAGAATTTATAGCAATTTTGGTTTTCATATGCTCCCCCTTAACTCATTAATTCACACTATATAACAATTGTGAAGTGGTAGGTACTTGTGATTGTTGATACCTTAAAGTTTCAATACTTTCTCTATTTAACTTTATCAAACAATGGTGCTTCAATTCTAAAACATCTGATATTCTAAGCCCAGTTTTTAACATAATATAAACTATTAGAATAATATCTTTATGAATATTATGCTCATTTTCTATGTCCAAAACCTTTTTCTGGTGCCCACTCACATTCTCCATTAATATAGAATTTATTATTACACATCTCGTCTCCATCACCCAATATTTTATCTCGCAAAAATCCGTTTTTTAGATAGTGTGACGTTAAATAATCTTATATAAATTTCATATTTATCATATGGTATGAAATACTTCTTTATTTTTCATTATATATCAGTTGCAAAATAACTTCATTATATTTAATCCTTCCAAAACTTTTCCACATTAACTACTTCATGATTTAATCTAGAATATTCTCCTGCAAATGCCATTATATGACTCTCCACAGAAGTAATTGCACCAGTTTTTACTTCCTTATTATTTGAACTTACGGCTTTCACAAACTCCTCCATTAGTTTAAAATCCCCTCCACCATGACCACTTTTTACCACCTTAGGATGAATTACTGTGTGGTGGTTATCTCCAAATTTATGCACCTCTATTACATTCTTGTGAAAATCCCCTCCCACTTCTCCATGGGAAAACATAAGCTTTATAGTTCTTGTACAATCCTTTGTAAATGCACATAAGTTGAAAGTGGCAGTTATATTGTCTTCAAACTCCAATATACTTACCATATGATCCACCACGTTGTTGTCACATTTGTACACACATCTTCCATAGGGGCCAGTAGTTATAGCCTTTGCCAAATTTACTTTTGTAGGGTTGGCATCCACTGCATATAGAGATGCCTTAAGTACATCATCTTCCAAATATATTTTCTTTGCACTATAGGGACAAGCTTCCTCAGCTGCACAGTCTACACATCTATTTGCCATGTTTTCCTTGAAGTTTTCTTCTTTCATATGACTTAGACTTCCAAAGGAGGATATATATTTGCAACTTTTCCCTGTTAACCATAATAATATATCCATATCATGACAACTTTTAGCCAATATTAGTGGACTTGTTTCATGGCTATTTCTCCAGTTTCCACGTGTATAGCTATGTGCAAAATGATAATATCCTATGTTTTCATTGTGTTGTATGCTTATAAGATCACCTAATTCTTTGCTGTCCACTATTCTTTTTAGCTCACTGAAAAATGGTGTATATCTTAGAACGTGACATATGATAAACACTTGGTCTTTGTGTTTCTTTGCCAGTTGTCCTAGTTTGATTACTTCCTCCAGTTTATTTGACATGGGCTTTTCTAGTAATACATTATATCCTTTTTCTAGTGCTGTTTTAGTTGGTTCAAAATGGGATTCATCACTGTTGGCTATTATTATTGCATCTGCTAATTTAGGTTTAGATAAGAGTTCTTCATATGATGTGAAAATATTTTCTTCTTTTATATTGTATCTATTTTTAAAGTTCTTTCTTTTTTCGTCCTTGGGCTCTGCTACTGCTACTATTTCTCCTAAGTTGGGGGTTTCCAGTAGATAGGGTGCGTAGGCATTCATCCCCCTTGATCCTGCTCCTATTACAGCAACTGATATTTTTTTCATACTATCTCCACCCTTAATTTGTATTATAGGTAATTGTTTCCTTCTATTTATATATTCATATAAACATAATTAAAATGAGGAAAATTTAAGCTTTTAATTTATATTTTTATCTTAAGATTTGTTTAGATACTGAACAATTTGTTGTTCTTATCAAAACTCATTGTTACAATATGGTTAAAATGTAATTTTTTACATTATTGTAAATATTATAATTTATTCTAAAGGAGTATAAATTTCATGAAAAAAAAATTGGTAATTCCATTTATAGTTGTACTTAGTCTATTTTTTTATATAGTATCATCAAATATTAATAAAGAAGTTTCTGATTATGACTATGGTGTAGTATATAGCTTGACTCACTCCAAGTCTAGAATAGTAACATATGATAAAAGTGGGAAGCTAATCGACGATAAAAAATTGAAATTTAAAGGAGTTAATCTAGGTGGTTTTACTGAGGTCGGTTTAAAAAACGGTGATGATATTTATTATGCAGATCCAATTTATAAAAACCATATTAATAATTATATAGTTAAAATAAATATGAATACATTAAAAGCCAAGGAAGTTGATGCTTATAATATTTCTCCTACAATTTTTTGCATAGATGATAAATACGCTTACACAGGTGCTTCTAATCCAGATGGCACACATATTAATAAAACAGATATTAAAAAAAATAAAGTGATTGAATCTACAAAAATTGATGATGCAGGATGTTTCTTATTAGAAAATAAAGATAAGCTTTATTCTATAAATAATAACAGTGATACAGAAAAAAATTGTCATACTAATTTATATATTTTAAATAAATCTAATTTAAAAGTTAGTGATACTATTGATTTAGGCGAATCAACTTATGTGTCTGACGCTAAAATAATAGGTGAAAATATGTATGCATTACTATATTGTGATGGAAATGATGAATACTCAAACATAATGCTGAAAATAAATTTAAAAGAAAAATCTATAGAAAAAATTAAGTTACCATTTAAATACTTAGCACGTATGCATTTACATAATAATAATCTATATGTAGTTGAATATGAATCACATGATAATGATACTGGAAATAGAATTGCTAAAATTGATTTGAAGAATATTGAAAATATCAAAGTATTTAAAAGTAAAAACAAAAGCAGTTGTAGTTATATTCATGACAATAAATTTATATCTTGTGACGGAGAATATATATATACTTATAATATTGATGATTTTAAACTATTAGATAAATTCGAAATTAAGCAATTTGATGATTTGAATTTTGTGTCTTTTTACATAAAATAAAGAATGCATAAAATTAAGGCCCTTTAAATCCTAATAAGTGGATTTTAAGGCCTTTTTTAGCATTCTGATAAAAAATACCATATAAAATTATTTAAACTTACGGCTTTTACAAATTTTTTGTAGGATTGACATCCACTGAATATAAATAAGTTTTAAGTTTCTTTTTATTCATGAAAGTAATGATATGGATCATCAGGATCTAAATATCCTGGATTTATAACATTGCCATATTCATCTCTACCATTATCATCTCTATAATCATCATATGGACATTCATTTTCCCATTCAAAATACAATGTTTCTTTTATATCTTCATGAATTTCATCTAAGGTAGCTATTAAATTGTTCACATTTTCAAAATAAGTTATCATTGTATCAATTTCGAATTTTGTGAAATAGTGATTTATATTTACAGCCTCAGGTCTTTTATTAATGCTTATTGTTTTATATGTTTCTGTTATTGCATTTACATAATCTCTTTGCCTTTTACTTGTATCTTCTGTATATTTATATAATTCATATTTTACACTACTTTTAATATCTTCCTGTGTTCCATTGCATAATCTGTTCATTATTTCTGATAACTCAGAAGTTATAAGTCTTACCTCTCCACATAATTCATAGCATATAATATCATATATTTTGTCATATAATTCTTTATCTGAAAATTCTTCTCTAATTTCCTCGTGTATATCTTTAATTCTTCTTCTAGTAGATTGTCCACTTAAATTTGGATTTTCATCTGAACTTTCCAACATAATGCATACCCCCTAATAATAATTATTTGCACTTACAAGTTCTATCCTGTTTGCCTAATAACTCTATATTCATATGTTAATTTATTTACCATTATGTTACTAAATATCTAAATAAATTTATGCGATTCCGAAGCTGTATATAAGCATGCACTTGAAAATGACGAGGCTATACATATAGATTTATAAGAAAATTTGATTAAATAACTCTCTTAATAATAAAAGAGAACTATGGTATTTAAAAGTATATAGGTTACTTAATATATTCTAAAATCAAACAGGTATCTAATATTACTAAGTTATGTAAGATATTTGTTTGATTTTTATGCATTATGCTATAACTAAATTAATAATTAATATAAATAAAAAAAGGGGGATTTAATATGGAATTAGCAAATAGCACTTGTTATGCTTACGGCATATCTACAACTTTTGTTTATATAGCTTTAGGCATAGTAATTATAGGTGGAGGAGTTTATTTATATAAAAAATTAAAGAATAAAAAGTAATATTCTATTGAACAGAACACAATACTTGTAATTTTAAGATATTGTATCACTCTATCCTTTGAAGTTTCTGTAAAAGTTTGTTTTTGAGATATTATTCTCATTTATTATAATTTTAGATATAAAAATAAGGCAAGTCATATTTTGTATAACTTGCCTTACTCTTATTAATTTTATACCATAGCTGCCTTTTTATTAACTATATTATCTCAAATACATTACTTTGAAAGTAACTCAAGTGCATTGGCATATATTTTAGCCAAAGTTATCAGACTATCTATTTTTATATATTCATGATTAGTATGTTCCACAACTTCCTCTCCTGGAATGCATGGACCAAATGCTACTATATTATTAAGGTGTTTTGCATAAGTTCCTCCACCAATTGCAGTAGCAGCACTATCTCCATCGTAGAATTCACTATATACATCTGTTACAGTTCTTATAAGTCTACTATCCTTGCTCACATAAAGTGGTTTTGCATTTTCCGCATTCTCTGCATCAAATCCTTGTAACTTAGCCAAGAAAGTTTCCAATATTCCTTTCTCAGTCTTTGTGCATGGGTATCTTAGGTCCATATGTAGACGAAGTTTTCCATCTACAACCTCTACAATACCCATATTCATTGTTAATGATCCTGTTTCATCTTCCATATCTACACCAAGTTCAGCTCCAAAAGTTCCTTCACATAAATACTTACGTATAAATGCAAGTTTTTCTCCTTCTTTACCTTCAACAAGGTTGTTATCTACTAAATATTTAATTAATATGCCAATAGCATTTTTACCTGTATGTGGTATACTTCCATGAGCAGGAATACCCTTAGCTGATACAGTTACACTTTTATCAGCATTTTCTTTGCAAGTAATGTTTTCTGTATCTGGACACGTTTTCCCAGTAATAATAGCTTCGGCTTTATCAGGAACAGCATTTACCACTATTCCACCAGCTATGCTCTTAATGTTTGAACCATCTGTCAAATCAAATGGAGTAGTTAGTTCAAAACGAAGAATTCCTTTTTCACCATAAATTGCTGGAAAATCAGCATCTGGTGTAAATCCGTAAATAGGTGCTTTTTCTCTTTTATTATAATACTCCATATCTTCACAACCTGTTTCTTCATCACATCCAAAGATAATTCTAATTTTCTTAGAAGGCTCAAACCCTGATTCTTTAAGTGCTGCTAATGCAAACAAAGCTGCATTTATAGGTCCTTTATCATCAACAGTACCTCTTCCCCATAATTTATCATCAACTATTTCACCAGAATAAGGCCCATATTGCCATCCATCTCCCTCTGGAACTACATCCAAATGACCAAGAGCACAAACGTATTCTTCCCCTTCACCATACTCTGCATATCCATAATAATTGTCTACGTTGGTTACTTTAAACCCTAGTTTTTCAGCAATCTCAAGTTGTTTATTAAGGGCTTTACATACTCCCTCACCAAATGGCATTCCTTTTTTAGGTGTATCTCTTACACTTTTAATTTTAACCACATCTTGTACTGCTTTGATTAATTCTTTACTGTTTTTTTCAACGATTTCATTTAATTTATTATTCATTTCTTATACCCTCTTTCATAAAATAATCATATTTTATTTCATTTAATCAGTAGTTATATTTTTTTGTATAACTTAAGTGAAATTCTTATAATAATAAATCCTGATCATAAGTACTATGTTAACTGTTGTATAATACACTACCATTTATTATAGTCCTCAATCTAGTCAAGAGTCAAATTGCATGGCATTTTCAGAATATTCCCCCATATGTCATGCCTTGCTTGAAACAAGTAGGTAAAGCCCTAAATCACAACAAAAAATGACACTAAGTGTCATCTTTCCTACGGCCTTTTTTAAGGGTCATTTTATAACTCTCTTGTTAATATTCACATTCTCTACTCATTGAGTCAAAATCACGGTCTGTACTAAATTTGAATCTTGCTTTTTGCCCAGCCTTCCAGTTTTCAACGTAAGCTGAAGTACTTTCTAGAATTACTTCATCTTTATCTAATAAATTTATTTTTATGTTAAAATAATCATAATCAGTGTTTGTAGTATTTTCAATCACAGCTTCATAATCTTTCCACCCTCCCGAAGAATTTGTAACTTTAAATTTAGCCTTATCAACTTCTTTTTCTATGTTTTCATTATCTTGTACTTGATTTGATACTTTTCCAAAATCATCTAAATTTTTTTTATGTTTATCAGATATAGTTAAGTTATAATCATCTTTAAAAATAGTAATTAATTTGCTTCTTTGTTGATATCCTTCTCCCCACATTTCAATGCCTTTATTCATATCAACACGCATTTCTTCTACACCTTCTTTTTGTTTTTTAAGTAAGTTAATATATGAAATTGCTGATTCTTGTAATTTACTATCTTTAAATTTTAAATCCTTATATTTTTCAATATTTGACAATTCAGCATTAACAAATTTGCCATAGTATTCAATAATTTTTTTTTGATCCGATTCTTTTATTTCTCCTTTATTAACTAAATCATCATACTTGTCATTTAAATCCCAACGTGATTCTAAACCTGTTGCTAAACTCTTTATAAATTCATCATCATAAGTCTTTACCTCTTGTTCTGTACTGCTACATCCTAAAACCCCAAAAGATAGTACAGTAACTAAAATTAAACATAATATCTTTTTCATATTCTCTCCCCTTTCTTCAATTACATATATATTTTTTTATTTTTAATAATAATTTTTTCAATTAACCGTAATTTATATATTACTATCGTAAATACACCATCTTCATCTTATGCTTAATATTTTAGTACATCTATTTAGCATTTTATATAAAAATCAACTTCTATTTACCAATATATTAATTAATCTAATCTTGAAAATTAGCAAATGGTCTATTATTATTATTTTTATTTTTATATTCTTGAATAAGCCTTTTTTCTTCTTCTCTAGGATTTCTTGAATCATCACATATATAATACTCAATTATAAACTTGCTACTATTTTTTAGTTGCCATAAAGCTTTGCTACCTCTATGATTGTTACACTCATTGTATCCATATTTAACAAGAGCAGAAATTCTATTTCTCAAATTTGTTGCTTTTCCATAATATAGAATGCTTTTATCAACTACTTTACTATATTTTTCTTCTAGAAATTCTTTATTATAAAGTAAGTTTTTACCTTCATGATTTTTAATAGCTGTTGTATTGTTCGTTATTTCTACACTGAAATTTTCAGGTGCTTTTACAATATACACTCCACCCATTGTAGGAATATCTTTATATCCATTTTCATGAAGTTCTTCTACAGTTACAAAATAATTCATTTTATTCACCTACCTATCATCAAGCTTAATTCAATAACTTAGTCATCTATTAACAATTATATAGTGATTTATGGTCTTCTAAGGCAAACTTATCTGTCATTCCTGAAATATAATCACAAATTGTTCTTAATAAAGCATTTTTATATATGGATTCAATCTGACAACTTTCTTCTATTTCACTTTGTATTACATTACAATGTAAATAACTAATAAAATCTCTTTTATCACCAACATTATTTACTTTTATAAGTTTTTCTAGGATAGAATTTATTATTTTTTTATCACCTTTACATTCTCGTTTTACATTTCTTAGTACATCCTCTTTTGAGAGTATGTTTTTATATAAATATTCTATAGTTTTGTCACTTAACTGTTGAGGATTATGAGTATATGCTTCAAATAATTTTCCAATTACATAACTACCTAATCCATCCATTCGTTGAACCTTGTTTGATTTAAGTATTTTATTACATAAAAAATTTTGTAAGACTTTATCTCCTTCTTTTACATCTTCAGAAAATTGAATTATTTTAAATATTAATTCTTCACATTTGTTTTCTTCTAAAATATTTTTGTTATTATAAATTTCTTCCTTTTTTTTGTAGAATTCTTCATTAGTTTTTATTTCAAAATTATCTTTAATCTTAATTAGATTCTCTTTAGAACTATTTATTAAATCTGTAGTTAAAAAATCAACTATAAATTTCGAGAATTTTGTCATTACTTTATATGGATTATCTTCATTCATGATTTTTTCTAGTAAATCTTTTTGATTTTTGTATTTTTCATTATCTAAAGATTTCTTAAAAGTTTTAGATAATTGATCATATAGTTCTTTTTTATCTAAAATTTTAAAATCATAAGCATCTTCTATATCATGATGTCTTTGAGCTATTTCATCTGCAATAGATACAACTATTCCTTCCAATGTCCAGTATTTTTTTGATTCTAAACTTTCAACTATATCCTTATAAAAATCATAACAAAGTTCTTGACTACAATTCTTTTTAGTATTTTCTTCACTCTTTTTATGTTTAAATTTACAATTTAAAAAATCATCTTTTTTGCATGGTTTAGATTTAAATGAGCTATGATAAATAATTCCCCAGATAGTCTCTTTAGTTAAATTTAATGGTTCTGATTCCAATTCAGTAACAACTCTAGCACTTTGTAAATTATGTTTAAATCCTTTATTTTTTTCATCTATATTTACATTGAAATCTTCAATAGTATAACATCCATTCATAATATCGTTTAATGTTCTTTCTCCTACATGACCAAATGGTGTATGCCCTAAATCATGTCCAAGAGCAATAGCTTCAGTTAAATCTTCATTCAAACCTAACTCTTTAGATATAGTTCTTGCAATTTGCGAAACTTCTAATGTATGAGTTAGTCTAGTCCTAATATGATCATCAGTAGTACTTGTGAATACTTGTGTTTTCCCACTTAATCTCCTGAATGCTCTAGAATATAAAATCCTATCCCTATCTCTTTGAAAATTATTTCTTATTGGATGATTCTCTAAAGGTTCATCCCATCTTTCTACTTCCTCATCATTAGCTCTAAAAATATTGTTTTCTTTTATAGTTTTATACTTTTCATTTAATTGTTCTATTTTCAATTTTAAAATTCCCCTTTTCTATAAATAATAAATTGCGGCAATACTGCCCTTAACTTCTACATAAACTCATCAGCACTACTACTCATGTCCTCTAAACTAAATCGCAGTCTCCAACTCCTCAAAATACTTTCTAGTACACAGAATTTTTACTTTCTCCTCTCCCCTAAGCAGAATTAAGACATTCTAATCTATTAAATTTTAATTCGTAACCGCAATTTCATTTTCTTCAACATTTATGTGATTCAATTTAAACATCTCTGTGTTCAACGCAATCATTATTTTATTATCTAATTGTTTTAGTATTGACTGATCTTTTTTCTTACTTTCTTGTAAATATTTTTTAATATTCTTCCTTAATTCGTTTTGAGCTTTTAATATTTCTCTTGGATTACTTCTTTTCAAGTTTGCCTTATAACCAAAAATTATTAATCTTCGATTTGTGTAATTTGGATCTATCAACCAATTGTCTATTACTTCCCACCATTGTCTATCTGTTTCTCCTAATGAAACTCCAAATAAACATATTATATGACTATTATTAATCATACTCTTGCATAATATATTTTTTTCATTTCTTAACTCTTCATTGCACAAAGGTTTTATTAAATATGTTATTCTCTCATCATCTCTTATATCTTCATTAAAAATTTGCTTCTTATTGTCTACTCCTATTATCATTTCTTCATCTAATTTTCCGTGTATATGTATAATAGGATAAAAAACATTTTCATAATTTAGTGAATTAATATTTGTTTTTCTTAATGTTTCATTTTCTCTAGCTAAATCAATAAATTTGTCCAGAAAATTGGTATAATTTAAAGATATAAAATTATAAGTAACTGAATCTCTATATTTACTTATAATTTCACTTATATCTTTTTTGTCTTTTTCTGTTAAAAAATCATAGAACTTAATTAGACTATTTTTTAATTCATTTATATTTCTCTCATTGTCATAACTATGTATTAAATTTTTTTCTTCCTCATATAAATAATGTTCTAAATTAGATCTTAAATCCTCATAATCATCAAAAAATTTTTCTAGATTTTCTGATGTAACTTTTCCCAAATATTTTCCTAATCCTTCCTCTAAATCCGACCATTTATCATAATCAGATACTAGTGTATAATTATACTTTTTTAATAATTCTATAGTTTCTTTAAATTCATTAAAATTATCTATTTTATTTTCAGGTATAAACATTCTCCATTCCTTTTCTAATTCTTTATCGCTTTTTTTTATTTCTGTATATTTATTTATCAATTTATGGTTTATAATAGATTCAGGTATTTTAAATTGAATTATGTCTCTATATAACTCATTCCCAATAATTTGATATGGAGTTAAAGATTTATAGAAATCATTATATGATGTTTTCGCACCTAAATTTATATCAAAACCATTTCCAATAATAAATGTTATATCCATTATATTCCTCCAAAATAAAAATATATTGTAATACTCTATAAAGATAGAAATTACATTTAATTTATTATAAATAATAAACTTTTTTAGATAGTTACTAATCTTCTTCTACTTTATCTACTCAAATTTTATTGCATCCAATCATATTCCCTCTTATATTTGCACTATTTATATCACTACTTTTAATCCTCTATACAAGAGCAAATGTTTTTCCAAAATCTAGCTCTACTATTATAAGAACTGCTCCCTCTGTAATTGTAACTGACTCTAGCTTAATATTGTTTAGTAATCTTTAAATTGATTTTCTATAGTTTGTATTATCATCATACTTAAAAAATCTATTTTCTAACATTCATTTACCCACATTGTATTTTTTAGTAAGAACTTAACTGTAAATTTATAGATTATCACGTACAACATATAACTTACTTCTTTTTATTAATACATTTTCTAACAAGTTATTTATAACATAATAGTAATATTAAATTAATGTAAAATCCATATATACATAAAAAAAGATGCCAATATTTATACCAGCATCTCACTATCTACTATTCAAATTTATATTCTAGTCTAACTTACTATTAATTTTCATATGACTATATCCATTTATTTAAATATAAAATATTTACTAAAACAAAGTTTATTCTTTCCTCATTTCATAATCATCTTCCACCCTACTCTTCCAACTTCCATCCACAACCCCCATTGCCCTACAAGTGGAAATTGCAGAGTTCATAACTTCATAAGTAATCTGTGTGCCAACTTCATCGCTCACATAATTAGAGGCAAATTCTTCTGATATGCCAAAATTTCTAGCTGTTGAAATTGCATCTATATTTGCTCCCAAAAATAAAAATTGCCAATTATATCTTTCTTTTTCATAAGTAATCATCTTTTTAATCTTTTTATAGGAATACTCTTTGCTGGCATTTTCGTATCCATCAGTAGTTATAATAAACAAAACATTTTTAGCTCTTTCTTCTTTTTTCTGCACATTTATCATAAAATTAATGGAATAACCTATGGCATCTAAAAGAGCCGTACATCCTCTTACATAATAATCCTTACTTGTAATATTTTTAATTTCTTTAATATCAACTCTTTTGTGTAACATTTCTATTTCGTCATCAAACAAAACTGTGGTAACATTTGCGTCTCCCTCTTCTTCTCTTTGTTTTTTAAGCATTGAGTTAAATCCACCTATTGTGTCACCTTCCAAGCCCGACATTGACCCACTTCTATCTAATATGAACACAACCTCTGTTAAATTATTTTTCATAAAAAATACCTCCCTAAAATTTATAACTAAGTTTTATCTTTAAATAAAGAATAGTTTTTTTAAGGAGATACTTGGTCGCATTAAAAGCGACATATATTTTTAAGTTGCCAATAAAGGCTGCTCAAAGGAGAATAGTGCTTCATTTATTATGAATATGTCATAGTTTTTGTTTTTTATAAAATACTCTACTATTAAATCAAACTTGTGACTTGGTGATAAAGTATATCCTGCTTTTGCTAACAAATCTTTAGTTTCATCCAAAGATAGTTCTAAACCTATGGCCAAGGATAGGGCTGTAGATTTTTTAGGATTATAATTTTTATTACTTCTTATTTTAGAAAATAATTTTCTATCCATATTAGCTTTTTTATAAACTTCTACATCAGTTTTTCCTTTTTCATCAATAAGTCTTAATAACATTTGTGAAAAACTTTCATCAATATTATCTAAAATGCTTTCTAAGGATCTCTTGTTAAAGTCTTTTGTTTCATATATTACTTCCTGAAAATCACAATCATCCTGATAAATTTCTTCTATTTTTAATAAATCTGTATCTCTTAATCTATAACCTTCATCTTCATAAAAATCATCAATATAATGTTGAATTCCCTCATACAATCCTTCACTTAAATGTACAGCTTTTCTATCAAATACCACAAGATAAATATCCATCTCATTTTCAGCCAGAAACTCTTTAATAGTTGAAACTGCTATATTTAATGCTTCTTTTTTGGGATATCCATAAATACCAGAAGATATTAAAGGAAATGCTATGGATTTTAGATTATAATCCTTTGCCAGCTTCAGTGATGTTTCATAAGCACTTTTAAGAAACTTACCTTCTTTTGAATTTCCATCTTTATATATAGGTCCTACAGTATGAATAATATATTTGGATTTAAGATTATATGCCTTTGTAATAACAGCCTTACCTACTGGACAGTGCTTTATTTTTTCACACTCTTTTTGTAACTCTTCCTCACCTGCTGCTCTAAAGATTGCCCCACAAACTCCCCCACCCATTAGGAGTTTAGAATTGGCAGCATTTACAATAACATCTGTGTTCATGTTTGTAATGTCATTATGTAAAATTTGAAATGGCATGATACTACCTCCGTATAAAGTTCTTGCCTAAATTATAGCACAATAGGGTTGTTTTCAAGTTCTGTATACATATGAGAGTATTTGTATTTTAAATAGTTCAATTAAAAAAGGTACTACCTGATTTTAGGTAATACCCTCTAATTTACATATTATTTGAATTTAGACTCATCTTTTATTTTTTTATTATATAAATACAAATCTATACATATCATTGATAGATATATAAATGTGAAGATAATTGATTCTACATTAATTCGAAAATTATAACTCCTATATATAATTGCAATATAAACAGGTATGGTTAAAATTATTCGATGTATTGGTTTAGTTTTTTTTAGTTTCATAAATTATCTTTAGTGATAGAGTGTACCCCAAGTACCAAACTCCCACTAAATCATCCTTTCTTTCTTATTATTCACTTTTTAGTATATTCTTGGTATGCTCATAATCTTTGATCTGCAATCACAATAGTCAAAATTATTCATCTCACACCAAATATCAAAGTATTTAATTTCATTTTGAGATTTATATTCCTTCCATTCAGAAAATAATCTTTCATATAAATAAATAGCATTTGTAATAAGTTCAACAAGTAAATTATCATATTTATATTTCACAATTAATTCCTCAATCTTTTTTACAATTTCAAAACCTTCATCTAATGAAATTAACAAACCCTGCGGTAATTCATGTATCCCAAACTCTAAATAACTAACATAATAATGTAATAGTAATTGTTGTGAAATAATATCATTGTTATCCACCTCTAAAGCTAAAAGTAAAATAGTTTCATGCAATTCTTCACTGCCAACCAATTCATCAATCTTCAAATTACATTCTTCATCAATATATGGTATTTGACATAACCATCTAATCCCAGGCATCCTTTTTTCCTTATAGTCATTTACTAATACAGGAAATATAATATGTTTAAGTAAAGGATACTGTAAGTCAAATTCTACATTTTCATCGTAAACCTTACCTAAAATAAATCTAACAAATTCTTCATTAATATATTTATCTTTTAATTGATTGATAAATTGATTAAGAAGACTATTTGAATCCTTCTTTAATCCTAAATTCCTCTTATTCTGGTATTCTTTCCACAAAACATTAAGTTTCTCATCATTAAAATTAAAATCAATAACCATTTTTACTTTCCACCTTTAAGCAATACTAACTGCTGTCTTATCCTTGTATATCTATACTTATATTATCATTTACTATTTATACTATGATCACTAAAGATAACATAAAACCACCTCATTTATCTAATTTAATAATAAAGAAGTATTTGATATGCATCCTATATTTTTATTAGTTCACCTACAGGAAAGTTAACAACTATAACATCTTTTTTAGGTATTTCCATACCTATCATATTTACAAATACTTCTTTGTAATGGGTATTCCATTTTTGTTCACTTGTAGGCCTATATGTATAGTCTCCTACAAAATTTAGTAATACTAGTTTTACATTTATATTTTTTATTTTTAATTTATCATTAAGCTTATGTAAAAATGTTAGTCGGTTGGCAAGTTGATAATATTCATCTGTCCACATTGGAAATGAGCCTTTTGGATAGTTACTTTCAAATACTTCTTTCATAGTTTTTAAAATTAAGTCCTTACTATTTGGATTTTTTGCACCCATTTTACTTTTTAATTCTGACAGATGGGCTTTTGCTTCTACCAAGTATAATGTGTTATTATCTTTTGTTAATGCTATGCCATCCCACTGTGGTTGCCTATTTGGCCAAAAAGAAAATATTTCTTTCTTTTCTTCAGCTGATATATTAAGTATTTTACACATGTAGTCTTGCTTTAGTTCATACTCTAGGTATTCTTTGTTATTACCCTCAAGTGGCGAAATCCATGTTAGGTCACAACCTATTTTAGAATTTAATTCCTGTTGCAAATTTTTAACAACATATTGCATCCAAAACTTACTTCCTTTAGTAGCTGGGCCTTTGGATGTATTACTCATATTGCTACCCCCTTATTTAAGGAGCCACCTAAGGCTCCCTTAAAATTTTTTTCTAGATTATTCTCTTTTACACATTTGTAATTTGAATATGTTGTGTGTATTTCTTTATCTCCACCATAAACATGACTTTTCAGTAAACAGCATAGATGACCCAACTTTAACATATCCATATTTACCAGAACTATTTTTTACTCTTATATACTTGCTACTTCCCTTTTGATACAAGCTATAAATATAAGCCTTACTACCCTTATTTATAGTAAATGCTTTCTTTTTCCCACTAGTACTTGTATATGCAGTTAATTTTTTAGCCGCTACATATTTATTTTTTCTAGTACTACCACTTGTATTAGCACTATATTGATTATAAACATTGTATCCTTTTATTTGCACTTTATCATAAATACAAAAGTACCCCATTGCCTTTGCAAAACTACTATATCTTCCTTGATCATATTCTTCAAAAGTTACCATTCCATTGTTAGGATCATAGCTTTTTAACATTGCATCTTTATAGTGCTTATTTACCATACATTTATTGTTTTTGAATTTAAGTATTTTTGTTCCCCACTCACTATCTCCTGACCAATAAAAAACAATCTCTGAACTTTTGTCCTTTTTATTAAAATCGTAAATCTTCACATCATAATTACCATAATCTAAGTAACAATTTGAGTCCAATGTTTTAGTTGTGTTATTTACTTTTAATAATAATTTATGACCTTTGCTATAAACTTTTATACTGTCCTTATCTCTATCTCCGTCCAAATCATATTTATAAGTCTTTCCAATTTTTAACTGTTTCTTATACGCTGTAGCAGCATAGGAACTGTTAATATCCCTTACAAAAACACTTCCAACTATCATACTTATTGATAGGAATAAAACACTTACTTTTTTCATTTTTTTCATATCAAACACCCCCTACAGTAATATTAGCATATTATTTATTGGTAATATAAGTAAAATAAAAAGCTAATAATTTCAATAACTGAAATTATTAGCTCAACTTCCTATCAATACTACATGACTTCCCACACTTATCCTCTATGAAAGTAACAAACGCTTTACCTTATCTAATATATTTCTTAACAACCTTCGCCACAGGAACACCTATAATTAGCCCTACAACTATCTGAGTAACATTTCCTGGCACAGATGCCAACGGCTGCACATAGTTTCCATATAATATTATCTCCGTTACATAATAACCAAATATCATCCAAATACCTGACACTGCTATGGCAAAAACATTAGTTAAAACACTGTTTCCTTTTTTGTTGTTAGACCAGGCAATTCTTCCTATAATATATCCCATAACCCCTCTAACTATAAATGTAAAAGGTGCCCACATTGCCCATTCTGATAGTAAATCAAACAATCCCATACCAAAAGCACCAGCTATAGCACCTTTTTTCTTACCAAATACAATTGCTGAAATAAATAACATGGTATTTCCTAAGTGTACCAATCCTCCACTTGATGCTATGGGCAGTCTTATGTTAATAAACCTTGTTGCTATAAATACTAATGCTATAAGTAAAGCGGTTTCTACTAAATCTCTAGTTTCTATAGTTTTTCTACGTTCATTTGATATTTGCATTTTAAATCCCCCACCCACATATTTATTTGTAGTATTTATTAAACAAACTTACTAAAGAGCCATTTCCTTTAAAACCTAAATCTTTTAAACTATTATCTAAAATATCTAATATATATATTATTTTATCTAGTTTTGCATTTTCTCCCATATGGCCAATTCTAAGTAATTTGTCCACATATTCTCCCAGTGATGTTCCAATTATTGTGTTGTATTTTTCCCTTATATACATAGTTAAATTTAGGGCTCCTATACTTTCAGGTATAACTAGTGCAGTTACAGTATTAGAGTACCCACTGTTTAAAAACAACTCTCCACCATATTCTTTAAGTGCTTCTCTTGTAGCTTTTGCAACTTTTTCATGTCTTTTTATTGTATTTTCTATTCCTTCTTCTAATATATTTTCCAAAGCTCTATCCAAACTTATAATGTCGCTTATAGGCATTGTATATGGGAAATATTTTTGTTCATAGTAATTTTCCCATATTGTTAAGTTACAGTAGAAACCTATTATTTTAGTTTTTCTATTTTTCATAGTATTTTTAGCATCTTCACTTACACTTACTATACTAAGGCCTGGTTGAGCTGATATGGCTTTTTGAGATCCACCAAGTACCATATCTATTTGCCACTCATCTACCAAAAGTTTTTCTCCAACCATGGCTGCCACTGAATCTACAACAGTAAGTATGTTGTACTTTTTAAGTAATGGACATATTTTACTCAAATCATTTAAAACTCCTGTCGGTGTATCACAGTGGACTATAGTTGCATATTTAAAATCATGGTCTTTTTCTAAAAATCTTTCTAATTCCTCCACATCTATAGCTTTTTTATAGCATTTACTAAAAAGTACAGCTTCACCACCATACATAGTTACAAAATCCTCAAAACCTTTTCCAAATACACCATTATCTATAACTAAAACTCTATCATTCTTCTCTGTCAATGATGCACAGGCTGCTTCTAAGCCCAATATACCTTCTCCACTTAGTATGTATACGTCATTTTTAGTGCTTATTATTTTTGCCATTTTATCACAAGTGTTCTTATAAAATTCAACAAAATCAACATCCACATCTGGATTTGTAGTTTTTATACTTCTTGCCTGTCTTACATTTTCCCTAACATTACTTGGTCCTGGCATATATACATTTTTATTGTTCATAATTTCCTCCCCTTGTTAAATACTTATGAAATAATTATATATGATTTTTTTATTTATATAATACAATTTTACTTTTTTCAAGAATTGTACTAATACACTTTATTGTAAGAAAAGTATAAACAAGTTCATAAAAATTTATGATAAATACAAAAAAGCTGCTTATCTCAATTGATACGCAGCCTTTTATCTGTATTATTTCTTAACTATTCAAAACATTTATTAATTCCATCAGCTATAGCTTTAGCTATTTTAGGATGATTTTTTGTATTACTAACAAATGTATCATCTTCCTTATTAGACAAGAATCCCATCTCTATCAAAACAACAGGAACTTTTGACCAGTTAAACCCTGTCAAATCATCTCTTTCTATAACTCCTCTATCCTTTATACCTACTTCCTTCACATATGTATTAAGTATTTTTGTTCCATAAGATTTACTAATTTTATAAAAACTTGATGTATATTCATTTTTAGCGGGAACATGCATAGATGCACCTTTCACACTACTATCTTCACAAGAATCTCCATGAATTCTCACTACCAAATCTGCATTGTTTTTGTTACCAACTTCAGCTCTTTCTATATTACTTTTAGACTCTGCCACATCACTTTTAGTTAAAACCACATTATATCCCTTTGACTCTAGTTCCTTTTTTAGTAAGGATGCCACAGACATAGTAGTTTTGTGCTCTGGTATATTTGTGAATGCTCCTGTTGCCCCTAAACCATCTTTTAGTTTTGTTTTAGAAGAATCTGGTGATACTGGTTCATTTCCTGATGTCCCTGTTGATGAATGACCTGGATCTATAACTATATTAATCTTTGAATTATAATCTTTCTTAGAGTCATTATTTTTATCACTTTGTGCATCTTCTACTTTATTTTTTTGTTCATCCTTATTTTCCCCAGAATTTGTTTTAGCGCAGCCAGTAATGAAAGCTAACATGCTTACTGCCACAAATAATAAAATAATTTTCTTTTTCATATTATCTCCCCTTTTTTATTTGCTCTTTATTTATATTCTAAATATAAAACTTTGTAACTTGTGTTTTTACATAACTGTAATTATAACTTAGCAAAACAGTCTCTTTTTATATTGTACAATAAATGCAGTATTTATAATAGGAATAGAATAAATTAAACATGGTACAAAACTAGATATGTATAATTCAAAAAGGTATACACATTTTTGTGTATACCTTGATTATGTAAATTTCTTAGAAGTGTTCTCCATTTTCATAATACTTCTCTTTTTCAAAAACTGTAAAAGCTAAATCCATACTTTCTATATTTAGTTTTTCTCTTATATTGTTAGTGATTATTTTAGCTACTGTATCTTGCACCTCTTGACCTCTATCAAACCAAGCTACCTCTACAAATGGATATACATCTGCTATCTTACCATTTCTTATAGCAACAGACTTTATACATTCTATTTCAAAATAATCTCTTGGGCATTTTACTGCTTCTACTAATTCATCAATCATCTTTTCACTTATCGTGCAGATGTCATTTTCATTTATTCCTCTTACTTTTATTTGTGGCATAACGCTCCTCCTGTTGAATTTATTACTTATATTTGTTTTACTATTTAGAAGATGTTTCTCTTATAGGACAATCTTGTAATAGATATATTATAACAAATTATTAAAAAATAATAAAAGGTCTAGTAAATAATCTCCCTTAAATTCAATGAAACTGTTTTGCCATTGGAAAGCAATTGGATATTATGTATAATATAATCAAAGTTGGCAATTGGTATATAATGTAAAATATTAGTTATATTTAGGAGGTTGATTATGGTACTGCTTGACAAAAAGATTAATTTTCAAGCTCTAAATAATTTAGAAGAGATTAAAAATAAATGGATAGAAGTATTTGCAGGACATTTAACAGAAAAAGAAAGAATAGATGAAATAGGTATGGATGGTTATTTATGGCATGTATTTAGTTATGAGAAAAGAGATTGTTTAGAAGGTAATGAGGCAAGAAAAGCATTTGATGAATTGAGAAAAAGAGGATATTATATTTTCTTTGAAGATTATGTATATGATTATTACTCATCTGAATATGAAAATAAAGTTTTTGAGGTTTTTGATTGGGATAAAGCTAAGGCCAAAGATTTTAATAAAGAAGACGATATATATATTGTAGATAAATACTTTAGATGGACTTATGTAAATACCCATGAAAGAAATTGGCTTGGACCTTATTTTTGCAAGTTGTAAACAATTAAAATAAGGGATATATGCGCCCATATATCCCTTTAATTTATACTAATCTAATATTTGTATAGATATGTTTCTAACTCCCCAGCTATTACACTGTGAATTGGAATTCATAAATATATCTATTTTATTTCCTTTTATTCCTCCACCACAGTCTTCTGCAATGAATGTTTTCCCAAATCTAGGTATATAGACTCTTGTTCCATAAGGTATAACATCTGGGTCTACAGCTATTGTTCCCCATTTAGGTTTTGTTCCTGTTGCAGTTATACCATCTCCACTGTAAGCTGTAGCTGAGACTACTATATTTTTATTTGATGAAGATGAAACTTCTGATTCTGATAATTTATCTTGTGATGATTCTTTTTTGCTTGATGATTCTTTTGCACTTGATGATTCTTTTGCACTTGATGATTCTTTTGCACTTGATGATTCTTTTGCACTTGATGATTCTTTTGAATCAGAAACCTTTGAAGTTTTATTACTTGTCATTAAAGCCACATCTGTATCTAAATGTGAGCTATGTACCCATCCAGTTTTTCCATCTGAAGTTTGAAGTTTATACCATCCATCTAATGATGATATTACTTTTACCTTTTGTCCTTCATCCAAAACTTTTATAACGTCATAATTAGTTGATGCTCCTTTTCTCATGTTAGCAACGTCTTTTAAAGTTCCATTAGCATCACTGTCTGACCATGCAAATTTAGCATCTGATACTTTTATATATTTTCTATATGACCAGCCTACTTCACCATCTGAAGTTTTAACCTTATACCAGTCACCTTTTTTTGATAAAACTTTTACACTTTCTCCCTTTTCATGAACACTAATTATTTCATTTTCAATTGATGGACCTTTTCTGAAATTTAAATATTCTGTTACTGTTCCTAAAACAGCGCTTGCTTCTTCTTTTTCTTGTTTTGAAGCATCTACATATTTACCATATGACCAACCTGTTTCATTGTCTGAAGTTTTAACTTTGTACCAACCATTTGACTCTGATAATATTTTTATATTTTCCCCTTGATCAAGTACCTCTTTAACATTGTGTTCAGTAGATGCACCTTTTCTTAGGTTTAGATCTTCCTTTACTGTTGCTGCTTGAGATTCTACAGAAGCACAAGCCCCTAGTGCCATTGCCATTGATACAAAAGCTGTTGTTTTTAAAGTATTTTTTAACATATATATTCCTCCAATATCGTTTTATAGAATAATCTTTCTAAATAAAATATTGTGCCTTTAGCCACTTAATTTTTAAATCTATACTTATATATTATTACAACTTTGTAACTTTTGGAAGTGTTTTTTGTAAATTATTTACAAAACGTTTACAAAATATATGTTTTATTTCTAATCTTTCATAGCTCAAACCCAGTGTTTCCAGCATTTAAGCTCTTTCTATATTTTTTTAATTTTTTTCGTTTTTGTAACCTTTGTAACTTTTGTAAAATGACTTTTTTTTAAAATATTGCTAACCATACTAATATATTCTATATAAAAAAAAATATGTTTATTTAACAATAAATTTTCATCTCTCATCATCAGTTTTTAATCTTTCACTTCCATAAAAATTAGCACTACTATATTAGTTTTTTTCCCTAATTTTCTTTTGATAATATAGGCCTTATTTTTAATATTTGATTTTTATCATCCTATCTCCTTTAATTTTAAGTAAAAAAAACACCCCAATCGTTAGAATTTTGATCCAACAATTGGGGCGTAGTACAAAAAATATCCCTTTATTTTTTATTTATATTAATCTACTAACAATAAATTCTATAATATAACATCCCTATTGCAGTCTTTTGAATATATGTATGATAAATTTTCTCTACCTACTCCATAACAGCATTGTGGTACATAAGGTCCAAACCAAATATAATCATTTTTCTTAACAGGTATCCATGTATTGTCTAAATTATAAAGACCTTCACCAGACAACAAATACGCTCCATGCTCTTGTACATGTGTCTCAATAAATGGATGACAAGCTCCAGGATAAAAAGTTAATATGTGAAAGTTCATATCAAATGCTAAATCTTTTGGCAAAAAGTCTATTATTTTAACATTAGCCATATTGTCATAATCTACTTCATCTTGTTCTTTTATGTTGGAAACTACAACCCAAGGTTCATAATCTTCCAATGGTTGATATTTTTGTTTATACAAAAATATTTTAGAATCATTACAATATATATTTTCTAAATTCATAGTTTCCCAAGGAGTGCAATATACATATCCTCCAGATTCGATTATATATTCTTCATTTTTTATAGTTACTTTAATTTTACCTTCTATGCAATAAACAAAGGTTTCTATACCATTTCCGCCAAATCCTTTAGTTGTTCTTCCACCTCTATTCATTGTTATTATGTAATCTACAAAACTTGCACCTAGTTTTGGTGACGCTAATATTGATATTCTACAATTTTCAAATCCTGGTACTACATTATTTACTAATCCTTCTGGTGCTATTAGTGCAAAACTTCCATGGTTGATTATTGATCTAGATGTTAACAAATCATTTGGATATCCCATTTAAATTCACCCCTAAAAATATATTTTATAATTTAATATTAATGCAGTGAACAGTGTATTAGCAACATTGGATAAGTTTCTAAAGTCTGATGTAGTTATAGTAAATGGACATAGAACAGATTAGATTGTATAAAAAAAAAAGACCCAATGGGTCTTTTTTTATACAATCTATATATAAAAATTATAATATAGTTATATTTTCAGCTTGAGGTCCTCTAGCGCCTTGAACTATTTCAAAACTTACTTTTTGTCCTTCTTCTAATGTTTTGTATCCATCAGTTTGTATAGCTGAGAAATGTGCGAATACATCATCTCCACCTTCTACTGATATAAATCCAAATCCTTTGTCATTGTTAAACCATTTTACTGTTCCGTTAGTCATTTAATAATTCTCCTTAACCTTTTTACATGTTTATATTTTTTTTACTTCATATGTTATTATATACTATTTTAAGATAATTTACACATTTTTTTGAAATATATTTTAATTATTTATTTTATTTTATATTTTTATTTAATTTTAACACTTTTTATATGGCTTTTTAATACTTTTTATATCATTACAGTTGCCATCCAACAGCTTCTTTTCTTACATCAATAAATTGTTTGTATATACCCTCTTCTTTAATCAAGCTATGATGGTCGCCTCGTTGTACAATTTTCCCATCATCTACAACTAAAATTTGATCTGCATTTCTAACAGTTTTCAATCTATGGGCAATCATAATTATAGTCTTATCTCTTGTTAATTCTTCAATAGCATCTTGAAGTTGTTTTTCATTTTCCGCGTCTACATTTGCTGTAGCTTCATCTAAAATTATAATTGGTGCATCTTTAAGCATGGCTCTTGCTATAGATATTCTTTGTTTTTCCCCTCCAGAAAGGGATGTTCCTCCTTCACCGATTACGGTATCATATCCATTTGGTAGATTTATAATAAAATCATGGCAACTAGCTTTTTTAGCTGCTTTCATTACGTCTTCTCTAGATGCATTATTACTACCAAATTTTATATTATTAGCCACTGTGTCTTGAAATAAATAAACATCTTGAAATACCATACTAATATTTTTTAGTAAACTATCTAATTTATATCTTCTTATGTCATTTCCTCCCAATGTTATTTTTCCCTTATCCACATCAAAAAATCTAGCTATTAAGTTGCATATGGTAGTTTTACCTCCTCCAGAAGGCCCTACAATTGCTGTGGTTGTATTTTGTGGAATATCAAACAACATATTATCAATTACTTTTCTATTTTCATAACTAAAACTTACATTATCAAAATTAATATCATAGTTTTTAGGAATTATTTCACTACCCTCCACATCCATTACAGGAGTATCAAATACTGTATTAACTTTGTCTACACAATTATCCATTACCCTAAGAAGAGCAGAATAATTGCCTGCGGATTCCAATTGTCCATAGATTATAAATGAACAAATTATCATTAATACACAGTTTATAAGAGTCATTGAATTATTTAAATAAAAATAGATTGAGGCTAATATTACTAATATTCCCATGGATTTTAGTACAAAAGTTTGAAGCCCCATAATAGGTATAAATGTTTTTTCCATTTTATAATTTATATCATTATTATCATCAATAGCTTTTATTACTTTTTGATTTGATTGATGTGATAAATTATAAGATTTCACTATGGAAATTCCTTGTATATATTCTAATATTTTCTCAACTAGTCTGCTGTCACTTTCAGTTTTAATAGGTGACAATTTGTTTGATTTTTTCTGCATAATATTATTTACACCAAGAAAAATTAATATTCCTAAAAATATAAGAATACCTATTCTATAGTCATAAATCAAAACACATATTCCTATAATACACGTATTTATAAACCCTTGAGTAGATAACATTATAACTCTTGTTGCCACATCTTGTAGCATTTCTAGTGTATTAGTAGTAATAGAGGTTATATATCCCAAGCTATTATCATTTAAATAACCCATTGGCACATATTTTAAATGTTGTGCAATATCAATACGTTTATTTGCACATAATTCATACCCCCCTATGGTTTGCTTCATTGTGATTTTGTTTTTTAGTATGGAACAACCTACTATACTTACAATCATAATACCTAAACTTAAAAACATGGTTTTCTCAGTCATATTATTTTCTAACATATCTTTAAGTACAATGGCTATGGCAGGGATTCTTATTGCTTCAAATATGGAATAAAAAACACTCAATATAATAGAATCATAGAAGTATTTTTTATATTTGCCAGAAAAATGAAAAAATTTATTAAATATTTTCAACATTATATAGCCACCTCTTTTCTATCTTTAACACTATTATGAGCTTTCCACATTTCTTTATATAATTTGCACTTTTTAAGTAGGTCTTCATGTGTTCCTGTGCTTTCTATTTTCCCATTATTAACAACTATAATTTGACTCGCGTCTACAATAGTAGAAAGTCTATGAGCTATAACTATCAATGTTTTTCCTTTTACAAGTTTTCCTACAGCCTTTTGCAAAATCACTTCATTTTCTGGGTCTGTATATGCAGTTGCTTCATCTAAAATTACAATATCCGCATCTTTTAACATGGCTCTTGCAATACTAATTCTTTGTCTTTCTCCACCGGACAAATGACCTCCACTAGAGCCAGCAACTGTATTGTATCCATTTTCAAGTTTCAAAATAAATTCTTCGCATCCACTTTTTCGTGCTACTTTCTTTACATCCTCGTCTGAGGCTTTTAGATTTCCCATACGAATATTGTTCATTATAGTATCATTAAATAAATAACTATCTTGAGATACATAAGCTATTTTTTCATTAAGTATTTCTAAAGGTATATCTTTAATGTTTATTCCACCAATTTCTATAGCCCCTTTATTCACGTCCCAAAGTGAGGCTATTAATTTAGCTATTGTAGATTTTCCTCCTCCTGATGGTCCAACTAATGCATTTACTTGACCACCTTTTATATTTAAGTTTACATTATTTAATACTTGTTTTTTATCATAAGAAAAGCATACATTTTTCAGTTTTATATTGTTAAAGGATAATTTTTTATTTAAAACATTTGGTCTTTTTAAATCATCTTTTTCTAATACACTATTAATATCACCTATTATTGTTTTTATTTTGGCTATATCGTCTGAATAAGACACAGCTGTTATAAGTGGTGTCATAACTCCTAGGGCTAAAATTATAATATTTATAAAATTTTCTGAAGTTAAGCTTCCATTTATATAAAACATGCACCCAATAGGTAGTACTCCTATTAATACTGCTGGAAATACTGATATGGCAATTGAAAAATAAACATTGCATTTATCCATCCAATCTATAGCGGAATGAGCTGCTTCGTATGCTGCTTTGGTGAATTTTTCATAGGATAATGCAGATTGATTAAAAGCCTTTATAACTTTTATGCCTGCCACATACTCAACTGATGTGGCATTTAATATTTTGTTTTTGTTAATATAATTGCCATAATTTTTTTCATAATCTTTGGTCATCATCATATAACATAATATTCCAAGGGGAACGGTTATTAAAGATGCAAGTGCCATTCTCCAATCTATGGTAAAGATGTAAATAACAATTGCAAAGGGAACGAGTAAATTAGATGTCATTTCTGGAACAACATGGGCTAGTGTTGTTTCTATACTATCTATCTTTTCTACTATTATAGATTTCATAGTGCCTGAAGGTATGTTCAAAACATCTCCAAGGGGCATATTCGCCAATTTTTCAATAGATCTTTTTCTCACATTAGCTATAACTGTAAAAGTAGCTTTATGAGATAAGGTAGTTGATATGCTATGAAATAACACGCTCAAAAACCAAGACACTATACATATAACACAAAGATTAACATAATTATTAAAATCCTTAACTCCATTTACCAAATCAACAACTATTCTCGCAACCAAATAGTAGGGCAATATACTACAAACAACTCCTATTACTGCACATATAACTGAAATTATATAGTACTTTTTGTGATCACTTGCAAAATCAATAAGACTTGCAATAGTGCTTTTTTTATTCATTTATACCACTTCCTTATTAAAATTCATTATTTCTATATCTTAATGGTGTAAACCCAATAACAGATTTAAAAGCCGCTGCAAATTTACTTGGGTTGTCATATCCTAAATAATTAGCTATATTGCTAATATTGTCATTACTTTCCTTCAACAAAATACAAGCTTCATTCATTCTATAGGATTTCATATAACTATATATAGAGTCTCCATATACTTCTTTGAAACATTTTTTCATTGTAGTTAGTGGATAATCAAATTTGTTAGATAATTCTTCTAAAGTAATATGTTTATCCATATTTTTAATCATATATTTTTCAATTTCCTTTACTTTGTCCACTTGAGACTTTGTAAAATAATTTCTATCTTCTTTATCTTTATTTACATCTAAAGTTTTGAAAAAAAGTAACAACTCTAATATTTTTATTTTCAAATAAGAATCTCTTATTTTGTCATCTACTTGATACAATTCATTAAAAACATGCTCTATTCCACTTTTTGTTCTCATTATAAATGGTTCGTTTTTTTTGCATAACTTGTCTTTTAGATCATATAAATCCACATCAAAATTATCCAAAACTTTCTTTATGCTCTGATTAGCTTCGTCTAAATAGAAAACCACTGTTATACCAGTATATTTTTTTAGAGGAAATCCAAATATTTTTCCATGATGCTCTCTTATACTTATTTGCATATCCCCTTGTTTCAAATACAAATAATCATTATTGTGACATATCCACTCCATTCTGCCTTCTTTGCAATAATCTATACAAAACATATTAATGTCGCTTTTAAAATTAGATGTACACTCCCTCATATTAAATTCATTATAAGTAATATAAACTCCAGGAAATACCTTATATGATTTGAACCCTCCACTACCTGTATTATTTCTTATCTTGAATATTTCTGGGTTATTACCTTTTATAATTTGGTCAAAACTTTCAAATACATCAAATGAATATCTTTGTGATAAAAACATCCCCACCCCTCCTATTATTTTAATCTCTCTCACGATACAGTTAGTTTCAACTAACTATATAGTAGCAAATATATTTGTATTTCTTCAACTCCATATTGGTTTTTATAATCCATTTGGACATTGACTTTAGACTTATTGTTTTTAAATAAAATTTATGATAATGTAAAATTAATAGAAATGGAGGTAACTTATGAAAAAACAAGAATCTATAGAAAATTATTTAGAAACTATTTTAATACTGTCTAATAGATTAAGTTCAGTTAGATCCATAGATATAGTAAAAGAACTAGGCTATAGTAAACCTAGCATTAGTGTTGCCATGAAAAACCTTCGTACAAAAGGATATATAAACATGGACGATGATGGCTATATTACTTTAACTACTAAAGGCAATAATTTAGCAAAATCCATTTATGAACGTCATATAGTTTTATCTAAAGCTTTAATGTCAATTGGTGTAAGTGAAGAAACTGCAAAGGAAGATGCCTGTCTTATAGAGCATATTATTAGTGAAGAGTCTTTTGAAAAAATCAAATTATATCTAAGTAAAAAATAAAAGTATAAATGATTGTATTAAAAAAGTGATATAACCCATAAATTTTCATGAGATATATCACTTTTTTATAAGAAATAATAAATAAAAGTAGCATATATTTTAATTATTTTTTTACATTATTATAGTTTTCCAAAGCTTTTTTCCAATTGATCACATTAACCCAATTATCTATGTAATAAGCCCTGTTGTTTTTATACTGCAAATAGTAAGCATGTTCCCACAAATCTATGCAAATAATCGGTGTTAAATTATCTGATATAGGTGAGTCTTGATTAGCTGTTGTAATTACAGATAATTTCCCATCACTATCAGATACAAGCCATGCCCATCCTGAGCCAAATACACTTGATGCAGCTTTCTTAAATTCATCCATAAAATTATTATAAGTTCCAAAATCTCTTTCAATTGCCTTTTTCAATTCACCAGAAGGAGCCGTTTTACTAGGTGTCATAATAGAAAAGAAAAACTCATGATTATATACTCCACCAGCATTATTTTTTACAGGTTTGTAGATTTCCTTTGGTAGAGAATCTAGATTTTTCAACAATTGCTCCAAAGAATAACTTTGGTACTTGGGGTAATTTGCCAAAGCTTTGTTTAAATTAGCTACATAAGTTTCGTAATGTTTATCATGATGATAAGTCATAATTTCATTGCTTATAAATGGTTCTAAGGCAGTGTAGGAATATGGCAGTGGCACTGCTTTAAATTCTTGAATGTCCTTTAACCCCAAGGAAAATATACTTATGTAAGTTGTAAAAAGAAGTAAAAATCCAAACCCTACTGCTAATAATTTTTTTCTCATATTTTATCACCTCAACAATAGTATGTCTTAAATAGTGCAAAAATATTTTACATTATAAAAGAGCCTATGAAATTTTCATAAGCCCTTATAATCCTTGCAATTACTTTGTTTATCTTCAGTTTTAAGATCATTTCACATCATATCGATCTGCATTCATTACTTTATCCCAAGCACATACAAAATCCTTCAAGAACTTAACCTGAGAGCCTTCACTTGCATAAACTTCTGCAATAGCACGAAGTTGGGCATTAGAACCAAAAATAAGGTCAACTGGTGTTCCCTTCCACTTTAATCTTCCTGTTGTTCTATCACGTCCTTCAAATATTTGTTCATCGTTAGAGCTAGGTTGCCAAACTGTATCCATATCTAAAAGATTAACGAAGAAGTCATTTGTAAGAGCTTCTGGTTTCTTTGTAAAAACACCATTTTGAGATTTTTTATAGTTAGTGTCTAACACACGCATACCACCTAATAAAACTGTCATTTCAGGAGCAGTCAAAGTTAAAAGCTGCGCACGATCAATTAATAATTTGTCTTGCATCATTGAATATTCTGGTTTCACATAGTTTCTAAATCCATCTGCTTTTGGTTCAAGCACAGCAAAAGATTGAATATCCGTTTCTTCCTGTGATGCGTCTGTGCGTCCTGGTGTGAAAGGAACTCTGATTTTGTATCCTGCTTTTCTTGCTGCTTTTTCAATTCCTACACATCCTCCTAGCACAATCAAATCTGCTAAGGATACTTTCTTATTTACTTTATTTGATTTTAACTGTAAGTAATTAAAGTCTGATTGTATTTTTTCAAGAACTTGTAAAACCTTATTTAATTGTTCTGGTTCATTAACTTCCCAAGACTTCTGTGGTTGTAAACGAATTCTTGCGCCATTTGCACCACCACGTTTATCAGAGCCTCTAAATGTGGATGCAGAAGACCAAGCTGTATAAACAAGCTGTGGCACAGATAAATTAGACTCTAAAATTTTATTTTTAAGATATTTAATGTCTTCTTTGTTAACTAGTTCATAATCAGCTTTTGGCACAGGATCTTGCCATATAAGTTGTTCTTTTGGAACCTCCGGACCTAGATACCTTGAAATAGGACCCATATCTCTATGAGTCAATTTAAACCAAGCACGTGCAAAATCATCAGCAAATTTTTCAGGATTATTCATATAATTTCTAGCAATTTTCTCATATATTGGGTCAAAACGAATACCTAAATCAGCCGTTGTCATCATAGGACGATGCTTTATAGATGGGTCATGGGCATCTACTATCATATCTTCCTCAGCTACATCTTTAGCCAACCACTGATAAGCTCCCGCAGGACTTTTAACTAATTCCCAGTCATACTTGAACAATGTTTTAAAATATCCCATATCAAATTTTGTTGGGTTTGGCTTCCATGCACCTTCAAGACCACTAGTAATTGTATCAATACCTTTACCTGTTTTATAACTATTTTTCCAACCAAGTCCCTGTTCCTCAATAGGAGCAACGTCTGGTGCAGGTCCCACATATGTTGCTGGAGCTGCTCCATGGCATTTCCCAAATGTATGACCACCTGCAATAAGGGCCACAGTTTCTTCATCATTCATAGCCATACGAGCAAATGTTTCTCTAACATCTTTTGCTGACCCAACTGGATCTGGTTTTCCATCAGGTCCTTCTGGATTTACATAAATAAGTCCCATCTGAACTGCGGCAAGTGGATTTTGGATTTCGTTTGTACCAGGAATTTTATTAGTTCCAAGCATCTCCTCAGCAGAACCCCAATAAACCTCTTGTGGCTCCCAAACATCCTCACGTCCACCACCAAATCCAAATGTCTTTAGTCCCATAACCTCAAAAGCACAATTACCTGTTAATATCATAAGATCTGCCCAGGAGATTTTATCGCCGTGTTTTTGTTTGATTGGCCAAAGCAGCCTACGAGCTTTATCCAAATTAGCATTATCCGGCCAACTATCTAGCGGTGGAAACCTTTGAGTTCCATCACTTGCTCCACCTCTACCGTCCCCTACTCTATAAGTTCCTGCACTATGCCATGCCATACGAATAAACAAAGGTCCATAATTACCAAAATCTGCCGGCCACCAATCCTTTGAATCTGTCATTAAATCATATAAATCTTTTTTCAATGCATAATAATCAAGTTTTTCAAATTCTTTAGCATAATTAAAATTACAACCCATTGGATTACTTAAATTGGAATTTAGGTGAAGAATGTTTAGATTTAACTTACTATGAAACAAATCCATGTTGTTTGTTGTAGCCGTTGACATTCTAGTCCTTCCAGTAAATGGACATCTCATCTCTCCCATTTCATAATAACCCTCCTTTACTTTAATGTTATAAATGTTCCATTACATAATATGTAAATAAATTTTTACTTATGCAATATCACATTTGTGTTTCATATAGGAGTTGTAATCATTAATACTATTTATATTTGTCTATAAATTTATCAAGTTCACTATTTATCTTATTCTCATTACCTGTCATTAAGTGGCCACCACTTTCAAATGAAATAAAAGTACAGTTTGGAAATCTTTCTACAGATGATTTAGTACGACTGTACACTGCCAGTTTATCATCCTTTGCATTAAAAACAATTGTAGGAACTTTTAAACTCTCCACATTATACTGGTCAAAGTTTTTATTCATATCTGTATTTACTACTTTAGAATCAAATACTATTCCATCACGTTTTTCATTTATTGGAAGAATCTCATTAATAGTACTGCTATCCATTCCCATAAGGGGTTCAAACAAAGGACTAATAAGCCACATTGTGAAATTATTACAAACTTGCTTAGGTGGACCAACATATTCTTCATTTGTATCTGGTTTAACTGAATATGGCATAGATGAGCAATATAATATAAGTCCCTTTGTTCTCTCAGGATAATCTAGAGCAAATCTTATGGCAGGTGTTCCTCCTGCTGATGTTGCAAGTACATAGACCTTATCTATGTTTAACTTATCAAGAAGCTCTTTATATGCTTTTGCTTGATCTTTTACTGTTGCATTTTGTGGCATATCACTTCCTATATATCCAAATCTTGATGGAGCAATTATTCTATAATCATCCACCCTATTTTTTAAAGCATCATAAGCTTGATCATATCCACCACAAATTCCATGACAAATAAGGACAGCTTCTCCACTTCCCTTATCTATATAAGTCATCTTTCCAAAACTAGTATTTATATTTGATGTCATTTCCTTATAAGAATTCAGGCGTGTATTAGCCCTATTAATACATATAAAATATCTAACTACAATTAAAACTAGAAGGAAAGCTAAAGCTAAAAGAATTATTTTAAAAAACATACTCATTTTCATTTATTATTCCTCCAATCGATAATTATCAGAAAAAACTCTTACATGCTCTTTTATCATAAGTTTTAGTTCATCTTCCCTGGAGTTATCTATATCGTACATTTGGAACATTAGAAAAATTGGTGCATAGAAGTGCATTGCAATTATCTGAGGATTTTCCTGTCTAAAAAATCCATCCTTCACAAATTTATCAAAGATGTGAGATTCATTTTCTATGGGACCACTGATAAAAGTTTTATCATAGATTTCTTTTGCATAATCGTTGTTGTATTGTTCTCTACATAGGAGTTTTCTATAACTTGAAACTACATTGTCTTTCACATAAAGTTGAAATATATTCCATGATATTTCACTAAGTTTCTTTACTGCTAATCTTTTGTAATCACCACTTAAATCTTGGCTTTTTGTGTTTGGTACTGCATTTTTTAGATAGGTTTCTTTTAGACGTTTGTCTACTTCTTCGATTATTTTGTTTAGTATATCTTCTTTGTTTTTGTAGTGTTTGTAAAGTGCGCTTTGGCTTATACCAATGACTTTTGAGATGTCTCTGACAGATACTCCACTGTATCCTTTTTGTGAGAATAATTCTAAGGCTACTAATAAAATTTTTTCTTCTGTTTTTAAGTTATCCATAAATTTTATCCCTTCTAATAAATATATATTAAGCTTTATATTTGGTGAACGATTGTTAACTAAATTGTAGTTAACGATTGTTCACTTGTCAATTTATATTTTTGCATAATGCTGACATGTAGATTCCATCTTTGGGTGTATTTAAATTATTAAATTTAGGCATAATTTAAGGGGTGTATCAAAAATGATACACCCCTTGAGATTTTTTATTAAAGTAACTTGATCAGTTCTTCTAAATCCTCAGATAAAGTTCTTGCACGTTCAAAATCAGTATCAGCTAAAGCTAATGCTACTTTTGTTTCAACTGATTTTTTCTTTTCTTCTATTGCTAAATAGTCTTTATCAAAATGATTAGCATAAATCATTCTTCTAAATTTTTTCATACTCATTTTTCTAACTGTCTTATCTTCAATAAATAAAACATAGTCTGCACAATTAACTATAAAATGATAATCATGAGAAATCATTAAAATAGCGCCTTTATAATCTTCTATAGCTTTTTCTAAAGCCATTTGTGAATAAATGTCTAAGTGGCTTGTAGGCTCATCCATTAGTAACATATTTGCCCTACTTGCAGAAACCTTAGCCAGTTGAAGTATATTTTTTTCTCCACCAGACAAAGATTCTATCTTTTGTGTAAGTGTATCTGCATCAAAACCGTATTTTCCAACATATCTTCTAATCTCACCATAAGTTTCAAATCCTACATCATAGAATTCTTGAAGGATTGTATTAGATTCATTTAATGCTTCACCTTGATTTTGTGATAAATAAGCTACTTCTATGTTTTCATTTATTTCAATAGCTTTGTTATTATTTTTAAATATTGCTTTTAATAAAGTAGTTTTTCCCACACCGTTTGTACCAATGATAGCCACTTTATCCGTAGATTTTATCTCAAAATTAACATTTTCTAAAAGTACCTCATCAAAGGCAACACTGTAATTTTCAACTTTCAAAGCAATAGTTTCCTCTATTTCATTATTTGTAACTAAGTTTATATATGGTTGTTTTATATCTACAAATGGAGCTTTGATTCTACGTTCTTCTAATCTTTCTTGAATTTTAACCCTAGCTTTTAAAGCTCTACCTCTAGAAGCATCAGCATTATAAGTTGCTTTTTCTCTTAATATATCAATTAAAGCTTCATTTCTGGCAATCTCTTCTTCATCAGCAAGAGCCATTTCTTGTAACTCTATTTTAGTTTGAAGTAAAGATAAGTTATAATCAACATATCTTCCATCAAATTCTTGAATTTCCGTATTTTCAAGATGAACAATTTTATTAAAACAATGATTAAGTAGATATCTATTGTGTGTAATAACTAAAATTGTTTTTTTGTGAGAATTAATTAAATCCTTAAGAGAATTAAGATTTTCAAAATCTAAGAACACATCTGGCTCATCCATAATTATTAAATCTGGATTATTAAGCATTTCCTTAATTACTTGAATAAGTTTAAATTCCCCACCACTAAGTTCACATATCATTCTATCTTTATGCTTGCTTAAGTTTGCAAGATTTAGTTTCTTGTTGATGTTACTTTCAAAATCATCCCCATCAATTGCCTCAAATGCGTCTAATGCTTCTTGGTACTTTTCTAATAAAGTTTCAATATCATCAGAAGTTCCCATTTCAGCGCAAATAGATGATATTTCATCTTGTAGCTTAATAAATGGTTCAGCTATATATTCAAAAACTGTAATTTCCTTTGTTTTATCTACTTGTGAGAACTGGCTTACATAACCGATTCTGCAGCTTGGATCCATTTCTAGCTTACCATCAAACATATATCTTTCTGGGTCCATAATTATATCTATAAGTGTACTTTTCCCGCTACCACTTGCTCCTATAAAAGCGCAGTGTTGATTTTCTTCTAATGTAAATGAAACCTTATTGTATAGATCTTTTAGCGGAAATGAGTAAGACAAGTTGTCAATTTTTATCATATTATTACCTCTCTTTATGATTTAAAAAGAGCTTATAAAAATAAGCTCTTTAATATATATTATAACGACATTTTTTTAAATTTTCTTTTGATAGCATAACACTTTTTACAACTAATTTCAATGATTTTATATTTAATTAAATTACTCTTTTATAATCCTTTTTATTTCTTTTTTTAGTTTTGGATCAAGATTTTTATTTGAATATACTTTCTTCCATTCTTCATTCAATGACTTCTTTTGATCTTCTGAAAGAGTTTCTGAAATATAAGGATTATAATCCAGCACAATTTCATTACTATCAAAGTCAACATACTTGCATAAGTCGTCTATATTTTGAATTACAAACTTCATATTTTCATATGACATAAATTCACCATCTCTTCCATTTTTTAAAAGATAATTTCTTAATTGATAATTTTGATTTATTACCTCAAAATATTCACCTGAAGGATCCATTACATCATTACTAGAATTTAAATATCTAACAAGCTCAATTTCTCTTATCAACTTCTCTTTTTCTGTTAAATCTTTATAATTACCATTAACAAACCCAACTAAGCCAAAATCCCAATCAGGATTTAAAATACTCTCTTTACGTTGTTTAATTGTTTCATCTTTAACATCGAATTCCTTAAGCTGTTCTAAATTTTTATCAATTTCTTTATCCCTAATTTCTGTTAATTGGTTAATATTTAAATCTTCTAGTTTTTGTGACTTATTATCACTATTTCTAAATATAAATACCGCTGATAATATAGCGCATATTATTAAAATAAAAACAATTAAACTTACTTTTTTATTTTTTATCATTTGTTCACCCCTGTTTCCCCTGATTTTGGTGCATTACTTATTCCACTAAATGATGATTAAGTCCACATAATCAACTTAATTATATCAAACTAAAAGTTTATGTAAATAAATGGAAACAAACTTATACCCTTTCAATATCTTAAGTTTAATGTGAACTATAGTATTTTGAACATCTATACAAATACAAATCATACTAAATTGCATTTTAGTGTAGCAAACTAATACATTATATGATATGACAGTGTGATTTCAAAGCTAATACATTAGCCTGTGGTTACCAATTTTTTTTATTGGTAACCACAACTATTATTACACAATTCTTAAGATCAATTGTAAATAACTACACTTCCTATTATTTTTCATAAGAAACTTGTTGCTGCTCTTACTATTTTTTACTATTAATTTCCACAATACTCTGTTCAAGTACTATTTTTTCTCTCAACTTGTCTTTATCCTTTTTAATTGGTTTAATCATATTATATTTTTATGAATTACATACAAGCTCTCTTTATACAAAAATAACCTGGAGCATTTAACTCCAGGTTTTTATATTTATTACTTGATTCATATGTAAGTATATAATTTCCTTTTTACTAATCACATAATTATAAATTTCACATAATAAAATTGCTCAATATAAACTTATACGTTTCTCCACCAACTATACCTATAAATATACTTAGAAAAGTCCCAACTATAAATTTAACAGCAAAATCTCTATCCTTAAAATCGCCCATCCTAGCCAAAGATTTTCCAGTCAAAAGTAATGCAATAGATGAGTAATTATTGCAAATAACTAATATTATAACAATACTACGTTCTAATATTCCTATGTATCTACTTATATTCTCATCATTCTTTTTTGATTCATCAGTCTCTTCAGTTATAGCAGGTTCATCAATTTGTTCATTAAACTCATCATATTCTTCTACTATCCCTCCGCTATTTAAAGCAAAATAAGTAGCAACTCTATCAATGCTACATACCAATCTATTAATTGACTCTTCTTTAGAATTAGCTTTGATAGTTTGTTGTTTAATGTTCTTAAATGCCTTTTCAAAAAACAAATCAATAAATAACTCACCACATCTAACTGTATAAATAAACACTATGATAAATAATAGTATTTTATAAAATAAAGGTTGATCTATATAAGTTATTACTCTTAAATTCATTAATTTTGAATTAGCAAATATTAGAATAATAAATATTAAATGAAGTATTTGATCTACTAGAAAAAGAATATCTTCTCCAAATCCAATATTAAATATTTTTTTGTCAGAAACTAAATTATATGCTTTTGAAATTTAAATTTATTTTCATCTGTAACTACTTTAAAAGTCCAACATTTTATTATATCAATTAAAATATGTATGATAGAATTCAAAGATGTGTATCTTATAACATTTATAAAACTTATATGTCTACTATATAAAATATAATCATTTACAATATACTTGTCCACATTTATGTCAATCAATCTATCTAACATTTTGATAATGTTATGCATATTAGTTGACAAATAATTATAATTATCAACAATTTTGTCAATTAATATACCTGACATTAATATTATCACACTAATAATTTTAATAAAAATAAAAAGCTAATAATTTCGATAACTGAAATTATTAGCTTAACTAACTATTAGATTAACTTTTTTAACATCTCTATTTTGTATATTTTATATTTAATTAAATTACTCTCTTATAGTCCTTTTTATTTCTTTTTTTAGTTTTGGATCAAGATTTTTATTTGAATATACCTTTTTCCATTCTTCATTCAATGACTTCTTTTGATCCTCTGAAAGTTTTTCTGAATTATAAGGATTAAACATGTCCACTATTTCATAACAATCAAAGTCAACATACTTGCATAAGTCCTCTACATTTTGAATTGCAAACTTCATATTTTCATATGACGTAAATTCCCCACTTCTTCCATTCTTTAAAATGTAATTATTTATTTGATAAAATTGATTATTTGCATAAAAATATTCACCTGAAGGATCAATTACATCATTATCGGAATTTACATATCTAACAAGCTCAATTTCTCTTATCAACTTCTCTTTTTCAGTTAAATCTTTATAATTACCATTAACAAAACCAACTAAGCCAGAGCCCCAATCAGGATCTAAAATACTCTCTTTACGCTCTTTAATTTCTTCGTCTGTAAAATCAAGCTTTTTAAGTTGTACTAAATTTTTATCAATTTCATTATCTCTAATTTCTGTTAATTGATTAATATTTAAATCTTCTAGTTTTTGTGACTTATTATCATTATTTCTAAATATAAATACCGCTGATAATATAGCGCATATTATTAAAATAAAAACAATTAAACTTACTTTTTTATTTTTTATCATTTGTTCACCCCTGTTTCCCCTGATTTTGGTGCATTACTTATTCCACTAAATGATGATTAAGTCCACATAATCAACTTAATTATATCAAACTAAAAGTTTATGTAAATAAATGGAAACAAACTTATACCCTTTCAATATCTTAAGTTTAATGTGAACTATAGTATTTTGAACATCTATACATATACAAATCATACTAAATTGCATTTTAGTGTAGCAAACTAATACATTATATGATATGACAGTGTGATGTACCATCTTCATAATAGTTACTTCACATATATACTAAATTTTATCCTATCAGAGTGGATTTTTTTTATATATACTTTTATATCTTCTAACCCTCTAAGCTCATTGGCTATTTCATCATTATTAATAAATCCAATTTCACATTTTACAATATTATTATTTTCATAAAAATACGAATTAATATATATACAGTTATCTCTATCTTCAAATCCAAAATCCATACTAATGTTTTTACCATGCTTTATCTTTTTATTAAATAAATCAAGTTTATAATTATTAACGATCTTTTTATTTTTACCTTTTAATGTATTTTGTTTTCCAATGGTATTTTGTCTAACTTCCTTTAAACTTTTTTCAAAACAACCAATTTTATAATCTAAAGACTTTTCATCACAAAACTCACACAGTAGTCTTAGGTCCTCTATCCCTTTAGATATAACTTTTATAACATTTTCATATTCATTTCTTTCTTTATATATTAAATACAATCTTTCATAGACAAAGGGCACACTGTACCCTATTTCTATAGCTTTTTCATAATTTAATATGGCATCAGATATATTTTTATTATTTTCACAATCTACGCCTAAAGTTACAAATTGATATGCAATTTCTTCATTTGCCAAACGGCTTTCTAATAATCCTTCTCTTGCTTCACTTTTTTCTTCTAATTCTTTTTTGTATTGTAAAATTACTTTATATTCATCCTCTTTAACATATATTTTAAATCTAGGTTTATCTAGAAACATATCTTCTAATTGAATTATTTTTTTGGAACATAAAGATAACTGTGAGTTAATTTCCTCATTTGTTATAAATCCAATATGTCCTTTATTTAACTTATTATCTTTTTCATAATAAGCATATATGTGAAAAATATTATTTTCTTCTTTTAGTTCAAACAATACTCTATGCTCTTTATCATAATTTAAATTTGAATATAAAGGACTTATATTTGCATCGTAATTGTATCTATCATAATAGAAAAATCCATCATTAAGATAACTAACTCCTTCAAATTCTGTATACCCTTCTGGTTTTATAGTTTCAAATTTTGGACCGCAAACACTATAACTTTCATTTTTTTTAATTATAAAGGGTAAATCATTTATATTTTTTATTTTTGTTTCTTTCTTATATGAGTCATCTTTACTTTCTTTTATTATGTTTAGATATTTAGAATTATCTAAATTTATTATATTACTTTGCATATTTTCTAATTCAAATTCACTGTGCTTAAGTTTCAATGGACAATATGTTTCATCAACAATATTTGTATACTCCATTTCAAAACAGGATGTCACATCTTCTATATATAAACCACCTTGTTGGTCAAATTCATTTTGCTCATAATCATTGCAATAAACATTATTAACTTGTCTTATATTTCCACTATATCTATAAACCGAAGTGTAATCACTAGTATTTTTTATACTTCCATCATGTTTATAATTTGAGCCTGAATAACTAGATGATTTTATATTATTAGTCTTTGGCTTATATGCTTTTAATTTGATTTGTTTGTAAGAATATGAACTACTCTTCCCACTTGATTTTGACTTTGTAAAACTCTTAGATGAAGTTTTTTTGTATAAACTAGTAGTAGTTCTGTTATATGTATAATTATATAAGGCCTTTTTAGGATTTTTAATTACTCCTACACCCTTTTTCCCATATCCTGGACTTGTTAATTTTTTTATACTTCTTGTTGCTCTTCCTTTTGTCTTAGCACTAAAACTTTTTTTGTAACTTGGTTTTCTAATGCCTACTTTCATAACTGTCTCCTTTTTAATCTGTACTACATTCATGTGTATTATAACATAAGTTTAACAATGTCTCTATTTCTACAAACAATCATCTAATTTCTTCACCTACTTACCTAATACATATGAATAATTAGAGCTTTATTGATAATGAAAAAGGCATACACATTTTTGTGTATGCCTTTTTCCAATCATAAATATTAGATTAACTTTTTTATATTATTTAAAATCCTTTTCAAATTCATCTATAGCATCTTTTAATAAAGTTACACTATAAGCCATAGATGGTCCTCCACCAAATCCTACAGCAACCATAGCAGCCTCTATTATTTCTTCTCTTGTAGCTCCAAGCTCTAATGACTTATAAACATGATAAACTATGCAATATTCGCAACGGTTGTACACCCCAATAGCAACACTCATAAGTTCTTTAGTCTTTGTACTTAAAGCTCCTTCTTTGTAACCAGTATTTAAAAGTCTCATAAATGCATTAACATTTGACTTATTAGTTTCTGCAAGTTCACCTAACCCCTGTGTAAATGAATTTAATATTTCCCTAACATCTCTTTTCATAATATCCTCCTTAATTTAATGTCATAGCAATAATTGCTATAGCAAGCATTTAAGAAAATTGTAGCACCTTGTGCTACTGTTGTAAAGTATTTACTGTGATTTATTTATATTTTTTACCATTTTATTTAGAACTTCTTTGAAAGTTTCCAAATCTTCTTCACTGATTCCTTTAATACAATCTTTTGAGAACTTTTCTCCTATAGGTAGTATTTCATCTCTTTTTTCCATTCCATCTTCTGTAAGAAATAACTTGGTGATTCTTCTGTCTTCTAAATCTTTTTCTCTTCTTACTATGTATTCTTTTTCCATACGATCTACTAATCTAACTATTGATGATTCGTTGGAATCTAGTTTTTTAGCTAAATCTCTTTGAGTTATTCCTTCATTTTTACCTATATAAAATAAAGCCGTCCATTGAACTCTTGTAATACTATGTTCTTGAAGTCTTTGGCTAAATAAATCAGTAATCTCTTTGTTGTATTTATTAGTCATAAAAGCTATACAATCTTCTAGATTAAACATATTTATCTCCTCTTTTATATTTGTTTTTCATATTAAATTTATTATAAGCTCAATTTTAGTGTATCACTAATAATATGATTTAGGCAAATAAATTAACAAATACAAAGGTTCCTCATTTTTCAGTAAAACAATAATTAAATCTCCAATATATGGTATTATATTTTATACGGAGGTGTTTTATGAAAGCTTTATCAATGGATGAATATTTACATAATTTACAGTTTTTAAATACAAAAAAGGAAGAAATACAGACTCTTAATGAGAATAACTTGTGTGTAATAAATGAATTGGCAAATTTTATTTCTTCAAATACACATTATGAGAATTTAAATACATTTATTTCCTTGGCTGATATTATTGTTGAATTTATCGAAAAATTTAACAATAATCAAATAAGCTCAAATGAATTAAAAAAATACTCTTATAACTTAAAAATCATTTTAGAAAATCTTCAGTTAGAATTAAAAAAACAATTAATGATTAATTTTTATTTCTACGGTGAAGATAATTTAGGAATAATAGAGAACAATCTTATAAAATACAATATTAAAAAAATATATGATGAAAATGAACTTAAATCATTTCTATTGAAAGAAAAGAATGAAAATGATTATAATATTTTAGTTTTTAATAAAGATATCACTCATATTGATAGTAGATATTTCGACGAAACTATAGATTATTCTAAAGTAGGTTATTCTCTAAAAAACCTGACTAAAATTTTATATACAAACAATTATGACTATAGTTACTTGATTAATTCATTAATAGAAAGTATACAAGGAGATGCCAAAGCTATTATTGTTGGTAATTCTTACCCTTTAGTTGGTATAGAAGAACAATTATTAAGTAAAAACACAATTAATTTATCAATGCATACTCAAGATTTATATTACGCTTATGAATTAGCAAAAAAATCTATATCACAAAATAAAAATATAAAACAATGTATATTAGGAATTAGTCATTACGTACTAAATCACGATTTGTCCAAAGGAAAAAGCTCATACTCTGAAAATATGATAGAAAAAATTTATTATCCTTTATTAAATGATGGGCATAATTACCCTAAAACTAATATACCAACTCAACAAACATTAAATGATTTTGACGCAGATATATTAATAAAAAGTTTTTTTGATTTTGATAAAATAGATTATTATTTCAGAAAACAAATTTATACTAATAATAAAACCTATTACAATGATTTAAATCCAAGAAATGTAAATAATTCATTTATGGATTATACCATGGATGAAAAAGAGCACATAGGTTCTAATAGAGCAAATCAACACAACAAATTGTTTAAATATGATAATACAAAATCAGAATATGCAAATATATTAAAAGAGTTTATCAATTTCTCCAAAAGGGAAAATGTAGAATTAATAATAGTTATTTTGCCTACAACAAAATATTATTTTAATAATATAAAAATAGAACACAAAAATGATTTTGATAACCTTATAAAACACTTAAGAGATGAGTATGGTGTTAAAGTAGTTGATTTGAGAAATTTAGATTTTGATGATTCTGATTTTGCAGATTCTGATCATCTCAACCAAAAGGGCGCTATAAAATCCACAAAATACTTAAACCAAATATTATAAAAATAGAAACAAAACTTTGAATCCAACTAATTCCTCTATTTTTATGCTTTTTACTTATGATACCCCTAACAGGTCTAGGATTAAATAGCTTAATTACAGGAAGTATATCGATTCCAGATTTTATTAAATGTGAATGCAAAATAAAGTGCGTAAGTTGACAAAGTTGTCAGCTTATGCACCTTTTTATTGGCAAACCCCTTTTATTATTTACAATTTAAAGTTCTGCTTCATGCCTCAATAGGCATATATTTTTTGAACTTGCCATTCCAACCAACTACATTACTTAATGTATTTAGGCAAGAATTATTTTACTATTTTAACTCTTTTTGAAATATCCTCTTTTTCCTTTTCCTCCGGATATGAGCTAATTCCTCCAAAAGGCATTTGTGCATTTAGAGAATAGCTTTCTGGTAGATTAAACATTTCTTTAACCATCTCATCTATAACAGGGTTATAATGTTGAAGTGAAGCACCTATTCCTAACTCTTTCAAACCACTCCATATACTTATTTGAAGCATACCAGATGACTGAGAAGCCCAACCTGGAAATCTATCTGCATATGTTGAAAATTGACTTTGAAGATTTTTGACAATATCTTCATCATAAAAATAAAGAATTGTTCCATAACCATTTTTAAAACTATCAATTTTCTCTCTTGAAACCTTAGCTTCAAATACTTCATAAATATTATCCCATAATTGATCTTGCTTTTCTCCTGTTACAACAATAACTCTTGAACTTTTCATATTAAAAGCATCAGGAACTAACTCTGTAGCTTTTTCTACTAAGTCAAATACTTCCACTTCATCTACTGGTAAGTCTCTATTAATATGGTAATATGATCTTCTTTCTTTTAATGATTCTAAAATTTTCATAATTATTTATCCTCCATTTTCATAAAATTACGAAATCCTTTATTGTTTTTATTAATAATCTACTTTTTCTTTTAAAAAACTTCCTTCACTTAATTCCCTAAATGCCAAATCTAGTTCTTCTCTAGTGTTCATTACTATTGGTCCACCCCAAGATACAGGTTCTTCTAATTTATCTGAACTTATAAATAAAATCTGAATATCTTCGTGAAGAGACTCTATATCTAATGAATCTCCATTGGTTAACTTAACTGCTGTCTTCTCACTTATAGTTTCTCCTGCTACCTTAGCATCTCCAGACAATAAAAATACCAATACTGATTTGTCATTCTCAGTTTCTATATTAAACTTATTATTTGCATTGAGTATTATATGATAATAATCCATTGGTAAATATTTCCCCATAAAGCCTTTATGCTCTTTATATTGTCCACTTATAAGTCTCAAAATTCCTCCATCTATAGGAATTTCTTTTATTTCTTCTTTCTTTATACTATGATATTCTGGTGGAGCCATTTTATATTTTTTGGGCATGTTTAACCAAAGTTGAACTCCAAGCATTTTATCTGAAGCAGGTAGTTTTTCTTCATGTAATATTCCAGATCCTACTGTCATCCATTGAACTTCTCCATCTGTAATTCCATCTTCATTTCCTAGACTATCTTTATGAACCATATTTCCATTAACTACAAGACTTATAGTTTCTATACCTCTATGAGGATGCATTGGAAAACCTGCTGTGTATTCTTCAGGATTTGTGCTATCAAAAGAGTCTAACATTAAAATAGGATCATAGGTCTCAGCTGTAGTATTTCCTAAAACTCTAACTAAATTTACTCCTGCTCCATCCGTAGTTCTAAAACCTCTAACTTTATTTTTTATCATTCTTTTCATCTTCTACACCTCCAAATTTTTTCATATATTTTAGTATCTCTTCCTGTTCTTCTTTGTTCCAAATATTCATCATAGAAGTGATAATTGCTTCGTTTTCTGGATATATAATGTCCATAAGTTCTCTACCTTTTTGTGTAATATGGAGTATAAATCTTCTCTTGTCTCTATCATCATTGCGCTTTTCTAAGAAACCTTCTTTCTCTAAATTTTTTACTATAACAGGAATGGTGCCACTAGTACTCAATATTTTAGCCTGAACCTCTCCAACAGATAAATCTCCTTTATGGTAAAGAGCTTCTAATACAGCAAATTGAGCACTTGTTAATCCATATTTTGTATAAATCTTGTTAGTAGCTCTATTTATTTTGTTTAATGCTCTACTCATTCCTATAAATATTTTAAGTTCTGTCATCTCTATAACCTCACCTTGTAATACAATTTAATCACATTTGATATCTCTAATTAGAGATAATTTACTCTAATTAGAGATATTTGTCAAGCCTTTTTTATTTATTGTCTATTTTATATTTAAAAACATTTATTCTATTAAATTAAAAAGGAGCCTTTTAGGCTCCAATAAATTTCTAGTACTAATTCTTCTTTTGAAATATAGCAATCTCTTACATAAACTGTCAAGTACTTCACCCCAAGGGGCCTTTGGCTATATACTAATTATTTGTAGCTTTATCCTTTGAACTTAGTTTAAATCTAGATATTAACTCATTCATTGCATAGGATTGTCCTGTTAATTCCTCACTTGCTGCTGCACTTTCTTCTGAAGTAGCAGAGTTAGATTGTATAACTACACTAACTTGTTCTACAGACTCTCTTATTTGATTTACAGATGTAGATTGATCTGATAAATGACTAGATATATTATCAACTAATGTAGCTGCCAAGTTGGCATTTACTACTACCTCTTCTAATGATTTTGCTGTATCTTCAGCAATGCCACTTCCTACATTTATAGCATTTACAGTTTCTTCAATAAGTAAAGCAGTATTTTTTGCTGCTTCAGCACTTTTAGCTGATAAGTTTCTTACTTCATCTGCAACAACAGCAAATCCTTTCCCTGCATCTCCTGCTCTTGCTGCTTCCACTGCTGCATTTAATGCAAGTATATTTGTTTGGAAAGCTATATCATCGATTATTTTTATTATTTTACCTATCTCATTAGATTTTAAATTTATTAAATCTATAGCTGACATCATATCTTTCATTTTGTAGTTACTATCTTGTATTTTTTGTCCAGCTTCTTTTACTACCTCATTTGCTTTATTAGCATTTTCAGAACTACTATTAATCTTGTCTGAAACATCTTCTATTGCTGCTGATAGTTCTTCCACACTAGCTGCTTGCTCTGACGACCCTTGTGCTAATGACTGTGCACCCATAGAAACCTCATTTGCTCCAGACGCAACTTGGTTAGATGTAAGTGTTATATCTTCCATTACATCATTTAATGATTTGATTATATTATCTGAAGAATTTTTTATACTAACAAATTCCCCTATGTAATTAGCATTTGTTTCAACAGTTAAATCTCCATTTGATATAGATGTTAATACCTGGTGTATATCGTAAATTATTTCTGATATATTATGTACAAGGTCCGATGTTGCCCCTGCTAAAATTTCGATTTCATCCTTAGTTGTTGCAGATGGTACTGGTGATGACAAATCCCCCTGTGATAGAAGTTTTATTCTATCCACACAAGCTATAATAGGATTTACTATATTATTTGCTGATCTTAGAGTTATATATATTCCTAATGCTAGAGCTATCAATATGAATAATACTACTATTTTTCCACCGTCTAAAATAGCTTGCATAAATTCAGCTTTCTCTGCTGTTATTGCAATATTCCATCCATTTGTATTTTCAATTGGAGCATATCCTATAAATTCCTTACCTTTTGCTCCTTTAAATTCTGTAATTCCTGAATTTCCTTTAATTCTGTCTTTATATATTTCTGCTAAAGGCTGTAATGATTGATCTTTATTTGCTGCCTCTATTACATTGTATTCTTCTTTTACCAATTCTTTATTACTGTTTCCTATATCAGTTCCTTTAGAGTTTACAATAGATACTTTTCCTGTTTCTCCAATTTCTACAGCTGAGGCAACTTGAGATAACATCATTGCATCAGTAATAACACCTACAACACCTTGGACTTCACCATTTACTACTATAGGTGCTGTTGTAGTCAAAATAGCTTTACCATCCTCTTTATTTATTACAATGTCATTTGTTAATGCTTCTTTCTTTTCCATTGTTTGTGTAAAATACTGTCTATCAGAAAGATCCAAACCACTTACTAAATCCACTCCATCTTTTCCAATTACAACCATATCATAAATATCTGGGTGCATTTCATAAATTCTCTTTATTTTATCAAGCATCTTTTGTTTATTTTTCTTTGATTTATCTTTTGTCACATTTATAAATGCATCATGAGCAGACATTTCATTTGCCAATTCTCTATATACTTCTAACTGATTGTCAATTCTTTTTGATGTTGTTGCTACTGTTTCTTTGAGTATTTTTTCTACAGTTAATTCCGTACTTTTATATGAAGTTAATAAAGATACTAAACCAATTACAACAGCCATTAACATAAGTGTAATTATTGATGAAAATAATAGTTTTTGTTTTACCCCAAGCTTAATATCTTTTTCAACCTTATCTTTTTTGAAAAATCCTCTTAAGTTTTCTAATTTAAATTTTTTATTTATCATGCTTTTTCTCCCTTAGTTGATTTTTTATTTTATAGTATGATAAATTCAATCCACCCCTTCCTTTCGATAATATCTGGAAACTATAAAGACCCTTTATTAATTATCGGAATGAATAAAACTTACTTTATAGTTAAGTCCAAATTTTAATAATTAAATTTCTAAATTTTCTTGATTAAAGTCATCCTAAAAAATTCGCTTCGCTTTAGCCACTGTGTGGGCGCTACAGTTTATCAACATCGTAAATTCAACTATAATTTCCTATAAAGTAAAAAAGGAGCCCTTGGGCTCCAATTAATCTACTAGTACTAATTCTTCTTTTTCTTTTGTTGTAAAATTTAATACATGATAAATTATATTTATAACTATATTAGAAATTAATATAACTATGATCCCATACATAAAATGATTAAGGTTATTTCCAACTTGTATAGGTGATGAGTTCATAAATCCATAATTTGACTTTGCCATATAGTTAAATATATATATAACTACACAGTATGTATTAGTAAATGTTAATATTCTTTTCAAGTCTGTTTTTGTTATTCCAATCTTCTTTGCATATAAAACATATATACTTCCCCATAACAGGAACATATGACCTATAAAAAAAGATACCATGGTTATATGTGGAAACATAAACGGATCCATGTCTGCTGGAATTACTAAAGCAATTATAGCGCCTGCTAAACCCCAATATGCTCCAAGTTTCATTAATGGTACTTTGTTAAAAAGCAATCCTATGCTTAGGAATAATATGGCTATTCTACAATGATATAATGGTAGTCCTTGTGTTAAAACATTGTAATTAGTAGCTGTATACCACATATATAAAGCCCCTTGCTGAATAATTAAAACTGTTCCTATGAAAATTTCAAGTCTACGATTCTCTTCTTTATGTTTAATAATAATATAGCTTACTAAAGTTGAAACTATTAATATCCACAAATGAGATAATCCAAATTGGACAAACTTTGTATTATCAGGAACTCCTCTAAAAAAGTATTTTATATTTTGCATCATATTTGCCCCCCTTTCTAAATTTTTCTTCGCTTATTTATATTTAGTTCTTTACTAATTAATTTCATTACAATACATATTCCATTATAGAAATATGTCGCGAAATTTAAAGCTTAAGTTAAATGCATTGAATATTATATCATAAAATTAAAGAAGTTTGATAAAGTTATACTTTTATGTTATTTAAATTATTCTAAATATTGACAATATAAAAAGTTCTTGATAAAATATCAAGAACTCTTTGATTTAATATAATTTAAATTATTTATAAATATTAATGACTTATCCCTAATTACATCTTATTTAAACTGTCATCAATGTATAACCCTACATCATCTTTTTCTATACCTAATACAATTGAAAACTCATTTTCAATTAAATTTTGGGCAGTTTTCATAAACTTATCATCCATTTGGCTAAGTTTTTTACCATTATCACTTGCAACTTTTTTCTTGTCTTTAAGCGTTATCATTATCGTCAATAAATCCATACAATCATGATTTTTTATTAATTTCTTATAATACTCTTGTAATTCTCTTACACTTTTGTCATCATGGTCAATTTCTTTTATTGATGGAATCTGTTCAATTAATTTATGAACTTCTTCATATGATACAATTGGTCTCATAAATACAGTAGTATCAATAGGTGCAAACACTGTTCCATTATCATGCATTGGTTTTAGAGTATAGTAAGTTTTTCCTTTACTACTACCTCCAATACTTAATTCACTTATGTCATCTACCCTACAAACACCTTCATTTCCATAAACAATAAATTCTCCAATTTTATACATATTAATTCTCTCCCATCTTATTTTTTATTTTCTAGAAGCTGTACTTCTAGAAATAATTACTTTTCTAACTAACCTACAAAGTGTTTAAAAAAAAAGACCCTATAAAGGATCTTTTTCCCGAAACAATGTATATTATTATAATATAGTTATGTTTTCTGCTTGAGGACCTCTAGCACCTTTAACTACATTAAAGCTTACTTTTTGACCTTCTTCTAAAGTTTTGTATCCATCAGTTTGTATAGCTGAGAAATGAGCGAATACATCTTCTCCACCATCAACTGTTATAAATCCAAAACCTTTTTCACTATTAAACCATTTTACTATTCCGTTAGTCATATTAATTCTCCTATCAAAATCTCTTCAAAGACTTTTTTACCATTTTGTATTACTACAATAAGTATATTATAGCACAGTTTGAAATAAATAGATACAATAATTATAAAATACTTAATTTTCTATTTTTTCATTAAATTATCAGATGTTATTTTAAGCTATTCATCAAATCTTCAAATTCATTAAAATGAAGTGATTGCATTCCATCTGACAATGCTTCACTTGGATTTGGATGAACTTCTATCATTAAACCATCAGCTCCACATGCCATTGCCGCAAGGGACATTGGTTTAACAAGTTCTCTAACTCCCGTTCCATGGCTTGGGTCTACTATTACAGGTAAACCCGTTTCATTTTGTATAATTGGAACTGCAGCTAGATCAAGTGTGTTTCTAGTATAGTCGTTGTAAGTTCTTATACCTCTTTCACACATTATGATTTTTTTGTTGCCCTCGTAAGCAATATACTCAGCTGCTCCAATCCATTCACTTATAGTTGCTGAGATTCCTCTTTTTAGCATAACAGGCTTGTCTTGCTTTCCTACTTCTGTAAGTAAAGTAAAGTTTTGCATATTTCTTGAACCTATTTGTATTATGTCACTTACTGCATAAAGTTTTTCCAAATCTCTAACGTCCATAAGTTCTGTGATTACAGCTAATTTTGTTTCTTCTTTTACTGCTTTTAAAATTTCTAAACCTTCTTCTTTTAGTCCTTTAAATGAGGATGGTGATGTTCTTGGCTTAAAAGCCCCACCTCTAAGTATATTTGCTCCTTGTGATTTAACAAATTTAGCAGTTTTTAAAAGTTGTTCATAACTTTCTATTGCACAAGGTCCTGCCATTATTACTTTATCTTTTTTGAATGCTATTGTTTTATCACATGAGACGACTTCTAAATTTACATCCTCATGGAAAAGTGTTTTTTTCATGAATATTAAGCTCCTTAATCTTTCTTTAGTAAATATATTTATATATAAGATATTATTCTTTTAAATACTTCATTATTTGAAGGGTAAACTATTTTATCAATTTGTGATATTTTCATAGCTTTCATTAAACTGTTTGATATAAATGCAAAGTCAAAATTCTTAATGTCTTCCAGTTTTATTTCTCCTTCTATAACTTCAATATTTAAGTTTTTACAAATATCTAAGATTTTTCTTTTCATTATACCATTTAAAATGGGTAACTCGCCATGGGGAGTATAAATTTTATCTTCTTTTATAAAAAATATATTACTCATAGAACATTCTAATATAATATTTTCATAATTTACAAATAATCCATCGTCAAAATTATTTTCAGTAGCATATCTTTTAGTATAAATATTTTCATAGTAATTTGTAGTTTTATGCTTGTATATTATACTATCTCCTCTTTTTATGGGAGATATTGTTAGCTTAAATCCTTTTTTGTAAATTTCTTCATTATAAGTTATAGGTCTAGTAGAAATATTATAACCTTGATCAAATACAGTTATTCTTAATGCTTTATTTTTTATTTTATTTTCATCTATATAATTTAAAATAGACTGTGTTAAAAACTCCTTATGATATTTAATATTCATATTTAGTGACTCAATAGATTTAAACATTCTATTCATATGTAAATCTAAATCAATAGGACCATCTTCTATCCTTATTGTTTCAAATAAACCAATGCCAAATTTACTTAGCTCACTATTAAAACTTACACTATTCTTCATAGTAACCTCTTAGGGCCTTCATTATAGACTGTGCTTTATCAAGAGTTTCTTGATATTCTTCTCTTGGGTCAGAACCCCATGTCATTCCTCCACCTACTTGGAAATACACATCCTCTTCTTTTTTTATAACAGTTCTTATGGCTATATTTAAATCCATATCTCCATTAAAACCAATATAACCAATAGAACCTGTGTATGCATTTCTTTGAGTTGGCTCTAGTTCATCTATAATTTCCATTGCTCTAATTTTTGGTGCTCCAGTTATTGATCCTCCTGGGAAAGTAGCTTTTATTGCATCTACTGCATCTTTGTCCTCATCTAACTCTCCTACTACTGTTGCAACTAAATGATTTACATTTGCATAAGGCTCTATTACAAATAGCTCTGGTACTTTTACACTTCCTATTTTTGATATTCTTCCTATGTCGTTTCTCTCTAAATCTACTATCATAAGTAGCTCGGCCTTGTCTTTTTCGCTATTTCTCAATTCTTCTTGAAGTTTTAAATCTTCTTCTTTGTTTTTACCTCTAGGTCTAGTTCCTTTTATTGGTCTTGTTTCTAATTTTTTGTCCATACATTTTATAAATCTCTCTGGAGAGTTTGATAAAATATTAAAATCATCAAAATTCAAGTATGCTCCAAAAGGTGCAGGGCTTACTTTTCTCAAATCTCTGTATAATTCATAGCTGGATAAAGTAGTTTTCCCACTAAATCTTTGTGTTAAATTTGCTTGATAAATATCTCCATTTTTTATAAATTGTCTAACTTTTTCAACTGAGTTTTCAAAATCTTTTTTCGTAAAATTAGACTTAAGCTTTGTTGGAGGAACTTCTTTTTCTTCATAACAAATTGGGTTTACTCCATTTATTTCAGCTTCATTAATTTTATTTTCAATATCTAAAACTATATTTTCTTCTTTTTTCACATCTAAATTTGGTGTAGCTATATATGTTTTTTCTTTTAAGTGATCCACTACTATTACACTATCATATAAACCAAAGTACAAATCATAACCATTTAAATCATCTTTTGCACTTCTTGGTAGTTTTTCTATGTAATTTCCCAAATCATAAGACAAATAACCTACTGCTCCTCCTATAAAAGGAAGCTGTGTCTTATTTTCTACTTTATATTTATTTAGCTCCTCTTGTAAAAAATCAAGTGGGTTTTCATTGCTGTTTTTATATTTTAAAGTTTTAAATGGGTTGCTACTAATAAAAGAATATCTGCCTAATTTGTTTTTATCCATAGCACTATCTAAAATAAAACTATCTTTTTCATCTTTAAATATGGTAAATATCTCAAAAGCACTTAGTTTTGTATTAATTTCTTTTATCATTTTACGCTCATATCCTTTCTCTAGCTTCTTTTATAAAGTTTCTAAGTATTTCATGGCCTTGCTGGGATAATATAGCTTCTGGATGAAATTGTACTCCTTCTATAAGATAGTTTTTGTGTCTAAGACCCATTATCTCTCCTTCTTTTGTCAAAGCAGTTATTTCCAAATCATGTGGTAAGTTTTCTTTGTCTACTACTAAAGAATGATATCTTGTTACATTTAGTGGGTTGTTTAAATCTTTAAATACACCTTTATTGTTATGTTTTATAGCATGAACTTTTCCATGTACAGGCTCCAATGCTTTTACTACCTTTGCTCCAAAAACATGTCCTATAGTTTGATGACCTAAGCATATCCCAAGGATTGGCTTTTTCCCTTTAAAATGATTTACCACATCTATACATATTCCGGCCTCCACAGGCGAACATGGCCCTGGAGATAAAACTATTATTTCTGGATTTAAATCTTCAATTTCTTCTAATGTTATTTCTTTGTTTCTTCTTACTACGATTTCTTCTCCTAATTCTCCTATATATTGAACTAGGTTATATACAAATGAATCGTAATTATCAATCATAAGAATCATGTAAGTACCTCCCCTAATGAAATGCGCAATTTTTAACAATCATCAATATAATTATAGTATAGTTTTACCTTTTATGTGTTTATATGTTTAAATTTGTTACAAATGATTTTTTTTAATCATTAAAAGAGACATCTTCTTTTTACTATCTATGCATAAAATATTTTTCTACTATTTGAATTATATTAATTTGTACACAAAAGGGATGAACTCTACGTGAGTTCATCCCTTCATTTTTGTGGATCTATCTTTTTATTTTGAAACAAACCCATTATTTTTTGTATAAAATATATGCCCATGCAGAAATTATTCCTGCTAAAAATAATATTGCTAATTGAATGGAGACCATAGATTGAAGATATGCATCGTCAATAGGAATATAAGCCGTAGTTATAAGATATCCTATTAAAAAAGTCCCTAATCCTATAAAAATTGTATTTAATTTATTCATAAATACTCCTCCTTACTATAGTATATGGTTCTTTTCTGTATATTGCATCAATCATTAATATAAACTCATCTACCTATTTACTAAATCTTCTTTGTTTCATAATCACAAGAGCGACTGCCAGTATTGCTATTGCAAATCCAAGTACAATAAGCATGCTATAAATTATAGGAGTTACATTTGTGTCAGTAAAATTCACCAATACTGAAATTTCTTCATTTGCTTTTACATACCAGTAAGTAGGGTTAAATTTAGCTATAGAAATTACTGTTTTTCCCAGAAATTCCTGTGGTACAAATACTCCACTTATAAAACAACATCCCAAAGATACCACATTGGCTGCTGCTGACATTGCACTTCTAGTTTTAATTAGTGTAGAAATAAGTAGACCTACACTTAGAGCTGCTAAAGTAAATATAAATGAGTTTACTAAAAATAAAACTCCATTCATACTAAACATATAACTTTTGTACATTACGAAACTTGCTAATATCATAATTAACCATGCCACAACTGCATAACTAATGTTACCTAATACTAGTTGAAAATTCATGCTTCTCATAGTTAATGCAGATGATAAATTTCTCATTTTTAAATCTTTGTTTTCAAATGTTAACATAACAGCCGTTACTCCAAGTATTAATATTGCAAATATGGAATAAGCCAGATAGTTATAATAATTTTTACATCCTGAGTTGCTTACATATCCATTTTCATAAGTACTTACATCTACTTTTGTGCTATAGTCCAAATCCTCACTTATATACTTTACAAGTTCTGACTGAGATATATTATCTATAGCCAAAGTATATGTTTTTGCAGTATTTAAATATCTATTTACTAAATTGTCTATATAAACTTCACTAACTGAATTTGGTCTTGTGTTTTTTTCAATAGTTACTTTTTCACTATTATTTAATATCTTTTGTGTAAATCCTTTTGGTATAGTTACTATATACTCCGCTTCTCTAAAATAAAGAGCATCTTGTAAGTCTTCTTTTGTATTTCCTATATCCACAATATTTGTATTTCCCTTAAGATATTCTTTTAATCCATTTACAATTTTTGAATCTTCATCTTTATTTATAAATGCTATATTTACTTTTGTATCTTCAAAATTTATATCATTTGGATTTTGCTTTGAATTTCCAAGAGCTATGGCAAATACTACAAACACTACCATGTATATTGAAAGTTGACCTAAGTTTTTACGAATAACTTTGAAAAAAGCTTTATAAACTTGCATATTTTTGCCCCCTTAAAACTAAGTATGTGATTCCACCACATATTATAGATAAAATACAAAGTAATCCTATATTTATAAAATACTTAGTTGCACTATCGTAATAATATAGTGAATAAAATGAATCTGCTATTAGATTTACAGGATTTATATAACTTAATATAGGCATTTTTGAGTTTACAATATACTTCATTTTGTCGTACATCATGCCTGACAAAAATGACATTGTCATAGTTGCTCCTACTAATATACCTACCTTAACTCCCTCTGATTTTTTCAGCGCTACTCCTAAACATGTTCCAAAAGATACTCCTGTAATAGTACCTACTACACATGCTAGTAATATATATCCTATCTGATTTGAAAAGCTTACTTTTAGTACAAAAGTAAGATAGGCCATAAGTACTCCAATATCAAATAATTGAACTGTTGTTGCAGCTGCCATAGATGACATAAATACTTTTAGTTTGTGAGTTGGAGCTACACTAACTCTAGCTCCCTGTGGAGATTGATTAGCTTGAATTTGAGATATTTCTTTAAGCCCTAAAAATCCTCCATATAAACAAGCCATTGCAATAAGTGTGTAGAAGTAATTTATACTTTCGTCTATGGAAGTATTGCTTATTGCCACTTCTTTAATATAATCTGTTTTTTTGAATAAGTTATCTACACCAATACTTTCTATTGCCATTGGATTTTCTTTTAAAATTCTTTTTATTGTAGATTCTGTTTGTTTGTATTCATCTACAAAGCTCTTTATTATAGTTTGGTTTATTCCACTATCTTTTACTACTATTTCTATATTTTTATCTAAATATAAATATCCATCTATTTTATTATTATCTAATAAGTCCTTTGCATTTGCTTCTGATGTGTATTTTGTACTAAATAAAGGATCATCACTTTCTCCCACGGAAACTGAGTTTACAACATCTAAAAACTCTTTATTATCACCTTCTTTATCCTTTACAATAGCTATGTTAACTGCTGAAAAATCTTCAGCACTTGAAAGGTTGGAAAGAGATAGGTTAAATAGTGTTGCTAATAATATAGGAAATAATAATGTCCAAAACATCATATTCTTATCTCTTATAATACATTTCAGCCTATATTTATAATTATGCATAAACAATTTTCTCCCCCCCTTAATCCCTTAGTGCTTTTCCTGTAATTTCTAAGAAAACATCATTTAATGTAGGTGGTTCTGAATAAATTTTACCTATTTGCACATTATTTTTTCTTAGATAGTCTATTACAATGGATAAATTATTTTTTCCTTTACTTGATTTAACTACTAGATAATTATCTTTGTATTTTACATAAGTTACATTTGGTAATTCGTTTAGGCCTTTTATAACTTCTTCTTCTATTTTAAAAGTTTCAACTGTAATTGTTTCTCCGCAATTTATCATTTTTTTTAATTCTTCACTAGTTCCTGTTGCTATTACTTTTCCCTTATCCATAATTGAAATATTTGTACAGATTTGTTCTACTTCTTCCATATAATGAGATGTGTATACAATAGTAGCTCCTTCTTTATTTAACTTTTGTATTCCTTCCAGAATATTGTTTCTGCTTTGAGGATCTACTGCTACTGTTGGCTCATCTAAAATTATTAGCTTTGGCCTATGGGCTACTCCACAAGCTATATTTAACCTTCTTAGTAGTCCCCCACTTAATTTTTTAGGATAGAATTTTTTATATTCATCAAGTCCAACAAATTCTATAGCATCTTTAACATATTTTTTTCTAAGATTCTTATCTGAAATGTATAAACCACAGAAGTAATCTATATTTTCATATACTGTTAGCTCTTCAAATACAGCCACATTTTGCATTATTACTCCTATATTTCTTTTTATATCATAAGCTTCTGGACTCATTGTTTTTCCATAAATCTCTATATCACCTTTATCGTATTCTAATAAAGATAAGATACAATTTATTGCTGTACTTTTTCCTGAACCGTTTGGTCCCAAAAGACCAAAGACTTCTCCTTCTTTCACTTCTAAATTTAAATGATCTAATGCCAATAAATCATCGTACCTTTTAACAAGGTCTTTAACTTTTATAATCATATTTATTCCTCCATAAATCTCTTATTTAAGCAACAGATTTGCCTTAGTAAAATCTTCATTTTCACTTTTTATACTATTATTGTATTAAATTTCCATGTAATGGGTAAGTGACTAGGCTCCAAAACACATATGACAAATGTAATAATTTTATTGTTGCAATATGAATCTAATGATAAAATCATTTTAAGAGATTGTGAATTGAGGTGATTATACTGAGTAATAAATTAATTGATAAGGTTATAATCTTATTTATTTGTTTATCAATTTATTTACATAATGTGTCTAATACTTATTTAGTTGTACCCATACTTATATGTGTGTTTTTAAGTTCAATCATTAGTTATAAAGAAAATGACAAAGTCTTAATTACACTGTCTATTTTTTTCTTAATTTTATGTTTTTTTAATTTAGACTATTTATTTTTTATTCCACTTATGTGTTATGACTTATTTTCATATAAGATAAAGTGGTTATGGCTAGTCCTAATCTTTCCTATTATAATATATAGTTTTGAAATAAGTCCTTCATCAATATTTTTAATACTTGCTTATACTTTTATTAGCTATACCCTAAATTACCGTACTAAATCTTATGAAAATATTAAGAAAAATTATTATTATATAAGTGATAGTGCCAATGAGCTGTCTATGAAGTTCGAAAACAAAAACAGAGAATTTTTAGAAAAGCAAGATTATGAAGTTAATTTGGCTACTCTTAGAGAACGTAATAGAATTGCTAGAGATATTCACGATAATGTTGGTCATTTACTATCTAGATGTATTCTTCAAATTGGAGCACTTTTGGCTATAAATAAAGATGACAATATTGATTTGAATCTTAGACTTGTAAAAGATACTTTGTCGGAAGCTATGGATAGTATTAGAAGTAGTGTTCATGATTTACACGAAGATGCTGTTGATCTTCAAGTTGAAATCCAGCAATTAGTTGATAGTTTTGAGTTTTGCTCCATAAAACTTGATTATGATTTAGAGTCAAATCCCATAAAGAAAATAAAATATAGTTTTATTTCCATAACAAAAGAGGCTTTATCTAATATTATAAAACACTCCAATGCTACGGAAGTTTCTATTTTCCTTCGTGAACATCCCTCTCTATATCAGCTTGTTATTCATGATAATGGAAGTAATATTAAGTATAATAGTGAAAATGGAATCGGCATAAAAAATATAAAAGATAGAATTGCTTCCGTTAATGGAAGTTTGAATATAAGTACTGATAGTGGTTTTAGAATTTTTATTTCTGTTCCTAAAAAATTAGATTAGAAAGGATGTAAAATATGCGTGTATTAGTTGTTGATGACGATAAATTAGTATGTGTTTCTCTAAAAACCATACTTGAAGTTGAAAGTGATATAGAGGTGGTGGCAACTGGATGTAATGGTAATGAGGCTATAGATCTTTATCATAAATTAAATCCAGATATTTTGCTTATGGATATTCGTATGGATGGTTTGACTGGACTTGAAGCAGCAGGGACTATTTTAAAAGAAGATAGTAATGCTAAAATACTATTTTTGACTACTTTTTCTGATAATGAATATATAATCAGAGCTTTAAATATTGGTGCTAAGGGTTATATTATAAAACAAAATTTTGAGTGTATAGTCCCATCACTAAAGGCAGTTCACGCTGGCCAAAATGTTTTTGGTGATGATATTATTTCTAAAATTCCTTCTCTTCTTGATAATTCTAATTCTACTGATTTCTCTGAATTTGGAATTACCCAAAAAGAGCTGGAGGTTATTACTCTTATAGCTGAAGGTCTTAGTAACAAGGAAATTGCTAATATTCTTTTTTTAAGTGAAGGTACTGTTAGAAATACTCTTAGCAATATTCTACAAAAGTTAAACTTGAGAGATAGAACTCAGGTGGCTATTTTTTATTATAAAAACTTATAAAATTTCAGCCAATGACCTTGGTCAAATAATATTATAATAAGTAAAATAGGCCCTATAAAGTAAGACACACAAAATGTTCTACTTGTATAGGGCCCTCTTTAATTTATTATAGTAAAATTAAACTAATTTAATATTATTCTACTAAAGTATTGAATTTCTTATCTAATGACCATAATACTATACCACAGATAAGTACTATGGCTCCAACTATACCATATGCTGGTGCAAATGAGTATTTACTTAAATATTCATATAAGTATCCATAAGATTTACCTGCTATAAATATTGCAAATGGCCATACTCCCATCATAAGACCTAAAACTCTAGGTGGTGAGAACTTAGATATAAATGAGTTTCCTAGTGGTGAGAATACCATTTCACCAAGAGACATTAATACACCTACTACCACAATCCACATTAAGTTTGCTTGATTTTCTCCTCTTATTACTTCAGCTCCAGCCATTATTACAAATGCTACACCAAGAAGTAACATACCAAGTGCAGTTTTCTTAAACATACTTAAATCACCTTTTGGTGAATTTGCACGTTTAGTCCATACAGCAGCAAGTATTGGTCCAAAAGTTATACAGCATAAAGCATTTAGTGAGTCAAACCATGCAGATGGTACTGTAAAGTTACCAATCACCCAGTTTGCTTTATTAGCATAATCAAAGTCAGGACCCCAGTGGTACATTATTGGCATGTATGTTAAGTACCATACAACCCAGAAAATTACAGAGAATAAAGTTACAAGGAAAATAGCTCCTATTCTATGTTTTTCTTTCTTAGTTAAAGGTTCGCTATCACTCTTTTGCTTGTCTTTTTCACTTTCAATATTTGTTTCGTTGATTTTAAATGGTTTTTTACCTATATCACCGAAATATGCTCTTCCTCCAAATATTAACCATAGAGTATCAAGGAATAATAATAGAGCACAAACTATAAATGTTGGTCCAAAACCTATTCCATAAGCTACAAAAGATATAGCTGTAGTACCTATAAATGAACCTATATTTACAAATGAATATTGAATTGTAAATGCTGAATCCAGTTGATCCTTATCTTCAAATAATCTACCATTTATACCTGATATATTACCTTTAAATAGACCTGTTCCAATAGAAACTAAAATAATCATTAACCATATCATTGCGACTGAGCCTTGTGTTGCAGATTGCCATCCACACAAATATCCAAGACCCATTAATAGTGTTCCCAAAGGAACACAAATTCTAGGACTTACCCATCTGTCAGCTATCCATCCACCAAATATTGGTGTTAAGTATGTAAATGCTACTAAGTTTGCACTCATTTTTGCACCATCTGCAGCAGTTAAGCCTAAGCCACCTTCAATCAGTGTTTTTGCAACAAATAATGCAATTAGCCATTTACAAGAGTAAAATGCCATACGCTCTAATGTAAATGAAAATGCACATACATAAAAGCCTTTAGGATATTTTTTCTTTGTTTTTACAGTGTTTTCCATATTTCCCCTCCTAATTTTTTGTCTCTGTCAATACATTTATGCCCCTAAAAGGAGGGTATCAGAAATTATATGTACGGTCAATCATTTATATATAATTATTTTTGTATACAATATATTTAATAATATGTACCTGTCAAAGACCAGTTCATATCTATAGCAAACCTAAATAATTTAGAAAGGTTTTAGAAAGATTCATAAACTAAAATGAACTTATCAAACAACACAGGAGAGTGAAATGAAATGAAAGAAATTTTAAAAGTTGAAAATTTAACTAAAAAACGTAGAAATGTAGTTGCAGTTGATAATTTAAGTTTTACAGTTAATGAAGGTGATATATTTGGATTTTTAGGACCTAACGGAGCTGGAAAAAGTACAACAATGAAAATGATATTAAATTTAATAAAAAAAGATGGTGGAAAAGTTTATATTGATGGATTTGACATAGATTCTAATTTTAAAGATGCTATAAAAAATGTATCTGCAATAATAGAAAACCCAGCAATATACCTTGATTTAACAGCATACGAAAATTTAAAAATCGCAAAAAACTTTAGCGATTCATATAATGTAAGCCTGGAAATTGATGATGTTTTATCAATAGTTGGATTAAAAGGGAGAGAAAATGAAAAAGCTAAAAACTATTCTTTAGGTATGAAACAAAGATTATCTATAGCTATGGCCCTTATAAAGAACCCTAAAATTATACTATTAGATGAGCCTACAAATGGACTAGATCCTAAAGGAGTTGTAGAAATGAGAGAATTAATAAAAGAATTAGCTCATAAACACAATAAAACTATAATTATATCATCTCATATTTTGCATGAAATAGAAATTATGTGTAATAGAGTTGTAATTATAAATAGAGGAAAACAAATTTTAGAATCTGATATGGATAGTATCGTTAATCAAAAGAATTTATTCTTTATCAGAACTACAGATATTGATAAATCAATCGAACTGTTAAAAGGAAAAACTTATGCAAAGTTACACAAAGTTGAACAACATGGAATAACAGTGCAAGCAAATGAAACAAGTATATCCTTATTAACAAAAGAATTTATTAAAAATGATATATGTGTATATGAAATTTCATCAAACAACAAATCATTAGAAGACTTATTTATAGAAATTACAGGAGGAAAATAAAATGACAAATATAATAAAAAATGAATTTATAAGTACCAAAAAAAGCACCTTAATAATATTAAATATTTTAATATTGGCATCTGTTGCTTTAGTGTACTTTTCTAAAATAAAATTAACCGGAGTAGATTCTTTTACACAAACTGAAATAGTTGATATGTTTTTCAAATCAACATTAAATGTATTAGCACCATTTATAGTACTATTAGTAGCAAAAGTTATTACAGAGGAATTTAACAACGGCGGTATGAAAATATACCTTATAAATCCTTTGAGTAGGAATGAAGTATTAATTGGAAAATCAATATTTATATTTATAAATATACTAATGACTATGGCAATACAAATATTATTAAGTTTTTTAGCTGTTTGCATATTAACTCAAGTACCAAGTGTAGATTTTATTATTCATTCACTGCTTAAATATTTAGTTACCCTTATACCTGTAACAGGATTGATATTAACACTTTCTATTCCTGGATTTTTAATGAATACATCTAGACATACAATGTCTTTTGGATTTGCAGCAATAGTTGTATTCGATGTAGTTGTATCATTTTATGAAAAGTTAACTCCATATAGCATAATATATGTTCTAAAAAATATTGCAGTGTCTAATCAAAGTTTAATAAATAATAGCTTAATAAGTATTGTTTATATAATTATAGGCTTCTTAATTTCAAGCTATATATTCTCAAAAAAGGAAATTGGATAAATAACTAAAATATATTTAATATATAAAGGAGAAAAATCATGAAATATTATATGAAATCTAAGATATTTAAACTTAAGGAAGATTTTTGGATAAAAGATGAAAATGATAAAGAAGCATTCTTTGTAGATAACAAACTAATTTCTATTGGTCTACAGTTTAATATACAAAAAGATAATAATATATTGTATGAAATAAAACAAAAATTATCATTGACACCCAAATATGAAGTTATAAAAGGTTCTGATGTTGTAGCATCCATAAATAAAAAAATAACTTTTGTAAAAGATAAAATAAAAGTAGATAGTAGTTATGGAGAGTTAATAATATCTGGTAACTTATTTGACCGTAATTATAATATATACAAAGACGATAATATAATAGCAACTGTAAAAAAAGAAGCATTCTCACTTACAGATAACTACAGTATAGACATAGATTTTGAAGATGAGGCATTTATACTTTCACTAGTAGTTATAATAGACGACATAAGAGACAAACATTAATTTGTAAGTTAGAGACTATAGTTTTATAGTCTCTAACTTATATTTAAAATACATAGGAGGAAAAAATGTATAATATTTTAGTTATAGATGATGAAAAGGAAATAGTTGACTTAGTAGAACTTTATCTTAAAAATACTGACTATAACATAATTAAAGCTTATGACGGAATTGAAGCAATTAATGTTATAGACAAAAACAAAATTCATTTGGCAATAGTTGATATAATGCTTCCAAATTTAAATGGATACTCAGTAATATCGAAAATAAGGGATAATTTAAATATACCAATAATAGTTATTTCAGCAAAGGTAGAAGGATATGATAAGATACTTGCACTAGATATGGGTGCGGATGATTACGTCACTAAACCATTTGATCCATTGGAACTAATAGCTCGTATCAACGCTCAGATTAGAAGAGTCTATGGTTATTCTGATTTTTATAAAAATGTAAACAATATAATAGAAATTGAAGATTTAAAATTAGATTTAGAGGGATGTAGGTTAACTAAAAATAATAAGGAAATAAAGCTTACATCTACTGAATTTAAAATAATTGAACTTTTTATGAAAAACCCAAATAAAGTTTTTACTAAGAAAAATTTATTTGAATCAATTTGGGATGAGATGTACATAGCTGAAGATAATGCAATAATGGTTCAAATAAGTAAGATAAGGGACAAAATTGAAACTAATACCAAAGATCCTAAATACATAAAAACAATAAGAGGAGTAGGATATAAATTTGAAAAGAAATAACTTTAGTCAAAGTAAGGGAAAAAGTTTATATGGTATATTTATTATTAATTCAATAATAGCTGTATTTATATTTATTCTAGGAATAGTAATATTTTTCATCTTACTTGTTAGAATGCCTGCATTGGTAAATGGTAAATATTTAGATATTAACGATTACAAACTAGATTATCTATTTAAAGAAAATTATAAAGATCTAAATACAAATAAAATAATATCTGAAGGTGGTTGGATAGAAGAAATAGAAAATGGAAAAGTAATAGATGTTAAAGGCACTAAACAAGATAAACAGTATGAATATTCAATAGAAGATTTTATAAATAAAGAACATGCAAATGAAAAATATGAAACTAGAGCATATAAAGAAAATAACAAATTGTACATTGTAAAAATACCTGACTACACTCACAAATTAGCTAATGAACTTAGTGATAATAAAAAAATTAAAATATATATGACTTTAAGCTTAATTTTAACCATAATAATAGTTTCCGTTATGCTTTTATTAGTAACAATAATTTCTATAAAAAAATTATCTAAACCACTTAAAATACTTGAAAATGAAATAAATAAAATGAGTGAAGGCTACTCCAATGTATCTGTAAAGTATAACTCATACAAAGAATTTAATAGAATAAAAGAAGCTTTTAATACTACTGTTAGTAAACTTGAAAAATCTGAAGAAGAAAAAAAGATGGCACAAGATAGCAAAAAAAGAATAATAAGAGATATCTCCCATGATTTAAAAACACCTATAACTTCTGTATTAGGCTATTCAAAAGCTATGTTAGATGATGTAGTAACTGATGAAAATGATAAAAAAACCTATTTAACTTATATATACAATAAAACTAAAAGAATCAATTATTTAGTAGATGAATTATTTATTTTTTCTAAACTTTATAGCCCTGGCTATAAGTTAAACTTGGAAAAATATGATGTTTGTGAGTTTTTGAGAGAGCTAGTAGCCCTTTATTATATTGACATAGAGGAAAAAAACTTCTTACTAGATGTAGATCTACCTAATGAAAGTATCTATTCTATGATAGATTCCAAACAGTTAGAAAGAGCCTTAGGAAATTTAATAACTAATTCTATAAAATATAATAAAATGGGAACTAAAATTTCTATAAGTTTAATTAAAGGAGTTGAAGACATATGCATAGTAATCGAAGACAATGGAATTGGAATATCAGAGGATGTAATAGATAAAGTTTTCGATGAATTTGTAAGAGCTGATGAATCCAGAAAAACAGATGGAGGAAGTGGACTAGGTCTTGCTATTACTAAAAAAATCATTAAACTTCATAAGGGAGATATTAAATTATATAGCAAAATAAATTCCGGAACAAAATTTATAATAAGGCTTAAAAAATATAAAGCTTCCAATTAATAGCATTTACAGCACAATATAGCCTAGGAAGGCCTACACATTTTTGTGTACCCCTTCCTAGACTAATAATTAATTTTTATTATTGATAACTTTCACATTTTATAATTTCAAGTATTTTATTTTCTTTTAGAACATTATTATAAAATTCATTGTTTTGTGCTAACACCATCTCACACCATTTATTTGCTTCCTTCAAATCTTTTTTTACATAAATCCCATGACAATGCATGGCCGCCAACTCCAGTTGAGCATACACATATCCTTGCCTAGCAGATTCTTTAAATAATTCCAATCCTTGCTCATAATCTTGCGCTACATACAATCCATCAAAATACATTTCACCTAATCTGAAATATGCATCAGCAACTCCTTTTTGTGCTGCCTTATTAAAATATAAATAGGCCCTTTTATAGTCTATATCAATACCTTGTCCTTCTCTATACATTAAACCTGCAAAATACAATCCTTGCTTATTATCTTTCTTTGCACATTCTTCAAAGTAAAAAAAAGACTTTTCATAGTTTTTCTCCACACCGCAACCTTCATAGTACATACATCCAAGCATTATTTGAGCATTAATATTTGAGCCTTGTGCAGATTTTTCAAACCACATGAATGCTTTTTTATAATTTTGTTCAAAGACCTCCCCATTGTAATACTTTAGCCCCACACTAAAGCACTCTTGATAATATTTAGCATCATTTCGCAGTCTATTATCAAGTATAGTCTTTTGGTTTAAAACCATCTAAATCCCCCCTGATTAAACACATTATATAATAAAATAAGAACACCCCATTAGTTGCTTATTTTATGCACACATTAATTTTAATAATTAATCATTTTTAGATATTTTAAGTTTATTAATTTGTAGCTTACTATAAGTTTACTATGTTTTTTAGTTTTTTTACATATTATATTTTTTTATTATAATTTTTTCTTTTAATCATAAACATTCTTTACAACTCTCATAGATATCATCATATATTACTTAATTCAAAAAACATTAAAGAGCTGCCTAAATTAGACAGCTCCATAATTAGTAATTAAAAAGGTAATTACCTATTAATTTTATTAGCCTTTTTTTCTAACAGTATATCTGCCAAGCATAGGTTGGAAAAACTCTTGAAGCTGTGGCATATATGGCTGTAATTTGGCAAACTCTTTTTCTAGTTCTTCTTTAATTGCATCTAAATCCCACTCTTTATAATCATCACAATAACAATATCCACATTGAGAAGCTTTCCAAACTTCTAATCCTTGATATGGATTTGCTGTGCCTATATATAAATCATCCTCACTGTCTACAAATAATATTCTTCCACCATAGTTATATCTGTTATCTAATCCATTTAAAAATACTGGATCAAAATCTAGTCCATTTTTAGATACATATAAATTAAATCCAAATGGATATTTAAATCTATTTAGTAGTTCTACAACAAGTTCATATATTCCTATTAAAATATCTACTATCCATCCAGGCAAAGGTATATTTTGTCTATTAGCTAATAATAACTCTAATATAAGTTGCATATTTGTAGAATCATCAAAAGTACTTACAAATAATTTATTCTCATATTCTTGTATTTGCCAAGCATATACGTTAAATGGATTAAAAAATCCTGACCAAATTCCAGATACACTATCTGGTCCTACTACTACTTCGTAATTGTCATATTTATCTATTCTTACTATATCGCAGCCTCTTGGTATAGCCCATGCTAGTGGCAATTCTTTAGTACCACTTACATATAGATGATTTTTGAAAACTCCCATACTCAATGAATATACGTTATCTTCATCACCAAAACCATTGTCTACTACAAGTGTCCAATCATTAACTTCAGGCTCTTCTTTATTAGTTCTCCATACTTGAACTCCAGTATCTGTACTTGTTGCCACATATATACGTCTGTTGAAAACAGCCATATTGGAGATTGCTCCTTGAGGATTTTTATCTGGGTCTGTTCCTTGTGGAGTTTCTAACTTCCATTTAAAAAACTCAGGATCTTTACTACTATACAGTAAAGTTTCTGGTCCCATACCTGTTTCATCTATTGCTGCCAAATATAACTTACCTTTATGAACTACCATAGCTCTTGAGGAAGTTCCAGTTATAGTACTATTTGGTAAAACATCAGAAAGCACCGGCTTCCATACTACACCATTGACTGATTTGTAAACTTGCATATATCCTTCAGTAGCTGCTGATGCTGCATAAAGAGCTGGATTTCCATCAAAAGGTCTAAAATTAACCATATATCTAAATCCGTATTCTCTTTCCTCTTCAACTGTAAAAACTTTTTCCCAAGAATCTGGACAGTCTTTTTTATATCTCCAGATTTCAGCTCTATTATCTTGATCTGGCGCATATATGGATGTTGGTATATTTAAACTACCTCCAAAATAAGTCTGAAGTATTACTAATAGTATATTTCTACCTGTTCCCACATATATATAGTCATCTAGTTCACTCATAGACCAACAATAATTGTTTTGTCTAGCATTTTCTAGATCATTATAATCCAATCCATTAACTGGTGTTAAATTTTTAAATTTATACATTATTCCACCAACTTTTTATTAATATAAGTAGGTATTTTAAATAAAGGCCTACTTATAACAATATATGCTATATTTCGTCAATATGTTTATGAATTTTAAAAATTTATGTTATACTTATAAATAAATCAATCTATGCTTTTAAGGAGAGTAGCTATGAGAGAAATAAAAATAAATAAAATTTCAATAAATACCTTTTTATTATTTGTTGATATACCACTATTACTATTGTTAAGTAAAAATCTTTATATTGATAAAATTTTTATATATATTAATATTAGGCTTATTATGATTTGCATTATTCCTTTAATACTAATATTTAAACTACTAAAAACTACTATAGTCATATTAAAAAAATATGGATTTTTTAGTAAGGTAGTATCCTTAGCAACTTTTAAAAAAAGCATTTCGAATATGACTCATACTTACAAAGACTTTTTAAGTCTTCTTATATTCTATATTGAATGTAATATACTTATGATTCTATTTATATACTCTATGGAAAGAGCCAAACTCATATTATTATCATCAAATAATATGGCTATTTTTCTTACAGTTATATCATTAAATATTGTGCTAGTATTAATAAATAAATATATAAACAAACGATGTGAAACTATTTTAAATCTTTACGAAGAAAAAAAGAATATGGCTGTTTAGTACTAAAAAAAAGCTACTAATATTAAATTAGTAGCTTTTTTCAACTCTATATACTACATTAAGCTACCATAACGCTTAACATATACTTTTTTCAAAATTGTTACTAAGCACATATATAAAAATACTGTAGCTCCCAAGTATAAGAAGTATACTCCTGGAAGTGGAACAAAACCAAGTGCCTTTCCAAATGGTGTAAAAGGAATAACTGTTAATAATCCTATTCCACCACAAGTAAGAAGAGTTAGAGATGCTGACGCTCTGCTTTGAATAAAAGGAATCTTTTGAGTTCTAATCATATGGATTACCAATGTTTGTGTCCACATAGACTCTACAAACCAACCTGCTTGGAACATTGCTACATAAGTTGCCTTCATATCTAATCCAGCAAACACACCACTTTGAATAATTGTTCCATCTGCAATTGTATTATATAATGCTCCATTAGAAACAAATTGCGGACATATTATAAAGTACATTATCAAGTATGTTGTCCAGTCAAATACAGAACTTGTTGGCCCAATCCAAATCATAAAACTTCCAATTGATGAAGCATCCCAAGCTTTTGGTTCTTTAATAAATTCTTCATCAACATTATCCCACGGAATAGCTATACAAGATATATCATAAATTAAGTTTAACATTATAAGATGAACACTCATCATTGGTAAGAATGGAAGTAATGCACTTGCAGCCAATACTGAAAACATATTTCCAAAGTTTGAGGATGCTGTCATTTTAATATATTTAATCATATTAGCATAAGTTTTACGTCCTTCAATAATACCTTCTTCTAATACCATTAAACTTTTTTCTAATAAAATTACATCTGCTGATTCTTTTGCAATATCAACGGCAGTATCAACAGAAATTCCCACATCTGCTGATTTCATAGCTACAGCATCATTAATACCATCTCCCATAAATCCAACTGTATGACCATTTTCTCTTAAAACAGTAACAATTGTTGATTTTTGCTCTGGTGAAAGTTTAGCAAATACTGTAGTTTCTTCAACTGCTTTCTTTAATTCATCTGATGACATTTTCTCTATATCAGATCCTAATAATATATTTTCTACTTTTAAACCAACTTGACGACAAATACAACGAGTAACTTTTTCATTGTCTCCAGTTAATATCTTTGTTGTCACTCCGTGTTCTTTCAACACTTTAATAGCATCTTTAGTGCTTTCTTTTGGAGGATCAAGGAATGCCAAGTATCCTAGCAATACCATTTCACATTCATCTTTTACTCCAAATGATCCAACTGGAGATGGGTTTGTTTTTTGAGCTAAACCAATTACTCTCATTCCATCTTCATTTAAATCATTTACCCTAGCAAGAATTTCTTTTTTTACTTTTGTTGTAAGGGGCATTATTTCACCATTGTACTCTGCAAAATCACATATGGATAACATTTCTTCTACGGCACCTTTTGTAATCATTTGAGATTTTCCACTCGAATCCTCTATTACTACACTTAAGCGACGACGTGTAAAATCAAATGGTATTTCATCCACTTTGTGATAAGCTTCTGATAAATCTGTCAATGTCTTATCCTTAGCTTCTTCCTCTTCTGTTCTAGAAATAATTGCTCTATCCATTAAATTTTTATATCCTGTTTGGAAAAAACTATTTAAATATGCATGACGCAATATACGAGAATCTTCTTCTCCATGTAAATCCATATAATACTCCAAAACAACTTTATCTTGAGTTAGTGTTCCTGTTTTATCAGTACAAAGTATATCCATAGCTCCAAAATTTTGAATAGAATTTAAATTTTTAATAATTGTTTTTTTCTTAGACATGGCAACTGCACCTTTTGCAAGACAAGTTGTCACTATCATTGGTAGCATCTCTGGAGTTAATCCTACTGCCACGGAAATGGCAAATAAGAATGCTTCTAACCAATCACCCTTTGTTATTCCATTTACAAAGAACACAATAGGTACCATTATTAACATAAATCTAATTAATACCCAAGATACTGCATTTACACCTTTTGTAAAGTTAGTTTCAACGGCTTCTCCTGCTACTGATTTAGCCATTGAGCCAAACATTGTGTTGTCTCCAACTGCTATTACTACTCCTTTAGCAGAGCCACTGATAACATTACTACCCATAAATGCAAGGTTGTGATATTCTGTTATAATATCGTAGTCTTTTGTAGCCTTAGTATGAACCTTTTCCACTGGTTCACTTTCTCCAGTAAGAGCAGATTGGCTTATAAACAAATCTTTTGCTTCAATTATACGAACATCTGCTGGCAACATATCTCCCGCTGACAAATGTATAATATCACCTGCTACTACCTCTTCTAGTGGAATTTCTTTTGGTCCCTTATCTTTTCTTTCCACTGAACATGTTGTAGTTATCATAGATAATAATTTTTCTGCTGCATTGCCTGAACGTGTTTCTTGAATATAGCGAAGTGCTCCTGATGCTATTACCATTGTCATAATAATAATTACTGTTAAAGGATCCACCTCGTCTAAAACTCCTTGAGTATAAGGTAATATAATATCTGTTATTGTTGATACAATAGCAAGACAAAGCAGTATAATAGTAAATGGATTAATAAATGACTCTACTAATTTCTTTGTTAATGACTTTTTTCTTTCACCTGTTATCTCATTTTTGCCATAAGTATTACGACTATTTATTACTTCTTTTTCTTCCATACCGTTGACAGAAGAATTTAATTTTTCTAATAAGACTTCAATATCTAAAGATGCTGCTGATTCTAATTTTTCCAAATTATAATTTTTATTAGCAACCTCTTGAGCAACCTTTCTTTTATCATTTAACTTTTCATTTCTTTTTATAGTATTCATTTTTGATACCTCCTTAATTTTGTTTTAGAGCAACCTGATTTTTAGGCACAAAATTAAAGGAAGGAATGTGTAAATTATTTATTATAAATTTGTGATAAAAAATGAACCCTAGGAACTTCCTCATCATCATTATTAATAATTTTGCTTCCTTGACCTTCTATGCCTTCATTACTTTGGGAATCCACTTTCATCACCTCTTATCTTTCTTTTTAATATCTATATAAACTCTAAAAGCATTTAGCTTATTGAAATTTTCACTTCTTTGTTAAAAACTAATTTTCATATTTTTTTGATTTATCAATATACCATAGATTAATAGCACAACCTATTATCCAAATAACAATAAACCATTGAAATAAATTTTCTCTAAATTGTAAGGAACACCCTGCTATGAAAAATATAATTGCTGCTATTAAAATTGCCACACTTATATTTTGACAAAGTGGAATTATTCTTATTTTTCTTTTTTCTTCATCACTTAATCCTTCATAAGATTTCATATATTTTAGTGCCTTTCCAGTATATAAGGCAAATGACACAACCATAAATATAATACTAAACATAAATAAAACCATAATTTCTTTTAACATTTTCTCATTCTCCTTTCTTATTACATCTTCTCATTTTTCTTAAAAAAGGCCACAAAAATACACCCCTTGTTCTCCAAAGTTTTTTGCATAAATAAATAGTTAAATTTACTATTTTATTATTCCTTACTATTGGATATTTTATTATTCCTTACCATTGGAAATTATTAAGAGGTGTTTACTATTAATTGTTATATATAAAAATATTTTTATTTTAATAAATATATATTATGGGAGAAAAATGATACCAAATAGACATTCTAATCCCATATTCCAATTTTTGTTTTACGCCAACTATTTTCCAACAGTAATTACTACTATGACTACCTGATTCCACAATCTCACCTTCCTTCTTATTATTTTTAGAATTCATTAAAAAAATCCCAGTTAAGCCATAGCTAAACAAGGATTTGTATACAATAAATAATATATTAATAATTCTCGTTCAAGCTTTAGCTTCTTAGGGCAATGTAATTGAATTAGAATACACCTTCTTTTTCCGATGTATCCTGCTAACCATCTAATAGTGTTTCCACTATTTCGCGGCACCAACCCGTATCCCTAAGGTAACCTCACCTACCGATTTTTTTAACTTGTAATACCATTATATTAGCATTTTCAAATTAATGTCAAGATATTTTTAAAATTCACACTATTATCTTTTCATAATTAAAACTTTTTCTGAGCATTTTATATTTTATTCTTACATAAGAAAAATTGTTACCAATACTAGCAATATAGCAGAGTGTACTTGTAGTATAATAATATTTCTACTAAAAAAAGTCTACCTTATTTTTATAAAGGTAGACTTTTATATTTTACTTAATAAATCTAATATTAAATTATTAGCTAACTTTTTCTTCTTTTTCAGTTTCTACATCTTTAGTCATAGCTGCTTTAAACATAGTTGCTGAAGTATAAACAACAACTAAAACTACTAACCATTTTAACCAGTATACTGGCATGTTAGTTACGAATAATAATGCAAGAATTGAACCTATTACCCCACCTATAGTTATACCCATAGATACTTGTCTTTCATAAGCTCCTTCTTTAACGAACTTTGTACTAGCTATTGGTCCAACAAATGCACAAGCACCCATCATTATTGGGAATGCTGCTTTTGGGTTCATTCCAAGAAGTGCAATCATTGCCATACATGGCGCATATAATCCTATACCTGCTGTCATTAATGCTCCAAGTATAAAGTTACCAACTATACCTACTATTAATTTTCCACCAGCAAGACCCATAGCCTCCCCACCTGATGGCATTAATCCTAGTTGACCTAACACTAATAATACAGCTGTTCCTGCAAGAGCAACCCCCATAGTTAATTGAACTTTTTTCTCTGGTAATTTTGATATTATACCAGCTCCTATCCAAGAACCTACTACTGCTGATATTATCATTGATAATAAAGTTGTCATGTCTACAGATATTGCATTAAGTGATAAAAACGCTTGCGTTATCATTGGCAATGCATGTGCAACGTTTAATGTACCTGGTAATAACTTGTCTGGTACATTTATTTTCTTACTAAATTTTAAAATTGCTGTTGTAGTTGCAAAAGAACCTACACCTATTGCATCTAAAAAATCTGTTATAAATCCTATAAATAGTCCTGTTCTGAATACGTTTGCCTTGGATGCATCCCTGTGTTTCCTAAAGTCATTTACGTAAACTGTTGTGTAACCTGCTGTTATAACGCCTAATGCGCCTAAAATTGCTGTTAGCATAATTGCTTTAGCCCCCTTAAAATTAAATATTTTTTTTAACAAGAACGATTATACATCTTATTTTTATATTTTTCTATACCTTTTTTAATTTTTTTTTAAATTTTTTTATATTTTCAAATACATATGATTATTTCATGTCTTATTTTGTTATAAAAAGGTTGAATTTTACACAATCCCAGTAAACTATCTATGGAGTTAAAATAAAAAAAATACTAGTATTTTTACTAGTATTTTACTCTAAATTATTATTCCATTACAGTGATCCACTTCATGTTGAATAATTTGTGCTACAAATCCATTAAATTTATTCTTATGTTTTTTGAAACTCTTGTCAAAATATTCTACCTCTATTGTTTCATATCTTGTTGTTTGTCTAAAACCTATTAAAGATAAACAACTTTCCTCTATCACATAACTATTCTCTTTCTTAGTTATAACTGGGTTGATCATTGGAACTATTGAATTTCCTACAGCAAATACAATTATACATTTCTTAACTCCTATCATGTTTGCTGCCATTCCAACACAGTTTTCAAGGTTTGCTCTCAATGTATCAACCAAGTCATCAACTACATGTATATCTTCTTTCGTAGCTAGTTCAGATTTTTCCCCTAAAAACAATATGTCTTTCATAATTGGTTTTATCATATTCATCCCAACCTTTCCAAATTTACTTATGTATTTATTTTTTCATAATATGTTTTTCTTATTATATCATATAAAAATTTTCTGTTCTTCATTATCCGCCTAATAATAATTTTAATAGTCCCTCTAATGATAAAATTTATAATTTTTGATATAATAACATTACACTAAGATGAGGAGATTTATAAAATGAACAATAACATTGATAATAAAATAACATTCAATTCTAATATATATTCTTGGAATGAATCTATGATTTTAGATAAAATACAAGAAATTTTAGATGATAAAAATATAGATGATAAAAATATAGATGATTTAGAACTTAGCAAAGAAGAATTAGAAGATATAATATCTAAATTAAATAACAACATTACAACAGAAGAACTAAATGAATCTGCTTGCATTATAGCTGAAAATATTGATGAATTAAAAGTATTGCCTAAAGAAGATGTAAAAGAATATATATTAAGATTAATAAATTACTTAAACAATACTAATTTAAAATGTATTATAGGCGAATTTAAAGGAATTGAATTTGAAATATTTAAAGATTCCAATGTGGATGATGTATTTAAAGATTACTACTCAAAATACGATGAAACATATGGAATATCTAGCATGCTTTCAGACTTAGGTTTAAAATAAAAAAATTTAAAATAAACAAAAATAGCATTCACTATAATTAATTAGTGAATGCTATTTTATTTAAATTTTTGAAACCATAACTAAAATTGCTATTACGACTATATTGTGAACTGCATATAATACAATTGCAAGAGGTAAGTTTGTTCCTCCTCTTTTCTTTGCAATTATCTCTTTGGCCTCAGGTAATAACCCCTTTGTTTTTTCCATATTTCCACGTATCTGATCCTGGTATAATGCATTTGCATAAATCCCTATACCAATTAAAACTGCAAGGTTTAGTATGCCTCCAATATATGGTGTAGAAGATGCTACTAAGCTTAATATAAAAAATGCACCTGCTTTAAAGTACATTTTTCTATATATCATCCAATATATGCCCATAAAAAATGCTGCCCAGTTCCAAGATATGCTCTTTCCTGAATCATCCATTTTTCTAAATTTTTCTTCATAAAAATTCAGATTCTTTTGTATGAATAAATTTAATTCATTTACTTGTTGCATAGATTTTTCTCCTTGATGATTTTAATTATTGAAATACTTAATATACTATCATATTTTTGCTCATTATGCTCAAAATTTATTTGTCTTTTATATTAATATTTATACCCATTTTAAAATTAACAAAACTAAATTGTGTAGTATTCAAAATATTCAAACAGACTTTTTTATAGTAATTTTATCTTTTTTGTTAAATTTTTATCACTAAAAACATATCAATTCATTAAAACATTTAATAGCATAAGAATCTGTCATACAAGAAATATAATCTACTATGGCTTCTTTATATATTTTTTCACTATGTAGGGTTCCATAAACCTTTACATTATTTAGGCTATTTTTCAAATCTTTTCTATCAAAAATACTTTCATCACAATACTTTATTATCCACCCTTTAAAATCACTTAAGACAAATCTGTATTTCTTATCTATATTAGTTTGCAAATTATTTATGGTATTTTCCTTGTCATAATATTTGAATAGTTCTTCAAATATGCTGTTAATCACTAAGTTTGCATATTTTTTATAGTAACTAAATTTTTCGTTATCGTATATTTTTTCATAGTTAAATTTTTTTATGGAGTCAATAAAGTTCTGTTTTTCATGAGAAAAGCAAATTCCATTTTCAATAGAGCTGTTTTCAATAAGATCGCCCATTAATTCGTGCATTATTACGGAAGTGTTTACTGTTTTTTGGCCGTACTTATGACCTAGTTCATATACTTCTTTTAAATCATCACGACTAATTATTTTTAAAAGAAGTGCATCTTCTATATCTCTTCCAAGATAAGCTATTTTGTCAGCAATTTTCACAACACAACCTTCCCAAGTATAAGGCTGCACCTGTCCAGGATTAGTTATGGTATTTAGATCTATAAAATCTTTTCTAGGGTAGATTCCATTTTCATCCACCTCACCACAATGACATATTATGCCATCTCTCACTGCATATGTAAGGTTTAAATTACTTAGGTCTCCCTTATTATCTTGGAGTAATTCCAGCTTGTCTACTACTTTCAAACCATTTTTTTCATGCCAAAAAGAATAGTTTGAATTTTCTTCTAGTATATTTTTTATAACATTTTCCCCCTCATGACCAAAGGGTGCATGCCCTAAATCATGGCCTGTTGCTATTGCTTTTGTTAATTCATGGTTTAGCCCTAAAGCTTTAGCTATAATATAACTTACTGATTCCACATGAGATACATGTTCCATTCTTGTGCAAATATGATCATTTTGCGTGTTAAAAAATACTTGTGTCTTATGTTTTAATCTTCTATATGCTAAGCTGTGTAAAATTCTAGTATAATCTCTTTCAAACTCACTTCTCATATCATTTTTTCTTGAGTATAATTCTTTTTGTCTTAAAAGAGCTTCTTTACAATTTGTATCTTCATTAATTGCCACATGAGAAAATTTTTTGTACATAATCTCCCTCCATATATAAATATAAGTTATATACTAATAATATTATAACACTGTTTTTTTATGCCTATACTATTCTTACTAATATCTTCATCTGCATATAGCTTTTAACGGATAAAGGTATACACATTTTTGTGTATACCTTTAAAGTAGACAGTTTAAAAATTATAAATTGTTGAATTGAAGAAGGAGTATTTTTTATGTAGCAAAGTAACTTTGGTAATCCCTCTCCTGATATTAGAGTTCTAATCAATCATCATACGTTCTACAACACTTTGCCTACCTGTAAAGCGATAGATAACATATGGAACCAAAGAGCCTAGAACAAATAATAAGGGTAATATGATCACCAGTGGCCAGAAATTAAATTTGAAGTTTAAAAACCAAATTTGATCACATAGTGGGCGCACGATAAATAGTGAACTTCCAATGCTTAACAATACTGAAATTATCCCAGTAAATGTGGCATAATAGCATCCCTCCAGGCATAGCATTGTGACAAGCTGTTTTCCAGTCATGCCAATACTTTGTAATATTGCCAGTTCTCTGCGGCGAACCAAGATACTAGCTAAAATAGTATTGATAAAATTCAAAACACCAATGATTCCAATAATAAATGCAATGGTGCTACCAATTGATACAACCGTATTTTTAATGTCCGTAACACCTTCTAATGTAGTGAGTTTGGATTTATAACTCATTATTGGCTCAACACTATTCGTATAATGTTTTAGAAAGTGCTCCATGTCAGTTTCTTTATCTTGTGTAACATCAAATACATAGCTCATTGCATAGGTATTTCCGGTAATTTTTTTATAAACATTCCCTGGGAAAAAGAAGCAGGAGTCCACCCAGTCATAAGTATTTGCCTCGTTTGCGATGACATGACCAAGTACAGTTACTTCATGAATATTACCCTTATAATTCAACTTAACTTTATCTCCAATACTATGATTCATACTGTCCATATCCATATTACCGCGGGAGTCTACCCATACCCCCTCTAGAATATACTTCCCTGTTGCCAGTTTCTTTGTATCTATTTCACCATCAACTAATTTCAAACGAGAAAATGGAAATTCATCCATACCATATATATGTGTAGAAAATGAACCATCCTTTTGTTGATTGATTGTCTGCTTGGTAGTATCACTTGTGTATGTAGCTTTACAGCCGTATTGGCGACCACCTATTTTAAATCCATCCTGTTTTTTTACTGAGCTGATAAAACTTTCGCTAAGCGCACTTTCTGAATTAACTTTATACTGAAAAAATAGGTTTGCCTGACCGATACTAAAATCAGAAACACTGGTATTTTTAAGAGCATTCTCCGCATCTACACTCTTTGAAAAATTGAAAACCGTATTGGTTAGTACAATGCTAAGGGATAAACTTAGAATCACCAAAACAGTACGTTTCTTATTTCGCCCAAAATTTCCCCATGCCATACTTTTGTGAGGGGTTTTATTATTTGTATTTTTCTTTCTTTTCTTGCCACTGCTTAAATTAGCATCTGTATAATGAACGGCTTGGATTGGGCATACTTTTGATGCCATTTTTGCTGGCTTTCTGGTGCTTATAAACACTGTAATTAGTGTGAATAGGGTAGATACTACAAAAATAAGAGGATTAGGTGATAAAATCACTACATTTCCCTGGAAGCTGGATTGTAACAACAAAGTCGGCAGAAGTGCCTTTCCCACAAAAAATCCACCACAAAGTCCCAAAGGTATTCCAATAAGCGAAAGCATCCAAGCCTGTCGACTAATGATAGCGTTAATTTGTCGTCCTGTAGTACCAATTGTTTTAAGCAGTCCATAAAAGTTCATATCACGCAAAACGGAAATATTAAAAATATTATATATAATCAGATAGCCTGTAAATGCAAATAACAGCAATGCACAGGAAAGTGCAATGATTGTTCCAACTCCTATTGTTGTCTGCTTCGACAAATATAGAGGATTAATTCCTGTATTTATATAGTTGGGTGCCTTCGTATCCATGGAAAATCCACTGTCTGACACTACCTTCTCCAGGTCTTTTTCAATATTTTCTGTACCTGCAAATTTTATAATTCCGGAGATGGTTCCCGTTTCTGCTCGATCATAGGGGTAGGTGCTTTTCAATTCATCTAAATGAGATTCCACATAAGCCTGGGAGGCAAGAATCGTTCCAGTCTGTACACCAGGGTAGCTATTCCACCAACCGGCAAGCACAAAATCACGTGTAACTTTTTTATTGTGAACGGTAAAGTCTAATTTTATATGAGAGCCCAGTTTTTGTGGAACACCAAGCATCTCTAGTGTCATCGTATCTGTGATTATTTCATTTTCTGCCTCTGGCTTATGACCACTCGTCGGCTCAACAAACCCATATTTCATCCCAATATCATCATAATACCAAAATTCTGTATGACGCTTGATGAGTGAACCATTATCCACACTGTCGGCAAGTTTACGACAATAGGCTATTTGGTTTATCAATGGATGATTGCTTATAGTGGTATATTCTGATTCAGTCATATAATTGATACGTGCGTGTCCTTCACCTCCAGACAAAATCATATCGGCACGCTGCATACTTTTCACCATACCAGACCCCATAGTAAACAGACTGGTAAACAAAAGCGCAGTTAGGGCAATTGCAATTACGGCGATGATGTTACGTGTTCTGTCAGCATAAAAACTTCTCACTGCCAATTTGCCAACTATTTTTCTATTTCCTACTCGAATCATATGGCATCACCACCTAAAATTTTCCCATCTTCAATATGTATAATACGGTCTGAAAGCTGTGCAAGTTCCTCATTATGAGTAATCATGATAATTGTCTGATTAAATTTTTCCCCAGTCACCTTTAAAAGTCCAATTACATCTTGACTAGTCTTGCTATCCAGACTGCCCGTTGGCTCATCGGCTAATACAATAGATGGCTTTGTGGCTAATGCTCTCGCAATAGCAACTCGTTGTTGCTGCCCACCAGAAAGCTGATTTGGAAAGTCTTGCAGTTTACTTTCAAGTCCAAGCATCTGTATAATCTGCTTTATATATTTTTTATCTGGCTTGTTACCATCTAACTGTATGGGCAAAACAATGTTTTCATAGACATTCAGCATAGATACAAGGTTAAAGTTTTGGAATACAAAACCAATTTTACGACGGCGAAAAATGGTCAGTTCTTCTTCTTTTAATTCAAAAATTTTCTTGTCATCTATTGTCACGCAGCCACTAGTTGGACGATCAAGACCTCCTAGCATATGAAGAAAAGTAGATTTTCCACTACCTGATGTTCCTACGACTGCAACAAATTCGCCTCTATCCACTGTCAGACTCACGTTGTCGATTGCATGAACAGCAGTTGTACCACTTCCATATATTTTTTTTAGTTGATTTGCTTCTAATATAATCATAATAGCTTCCTCCATAAAAAAAGTCTGTATCACATTTTCATGTGATACAAACAGATTAACAAAACAATCTTACCAAATTCTTTCAGCATTATAACACTTTTGAAAGATTTACCTTTTCTCAGTAGGAAGGAAAATAGAAAAGGTAGAACCTCGATCTAGTGCCCCAGAAACCTTGATGTAGCCACCTCCCTTTGAAAGAATCTCTCGTGTTAAAAATAAGCCAAGCCCCATACCTTCCCGACCACTTACATTAGATGAACGATAAAATCTAGAGAATATTTTTCCTTGTTCATCTTCTGCAATACCAATACCCTGATCAATGACATCAATTCGAAAAAACAAATTATATGGTATACAACGAATTGTGACAGTACTTCGACAATGGGAGTATTTTACTGCGTTGTCTAGAACATTATAAATTGCCTCAACGGTCCATTTTGAGTCATAATAGACCCTTCCATTTGTCAATTCAGTTTCAACGGTAATCTGTTTTTCTTCTGCTTTGGGTCGGATTTGGGCAATGACGGCATTAAGTAGCTCCTTCATAGTACCCTTTTGAGGATTAACAGTAATAATCCCGCTTTCCAGACGAGATACCTTCACTAAAGCTAACATTAAAAAATCAAGTTTTTCCGCCTGAGTAGCCAGGGCTTTTGCACATACTTCACTGTCTTGTGGCAAGTCATGTTCCATAAGGATCTGTGAATAAAGCAATATATTAGCAACAGGTGTCTTGGTTTGATGAGAGATGTCAGAAATCAGACGTTTTATATTTTCTTTTTCCATAGTTAGATTTTGGGAGGATACTGCACAGGATGATAAAAAACGAAACATCTTTTCTTCCAATGCTGACATAGCAGATTCGTCAAAAGTATTAGCAGTAAAGCTACCATCTATGGCCCTGTCCAGCATACAATTCATATAATTCATAGTTTTCTTTATTTTTCTACGATATAATAAAATAATTGGAATTACGATAATCACTACAGCCACTGCTATAATTCCCATTATTAAAATCCACTTGTTCATTATATCACCGCCCAAGTGTATCCTATACCGTATATTGTTTTGATATATACAGGTGAGGATGGCGTGTCCTCCAACTTATCACGCAAACGCTTGACAGTAACTGAAAGGGCGTTTTCATCCACATACTCTCCCCCATCTGTCCAGATGGCATCTACCAACTGCGATCTTGTTAAGGAGTGTCCTCTATTTTCAATCAAAATACGAAGCAACTTTTGTTCTGTTTTGCTCAATTCGATGGGAACTCTATTTTTATAAAACTCCATTTTTGCAAAGGAGAACTGAAAGCCATTAATTAGTATTGGATCCATAGGGACAGGCGCAGCACTTCGGATTCGAGCTCCTACTCTTGCCCTTAGAATCATCAGGCTAAATGGCTTAGTTATATAATCATCCGCTCCCAATTCAAGACCAGTGACCACATCTGTTTCCAGATCATTGGCGGTAAGAATTATCACCGGAACATGGGAGTAACTACGCAACTCTTTCAAGAAATCCAATCCATTTCCATCCGGTAAATTGATATCCAAAATGATAAGGTCAAAGGTCGTGACTTCTATTTCTCGCCATGCACAATGCAAATCCTGTGCTTGTACAAAGGTAAATTCACTATCTTTTAAGGCAAGAATTATACCGTTGGCTAAGGATAAATCATCTTCAATAATCAATATTCGTTTCATTTGCTGTTACCCCCCCTTGGCTGATTATCTTTATGTTTTTCCGTCTTTCAGTACTAAAATCCATTCCATATATTTCAGTACTGGACTTTCTATTTCATTTCATTATAATTATAGACGAGCATCCCAATAACATCAATAAACATACTACAAATAATAGGCTTTATTTTTATCAGTATAATTATATGTTTACTAATATCTAAGATAAAAAAGATGTTAGTATTTCTACTAACATCTCCTGTCTATAACTCATCTTCTTTTACAACACCAACTTGTGTCATATAACTAGTTTTTTGTTTTATTTTACCTTTATATAGCAAGTTATTTGTATTTTCATCAAACACAGTAAAATAATAAGAATCATAACCTGTATCTTCAGACGTTTTATCTCCATTCTCCACAGTAATAATGTATATTTTCCCATTTATTCTTCTTACCTGTAAAACCTCTTCAGAGTGAGCATTTATATTAATATCTTCTAAATGTTTTCCCTTGGAATTTTTTAAGTCTACCATAGTACCTCTAATATATTTACTATTATTTTTCTTAATATCTAGCAAAATTAACTTATTATCATCTACAGAAAAGTTTCTTATGAAATCTTCTTTGATTCCTAAGTCAATAATATTTATTTCTTTTGTAAAAACATCAAATTCAAATAAAGAACGTTTATAACCTTCATCATCTTTTTCATTTACTAAAAAATATGCTTTCTTGTTATTAGCAAAACATACACTTGGCTTTATATGAATGTCTTTTCCATTGTATTCTTTTGATAAAATATGCTTGGAACTGTTATTAGATAAATCAACTTTATATAAATTTAATACAGTATTTTTAAAATAGTCACCATTATACTCTTCATTATAATCTCCATTTTCCATTTTTTCTGCGTCTTCTAATGAATAATAACTGACAAGTGTAGCAATATAAATATTATTTTTGTCTATACTTATTGGAACAGATGAATAAAGCACTCCTTGACTTTCATCATATCTGTCTCCCAAAGGTATTTCATAACTTTCTATTTTATCACTATCATTATATTTAAGTTTTATATTTGCAAATAACTCATTATCATCAGCAGTAGTAAATTTACTAGTCACATAAACTGATGCTAATCTATCTTCATCTTCCAACAATACATTTTGATAATCTATAGTTCCACTACTAGAGGCTTCTAAAACTTCTCTTTCCTCTATGTTTTTCTTTGATAAGTTAAAACCATTCATACCTTGCTTTGCCATATAATCTATTGATATATTATCTTTATCTATTTTTATTTCATTAGTTTCATACATTCCTTTATTATTTTGAAGTAAAATATTTACATCTCCCAGTTCGCTTCTTTTTCCATATAAATCCTCTACTTCATCATTATTTTTCCCAAGGTAAAATAGAGAAATACCTATTACTAAAAGACCTACACATATGACACTCAAAAATTTTTTACCAATATTTCTATTCATGTATTTCTCCCCCCTTAAACATATATTTTCTTAGTCAATGTACTGTAAGAAACAACCATAGACATGACAAATACTACTAGATAAAAGATCAAATGTGTTTTCATTAAAACATCTGAATATGTATTATAAAGTGCTGTTATTGAAAAATATACACTAATTATTGATATAACATATATTACTCCAAGTAACCCTCCTATTTTTTTAACTGTTTTATGCATCATAATTCCTGTAAATAAAACTGTCATAGCAAGTATTGGACCGAGTATAAATATCATAATAAACTCTACCCTACTTATTTGCGGTACGTAAATCATGTAAATATCCGGTCTTGCATTGTTTATAATATTTATAATATGCTCAATAGATATTCCACTTATATTTTTCATTATCGCAACCATTATTAACCAACATAAAAATTGTACAAGAATTACACCATAAATTAATGTTAACATAGTAATTAATTTAGATATAAATATAATAAACTTGTTTTCTGGTAACATAAACAAAGTATATATAGGTTTAGTTTTATTTGAAAAATCTTTGTACCAAATTGCCAACCCATAATATAAACACCATAATAATGCTCCTATTAAAAGAAAAAATGTTAACTGATAAGTCGTTTGTGCTACATCACTTGAACTAAATGCTTCTATTGCAGCCTCTTCTTTTAATACTGACATTCCTACTTTATAGCCTATTATTGATTCAGATTCTTTAAGATTTAAATTAAATAAGAAAGAAAATAACCCTGCATTACTAAAAAACAACAAAGTAAGTAGAGCAAAATATATCTTTTGTATTCTTTTAAACTCTACTTCAAATAAAGTCCATATTTTATTTGCCATCATATACCTCCCTCATTTTGTCAACTATTGACATCCCCTCGTTTTCTCTAATTTCTTCTGCATTAAACTTATCTGATACTTTACCATTATTAATAATTATTACATCATCCACAATTTGTTCGATTTCCCCTATTTCATGGGTAGTAATAACAATACTTTCATCTTCTTCAATAAACTCTAATATGGCTTTTATAAATTCTTCTCTTTTAAAAACATCTATTCCAGAGAATGGCTCATCAAGCAATGTGTATTTTGCTCTTTGCGCAAAACCAATTATTATTTTCACCCTTGCTTTATTTCCTTTTGATAATTTACTAATATTTTGATTATCTTGTAAAGAAAACATTTTAAGCATTTCATAAGCTCTTTTTTCATCCCAATTTTTATAAAAAACTTTCATAAGCTCAAAAGTTTCTTTAATATTTAAATGACAAAAATGTATATCTATATCTGGAACAAAAGCAAGTTTATTGTAAGTTTTCTGATTCAGCTTTTCTCCATCAATAACAATTTCCCCTTCGTCTAATTTTACAAGACCTGCAATAGATTTAAGAATAGTTGATTTCCCCACACCATTCACACCTAAAATAGCAGTAATTTTCCCCTCTTCTATATTAAAAGAAACATCATCTAAAGCTTTAACTCTTCCATATGTCTTTTTAACATTTTTCACTTCAATCATATTTACCTAAATCCCCCTAATCATATTTTTCATTTATGATATTTTTAATTTCATCTTTCCCTACGTTTATAGCTTTCATTTGCTCAACAAAAATTTCTGCAGCTTCATTAATTAAACTTTGTCTTATTTGTCTAACAAAATTTTCATCTTCAGTAATAGTACTTTGATTATTTTTTATCGTATTAATAAGCCCCATTTCTTCCATCTCCTTATATGCTTTTTGCACTGTATTTGGATTGACATTTATATTTACTGCCATTTCCCTTCTAGAAGGAAGTCTTTCACCCATTTTCAATTCACCAGTCACAACTTTTTGTTTTATATTTCTAATGATTTGAATATATACAGGCTCTCTATCATTCACTATAAATTTCAATATCTATCTCCTTCTTTCAGAATTAATAAGGTTGGTGTACTATATATATAATACACCCTTCATAGTGTATTATATATATAGTACACTATGAAAGTCAATAATATTTTTATAAATCATTTTCCCAAATTTAGATTGTTTAAATATTAAAAATCTAAAACATTTTTGTTATTTACCTAGAAATAGGTTAATATAAACTTTTTTAATACTTATCTACAAAAAAATGACACCTAATAAATTAGATGTCATTTCTTGTTTATTTTATAAAAATTTATAAAAAAATTATTTAATATTTTTAAGAATAGCTACTAAGTAATCCCAAGTTTTCTCTGTAGAACTAATACTTAAATGTTCATTAGGTGTGTGAACATCAAATAAGTCTGGACCTATGGACACTGCTTCTGCTCCTTTTATGGCGTCAAGTAATAATCCACATTCTAGCCCAGCATGTAATGCAACTATTTCTGGTTTTTTACCTGTTATCTCTTCGTAAGTGTCCTCACAAATTTTTTCTAGTTTAGAGTTTTTAGCATATTCCCACTCAGGGTAATCATCTTCTAAGTCAAGTTTTACCCCCATAAATTTGCTAAGTAATTCCATTCTATAGTTGAGGTCTTCTTTTAAGCTTTTTACTGAACTTCTAGTTGCAAATTCGAATTTAATATCATTATCATTTGTAACTACAACACCTAAATTAGTGGAGCTTTCTACTAAGCCTTCTATATCTGGGCTCATAGTTTGAATACCTCTAGGCATTAAGTTTAAAACACCAATAATTTTATTCTTAACATCATCACTTAATGCTTTATCGTAAGTTTCTTCACCTTTATTACATTCTAAAATTACGCCTGGATCTGAAGTTTTTAACTCATTTTTAAATATATCTAAAATATTACCTATTTCTTTTTGTAAAGCTTCTTTATTATTATCATCTATAAGAATTACACATTCACTTTCACGAGGTATGGCATTATTTTTAAGTCCCCCATGAATAGAAACTAAATCATAACTTATTCCATTTTTACAAATATGATTTAAAACTCTACCCATTAATACATTGGAATTTCCTCTTTTTTTATCAATTTCCATTCCTGAGTGTCCGCCTTGAAGACCTTTTATTCCTATATTATAAGCAGTTTTTGGTGAAGAAACTTCCTTGTACTCTTTATCTATAGTAATAATTGCTGTTACTCCACCAGCACAACTTACAGTTATTTTTCCCTCTTCCTCAGAATCTACGTTTATTATATATCTTCCTTTAAAAATACTTCCATCTAGTTTCATAGCACCTATCATACTAACTTCTTCATTAACTGTATAAAGCACTTCAAGAGGAGGGTGAGGAGTATCATCACATGCTAGTAATGCAAGCCCCATAGCAACTGCTATTCCGTTGTCAGCGCCTAATGTTGTCCCTGTAGCATATAAATAATCTCCCTCTACTCTTAATTTTATTTCATCTTTCGTAAAGTCATGAACTGTATCTTTATTTTTTTCACAAACCATGTCCATATGTCCTTGAAGTATTACACCTGGACTATTTTCATATCCTTTTGTACCTGGTTTTTTAATTATTACGTTTAGAGCTTTATCTTGAATTACTTCTAATCCAAGCCTTTTTGCTTCACTTACTAAATAATCACTTATTGCCTTTTCATTTCCAGAACCTCTAGGTATTTTAGATATCTGTGAAAAATATTTAAATACTAATTGTAGCTTTGGATTTTCTATATTTACTGTCATTTTGTTTCTCCTTTAATCAAATACTTTTTGAGCAAGGTCGTTGCCTAAAATTTCATAGCGCCCACGCAGTGGCTTAAAGCTATAGCAAAATGCTTCGCCGACATGTCGCTCAAGCAAAGCGAATTTTATACCATCATCATAGCAACACTTAATATGATTGCTGATGCCACAAAGATTGCTAATAATACTTTGCTCACAAATTTCACCCATGATGAATAATCAACTTTTGCTATGGCTAGTGTTCCCATAATAACACCACTTGTTGGCGTAACCAAGTTTACAATACCACTACCAGCACTAAATATTGAGATTATTACTTCTGGTGGAAATCCTAAACTAACTGCCAAAGGCCCAAATATAGGCATTGATAAACCTGCAAGTCCAGATGTAGAAGGTATAAAAAATGACAATGCCATATAAATTAAATATGCAACTATTGTAAATATAATTGGAGACATTCCAACTAATACAGAAGAAGCTTTTGATAAAACATAAGCATCTAATCCTGTAGAGCTCATTATAACTGATATACCTTTTGAAACACCAATAACAAGCGCAACTCCAACCATGTCAGCTGCTCCGTCTAAGAATGAATTTACTATTTCTAATTCTTTCATTCTATATACTAAACCTATGATTATTGCCATTATTACAAACCACATGCCTAGTTCAGAGAACCACCAACTTCCAAGAGGCGCTCCAGTTAAAAATGCTGTATTTGCAAATATATTTACTCCAAATTCTTCCCAAGGTATAATCCCTGCTACCATTACCAAAAATGTGAAAGCAAATAGTGCTAACACAACTTTTCTCTGCCCAGTAAACTCTATTATTTCTTCCCTACCTTCTTCATTTCCTATAAAAGCTTCGTTTGCTTGTCTTATTTCTGAATCTGATAATAATGTTTTTGATTTATCTGCATGAACTTTTTTAGCATAATTCATTACAAAGAATATAGATATAAGTAGTGATGATAACCATAAAGCTATATTTGTGCCAATTACTATAACTTGATTAGTTGCTATATTTACTCCTTTTAATGCCCCTATACTTACTGAAACTAAAAATGGATTTACTGTAGATCCTAAAACTCCACTGCCTGCGCCTAAAATAATAGAGCCAACAGATACTAAAGGATCAAATCCTGCTATTATCATAGTAGTTGTAACTAAAGCTGTAAAAGCTATAGTTTCTTCTGCCATACCAAAACTAGTTCCTCCAAGAGAAAATAAAAACATTAAAACAGGTATTAAGATTAATTCTTTTCCTTTTAATTTTGCAACTACATTTCCTATCCCTGCGTCTAAGGCACCTGTTTTTGTTGTTACTCCTAAAAATCCTCCTATTAATAAGACAAAGATAGCTATATCAATTGCCTCCTGTAATCCAGTTATTGGAGCCATAACAAAATCAGCCAAAGTTGCCTTCTTAACTCCTGGTATGAAATATGTTGCAATTGCTATAATTGCTGTTATTGCTAATAATACAGTATAAGCCGTTGGTAACTTAAATGATTTTTTCTTATTTTCATTTGTGCTCATTTTACATTTCTCCTTTAATGACTTTTGCTATTTATATTAAATTTGCCATTAAAATATATTTTATGTAATTGTGAAAAGATTTAAATTAAACAAAGCCACTAATCATAACATTAATGGCTTTGTTTCAATAAATATTTTTTTGATAAAATCACAAAGTAAATTACACATAATATTATTTGTATAATTGTAGACATTGGTGTGGCAAGACCAACTTTAAATAGGGATACTGGCTCTATTTTACTCATAAGATAGGAAACAGGTATTCTTACACAAAAGGCACCTACGATTCCTTGTATCATTACAAAAGTTGTTTTTCCACATCCATTAAAGTAACCTACCATAGAAAACATTATTGCAGTTAAAAGACAATCTATTCCATAAGCTTTCATATATTCCCAAGCTGCCATAACTACAGGCCTGTCTTTTGAGAACATTCCTGCTAATAAATTTCCATGGAAGAATGTAATATAAAACATTACAACACCACAACATAGAGATGATAGTATGGCATATAGAAGAACTTTTTTAGCTCTTTCATATTTTTTAGCTCCATAATTTTGTGCAACAAAAGCAGATACCGCTTGTGAGAATGAGGATGGTATAAGCATTATAAATCCAACAAGTTTTTCTGCAACACCAATTCCAGCTGATGGAATTACTCCCATAGAATTACCTATAATCATAATAACCAGAAAAGATAAATGCACAAGTCCATCTTGTAGAGCTATTGGAGCACCATATTTAATTATTCTTGATGTTAAGTTTTTATGGAATTTTATACTTTGTTTTGAAAACTCAAAAGGCAATCCACGCCTTTTAATAATTATTAAAGATAAAATAACACTTATACCTTGAGCCATAATAGTGGCAATAGCTGCCCCTGTTGCTGCCATTTTAAATACTCCAACAAAAATCAAATCTCCAATAATATTTGTAACACAGGCAATTGCAACTGTTATAAGCGGAGTTTTTGAGTCCCCTAGACCTCTAAAAACACCTCCTATAATATTATAGGCAACTATAAAAACTGCACCTGCTGCACAAATTCTTATGTAAGATACAGTTCCACTAAAAGCTTCTTTTGGTGCATGCATAAAATAAGATATGGGCGTAGCAAAACTTACAACTAAAAATGTAATAATAATAGCCATAACTGCAAATATACAAATCCCACTTCCCACAACATTCCCAGCTTCTTTTGATTTTCCTTCTCCTAACTTTTGACCTATTAATATAGTAAGACCCATAGTTAATCCTGTAATTATTACTGTTATAGTCATCATCACTTGACTACCTGTAGAAACAGCAGACACATCTGCCGCGTGACCAAACCTACCAACTATAAGTAAGTCAACTGCGCCATACATTGTTTGTAAAAATAGTGCAAGTAAAATGGGTATGGCAAATTTTAATAAGGGCGAGAATATTTTACCCTCTGTAAAATCAGACACTTTTGACATATTCAATTCTCCTTTATTTATGTTTTATACAAAACAATATCCTTATAAAATTTCACTTGGTTTAAGAAATTAATAACCTTAGTCCAAGTGCTATATTATAGTTACTAAGAATTTATTCTAAATTATTTCTTATTTTATCAAGTACTGTTTTAAATACTTTCATTTCTTGTGATGTTATACTTTCACACAACTTATTTTCTATTGAATCAATGGCCATAGAAATTTCTTTATAAAGCTTTTTAGATTTGTTTGTTAAAATTATTTTTTTTAAACGTCCATCCTCTGCTACAGGAACTCTTTTTATTAAATCACTCTTTTCCATGTTATTTAACATCAAACTGATAGATGAACGCTTCAGATCAAATTCTTTTTCCAAATCTTTTTGGAATATTTCTTGGTTTTCACCTTTCATAGAAATAAAATCTATTACATATGCTTGCGATACAGTTAAGCTATCATCAATAGCATTAATTACAGCACTATCCATTTTTCTTGAAATTATGTGATTTATTTTACTAATATGAAGACCTAGTTTATTTTTATTAGTCAATGAAACACCTCCATAAATTTGTTTTGCACTAAACTATAATAAACATTATTTATATTTATGTCAACAAAAAAAGATATGCTGTTGTGAGCATATCTCTTTTTAAGTATAACAATTTATTTATTTTTTGAATCAACTTCTAACTCAGCTTTACCAAGCATTAAAGCAACTATATCATCGTCAGATTTTATTGTCCATGCTTTATCTTTTTTTGTTAAATTTACTTTCCCAGTTCTTTTCTCTACCTTACCTGACTTAACTTTTTCTAATAAATTCTTACTCATATATTCATCATCTACTTCTTTTCCACTAAAAGCATCTGTAAGTCCTTCTTGCATTACTTCTATTAACATATTCCCAAAATTAAGACTACTAAGTTCTACTTCAACAGTTGCATTATCTCCATCTACTTTTTCAGATAATACTTTAGCATCCATTTTTGAAAGATATATTTTTAAAGCTTCATCCATAACTTCATCTTTTTCTTCCTTTGCAGCTTTGTCTCCAGTTTCATCTTCAGTTTCAGAAATAGTATCTTCAATAAACTTACTTGCTTCTTCACTATCTCCCTTTTTAAGTTGTGTAAAATATGTATTTACAACATCTGTTGGACTTTCACTTTTACACCCTACTAACATCATACTTAGTGATAATATTGCTGCCATTAATACTGCTAATTTTTTACTCACTTTTATTCCCCCACAATCTAATTATTATATTTTGACCCGCTCTCTTAGTATTATAAACTATAACCCTTGTCGAAATTAGCACTTTGTTGTCATAAGGAAAATTTTTATGTAATTTAATATCATATATTTTATATAAAATATATAATTCTTTTTATTTATACCAAATAGTGTTTTGTTTTATTGCTTGTAAGTATTTTCAAAATTATTATTGACTAATGTTCTATGTTTTTTTATTATAGATATATAAAATTCAAGTGAAAAAGAGGACTAATATGAAAAATTTTTATATGAAATATAAAAATCACATAGGTATTATAGTTGATAGTACTATTATAGTTTTGGGATTATATATTAAAAACTACATATTTGCTGCTATGGGGTTAGCATTGTTATTACTAACTCTATATGTTTATAAGTTAGAAAAGAGAAATGAAGAAGAAAAAGCTAAAAAAATTGCAGAAAAAAAAGCATCTAAAGCTGAGCAAAAGCGTCTAAATAAAGGCAAGAAAAAAAAGAAAAAGAAAAAAAGATAATAATAAAGCTCCCGTTTATTTAATGGGAGCTTTATTTTGAATTTTAATTTATTATTTTATCATAAAACTTATAGCTGCTAAAATCCATAAATGTAATGGATAGAATACATAAAATAAATACTTACTAAACTTATTATTTAGACCTCTTTCTCCATTATATAGAAGTATTGTTGGTATGGCTAAAATCTCTAGGAAGTCTGAGTTATACATTAACATCTTAAGTGTATCCGTAATTGATTCATAAGGAACATATGACATAATGAAAAGTATTATAGATAATAACAAGTATCCTATTATTTGTTTTTTCTTATTGCCTTTAAAGAAATAAGTAATCATTATGAATGGTATAACTGAAAATCCGCCTTCTACTAATGTTGAAGCATAAAATGCCACCACTATTGCTACTATATTCAATAATACTTTTACTAACCCTTCATTTTTTCTAGCTATTTCAAATATACTTATTACAATAAATCCTACAAATAGTGTGGCAAATATATTATTATCAACCATTACGTTTTTACTTGCAAATAAAGTATTTATTATCATATTTCCAAAATGCATAAATACTGCAAACCCCAATAATCTAACTCCGTATTTTCTTTTATCTCTAGTATAAAAATATCCTTCAACTAAGAAATATGCAAACATAGGTGCAACACCTCTTGTTAAAGCATGTACCCATCCTGGCATTAAACCATGAAATGCGAAAAATACATGATCAAGTAACATAAGTACAATTAAAAATATTTTTATCTGAAATGCATTAAATTTTTTCATTTGTTTTCCTCCTCAAGTTGATATATTAATTCTATATCACAAGAGGGTTTCTAACTATTTATTTACATTGCATTAAAATTACATTTTTGAAATATAGTTATAATAAATTTTTAGTGATTATGCAAAATCAGTGACACTACTAAAATTACACCTGCTATGCCAAGACATATTAAACTATAAGACATTAATTTAGTTTTAAAATATACAAATGGATTTAGTGCATATATTGATTCTGGATTTACAATTTTACTATATATATCATCTTCATCTTCTAATATAAGTAGTCTTACTTTCACTTCCAATTCAGATAATAAGCCTTTACTTCCATTTTCTTTTGTATCTTCTATTAATTTTAACATTACTGCTTTCTTATCTAGTTTAAGATTATTATTTTCTTTTTTTAAGCTTGAGTCTATAACTTCTTTTACTGTTTCTTCTATAATTTGTTTTATTTGTGGATTTTTTGATTGTATAAATTTAAGTTCTTTTAAAGTTATTTTTTCTCCTTTTAATATGTTTTCTTTTATATTTTCAAATTTTTTCAAATCTACTTCTTCATTTTTAATTGTTTGTTTAGAAGATTTTATAACTTCATTTATTATATCTTTTTTTAACTTTATTACTATTGTTTTTAGTGTATTTTCTTTGTTTGCTTGTTCTATGTTTTCACCTTTTTTTAATTTATTTATTTCTTTTGAAATTATTTCATCTAGTTCTTTACCTGATTTGCATTCTTTTAGAATACTTTTCAAAGATTCATATTCTCTTTTTATATCATTAGCCACATCTTTTGACTCTGGATATTTTTTATCTATAAATTCATTTTCTTCAGATGTTAAATTCTTACCTTTTATAAATTTCAATAAAATATTTTCTAGTTTGGATAAATCTTTTTTTATTTGTACGAAATATTTTTCAACCTGATTTATTGACTCTTCTTTTATTTTCCATTCACTTGTTGTTATTTTGCAATCTTTAAACAATGTATTATTTTTTACTTTTTCATTATTTATTAAATCATTAATATCTTTTTCTGTGTTTTGTATTTCACCTAATTTGCTCATCTTTATAAAATTTTTTAGTTCATTTGATTCTTTATGTGTTTTAGTAGCAAATTCTTTTAACTGTGGATAGTTCTTATTTATAAATTCCTTTTCTTTAGAAGTTAAAGACTCTCCTTTAACTATCTTTATTGCTATATTTTCAGCTTTAGCTATCATTTCTTTTATTTTAATTACCATTTCTTTATTATAATTTTCTTGAACATCCTTTAAAGTATTGCTTATTTCACCTTTTAATTCACCTGCATTTGCATTATTTAATTCTTTATTTTTGTATATATTATTTAACTCTAAATCATTATTACTTAAATTCAAATTATTTAATTTATTAATCATATGTAACTCCAAATTATTAATATCCGTATTTTGTATTTCATCTAATTTATTCATCTCTATGAAAACCCTTAATGCATTCGATTCTTTATGTGTTTTAGTAGCAAATTCTTTTAGCTGTGGATAGTTGTTATTTATAAACTCTTTTTCTTCGGAAGTTAAAGACTCTCCTTTAACTATCTTTATAGCTATATTTTCATTTTTTGCTATCAATTCTTCTATTTTAATTACCATTTCTTTATTAAAATTTTCTTGAACATCTTTTAAAGGATTAATTAATTCGCCTGTATTGGTATTATTTAATTTATTAATCATATATAACTCCATTTAATTTTTCATATTAATATACAGTCTTTATGTTTATTTATACTTTATATACGGATAGATTTTATTTTTCTAAAATTTAAAATTTATATATGTTTTGTGTAGTTGAATTGTACAATTAATTAATTTAAGTATGTGCTGTTAATGAATACATTTATCTGGGTATTTATTATTACAAATAGATAAAAATATAATAAATAATCTCAGTTTAAATTTTTATCATACTTATTTAAAGGAGAATATAAATAATGAAATATTTTATTGTAGAAGGTAATTTAAAAAGTTTTGACCCAATAGATGATACTATAATGAAAGAACACATGGATTATTCAGGAAAAGCTATGAAGGAAGGTTCAATATTAATGACAGGACTTAAAGAAGATATGAGCGGTGTTATATTTATAATGAAGGCAGAAGCTCCTGAAGAAGTAGAAGAGTATTTATCTAAAGAACCTTTAAAAATTCATGACATTCAAGAATATAAGGTTACAGAATTCTCCCCTCACTACTTTAATGAATCACCAAAAGAATGGTTTAGAATATAAAAATGCTGGAATGAATTCTTTTCATTCCAGCATAAATCACATATTTTAATAAGTTTAACAAATTATATATGGATTTTTAGTTATAAATTATAATTTACAACTATGTAAAACACCTTCTACTAAATTATATGTTAAGTTAGCAATATCCTGAGAAGACTCCACACATCCACCCTTCATCCACGATTTTAATATGCCAATATATCCACTTTTAACAAAGGAATATACATAAGCAGGATAATCCATTTTACCATCAAAATCTTGTCTAAGTTGATCCTTAATATGATCTTCAACTAGTTCCTCCAGTTTAAATAAGAAACTTATATCTCCATTTTGACTAAAAATACATTGGCAAAAATCAACATTTTCATTTATCACATCACACATATCTTCAATGAATTCATGAGCTTCTTTGTAAAGATCATGAGTCTTATGATCCTTAATAACGTGTAATTCTAAAATACGCATGAATTCATTATAAAGCTCCGTTTCTAGCTTTTCCAACATATCTGGTATATCACAGTAGTAATTATAGAAGGTTGATCTGTTTAAGTCTGCAGCCAAAACCAATTCTTTTACTGTTATGTTATTTATTGGCTTTTCTTTCATTAAATCTATTAAACTATGCTTTAAAGATTCCTTTGACTTTCTAATTCTACGGTCATTTTTTATATTCATAAATTTACTCCTTTCTTAAAAATAATCAACATTTTTTCGAAAAATGTCGTTTATCATACATTTTTATAATTTTTAATGATTGAATATTATTCCTTACAAAATTATAATTCATATTATAGCAAAAAACAACACCATGTTGTTTAATGAAAACTTAATATTGAGAAGGGTGATATATATGCTAAAAAAAGAATGGAAAGACTTATTCAAAAACAAATTTTTAATTGTGGCTTTAATTGCTATAATTGCAATCCCAACTATTTATTCAACTTTATTTTTAAGTTCCATGTGGGACCCTTATGGTAAAGTTAGCAATCTTCCAGTTGCTGTTGTAAATAATGATGATCCTATTGATTATGAGGATATGGAAGTAAATGTGGGTGAAAGACTTGTTGATAGTCTAAAAGATAATGACTCCTTAGCATTTAATTTTGTTGATGAAAAAGTGGCAATGGATGGTTTAGAAAATGGTACTTATTATATGGTAATTACTATACCTAAGAACTTTTCAAAAGATGCTACTACTTTATTAGATAAAAAGCCTAAAAAAATGGTATTAGAATATGCTACAAACCCAGGTAAAAACTATATCGCCAGTAAAATGAGTGAAACAGCTTTAACTAAAGTTCAAAATTCTATTTCTGAAAAGGTAACTGAAACTTATGCAGATGTGGTATTTGAACAGTTTGACACTGTAGGTGATGGACTTAAAGAAGCATCTGACGGTTCTTTAGAACTTAAAGACGGCTTAGGTGATTTAAAAGATGGTGGTGTAAAACTAAGCAATGGTTTAAACACTCTTTCTAATAGTATGTTAACATTTACTAATGGTACAAATACTTTATCACAAGGTTTAGATACTTATTTAGCAGGTGTAAAAACTTTAAATTCAGCTTCTGGGGAACTTGCAAATGGTGCTAATAAATTGGCAGATGGTGCTAATCAGTTAAACTCTGCTGTTAAAGGAATCTCTATTCCAAATATATCTTTAAGTGAAGAGCAAAAAAACACTTTAAAAGACACAGCAGCTTCTGGTGTTTCTGGTTATTCAAAACAACTATCTTCTGGTATAGGTAGTGCAGTTAGCAATAAAGTAAGTAACACTTTAACTTCTGATAATACAGTTAAAGCAGTGTCTTCTGCAATACTTAGTGATAGTAAAATTGCTCAAATGGTAGGAGCACTTCAAGCAGCAGGCTATACTAAAGAGCAAGCCCAAGGCTTAGTTGTTGGAATAGTATCAAATACTTTAAAAGGTGTATCTTCTAATATTACAGCTGATTCTATAACAAGTGCAGTTTCTCCATCAGTATCTAGTACTATGAGCAAAATTGCAGCAGGATCAGCACAAAAAGGAGCCGAGGCAGTTGTAAAAGAGGTAAACTCAAATCTTTCTACTTATGAAGAAATGTTTACTACTTTAAAATCATCTACAAAAACTCTTTCAGATGGATTAAATACATTAAGTGATGGTGCCAACAAATTAAAGGCTGGTTCAGATAAACTTGTAGCTAATAATCCTAAATTACAATCTGGTATGACATCACTTTCAGATGGTACAAATAAAATATCATCTGGTGTTAAGGATTTAAAAAATGGATCTGTAAGTTTAAAAGATGGTTTAAAAACTGCTTATGATGGAAGTAATACTCTTCAAACAAGTTTAGCTGACGGAGCTAAATCTGTAAAAGATACTACTTCTACAATAAACGATGACACATTAAAAATGTTTGCATCGCCTGTAGACTCATCTGAAACTAAAATAACTAAAGTTGCAGATAATGGTCATGCCATGGCTGCATATATGATGGTTGTTGGTCTTTGGGTTGGATGTATGGGATTCTGCACAGTTTATCCATTAACTAAAAATAGCTCAAAAATAAAATCAGGCTTTAGATTATGGTTAAGCAAAGCAAGTGTTATGTATCCTGCAATAATATTAGCTGCTGTAGGAATGATCTCAGCTTTAAGCTTCTTCAATGGATTTAGCCCAGCTGATTTAAATGGTACTATATTAGTTGCAGTTGTTGCCGCAATAGCCTTTATGAGTATTATATACTTCTTTAATGTGGCATTTGGAGTAGTTGGTAAGTTCTTAGTTCTAATATTTATGGTTATTCAGTTATCTGGTTCTACAGGTACTTATCCTTTAGAATTATCAGGTGATTTTGTATCTAAAATAACGGATTATCTTCCATTTACTCATGTAGTTACTGCATTTAGAAGTACAATATCTGGAGGAACAAGTATAGAGAGTCATTTAATTTTCCTTGCTACTATAGCTGTAGTAATGATTTTAATAACAATTGCATTCCTTGAATTTAAAGTAAGATATAAATCTAAAAATAATATTATTACTGAAGATGATATGGACGACAAATTAGCAGTTTAATAAATAAAAATAAGGATTATGTTTATAAACATAATCCTTATTTTTATTTTTACTACTATAATGTTGATTTTGCTAATATTTCTTCTTTAAAGTTATCACTATTTATTGGCCACTTGCCATATTTTCTTGCAGCTGCCATAAATGCATCTATATTTTCTATAGGAGTGTTAATAGGTATACCACATCCTGTACTTAGTAAATATCCCTTTGGACTGTCATAACCATCTTCTATACATTTTTTTACACCTGCATAAACATCTTCTTTTGTCCCAAGCATCATTACTTCTACTGGATCCACATTACCAACAATAGGAAGTCTGTCACCCACAAGTTTTTTTGTATCAAATAAACTAACTCTATTGTCTATACTTAGCATATTACAACCACTTTCCACCAAGTCTAGAGTCATATGTGAAGTTTCCCCACAAACATGATATGTAAGGGATTTTCCAAAACTATGTACATAATCTACTATTTCTTTTGTATATGGAAGAACAAACTCTCTATAAGTTTTCTTGTCTATTAGTGTACCTGACGCTATTGGATCGCATAAAGATATTCCTGATCCTGCCTCTAAGAAATCTTTCATTACTATTTTAGTTGCATCTGTACTAAATCTTAATAATTCGTGAACTTTTTCCGGTTCTTTTCTTATGGATCTTAATAATTTTTCAACAGGATAAATACTCCCTGCTGCTGTTATTGGTCCATGAATACTTAAAGATGCTCCAACTTCATGGCCATATTTCTCCATACAAATATGATAAGCATCATAATTTAATTGGTACCATGGGTCATTTTTTCTTTCTATTTTTGATAAATCTAAAGAACTTAAATCTTTAAGATTTTTTAAATAATGATCTATTATGGCTGGTACCCCATCTTCTGGATCATTAGTTTTACTACCTAGTGCAATACCAACGCCATGAAGTCCGTATTCTATAGAAATACTGTCATTTCCAAATCTCTCATAACAAGCTATTTGTGCCTGAGCTTGGTTTTTAGCACAACTTCTTTTTTCTTTATGTGTAATTTCAGCTACTTTTCCTGATACTGATGTTACAAATGGTAGTGCTGGTATTCTATCTATGGGTTTTCCACTAAAAAATCCTGCTAGTCTTTCCTTAGGAGTCATTTGGTCATCTTTATGCATTGTAATACCCCCAGTTTAATAAATTTATAATTGATTAGATGGGAACTTTAAACAGCTAGAAAATAATCTTTCATAACCTTCTGATGCTCCAAGCTCCATATATTCCATATTTTTAGAAAGCAATTCCATATCTTTTTTAGCTTCCTTAGACATTAATGCCATATAAGCTCCTGTTTTTGAAGAATTACCTACATAAACTATTTTTTCTTTTACTTCCATAGGTAAAATCCCTGTTCCAACTAAACTGTCTACACTAACATGAGCTCCAAATTGACCTGCTATCATTACTTTTTTCAAGTCTTTCATTTCAATATTTGCTTTTTTAAGTAGTGCATAAAAACCAGAGAGTATGGCTCCCTTGGATAACTGAACTTGTCTAATATCACCCTGTGTAATTAAAAGTTTGTTTTTATTATCATCATATAAAATAAATTCTCTTTTTTTATTATTAATTTGTATTTTATTTAATCTGTAATCATCTTCTTCTAACTTTTCTAGCTTAATAAAAGCTCCATTATCTCTTACAATTCCTGTTTTTAATAGTTCTTTTACTACAGCTAAAATTCCACTTCCACATATGCCTATAGGTTTTTCTTCTCCTATAACTGTTATTGCCGTTTCTTCTTCATTAATAACTACATCTTCTATAGCTCCATTAGCTGCTCTCATTCCACAACTAATGTTCATTCCTTCTAGTGCTGGCCCTGCTGCACAAGAACAAGATAAAAGGTTTCCTTTATTTGATAGAACTATTTCGCCGTTTGTTCCTATATCTATGAAAAGCACATTTTCATCTGCTTTATTCAATTCACATACATAAGCACCTGCTACTATATCAGCACCTATATATGCAGATACAGAAGGCAGGCAATAAAGTCTCGCTTTTTCACAAGCTGATAATCCTATATCTTTTGCCAAAATATTTTTAGAAGTCGTGAAAATAGGTGCAAATGGAGATTTTCCAATAGACTTAGCATCTATTCCAAGCAACATATGCATCATAGTACAATTGGCTGCCACAGTAATTTCGTATATATGTTTTTTATTTACATTTGCTTTTTTACATAATTTTTCTATCATTTCATTGATAGAAGTTACTATAGCCTTTTGTAAGTTTTCAACTCCGTCTTCTTGGTTTTCTACTTCATATGTAATTCTAGTTAGCACATCTAATCCATACTGTTTTTGTGAGTTAATCATAGACTCAACACATAGCTCTTCACCAGAATTTATATCTACTAAAGATGTAACCACTGTTGTTGTTCCTATATCCATAATCACTCCATATATTTTATCTCTTGTATCATTTTTTTCCAGATAAATTACTTCATCATTATTAAATACTGCTGTAATTTTCTCATCTTGTGGTTTTATTTCTTTTAACAATTTCCAGTCTAATTTATCAGTATTTAATTGTCTTAAAATTTCATCTTCCAATGGTCTTTGATTTTCTAAAGTTGATTTTTCAAGACTTATTAATTTTTTATGTATAGAAGGATTAACTTGAAACTTTGGCATATATCCACTGCTTAATACTCTATGTTTTCTCTCTTTTTGTAATAATTCTATTTTTATATCTTCTTTTGGTTTTACTAAACAAGATAGACGTATATTATCATTAATTTCTTTTTGTGATAAAAGCTTCTTCTCTGTTTCACTTAATTCTCCTAAATCTCCAGAAATAAGTTTAATTTTACATTTTCCACAAACACCTTTACCATTACAAGCATTATCAACAAATATATTTTCATCTAACAAAACATCCATCAATGTTTTATTTTCTTTTGCTTCTACGATTTTATTTTCTTTTTCTATGAAAACTTTACACATTTACCTTAATCCCCTCTGCGTTTAATGTACTTAGAATAGATTGTATATTTTTAAGTGGTGATTTTGTTCCAAGTCCACATGCTGGCGATATAATATTTGATCCATCTTTCACACATTTGTTAGTTAACAATGAAATTTTCTCTGGACTACCAAATTCCAATGTGTATGTACTTACATTTCCCATAAGAATTCTATTTGGTAAATTAGCTCTAGCATTTTTCATGGAAACTACTGAGTCAAAACTAAGAGCATTACTTTGTATCATATTTACTTCTTTGTAAACACTTCTCATTTGACCACAAATATGTACAATAGTTCCTATTTTTTCTTCTTGCAAACTATCAATTATTTTATTTATATATTTAACTGCAAATTGTTCAAAATCTCTTGGTCCTAAAATTTCTCCACTGCCACTTGGATCAGATATTGCAATTATATCTGCTCCTGCATCTATTTGAGCTCTAGCAAAATTAATGATTTCATCTGTAACAAATGTCATAAATTCATGAGCTTTTTTATTTTTCTTTCTCAATTCTTTGTAAAAAACAACAGGCTCCATAAGAGAACTAGCTGTACTTATAGGCCCTGTAATATTTCCTATTATAGGTACATTATCATTTTTTGATTTTAAAATTTTTATGGCATCTAATACTACCTTTGCTCTGCCTTCTTGTAGATTCATTTCTTTTAAATTTTCGTATTCGTCCACACTATTTATGGCATATTCAATTACATGTGGTTCATATTCTTTTGTTCCTAAAGTGGCTTTAGCTCCCATAGCTTCAGCCTCTACAGTCATACAAAAAGGAACTCCATAATTTTCAAAACACCCATTTTCATAGTTTGCACTGGCAAGTTCAGCCATTTTTTCTCCATTTAAGTGTGCCCCTGGCCAAAATACATTTGATCTATCCATTAAATCTGTTGTTATCATGTTCATCATGCCACCTGGACATATACAAGGTGGTCTATCAACTTCTTCATTATTAAATACTTTTATAATTCTCTCTTTTGGTGTAATCATTTTATCAACCTCATTTTAAATAGCATTTACTAAATTCTTAGCATGTAGAAGTTCTTTTGCAACTTTTACTGCTTCAACCGCATTACTTGAATATCCATCTGCACCTATTTCTTTTGCATATTTTTGTGAAATAGGACTTCCTCCAACCATAACTGTAACATTATCTCTTATTCCTTCTTCATTTAACATATCAATAACTGTTTTCATTCCACCCATAGTTGTTGTCATTAATGTTGACATACAAAGAAGTGATGCATTTGTTTCTTTTACTTTTTCAACAAAAGATTTTAAATCAACATCTCTTCCTAAATCATGCATTTCAAAACCAGCAGTCTCAAACATAATTCTAACTAAGTTTTTGCCTATGTCATGTGTGTCTCCTTCAACAACACCTATAACACCTTTTACTTTTGTATCTTCCTCTTGTTCTGGTAAATGAGGTCTTAAAACGTCTAGTCCTGCATACATAGCATCTGAACACAACAATACATCAGTTACAAAATATTCTTCTTCATCATAAAGCTTACTTGCTTCATTCATTCCCTCAACTAATCCATCCATTATTCCATCAAAAGCTGAATGTCCTTCATTTAAATATTCTTTGGCAACATCCACCACTTCTTCGTCTTCCATTTCAACCACACACTCAGCTAATTTTTTTAAAAGTTCTTTTTTCGATGACATAATTGTCCCTCCTATTTTATTATTTTATATTAGTTTGATTCCCTTAATCTTACCTTCAGTCAATTTATAATTTATATTTTTAATACACATTTGACCTACTATTTTTGTTTTTCCTATAACTTCAATACAGCCCTCACCATATTTCATAGGTTTTGATAATTCAATATCATATAAACTTGCTTTATTTGTTCCAAGAAGTGCAAATGTTGTTTTGGGACATAGCAATAATATGGTCTTATCATCTATAATCTTTTCAGCCTTTTTCAAGAAAGGATATGTAAACATTTCCACACTTTCTTTCATCATTTTTGGCCCAAGAATATTAACACCACCTGAAGAGTCAGCAAAACTAATTAAGTTTGCACCTGCTCTTTGTCCTTCTTCTATAAAGTTAAGGATTTCATTTTGAAATTTATCAAATATTTGTTTCATCTTTTCTGGTTCTTTTCTAAAAATCTTGAATGCACGTGTAGCATCCATTAATACATTTAAGATTGTAAATGGTCCACTAACTTCTAAAACAACATTTTCCCCTTCACTTCTTAAACATGTGCAGGCCTTCAATACTTCTGATATTCTACCTTTAGTAAAATCAATACTTTTCAGATTTAATACATCATCAGCATTTTGACACACATATTCCTTTGCCCTAGGTCCTATCTTTTCATCTCCATAATTGATAATTCCACCCATTGCTTCTCCTTCTACAGTATGACAAAAGGGTAGTTCACAAAAGGCTGCATTATCATGTTTTTTTAGTTCTTTTGCTATTAAGCTCATTGTCTCCCAATGTTTATAGGCCTGGGGAAAACTTAATTTTAAATTTTTTGTCACTTCATCATTTATCCCTGCTGAATTATTATAAGTACATTTAAAATCAACTATCTTCTCCATATATTTTTTAGACCTTTCTAAATATTTAATTCTTCACATTAATAAGAGTAACATATAAAAATAACTTATAAAAATTGATAATTTTTATAGTTTCATGTTCTTTATAAATAAAATCAATATATATGAAAATTATAAACAAAAAAAGCCAATGACCTTAATCATTGGCTTTTTTATTTAATTTATATTATTTTTACTTAAATAATTGAGCTTCAAATTCATTTTCCCAATTTTCTCCGTGCTTTTGTTCCATTAAGTCATCAAAATCATCACCATATTTAGCTTCTAATTCATCTTCCCAGTTAATAGGTGCTTCTACTCTGTTAAGCATTTTACTTAAATCACCTTCAATTGATTTGATTAAGTCTTCTTTTGTAGTTCCTTCGTTTAACTTATCATTCATTTTTGCTTCAAACTCATCGTCCCAAGTTTCACCGTATTTTGCTTCCATAGCATCTTCCCAGTCATCACCATACTTAGCTTCTAATTCATCTTCCCATTTTCCATTATATTCCCCATCTTCTAAAGCTTTTAAGTCTTTCTCTAAAGATTCCATGTCCACATTATTAACTGCATTATTACTTGACGTTGTTACAACTTGTATCCTTTGTTTAGTATTAGATTGAGCTGCATCACTTTCCATATTTCCTGAACATCCTGTTAATATTATTGACCCTCCAATAAGAGTTAGTGTTAGTAAAGATTTTATATTTTTCATTTAGTTTCCTCCGTTAAATTTAATTTCAATTTTTCTATATACTATATATACAAATTGAAAGTTTTATTTGAGGACCTTTTTATTAAAAATGAAAAATTTTTTATAATATTATAATTTACACTTTTAAATATAAAACATTAATCAAATAACTTTAAATTTTTGCCATCAAAATCCATTTGATATAATTTAAATTCACGTTCATCTTCTTGATATAATACAAACCATACTTTTTCATCTAATATGTGTATTCGACCTGCATCAATATCGGTTATTCTACTTATACTTTTAGATTCAATATCTATTTTATACAAATAAAAATCACTAAAGAATATATAATTTTTAAATAAATTAAAATTAATCAAGTCTTTATATAATTTTATTATTTTCTCTTCTTCATTATTAAGCATATTCATTCTGAAGAAACATTTTCTATCTGTATCTAAGTAATAAATAAATTCATCTTGAATGATTGGACAACTAACTTTTGTATCTAATAGTTTTATTTTAGTATTAGTAAATAAATTTAATTTGTATAATCCATTTCCATCATCTGCAGAATAATATATATTTTCCTTATATACATTTAATCCGAATGCATTTTCAGTAATTTTTGTCTTTTCTCTAGTATTTAAATTCATTTTATATGTAATGTCTTGAGAAAAAAATAAATTATCGTTCAATAATATCATATCATCTATCCATCCATCATCTTCTGAACCTTTGAAAATAACCTTATTTTCTAAATTATCAATATTTAGTTTATATATACTACATTCACTCGTATAAAATATATGGTTATCTTTTTTATGTATATATTTTACATCTTCTATCTCTGAAAGTTTTATTTTGTCATTTGTTTTTAAATTTTTTTTATATAATTTCCCTTTATCAGAAGATATATTGCTATAATATATCCACTCTCCCTCTATATGAATAATTTTTTCATTTATCAAATTTCCATAGTTCATTATTTACTCCCTTAATAAAATAGTAGATTCTCTTTATTTTTAAAAACAGCGCACTTGCTCAATACTTCGAGATTTAAACATTTCCTCTATTAAATTAATTTGATAAGAGCTTACCTTTATAGCAGCATTGTTATTAGAAAACTTAGATTTTTTCTTAAGCTTTAACTCAAGAGTGTGACAAACCTTACCTTTCACATGTTCTTTAGTCCATCTATATCCGCACACATTACTAAAAGGAATAAAGCTCATAAGCGTAAGTATACCATCTGAATATACAATATTATTACTGTTTTTAGGACTTAATACAGAGAATAAAATAACTGTAATAAAGTAACTCTTTGATAGTATCAATGTTCTTAAAGCCTCTTTTAAAATTTCATTTTTAGGTATTTCACTAAAGTCTATTAAAAATGCTGCTAAAGTTAAAATAATTGATCCAATAAGAAAATATTGTATGTATTTTGTCATTTGCTCATACCAGGTAGGCCTTTTATAGGACTGAATATAAAAAATCGGCTCCTTTTTAGAAAGCTCACAATCTTTTTTATGTGTTTTTATAAGGTCAAATATAAAATATCCATAGCATAAAGTCATAAGTATTACAAATGATGCAGATATAAAAACATTAGAATTACTTATATAGGTATCTACAATTTCAGCCCCAACATATAAAAGTAATGTTATACCTATGAGAAATGCTTTAAATAATCTTTTAGATTTATTAGATTCACTTTTATAAATTTCACTTAAAATATCAGGATCTCCCATTTGCTTTAATGCCATGTTTGTTGCTTCTTCATATTCCATACCTTCTTGTGTAAATTCTTCAATATAACTAGAAACATGATCTCTAAGTTCATCTTGTATATCTTTTGCTCTTTCTTCTGTAGAAATAAATTTACAAGTAGATTGTAAAAATTTTTCCACAGATTTATTTTGTGTATTCATTAATACTGTCCCCCTAATACTAAATTCATTGTTTTACTAAATATAGCCCATTCATCTTTTCTATCTTTCAATTCCAAAAGTCCCTTTTTAGTAATTTTATAATATTTTCTACGTCTACCATTTTCCACATCCCAAAAAGATTCAATTAACTTACTTTTTTCAAGCTCATGTAATAGGGGATATAAAGTACCCTCCTTAAAAAGAAATACTCCATTAGACTTATTTTCAATTTCTTTTATCATTCCATATCCATACATGGGCTCATTTTTTAATGCATCTAAAATTAATGTTACTGTACTACCTTTCATAAGTTCTTTATTCAAAACAACACCTTCTTTAATAATTTATTAAATCATACCTCGGATTTCTATGTATTATAAAGAAATTGTATTTCTATAGACCTCATTAGTCAACTGTAAATTTTTACCAAAACAAAAAGTTACCTAGATATTAATCTAGGTAACTACACATTAAATTGATTTACTAACTTTTAAAGGATTCACTTTCAAGAAATAATCTAATATCCTTGAGTATATAGATGTGAAAATCATTCCTATAATTATAGATTTAACTCCATATACAATTAATCCAACAAACAACACTACCATGTTAATTTTACTTATTGTTTTAGCTATATTTATATTATTATTCTTCTTATGCATAATAAGTGCTATAACGTCTACTCCCACAGTTGATGCATTCACAATAATGCAACAATAATATCCCATTCCTATAAATATACATGCTAATATTAAATCTACTACTGTATTAACATGTAGTGAAAAAGGTAGAGAGTAAAATAATGAAAATAAGGTGATATAGAATAAACTGCCAAATATAGACTTTGAAAAATTATCCTTACCTAAAAATATATAACAAGTTATTAATAATAGTAAAGTTAATCCATTGCTCAAGTATAAAAGTGGCACTGATAGTAACTTATTTAATATCATAGAAATACTTGTAACTCCACCATTTATAATTTCATTAGGAACCATCCACTTTGAATAAGCTATTCCCATAAATATATTTCCTAATAAAATAATGGATATATCTTTACTATACTTTTTAATCCTATTTTTATCCATGTTATTCTCCCATATATAAATTTCCAAACATATATATTATACATGAAATTTTAATACAGAAGGCTATATTGGCTAAATATATCAATTCTAAAAATAAAACCTATCAATTATTTAATAATTTTTTATTTGCATTTACTTATTTAAATATTCCCTTATTTCCTTTAAATAATTTCTTCTTATTATTAAGAAGTAAATAATTAAAACTATAAAGAAACTTCCCATAACTATATATGCTGAAGAAGCCACTTCCATATTAAAGGAATTTTTAACTGCCAAAAGGGCAAATGTTGAGTGCATTACAGCTATTACATAGGGTGCTAAAAACAATATTCCTATTTCTATTGTTGAAATTTTTCTTATTTCTTTATATGTTAGACCTATCTTATTAAGCTTCATATACTTTTCTTTGTCTTCCTGACAATCCATATAAATCTTGTTGTATAAAAAACTACTTGCTGTAACGAAAAATATTAACCCTATAAATATAGTTAAAAACAACAAGGTAGAAAAAATTGTTTTTCCATAATCAAGTACAAAAGATTTTGATAAAAATTTATACGTTCCATTATTTAATTCTTCTTTATGAGTATTTTCAAAGTTTTTACATATATTCAAAGTTTTCATATAATTTTGTGTATCAAAAGTAGTAAATTCATCTACTACACAGTTATTATTTATTTCATCATATAAATTATCTTTAACCACGTATATATCATAATAAGCTGGCATAACAGACTTTTCTACTTGTGTAGCAACTTTTAAATTATTATCATCTACTACAACTTTTTTATTTACTTTTTTATTTTCTAATAAAGTTAGTGATATTGCTTCATTTTTTCTAAAGTTCACTGTTTGTTGATTTAGTTTTTCGGCAAACTCTTTATACTTGGATTCTTTAATTATTTTAACCGATTTTTCTTTATCCTTTGAAAAAACAGTTTTTATCTCTCCACTTATTTTATAATAAGGAATCTTTTCTTCTTTCAATGAATTTTCCAACAAATCAACTTTATCCATATAATCTTTTTTATCAAATTCATCAAAATTATCAAGCATACTTTTATTTGTTGCAAAATGTATTGCTTGAGGATAAGCCAACTCAACTTGTCTAGTTTGATCTTTCCAATAGGCATATACTGCACCTATGGCAGTAAATGCAACTGCAGAAGTTATACATATTAAGAAAAACATTCTTGTATTGTCTTTCATTTTATAATACAAATTTGATACGCATAACATATTAGTATTTTTCTTATAAAATTTTTTATTATTTTTTATAGTTTTTATAATAAATACACTAAGTTGAGAAAACAATAAATATGTTGCTATAATAGTCATAAAAGTTACTGGTGCTATGGTATTTACCAATTGTATTTTTGTAACTGTCACCGCTTTATAATATGACCATACAAAAAGAGCTATACACAATATAACAAGTAATATAGAAAACTTTGGCTCTGGTCTTTGAGTTTCACTCCCCTTTAACAATTTTAAAACTTTATCTTCTTTTACTACAAAAGAAATAAACAAAGATATTAATAGGGAAAGTAGCATAAAGTAAATTATGGTTTCTATCATTGACATTGCTGGAATATAAAACTTTAGTGGCTCTATTCCCAGTAAATTTGATATGGCAATTAAAATTATCTTAGAAAAAATCAGTCCTACTGCTACACCAAGAGTAGATGATAATGCATTTATAATGAAGTTTTCTATAAAAATCATCTTTTGAACTTGTTTACTTGATATTCCCAAACTGTATAATATTCCAAACTCTTTACTTCTACCTTTCAAAAAAACACTTACTGAATAAAACACAAAGAAAAATAAAAACACATATACAATAATCGAGCATACTTTAATTGTTAACAGTAAATAATCATCAAATGTTGAAGTGTCTAAATTGGGATGATTTATAAACATATTAAAGGAAAATAACAAAGCTGAAGATATTAAAATGCTAAGAAAATATCCTAAATAAGACTTAGTGTTTCTCTTTACATTTTTATATGCAAATTGGACAAAGTTCATTATTTAGTACCTCCCAATAAAGAAAGTACATCTATTATTTCTTGATAAAATTGAATTCTATTTTCACCTTTATAAATTTCGTTGTAAATCTCTCCATCTTTTATAAACAGTATTCTATTACAATAGCTAGCTGCTAAAGGATCATGAGTAACCATCATAGTAGTTACTTTTTCTTCTTTATTTATTTTCTCCAAATACTCCATTACATCTCTTGCTGATGCAGAATCAAGATTTCCCGTTGGTTCATCTGCCAGTAATAAAGTAGGATTATTAATTAATGCCCTTCCTATGGCAGTTCTTTGAGCCTGTCCTCCAGAAACTTCATAAGTCCTTTTATCTAATAAGTTTTCAATTCCCAATATTTTTGAAACTTTATTTAATCTATTCTCTTGTTCTTTTAAATCTACATTGTCTAGGGTTAAAGGTAAAATCATATTTTCACCAATTGTTAATGTATTTAATAAATTAAAGTCTTGAAATACAAATCCAAGTTCTCTTCTTCTAAATAAAGCTAGGTCATCACCTTTTAGGTTTAAAATATTTTCTCCTCTTAATGTTATTGTTCCTGATGTTGGTTTATCAATAGTTGAGATAAGATTTAAAAGTGTAGTTTTTCCACTACCACTAGGCCCCATTATACCCACAAACTCTCCATCCTCAATAGCAAAACTTATGTTATTTAGAGCTGTTGAAATTACTTTTTTACCGTATACTTTTTTTAAATTTTTTATATTTAATATTTCCATAATTCTTCTTCCTTTCTAAATTAATTGATTTTTCTTATATACCAATTTTAATTTAAATTTAAAAATGTAACTATCTGCAAACCTTTCAAGAGTATTACATTCATGTAAGGTTTGTATATTTTAAAAGTCAGTAGTTCATTTACCACTGACTTTTCATTTATTAAATAATATGGATACTTTCGTTCCTTTTTTCTCTTGGGATTTTATTTCTATATTATGTCCTAAATTATCACAAACTGTTTTTGCTATGTAAAGTCCCATACCTGTGGACTCTCCATATTTACGTCCATTTTCACCTGTAAAAAATAAATCAAAAACTCTTTTTATATCCTTCTTGCAAATTCCTACTCCTTCATCAATTATATCTAATGAAATATATTTTTCATTTTCTTCATAATCTATAGTTATATATTTTCCATAACCTTTTGAGTATTTTACTCCATTTATAATAATTTGTTTTATTACAAATTTTATCCACTTCTTGTCAGTGTGTACTTCTATGTCCTTGTTCAGATTCACCTTAGGCATTATTTTATTTTTTATAAATAATCTTTTTTCTTCATTTACAATTTCCATGATTTCATCATATAAATTAACTCTTTCAATTACAAAATCTTTTTCAAATTCATCTAGTCGTGCAAAATACATTGCCATATTTAATCCTTTGTCTAATTTATCTACTTCCTGCATAATTTCTGACTGAATTTCTTCTCCTTCATAATCTTGAAGTTGAAGATTTATTACTGATAAAGGAGTTTTCATTTGATGTATCCAGTGATTTATAAAAGTTAAATGCTCATCATGCTTTTTCCTTTGCTCTTGCAAAGAATTTATGTATAACTCATATTGATTTTCTAAAATTAATGATACATTTTTACCTAAGTCACATCTTCCAAGGTCCACAAAGGACTCGTCTAAAGTATTTATTTTTTTTCCAAAAAAGTTATATATTTTTTTAGAGTTTAAGTATTTGTATATTATAAAACAACTTATTATAAAAGTGTTAAACAATAATATATATATAGTTTCACTAAAATTTATATATTTCATCATATTACAATAAAAAAGCGTAATTATAAGTCCTAAATAATAAACAAAAACATATCCCTTATATTCTCTTATAAATAATTTCATATTCTTACCTACCAAGTTTTATTTAATTTGTAACCAACACCTCTAACTGTTTGAACTCCATCTTCTATTCCCAAATCATAAAGTCTTTTTCTTATTCTACTTACATTCACATTTAGTGTATTTTCTTCTACAAATTCAATATCATCCCATATTTTTTCCAATAAATAATCTCTACTCACTACCTTTGGATATTTTTTCATAAGACATTCCAAAAGTATTCCTTCCTTTTTAGTTAGAACTAAATCTTTACTCTTATACTTTAGTTCTAATCTTTCTGGATAAAACTTCAATCCATCAAGTTCTACAATTCGTTCATCCAGCTTTGGAGAGTATTCACCATATGCTCTTCTTATATAACTTTTTATTTTTGCAATAACCACATCGTAATAAAATGGCTTAGTTATATAATCGTCTGCTCCACTTTCCAAGGCTCTAATTTGATCCATTCCACTGTCCCTTGCCGATATAAAAATTATTGGTACATTTGATTTTTGTCTTATTTTTGTACACCAATAAAAACCATCAAACTTTGGCAAGTTAACATCTAATAACACTACACTTGGAGTAAGCTCATCAAACTCTTCCATAATATTATTAAAGTTTTCAACTATTACTGCCTCGAAACCATATTTATTTATGTAATCTTTTAATAAGGTGCTAATTGATATGTCGTCTTCCACAATATAAATTATATTATTCATATTACACCTCCTCCAGTATTTATCTTACAAATAGTTATTTATATTTATCATAAATATAACATTTACTCTATGATTTTATCAATAAGACATTCAATAATAATATACATCCTAAGACTATTCTATACCACCCAAAAACTTTAAAGCCATGCTTTTTAATATAATCCATAAGAAACTTTATAACAAATAAAGATACTATAAATGATATTATTATTCCAACTATTAAAACAGCCCCCTCCAAACTTGTAAATACAACACCAAATTTAATTAACTTTAATAAGCTGGCACCTAACATCACTGGTATGGCTAAAAAGAAAGTAAACTCCGCAGCAACTCCTCTGGAAACTCCCAATAATAACGCTCCTACTATAGTTGCTCCTGAACGTGATGTTCCTGGAAATACTGCGGCTATTAGTTGAAAAACGCCTATAATTATAGCAATTTTGAAACTTAAATTATTTATATTATCCACCTTTGGATTTTTTCCTTTATTATAGTTTTCTATTACTATAAATAAAACACCAAATACTATTAAAACTATGGCTACACTTTTAAAATTATAAAATAGCTCATTTATTTTATCATCCCACAATATCCCTACTATTGCTGCTGGCACACAAGCTATAAAAATTTTCACCCACATAATAAAAATATCTTTTTTTACTATTTCTTTACTTTTAAAGTCAAAGGGGAATATTCTTTCCCAATACAAAGCTACTACTGCCATAATGGCCCCCAGCTGTATTACTACAAAATACATTTCTTTAAAAGCTCCTGACATATTTAGCTGTAAAAATTGATCTACTAAGATCATGTGACCTGTACTACTTATGGGAAGCCACTCTGTAATTCCTTCAATTATACCTAAAATTATAGATTTTAAAATTTCTATCAATTCCATAAATTCTACCTCGCTTTAAAATAAATTTGATTATACTAAAACTTTATTATTTATTTTACATTTAAGCTATCTGCAAACCTTACACAAAGATTACATCTATGTAATAAAAAAGTACTAGGTTTAAATTGCATAAGCAAATTCACCCTAGTACCTTAATTGTTTTTATTTAATTTTGTGCTTATAATATATAGCTAAAACTTTCAACATCTAAATATTCATATCTTTTCTATTATAAATTAAGTAAGTACTTACAATGGATACAATCATTATACAAATACCTATTATAACATATTTCATTTCAAATCCATTTTTTAAAAGGTCTCCTGGTGCATAATAATCAAAAGGCGAAAAATACTTAAGAAACTCAAAATCTTCTTTTAATTTACCTATTATGCCAAATAAATAAGAAACAAAGAATATTCCAATTGATATAGGAATTCCTCCTTTATCTGACTTAACCAAAGCAGATATGAACATTCCTATAAACATAAATACAAGGCCTAAAATAAACATTCCCATATATACTATTTTAATATTTATCAAAAGATCCATAAGTTCCACATTATCTGGTTTTACTGCCATGCAAACAAATATATTAGTTGAACCTATAATTACTATATAAAGAAAATAAATTGAAATTATTGATAATAACTTATAAATTACGATTTTGCCTCTTTTTATTGGTTTTGAATATAAAAATTCTATTGTTCCCTGACTTTCTTCTTTTATAAGAGAGTTAACGCCTAAAATTGCTCCATATACAGCACTTGCCATGGCTATATATTGAATAACATATGCCATATAATTAAATATATCTGAAAAATCTGTTCCTGCATCTATATTAAATGCCTTTAACATATCTACAGATAAGCCACTCATCTTATCATTTACCAATTCTTGCATTCCCATATCCGCCATACTTGGAAACAGTGACATAAATAAAGCTATCATCATACCACAAACTACTGACCAAATAAGACATGATTTTAATAATCTTTTAAACTCAAATTTAAATATATTCATTATTTATCTTCCTCCTTATTTTCATAATAATTTAAGAAAGTATCTTCCAGGTCTTCTTTTTCTATTAATAATTCATCAATAGTATATTTGCTTAATTCTTTAACTAGAGAATTTGCATCTTTATAATAAAGGAAGACAAATGAGTTATTGTTTGACTTATTTAAAATCTTTCCACCTAAATTTAGTATTATTTCTTCATTAATATCCTTACTGCTTAATGTAACTTTTAGACCTAGAGTCTTTGTAGCCTTTTCAAGTTCAATTACATCTATTATTTTTCCCTCTTTTATTACAGCTACCCTATCACATAAACTTTGTACTTCGTTTAAATTGTGAGATGATAAGAAAACAGTATTTCCTTTTTCCTTCTCTTTCACTAATATATTAAATAACTTTTTTTGCATTAGAGGATCTAGACCATTAGTAGGCTCATCTAAAATTAAAAGTTTTGGATTTTGAACTAAAGCTTGTGCAATTGCTACTTTTTTCTTATTTCCTAAACTAAGTTCTCCCATTTTCTTTTCCATGTCTAATTCTAAATCTGTACATATTTGTGATAATTCTTCATCACTAACATTTGGATAAAAACTTTGAGCATATTTCATTATATCCTTTACTTTAACTGTGTCATAATATTTAACTTCACTAGGCACATATCCTATGCTTTCTTTTATTTTACAATTATCTTTTACAATATCCATTCCAAATATGGTTGCACTTCCACCAGTTGGATATATGAAGTTTAGTAATGTCTTTATTGTAGTAGATTTTCCTGCACCATTTGGTCCAATAAATCCGTAAATTTCTCCTTCATTTACACTTATATTAATATTTTCAATTCCTCTATTTTTCTTATACGATTTTGTTAGGTTCTTAGTTTCAATTATCTTCACTACAAATCCCCCATTTTCATTTTATTTTATAATATTAGTATAGAGTTAGTTGCCTAGGCTTTCAAACATTATATTCTAATATATAAAAAGATTTACTAAGTCTTATAACCTAGTAAATCTTTTTAACTTGACTAAATCTAAATGGATTTAATCTAATTGCATTGTTGTATAAAAATGGATAAGATTTATTTAAATACTTTAAGTAATCAACCCATTGCATCGCAATATTTTTATAAACTCTTAAAATATCTTTTTCTAAATGACTAATATCTAACTGATTGTTTTTATCATTTTTGTAAAAAATAATTTCATCTCTTAAATGTATTACGGACATAAGTAAATCTGTAAAAATTTCATGTTCTGTTATATTTTCATTACTGATTAAATTCACTAATAAGTTGCTATTTTCAAGTAAAACATCCTTTATTTCATCCAGATCTATATCTTTCATATCAATAGTATAATTATGTTTTTCCACTTGATTTTTTACTTCATCCAAATTATTAAAAGAAGTTATGGAGTTTTTACCTCCTTTATCTGCTTTTATAATTAGACGCATCAATTTGTATCCTACTTCAGTAAAAAATAGTCCAATTAACATACTAAGCTTTTCCATTCTTTCTTGCTTAGCTTTATAATCTATTAATCTTTCCAATATTAATGTAACAACTAAACTGTTTACAGGAATAAAACATAAATTCATTAATGAATAATATGCTGTGTTTACAGCTTGGCCAAATACTAAGTAATGTATTAGAAACATAATAGCAGATAAACCTACTAATACTAGTGATACTACAATATAATATTTTTTATTCTTCATTATTTTCCTCCTAATTTTACCAATACCTTGATTATTATATCATAGGAAGAAATCTTTGACTTATTATATTTATAATATTCTATCACTTATATTTATTATCCTAGTAAAACATCATTCATATCGTATAGTCCATTTTCTGCATTTACAATAAACTTAGCTGCCATAACAGCGCCTTTGGCAAATATCATATTTGAACCAGCTTTATGTTTTATTTCTAGTACTTCATCATCTCCTGCAAAAATTACATCGTTGTCTCCTATAATTGTTCCACCTCTTATAGTATGTATGCCTAGTTCATTTTCTTGTCTTTTAGCATTTTTTCCATGTCTTCCGTAAATATTTGTAAGTTCATTTCTTACTTCTTTTATAGCATTTGCTGTCATAAAAGCCGTTCCACATGGACAATCTTCTTTTCTATTGTGGTGTTTTTCTATTATTTCTATATCAAATCCATCCAATAATCTAGTTGCTGTTTTTACTAATTGAAGCATTACAGTTATACCAATTGATGTATTTGAAGATTTAAATACTGGTATTAATTTTGATACTTCTTTAACTTTCTCATTTTGTTCATCACTGTGAGCTGTAGTACCTATAATTACTGGTGTTTTAGTACTTACACCATAGTCTAAAATTTCTTCTAGTCTAGATGGTTTTGAAAAATCTATTATTACATCTGCTTTTCCTTGTATATCACTAAACTTTGGATATATTTTAAAATCTAACCCTTTTAAATCATGATCTGAAACTGCACAAAATACTTCTACTCCCTCAGTTTCATTTATACATTTTACTATTTCTCTTCCTGTATTTCCAAGACCACTTACTATTATTTTTATCATCACAAAATCTCCCCTGTACAATAATATGTATTTCCACTATAATGGTAATTTATTATATACATTTATGTCAATTAATTCACATAAAAATACCCTATTCTCCAAATGAAAATAGGGTATTTTTAATTATTATTAAATATCATCGTCTCTTCTATGAATAGATTTTTCACGAAAAAATACTACCCTTGAAGTCCATGGGCTTGTCTATCCATATTTTCAATTACAACATCATGAATATCTCCCTTTGAAGCGCAGTATTCAAGTACCTTCCATGGAGTATTAGTGTGAAAGTGAATTTTAATTAAGCTTTCATCACCAACAGCAAGTAAACAATCTCCTTTAATATTTTCTGTTATGTAATCATTTATTTCATCTTCACTAAGATTAGTTCCTTCAATTAATAATTGTGTATCAAATTTATACTCTAACATATTCATACTCCTTTTCTAATTTATTATTTTATGCAATATACTTTTTCTAATAATTATATTATACACTAGTAATATGTGGTTCTAAACATTTTACTGCTTTTCCTTATTATTTAATTATATGAAGATTAATGAATAATTTTAAATACACGGGGTCATAACTTCAACATGACTAAAGTAACGAATAACACTATAATATAATTAAGACAACATAGTTTATCATAATTCAATAATGAATTACTTATTTAGGGGGAAAACTATGTTATATGAAAAAAAAGTACTAAATACTTTAGAAAGAGCTAAAGCCGGTATTCCATTAAGTAAAGATGATTGTATTTATTTTCTAAATTTTGATGAGTTTACTATGGAGGCAAGTTTAATGCGTAGTGTTGCAAATGAAATTGTCAGAAATAGAAATAAAAATAGCGGAATTATTGTTGGCCAAATTGGTGTGGAAACTTCAAAATGTCCTGGTAATTGTAAGTTTTGCTCCTTTGGTGAAGATCATACTTTTTTTGAAAAAACTCGAATATCTAGCAATGAATTAAAATGTAAAATTGAGGATTTTTGTAAATATAATGATTTATATGGGCTTTATCTTATGGCAATGCATAATTATGATTTGGATTATTACTTAAATACTGCAAAAGAAGCTAGAAAAATTATTCCTAAAAGTACACAACTCTGGGCAAATGTTGGTGACTCACCTTTAGAAAATTTTCAAGAAATGAAAAAATCAGGCATTACTGCTATTTATCATGTATGCCGTATAGGTGAAGGTACATACACAAATTTAAAACCTGAAAATCGTATTAAAACTATGAAAAATGCATTAGATGCAGGCTTAGAAGTTTATACATGTTGTGAGCCAATAGGTCCAGAACATACAGTGGAAGAAATAGTTGAGAATATGTTTGTTGGTATTGAATTGAATTGTTATCAACATGCTGCAATGAGACGTGTAGCTGTACCTGGCTCTCCACTTGCCAAATACGGTCAAATTACTGGACTTCGATTATCTCAAATAGTAGCAGTAGTAGCCCTTGCCAGTCTCTCAATGTCAAATACAAAATATATTGGAGTTCATGAGCCAAATGAGCTTAGCTATATTTCAGGTGCAAATATAATAACTGCTGAAAGTGGAGCAAACCCAAGAGATACTAAGAAAGATACTTCTATAAATAGAGGATTTGACATGTCAACTTGCAGAAAACTGCTTTATGAGTGTGGATTTGATAAAATAAGAAAAGGTGATGAAAGTACAATTGATTTAAACCTGGATTATTTGTATAAAACAGAATCATTCTAAAATATGTATATTAAATATAGAAAAAGCTGACATTTATTATTGTCAGCTTTATTATTTTTCATTTTTTTCTCATTTACTTAATGAATATTTTTCTAATATATTGTCGTTATTACTATATGATCTTTTCTCTTCCATAAACCTTTATATTTATTCAATTGCTTTTGCCATAAACTTAGCCATATGTCTGTTAATATAATCATCAATGTCGTCCTTATCACTATCAAATCCCCAGTTGTCTTCTAACACTCTTATACTTCTATAAGTTAGTCCCACATCACCTTTTAATTTGAAATCTATTAAATCATATAGCCAACATTCACGAGCATTTTCTTCCCAAAGGTCATTAGATTTAATATACTCATCTAAAATTAATTTGTATCTCAATAAAGTGAAACGGTCTATAGTTATATTATTTATTCCTACATTAAATTTACTTCCCCTTGTCATATGTTACCCCCTAAGATATATTTTCAATTAAATTATAGCATAGGTAAGTACATTTTAGGATTATTTGTCAGTATAAACAATCTTTCCTTCGCTAATTGTGTATTTAACTTTTCCAAATAGTTTTTCACCTATAAAAGGAGAGTTACTTGATTTAGAGTCAAAATCTTTTACTACCCACTTTTCATCTGGGTTAAATATTAAAATATCTGCAATAGCTCCTTCTTTAATAAATCCTCTGTCTAAATTGTAAAGTTTTGCAGGGTTTATAGTCATTTTTTCTAATAATCCCATTAGGCTTAAATGTTTCTCTTTTACTAAAGATGTTATACCTAATGCTAAAGATGTCTCCAAACCTATGATACCACTTGGACAGGCAGCAAACGCACGACTTTTTTCTTCTATAATATGTGGTGCATGATCTGTTGCTATTATTTCTATTGTATTATCTTTTAATCCTTCAATTATTGTTTGCTTATCTTTATGTGTTCTAAGTGGTGGATTCATCTTTGCCAATGACCCATGTTTTAGTACATCTTCTTCAGTTAAAGTAAAGTGGTGAGGCGCTGCCTCTGCATAAACTTTTGCTCCAAGTGATTTTGCAAATCTTACTGTTTCTACTGCTACACCTGAACTTATATGTTGAATACTTACTTTTGCTCCTGTTTCCAATGCAATCATACAGTCTCTAGCTACCATAACATCCTCTGCACAAGTTTTTGCTCCACCTTTAAGGCCTAATTTTTTAGCTATTTCACTGTCGTTTACACCAGCAGTCTCTATAAAATTAGAATCTTCCTCGTGAAGGCTTATTGGCACATCAAGTTCCTTAGCTTTATTCATTGCTTCATATAAGATTTCTGTATCCATTATAGCTATACCATCATCACTAAATCCTACAGCACCATTTTCTAATAGTTCTTCAAAGTTAGTTAATTCTTTTCCTCTAAAACTTTTTGTTATACTACCAACTTGAAGTACATTAATGCACGCTTCTTTGGCTTTTTGATTTATATAATTTAGAGTTTCTACATTATCAACTACAGGTTTTGTGTTTGCCATACAAACAACAGTTGTAAATCCACCTCTTGCTGCAGATTTTGCTCCAGTTAATATATCTTCTTTATATGTGAAACCTGGATCTCTAAAATGCACATGAACATCAATTAGCCCTGGAGAAACAATATGTCCTTTTGCATCTATTATTTTTTTATATTTTTCATCAGCTTCTATTTTACCAATTTTTTTAATTTTTCCACCATCAATAGCTATATCTACTACTTCATCTTTTTTGCTCAATGGATCAATTAATCTACCATTTTTTATTAAAAGCATAAATACCTCCTTTGCAATATCTATTTATATATAAATTATAAATATTGTACCATTTTTTATAAAAAAATAAAAAAGAATTTTATTAACACATACATAAAATCCTTATTTTTTAATATTATTCAGTTTTTACCATAATAGGCTCTAAAATGTAATTTGAAAAATATTCATTTTTTAAAGTATATAATTTAATGAAATTTTTAGAATTTATATAAAATTTTGCTTTTTGAAATTTTTGTCGAAAAATAGGTTTACAAATTTATTATTATAATGTAAAATGTTTTTTATACGTAAGAGGAAATCTTTCATCAATTGAGGAAAGGCTTATCCTCAAAATTTAATTCCTTAAACTTTTTCAGAGGAATTAGCAATAATTTTAGGAGGAAATCGATATGATTCAAATTTTAACAGGTACTGCTTTATTATTAGTAGTATTAGCACTATTTACTTTATTTAGTTACAAAGCACCACAAGGTATGAAAGCAATGGGTGGACTTGCAAACGCTGCAGTTGCATCATTCCTAGTTGAAGCTTTCCACTTCTCATTCTTTGGTCAAGTTTTAGGAATGAAATTCCTTGAAAACGTAGGAGCAGCAAACGGTTCATTAGGTGGTGTTGCCGCTGCAACTTTAGTACCATTAGCTCTTGGAGTTTCTCCAGTATATGCTGTAATGGTTGGTCTTACATGTTTAAACTTCAAGATATTACCAGGATTTATAGCTGGTTACCTAGTATCATTTGTTATTAAGAAGTTAGAAGAAAAAGTTCCTGCTGGACTTGATTTAATCGTTATAATATTAGTAGCTGCTCCACTTGCATTTGGTATAGGACAATTTACTAGTCCAGTTGTAAATGGTGTTCTTGAAACAATAGGTACAGTATTAACTCAAGCATCATCTGCATCTCCAATATTAATGGGTGTAATACTTGGTGGTTTAATAACAGTTGTTGCTACTGCTCCACTTAGCTCAATGGCTTTAACAGCTATGATCGGCTTAACTGGCGCTCCAATGGCAATAGGTGCATTATCAGTATTTGGTTCTTCTTTCATGAACTTTGTATTCTTCTCAAAAATGAAGTTCGGTTCTAAGAAAGATAATATATCAGTTGCTATAGAGCCATTAACTCAAGCTGACTTAATATCTGCTAACCCAATCCCAGTATATGTTACTAACTTTATAGGTGGTGCAATGTCTGGTGTAATAATAGCTATGATGGGACTTGTGAACAACTCTCCAGGAACTGCTACTCCAATAGCTGGTTTCGCAGTAATGTTTGCTTATAACCCACCAATGCAAGTTTTAATAACTGCTGCTGGTTGTATTGCAGTATCAATAGCTGCTGGTTTTATAGGATATGCAATATTCAAAAACTACAAAATAACTACTGCTGATGTAGTTCGTGGAACTAACTCAGATGATATAGCTGCTTAATATATTTAAATAGCAAATTAAAAAGCCTAAAGGTTTAATATAAATTATTCCTTTAAGCTTTTTTTTTATTCAAATAATCAATTTCCATATTTTAATTTATACCTTTTCCTTTCTTAATTATTTATTATATTTTTTTAAGATCATCATTTCTCTTATAGCATTTCTCTTCTTTTTGTAGATTTTATAAATAATTCTTCCAATTCACTTTTATCTTCATCTTCTATACATTTTTTTATTTTGTTTACTTCATTTTCAAAGCTATTTATGGCATTAAGCAAATTTTCTTTATTTCCTAGAAATAATAAACTCCACAATTCTTCATTCATATTTGCAATTCTGGTTAAATCTTTATAGCTATCACCAATAAATTCCCCTGTATTTCTATTATCCAAATCACTATTTATTAATGCTACAGCAAGAACATGTGGTAGTTGACTTGTAAAGGCTATCATCTCATCATGAAACTTAGGAGTAGTTCTTTTAACATGCTTAAAACCCATTTCATAAGCTAGTTTTTCTATTAGTTTTAAATTTTTTTCTTTATTTTTATCATGTTCAATTATCAAGAAATTAGCACCTTCAAATACTTTATTTGTAGCATAGTCTATTCCTTTTTTTTCTCTTCCTGCCATAGGATGAGCAAATACAAAGTCCATATTTTGTGGTAAGATTTCAATTATATCATAAATAAATAATTCCTTTATTCCTGTCACATCTGTAATTAAAGTATTTTCTTTAAATTCATTTTTATTTTTAATAATAAATTTTTTTACTAAATCAGGATATATGGCAAGAACTATTAAGTCTACCTTAGAAATTATTTTATTTTCATTTGTAAATCCTTCTTTTATAATCCCTAGTTTTTTTGCTTTATCTAAAGTATCTGCATTTTTATCTACTCCATAAACTTCTTTGTATCCTGCTTCTTTTAGGGCCATAGCATATCCTCCACCAATCACGCCAAGGCCTACAATTAATATTTTCATAATACACCTCTTAAATTTCTTTCTTTTTGTAGCACCCCAACAATTTAAAATATTTGCTTTTTCCTTCAATTATACTTATGGCATTTCTTACATTTTCATCGTTAATATTCCCCTCAAAATCAACATATAAAACATATTCCCACAGTCTACTTTTACTTGGTCTAGATTCTATTTTTACCATGTTGATTTGGTTTTGTGCAAAATGTTTAAGCAAATTATATAAAGTTCCTGCTTTATTATCTAAAGAAAATGTCACAGTCATTTTATTACAATTGTTACTTAACTCTAGTTTTTTGCTAATTATTACAAACTTTGTATTGTTGCTTTCATTATCATTTATTCCTTTTTCTATTAAATCCAATCCATAAATTTTTGCTGCTCTTTCACTGGCAATTGCTGCCTTACTTTTATCATTTAAATTGGAAACATGTTTTGCACTTATTGCTGTGTTATAAAAGTATATCAATTTCAAGTTTTCATTATTTTTCAAGAAGTTTTTGCTTTGTTCAAAACCTTGAGGATGAGAGTAAACTTCTTCAATATCCTCAAGTTTACAACCTTTCATTCCTACCAAATTTTGCTTTATTTTTATACACTCTTCTCCCACAATATAAAATCCATATTTTGATAGCAAATCGTATACAGCAGTTATTGCTCCAGTACATGAATTTTCAAAAGGTAAAATTCCATAATCTATTTCATTCTTATCTAAAGCTATAAACACATCTTCAAATTTGTCATAACTTATTTCATTTTCATTTTCTCCAAAGAATTCAATCATGGCTTCTTCGCTGAAAGATCCTTTAACTCCTTGGTACCCAATTGTTATATTACTTTTGTTTTTTTCTAAATTTTCTTTTTTATAATCATGTAAATCCACTATTATTCCCCCTATTTAACTATTATTTATAAGATCTAAAATCCCAATGGCACTAACCCCTTCTATAACAGGCAATGCTCTTTGGACAATACAAGGATCGTGTCTTCCTTCAATTTTTAAAGTAGTTTCTTCCATAGTTCGTATATCCACCGTACCTTGTTCTTTGTATATTGAGGGCGTTGGTTTTATTGCCACCCTAAATATTATTGGCATACCATTTGTTATTCCTCCACTTATTCCACCATTATTATTAGTTTTAGTTTTAATTTTTTTTCCATCTAAATAATACTCATCATTGGCTTTGGAACCTTTTATCTTTGTTATATCAAATCCTCTTCCAAACTCAATTCCTTTTACAGCTGGAACTGAAAACATTAAGTGAGCTAAAGTTGATTCAACAGAGTCAAAAAATGGACTTCCTATACCTGCTTTCATACCTAAAATCATACATTCTATAACTCCTCCTACTGAGTCTCCTTCTTTTTTTGCATTTAGAATTTCATTTTTCATTTTATCTTCTAAATTTTTATTTAATAAAGGAAATTCTTCATATTTTAACGAGTTTATTAATTCTTTATCTAAATCACAGTCTAGAAAACTTTTGTCTTTTATTTCTCCTATGGATTGAATATGTGCTACAATTTCAATTTTTTCTTTTCTTAATATTTGCTTGCAAATTGATCCTGCAAATACTAAAGGTGCTGTTATTCTTCCTGAAAAATGACCTCCTCCTCTATAATCATTAAATCCATTATATTTTACAAAGCCTGGATAATCTCCATGACCAGGTCTTATCACATCCTTAATCTTAGAATAATCTTTTGATTTATTATCATTATTTTTAATAATTGCGCAAAGAGGAGTTCCTGTAGTTCTTCCTTCAAAATATCCACTTAGTATTTCTGGCTCATCATCTTCCTTTCTTAATGTTGAAAGATTATTTTTACCAGGAGCTCTTCTTTTCATTTCTCTCATAATTTCATCCATATCTAAAGCAAACCCAGAAGGCAAGCTATCAATATTGATACCAATAGCACTTCCATGGGATTCTCCAAAAATAGAAATCTTTATATTATTACCCCACATTCCACTCAACACTTATACCTCCTACTTTTTCAAAATCTTCAAAAAACCTAGGATAGGATTTTGACACACAATCATAGTCCTTAATTACTATAGGTTTTTTACATCTACTTGATACTATAGCTAATGTCATGGCTATTCTGTGGTCCTTATGACTCCAAACTTCCACATTACCTTCCAATTCATCTACACCTTCAACTATTATACTATCTTCTTTTTCAATAATATTTGCACCAAGCTTGTTAAGTTCACTGGTTATGGCAGAAAGTCTATCACATTCTTTTATTCTAAGTCTTCCCACATTTACTATTTCAGTTCTTCCCTTTGCCAAAACTGCCACTGAAGTAATAACAGGTATTATATCTGGACACTGACTTCCATCAATATAGGTTGATTTTAATTTTTTTCTTCTTTTCCCTTCAATCTCGTTTCCCTTTGCCACAATATCCACATTCATTTTTTTCAAAATATTAATAACTTCTTTATCTCCTTGTAAAGAGTCAATATTAAGATCTTTACATACAACTTCATTTCCTATGGCATCGGCACATAAGAAAAATGCTCCTTGAGAATAATCACCTTCTACTTTGTAATTACGTCCTTTATATTTCTGATTTCCCTTTATTATAAATTCTTCGTAATTATTATTAATTACTTCTATTCCAAAATCTTTTATTACTTTTAAAGTTAAATCAACATAAGATTTTGACTCCAAATCAGTAGTAATAACTATTTTTGAATCTTCTTTTAATAATGGTAGTGTAAATAATAACCCACTTATAAATTGGGAGCTTACGTTTCCCTCCACTTCAAAGGTTCCACCTTTTAATCTGCCTTCTACTTCCAAATTGAGAATATCTTTTTCAAAAGAATATTTTATATTTTGTTTATCAAAAATGTTGTAGTATGTGTTAAGTGGTCTTTTACCTAAATTTCCCCTTCCAACAAATCTACTAGCTCCCTCAAATAACAAAGATATTGGAATTAAAAATCTTAAGGTAGATCCTGATTCATTACAATCTATCATTTTATTTTTCTTTGTATTTTGTATATTTTTGTAAACTCCAACTACCTCCACATAATCATCTTGTTTTGTGATTATTGCACCTAAAGATTTCATAGCCTCTATTGTTGCAATAATATCATCTGAATAATCTATATTATCAATTCTACATAGTTTATCACTTAAAGCTGCACAAATAATTGCTCTATGTGCCATGCTCTTTGAAGGAGGTATTTTTAATTCTCCTTTTAACTTTGATGGATAAATTTTCAAATCTCCCATTTTTACCCTCCTTTCTTTATTTAAGGTAAATTTATATTTCTCTTCCCACTGCACCTGCAATTATTTTAAGTTCATTCATTAAATCTGCAAATACCTCTGGTTTTATAGATTGGGCCCCATCGCACAAAGCGTTTTTAGGGTCGTTATGAACTTCTATAATCAGACCGTCTGCACCTACTGCTATGGCTGCTTTTGAAAGAGATTCTACCATCCACCATTTCCCTGTAGCATGACTTGGATCTACTACTACTGGAAGATGACTTAATTTTTTAATCGCTGGGATTATGCTTAAATCCAGTGTATTTCTTGTGTAAGTTTCAAAAGTCCTTATTCCTCTTTCACAAAGAATAACATTTTCGTTTCCTCCAGCCATAATGTACTCTGCACTCATTAATAACTCTTCTATTGTTGCTGATAAGCCTCTTTTCAATAAAATAGGTTTATTTGTTTTTCCCAACTCTTTTAACAAATCAAAGTTTTGCATATTTCTAGCACCTACTTGAATTATATCTGCACATTCTACGAATTTTGGTATATCACAAGGAGACATGATTTCTGTTACTATGGGAAGTCCACTTTCCTCTTTTGCTTTATTTAACAAATCAAGTCCTTCGTATTTTAGTCCTTGGAAGCTGTATGGTGATGTTCTAGGTTTGAATGCTCCACCTCTTAAAAATCCTCCTCCGTATTTTTTAACTTCTTTTGCAACTAATTTTATTTGTTCTTCACTTTCCACTGAACAAGGGCCAGCTATCATAGCAATTTTCTTACCACCAATTTTTTGCCCACAAACATCTACTACTGTATTTTCCGGATGAAACATTCTATTTGCTTTTTTAAAAGGTTCTTGTACCTTCATAACCTTTTGTACACATTCATGAGATTCAATAACCCACGGATCTATATTTCTAGTTTCTCCAACTAACCCAAGTATGGTGCATTCTGTCCCTTTACTTTTATCCACTGATACATTTAAACTTTCCAGTTCTTTTATTATCATGTTTATCTCCTCTTCACTAGTTCCTGGTTTTAAAATCACTACCATTTTTACTTCCTCCTTATTTTTTTGTAATAAAAAAGAGAACTCATAATGAGTCCTCTGGAATAAACAAATTTAAACTACACTTAATTATTCATATTTATAGATATATTAACACCTATAATAACCCATTAGAAAAGATTTTATATTTTTTTCTGCAAAATAAGTAGCCAGCGCTAAAATAAAAGCCCCAGAACATAGAATAAAAAAAGTTATAAAATTTTGCAGTTAAATTCTTTTCTAATCTTTCCATGATTTTTTCCCTTCCTAAATTTTAATTTTAAAAATTAAATTTATTTTGTTAGTTTTTATTAATGATATGCATTTTTTTTCTTATTGTCAATCATTTTATTAAAATATTTTTTTATTATGATTTCCTAACATGTAAAAAATATGCTCCTCCTCACAATAAATAGTTGATAAACCAATCATCATAAGAAAGAGCATATTTTAATTTGTTGCTATTTTATTTACAATAAGTCTTATCCAAAGTATCTTTCTAATAATCCTAAGAATGCTTTACCATGTCTAGCTTCATCTTTACACATTTCATGAACTGTATCATGTATAGCATCTAATCCTAATTCTTTAGCTCTCTTAGCTATTTTTAATTTTCCTTCAGTAGCTCCATACTCAGCATCAACTCTAACTCTTAAGTTTTCTTTAGTATCAGCAACTACTACTTCACCTAATAATTCAGCAAATTTAGCAGCATGTTCTGCTTCTTCAAAAGCTATTCTTTTGTAAGCTTCAGCAACTTCTGGATACCCTTCTCTATCAGCTTGTCTACTCATTGCTAAGTACATACCAACTTCTGTACATTCTCCTGTGAAGTTAGCTCTAAGTCCTTCAACTATTTCTTCATCAACTCCTTGAGCTACACCTATTCTGTGCTCATCAGCCCAATTCATTTCACCTTTCATTTCTTCGAACTTTTCAGATCCTACTTTACATACTGGACATACTTCTGGTGCAGTTTCTCCTTCATGAATATATCCACATACAGTACATACAAATTTTTTCATAGTATTATACCCTCCCAATAAATATTATCTTTTTTACTTATAACTAATAGATACCCCATGATTTCTTAACTAAACAAATTCTACAAAACTTTTAATAATATTTTTGATTTTGCCAAAATTAATCATGGTTATAGATAATGTTACCATTTTTTACAAGTAAAAGCTATAATATAATTATTCTTTTATTGTAAATCGTAGCCTAACATTAAAACTATTTTTTCAACCTCTTCTTTATTTTCTTCATTTCCCTTTTCTCCTAAATGAACACACCTATTTGGTTTAAAACTTCCATTTATTAATTTTGTAGAAAAGGCAAGGCATGTGGCAACTCCACATTTACCACAATTTATTTTAGGCAAAAATTCATATACGTCTATAGGGCTTGGAAGCCTTCTCATATCTTCATTTGGAGTAATTTTATCTATTTTATCAGCACAATCATTTATAATACTTTTTATGTAATCTAAAGTTTCAAAGGCATCAGTTTCATTTAATAATTTTGAAACAGCCACCTCTTCTTTGTACATAATAATTATTTTCGGTCCATGATTAAATGTCAGTGTTCCTGCCTTTTTATTATAAATTGCAGTTTTTAGATATGTATTTAAATAAGGAAATAAATCTTCAATATTTTGTGAAAAACTTCCTTTAATTCTTATTCTATTTGAATCTGTGGTGCAAGGTTGAATAAACTTCAAATCTAAATTTTCTATGTACATTTACTTTCTCCTTTTACAAATTATTCAGTGCATATGCTAATTTATCTATTTCTTCTTTTTTGTTAAAATATCCCATGCTAACTCTTACTGTTCCTCTTTCTTTTGTCCCAATTATCTCATGAGCACAAGGAGCACAGTGAAGACCCGCTCTTACCATAATATTATATTTATCTCCAAGTATATGGGCAACGTCTTCAGGTCTTTTATTTTTTATATTAAAAGATATAACAGGTGTAATTTTTTCCCAATCTTTAGGACCATAAATTTCTATATCTTTAACCTTTGATAAAATATTTAAAGCGTATTTAGTTAAACTTTTTTCCTTCTCATAAATATTATCTACTTGTTCTTTTAATAAAAATTTAATAGCTGATCTTAAACCACAAATACCACTTACATTAAGAGTTCCCGTTTCCAATTTATTTGGATAATAATTCACTTGATATTCATAAGCAGAGTCTCCACCCGTTCCTCCACTTTTTATAGGTTCTATATTATAATCACAGTTTATAACAATGCCTCCAGTGCCCATGGGACCTAGCAAGCTTTTATGCCCTGTAAATGTAAGTATATCTATATTATCTTTTTCAATATCTACTTTGTAAGCTCCACAAAGTTGGGCACCATCTACCACAAAAGGAATTTTATTTTTTCTAGCAATCTCTCCAATTTCCTTAATAGGTTGTATGGTTCCAATAACATTTGAAGCTGCAGTGAATATAATAAGCTTGGTATTTTCTTTTATTAATTTTTCCACATCATTTGCTTTAGTTATGCCATTTTTATCACACTTTACTTTACTTATATCTATATTTTTTTCTCTTTCTAAGGTTTTCAAAGTTCTCCATACTGCATTATGTTCCAAGGAACTTGTTATTACATGATCATTTTCTTTTATCATTCCCCTAAGAACCATGTTTATGGACTCCGTTACATTTGATGTAAAAATAACATTTTTAGGACTCTTAAAATTAAATAATTCACCAATAACCTTCCTACATTCGTATATTATAAAATCTGATTCCATTGCTTTTTTATATGCTCCTCTACCAGAACTTGTACCATTATTAGTCATAAAATCATATATTGCCTCACTTACTTCTTTTGGCTTTGGAAAAGATGTTGCTGCATTATCTAAATATATTTCCACATTAATTCCTCCCAGATAAATTTCCATAATATTACATCTTATATAAATGATAGCATAATTATAATAAGTAAATATGCCATATAATCCTTAATTTTATTAATTTTTTATTTTTTTAAAATTATATAAAGTCAACAGTGGAATAATATTTTTATTTCTGATAAAATACTAAGGACATTATTTTTAGAGGGTGATTATATAGATGAAAAATAAAGGTATATTTATAGCAATAGAAGGCCCTATTGGTGCAGGTAAAACTACTTTAGCAAACTTACTTAACGACTATCTAGGCTATACTCTACTTAGAGAAATTGTAGAAGAAAATCCATTTTTATCAAAATTTTATACTGATATTAAGGAATATGCTTTACAAACAGAAGCATTTTTTTTATTCAATAGAGTAAAACAGCTTGAAGACGTTAATAAAAATATACTTAGCAAATGTAAGGGAGTTGTAAGTGACTACCATATAGTAAAAAACCTTATTTTTGCAGGTATTACACTTTATAATAATCAGTTTCATAGATATAAACAAGTTTATAACATATTCGTAAATGATTTACCACAACCAGACATTATCATATATTTAAATTCAAATACAGATGTATTAATGACAAGAATAGCAAGTAGAGATAGAAGTTTTGAAAGACAAATGGACAGAAATTATATTGATAATCTTCGTAATGAGTACAAGTATTATTTCAATCCACTTTCTATTAAACATAACTTTACTGGTAAAGAACCTATCATTATAGAAGTTGATAACTCTGATTTAGACTTCTTAAATAACCAGTCAGACAGAAAATACATTATAGATAAAGTTGAAAAGGCTATATCATCTTTAGGAGGAAATTCACAGTGTTCAAATTAGAAAATAAAAGTGACAAATGTGCAAATAGAGATTTATTTATAACTGTTGCAGGAAATGTGGGAGCGGGAAAATCCACATTAACAAAACTAGTAGGAGAAAAGCTGGGATTTGAAACTCACTTTGAAAAGGTTGACGGAAATCCTTATTTAGAAGATTTCTACAAAGACCAAGACAAATGGGGATTCCATTTACAACTTTACTTCTTAGCTCAAAGATTTAAACAGCAAAAAGAAATACGTGCTAACGGTCTTAACAATATACAAGACAGAAGTATATACGAAGATGTTGAAATATTTGCTAGAAATTTATTTGACAATGGCAAAATGACTAAAAGAGATTATATAACTTATAGAGATTTATTCAACGATATGGTTCCTCATCTTAGAACTCCAGACTTGATGATTTATCTTGATGGTTCAATAGACACTATAATAGGACGAATAAAATTAAGATCTCGTGATATGGAAAAAGATGTGGATGTGGCATACTGGACAAACCTTCATAATAGGTATGAAAATTGGATAAAAGAATACAATGATTCTCCAGTATTATATGTAAATATTAACGAAGTTGACTTAATAAACAAACCAGAACATTTAGATATGTTATGTGATAAGATTAAAGAAATTTTAAATATATAATTTCCTAACATGCAAAAAAAGGGATTCACACTACACTGTGATTCCCTTTTTTATTTACTCCATCTGAGATTCCATTAAATTATTTGCAGAATTTTCTACAGATTTTTTCTTAATAAAAGATAATTTAGTTTCAGCAACTATAATTGACACAAAAATTATTATACACCCAACTACCATTCTACTAGTTAATACTTCGTGGAAAATTAAAACAGACATTATTGTACCAAATACTGCTTCTGTAGATAAGATTATAGCTGTTCTTGTTTGATCTACTTTTGATTGACATATTGTTTGTAGTAAGAACCCAATAGCAGTAGAGAATATTCCTAAATATAATGCTCCCATAAATCCTACTGGTGTTGCACTAAAATTAGTTTCTCCCGTTACAGTTTGTAAAATTAAGGACAATAAAAAAGCTACTACAAACTGTGTAACTGTTAGTACGTACGAATTATATTTTTTACTAAATTCTCCAGTAAAGAAAATGTGAAATGCAAAACCAATAGCACATATAAATGTTAAGAAGTCTCCAAAATTAATGCTTAAATCAGCCTCTAAAGACAATACAGCTATTCCTACAAGTGCCATAAAACTACTTATAACTCCAATTTTATCAAGCTTTCTTTTATATAAAATAAAACCTATAAACGGTACTATTACAACATTTACAGCTGTAATGAAAGCATTTTTTGAAACAGTAGTATATACAAGACCTAGGGTCTGTGTTGTAAATCCTACAAAAGAAAATAATCCAAGTAAAGCTCCTGCTATTATAGATTCTTTTGATATATTCTCCTTAATTTTCTTATAAAATATTATTCCTAGCATTACACTTGCAATGAAGAATCTAAGAGTTAAAGTTTGTACAGTACTAAGTCCACCATCTAAGGCTAACTTGGTTCCTATAAACCCACTTCCCCATATAATTGCTATTCCAAATAATCCTATTTCTCCTAAATATTTTTTCATTTAATCCCTCCCTCTTAATGTCTACAATTCAATCATAATCTAGTTGGATTTATTTGTAAATCCATAATTAGATTATTTTCTCAAGTATATATATATAATGTAAATGTAAAATGCCATAATAAAAATACATTGAAGTAAAATCAATGTATTCTAATAGTCTATATTTTTAATTATATCTAAATTTTGTTTAAATATTCCCACAATTTTAGGATCATATTTTGTGCCAATTCCAAATAAAATTTTATCTACAGACCTTTGGATAGGGTTATTAACACCTATATGCATGCCACGTATCACCTCTAGTACATAGTCATCACATACATGTATAATTCTAGAATAAATAGATATATTTTCTCCCCATAATCCAAAGGGAAATCCGCTACCATCCCAGTTTTCATGATGTGTTAGTATAGCTCTAGCAACTTTGTAATATTGTTGATTTAATTGCATTATTCTAAAACTTGCTTCCACATTACTACTTACTATTTTATTAAACTTATAGTCGTTACTCATAATAAATATTTCTGATATATCTTCATCTGTCATTGTAATCATTCCAATATGATGATATCTAGCAACTAGTTCTAGCTCATACATTTCACTTTTAGATAATTTTATTTCTTTTCCTATAATCTGAGCACATTTAAGCACATTTTTTGAATATATTTTACAATCTCTATTTTTATTTTCTAAAATATTAATAATATCATCTAGTTTTTGTATTACTGAAGCTTCATTTTTCAAAATTAATTTTTGCTTATATATTTCTTTATCCGCTCTTTTTATTATATTTTCCATATTTTCATCAGTAGATTTCTTACATGCAACACCTAATGATATACTACATGGTATTTTATTAGTATCTATACGTTTGCAATTTTCTATTATACGAAACTCTATTTTCCTTGCAATTTCTTCACTTGTATTAGGCATTAGTATAGCTATTTCATCTCCACCAATTCTAAAAATCAAATCATCTTTTCTACATGATTTTTTTAAAATAGAGCATATATTATGAATAAGATTGTCTCCCTCTATATGTCCAAGGGTGTCATTTGTAAGTTTTAAATCATTTATGTCTCCTAGTATTAAACTCAGCGGATAGTTTAATGATGTATCAAGTTCTTTTATTTTTTTATTAAAATAATCTTTGTTTAGAAGTCCTGTATCCCCATCTGTTATACTGAGCTTGCTTAGTTCTTTTATTAAATTATTTTTCTCTGTTACATCTTCTGATATACCCGTTATCCCTAGTAGCTCACCTTCATCATTAAAAAATGGATTTTTAGTAGTTTTTACACATTTTTCTCCAAGATTATAATATCTGTGAACACTTTGTCTAGTTTGAATAACAATATCATCATCTTCTTTGTACATATCCGCTTCTTTTTTGCTTAATATATCATAATCCGTTTTATTGATGATATCTTCTCTTTTTAGCCCAGCTTCTAGTTCAAACTCTTTATTTACAAAGACATATTTTCCCTCTAAATCTTTAAGCCACAAGGAAAATGGAATTGTATCTATAAATTTTATTGTTAAATGATGTTTTGCTTTATAATTTTCGTATTCATCACTTAGTCTTTTAACCATTTGTTCCTCCTGTATAAAACTATTTATCTAGTACTAATTTTTTATCAATTTATTAATATTATCTACGAAATTATCTTTTCCCATGTACTTTGGAGAAATATTTATATATAATCTCATTTTTTATTTACATACTCATCAAAATTATTTGCTTATTTTAATATAAAAAAATGTGTATATTCTTAAAGAATAATACACATTTTTTTAATAATCTTATTTATTTATAGTTACATATGAATTAGACACATAAGCAAAACCTTTATTGTATACTATTTTATACCATCCTGTTTTTGCATCTGTTCCTACTATTTCTACTTTTGTTCCACCATTTAAATAACCTACTTTTCCATAGCTTGATGATGGTCCACTTCTTACATTTACTCCTGATTTTGTTGTTCCTGTTTTTATTTCAGCTATATATAGTTTAGACGCATAAGCATATCCGTTGTTATATTTAATTTTATACCAACCTGTTTTTGCATCTTTTTCTATTATATCTACTTTTGTTCCACTATTTAAGTATCCTAATTTTTTATAACTTGTTGATGGTCCACTTCTTACATTTACTCCTGATGTTGCTATTCCAGGTTTTGTTGATTCATTTTGAATAATTACATAAAGATTAGATACATATGCATATCCATTATTGTATTTTATTTTATACCAACCTGTTTTTGCATCAATTCCTACTATTTCTACTTTTGTTCCACCATTTAAATAACCTACTTTTCCATAACTTGTTGATGGTCCACTTCTTACATTTACTCCTGATTTTGTTGTTCCTGTTTTTATTACAGTAAGTTCAGCATCAGTTTGTCCTTTTATTGATGAAGAATATTCTCCATATAAAGTTTTTCCATCAACATTTTTATAAGCTCTTACTTTATAAGTATAAGATGTATTCGCTTTAAGGTTAGAATCTGTATATGAAATATTCGCATTTCCTGTAATTGTTTTTAGTAGTTTATATGAACTAGTACTATTATCATATTTATAAACTTTATATCCCTGTGAATTACTAACTTTTGTCCATGATAATGTTAAAGAGTTTGTAGTTTTAGATTTTATAACTAAGCCTGTAACTTTACTTGGAGTATTATTAACTATTTTAAACGAAGTTGTTATACTTCCAGTATAGCCTCCAATACCTGTAATTTTTACAGTGGCAGTCCCAACAGAAGTATTATTAGAGTAGCTTACCTGATAATCTTTACCAGATACTAACTCTTTTCCACTATAACTAACCTTTACGCTTGGTTTTATTTCTTTTCCTGTATACTCTTGGTCACTTATTGCACTTACAGTTGCTTTAGACAAATCTATAGCTTTAGTAGGTTCAGGTAATAAGAAAGTATAGTTCATGTCAAAATACTTTGGACTAGTAGAAGTACCAATACCTTCTATTGTACCTTTATCAGTATATTGCCACATCATATATGGTCTTGGATATGTATTTGTCGATGAATACTGAGCTATCCATAAATAACTTGATGAAAGTAACTCATCTGAAAAATATCTACTTCCAAAATCATTATTAGTATATAGCCCTCTCTTATATCCTTGGCCTTCAACATAATCTAAAAATGCATTAGACATACTTGTAGCTAAACTTTTTGTAACTGTTACACCTTGTTTCAATGCATAATCAACACTGTCATACTCAAAATCAAAAAATACTGGATATGATATTTTACCTTTATAAGGTGCAATAGTTTCTACACATTTTTGTGCTTCTATTTTTGCTTTGGCGCTAGTTGTAGCATAACTAAACCAATAAACTCCAACTTCAACACCTGCATTTATCGCTCCTTTGATATTTTCATGGAAATATGGGTCAACAGTAGAAGTACCGTAACCAGCTCTTATTATTGCATAATCTACACCACTTGCTTTTACTTTATTCCAATCAATTGAACCATTCCATTTACTTACATCAATTCCTAGTTGTGCCGGACTTAAAGTAATATAAGTGCCTGACACATATCCATATGTATCGTTATAAGATATTTTATACCAACTGCCACTTTTGTCTAAAACTTCCACATTAGTACCACTTGCTACTGTACCTATAACTCCATAAGAAGTTGATGGCCCGCTTCTTACATTTAAATTACTTGTATTAACCACACCTTGTCCAATAAGGTTTGGTTTAGTAATTGGCTTTACCTGCAAATTAGGTAATGCGCTCCTTGTAGTGAAAAGGCTCATTTCGTTTTGGCGACCCATATTATACTTTGGATTTTCTTTTGGATCTGGTTGATAAGAATTGTCATTAGTAGCTACATTGTTTGATGATAATTTCTCAGCAATTTGTACAGAACCTGTTTCTTGAGCATTTGCTATTATCATTATATTTTGAGAAACTATTGTAAATGATAATGACAATGCTAGAAATGATTTTGTATATTTTTTCATAACTTCCCCCCTTCAGCAAGAAATATTTCTTGCAATTTTAATGTAAATTTTCGACATTTTAGGTCAAATTTTCATCATATTCTAAATATATAATAAAATTACAAAATTGTAAACAAATATGTAAATAATAGATAAATTTGTACCAATAATATCTAATTTTTAAAATTTATATATCGTTTTAATATAGTTATGAAGTTTCATACTATCAAATTGCTTAATTCAACTATCTAGAAATAAAAAATGATCCACATATTATCTATGTGAATCATTTTACTTATCTAAATATCGTCCTTTTATTTTTTTAAATATGATTATTTATTTTTTGAGTATTTGTGATCAATATATTTCAAAAGTAGAAACTCATTTATCAAGAAAAATTGACTTCCTATAATTATTTTTAAATCATTGTCTAGTCTAGCTGCCTCGTGAGTATAAAATTGAATGCTTATATCACTAATTTTTGATAAAGTATTGTTACCACTTTGGCTTATTGAAATAACTTTTAGCCCTTTTGTTTTTAATTCTTTGGCAAAATCGTTTACAAGTTTATTTTCACCTGACAAAGAATATAAAAATATTATGTCATCTTCTTTCATGTAATTAGATATAGTATTTAACTCCTCTTTGCCCTCTAGTACATTTACTAACTTTCCTACAGAAAGTAATGTTCTTTTAAGTTCCTTTACCGCATTATTTTGTATCTCCCCTGAACCATAGGCATAAATTCTGCTACATTTATCTAGTAGGGTGAACACGTCAGTAAAATCTCTTTCAATAAGCACGTTTATAGTTTTGTTCATATCATCAGATACCTTGGTGTATTCTATTTTATCAAAAACTGGAGCTTTATTATTTTGATTATCTAGTTTTAAGTAAAATTTTAGTTCGCTATATCCATTTAATCCCAGTTTTTGTGCAAACCTTAAAATAGTTGTATGAGAAACATTACAACTAGATGCCAGTTCATGAATAGACATACTTTCACATTTCTTTTTATTATTTAATATAAAACTCCATATATGTTTATCATTATCATTTAAGTTTTTATAGTTATCACAAATTAATGTTTCTAATCTCATATCCATTTATTTATTCCTCTTTCCCATTTTTATATTCAATATATTTTAAGAATAAAATCTCAATAAGTATAAAATAAGATGTAACTGATTCATAACTCATTTCGTTTATCGTTTCTAAAAATGTAACAGATGATATATATAAGTTATAATCACTCATTTGAGACAATGTATTTTCTTTTAATTTAGTAATGGAAAGAATAGGTATGTTTCTTACCTGTAACTGTGATGCAAAATCTATAAGAAATTTATTTTCTCCAGATACAGATATAATAATAAATAAGTCCTCTGAATTTGCAAGATTTAGTGAAATATCAGACTCTTGATATCCATTTAAATCATATAATATTTTGCCAGCTGTCATAAATATACGTTTAAGTTCTTTTTTTATGGATGATTGCACCATTCCCACACCATAAATATATATGTTATTTGCTGAGTCAAACTTCTCAAAAATCTCTGTGCAGTCTTTATTTTTAATACTTTCTATTACCTTATTATAAGTTGCACAAACCATTTCTGTTTGCCCCATATTTTCTTTTGGCTTTTTATTTTCTAGTTTTAAATATAACTTTAACTCGCTATATCCTTTTAGTGATAGTTTCTGAGCAAATCTAAGAATAGTTGTTCTAGATACATTACATTTAAAAGCCAGCTGATCAATGGCTAATTTTTCACACTCTTTTTTATTATTAGATATATAGTTCCAAATATGGAAATCGTTATCGTTAAGCTGATCATAATATTTATTAATTAGTTCTTCTAGTTTCATTATTTGTCTCCATCTTTCATGCCCCTTTACATGAAGCTTTGTTATAAATACAATTATAACTTAGTTGTTAATTTTTTACCATAATAAAAAAGAGCGAAAAGTTATATGAACTTTTCACTCTTTTTTATTAACATATATTATTTATATTCAATAAGTATACTTTTCCCTGCTTCTACTGATTGGTTTGTATGATAGTTTGATAGTTCATATCCATTTTGTTCTACAACAACCATCATAATAACATCTTCTATATTTTTATCTTTTAGGAATTGTCTATTTACATTCACCAAAGGTTGTCCAACTTTTATTTTATCACCTATTTTACAAAGTGTTTCAAATCCTTCTCCATTAAGTTTAACCGTATCAAGACCTATATGAATTAATACTTCTATACCATCCTCATTTTTTAAACCTATTGCATGTTTAGTATCAGAAACTAATGTTACCTCACCATTACAAGGAGATACTACAATATTTGATGATGGTTTAATAGCTATTCCATCTCCTAACATTCTGTTTGAAAACATCTCGTCTTCTACTTGGGATAAGTCTATACTTGTACCATCTACTACCCCGTAGAATCCTTTTACAGCTTGTGTGTCACTTTTTTTCTTTTTACTAAATAACCCAAACATGTGAACCACATCCTTAGTGTAATTCTGGCCAGTATTCTTTGTTTGCTTCTATTAAATCATCTAGTATAAGTTTAGCAACTCTTGCACTTGGCACAGTTTTTGATAATGTTATTGCTTGCCATAATTTATTGTAGTTACCTTCTATCCAAGCTTCTACTGTAAGTTTTTCAACACTTACTTGTTGTTCCATTAATCCTTTTTGGAATTGTGGTATAGCACCTTGGTTTATTTTTTCATATCCATTTCTTCCTACTATACAAGGTATTTCTACCATTGCTGTTTTATCGAAGTTTTCTATTGCACCTTCATTTTCAACTATAAGAAGGAATCTTTCGTTTGTATTTTCTGCAAGTGCACAAGCTAAGTCAACTATATAAGTTGCATGAGCATCTGGCTCAAATCCTTCAACACCTTTACAAGATCCTTTTTCTATTATTTCATTACATATTCCAAATACGTGTTTTTCTCTTCCTTCAATAACTTCGTTAGCTCTAGTGTACTCTTTGTCTGAGTGCTCTACTACATAGTCTGGATATAAGTAGTATTTTAGGTAAGTGTTTGGTATTGTAGTTGGGTCTACTGCATAAACATCTTTAACTTTTGTAAAAGTTTCTCTCCAACTTGGGTCCACATGTTGATTACTATCAGATAATGCATCTGCAAATCCATTTACTGCAACATGTTCTTTTATTTGTGGCATTAAATCATTTCCATCTTTGTCATATATTTTGTGCCACCATCCAAAGTGGTTTAATCCGTAGTAACCTACTTGCATTTCTTTTCTTGATTTTAATCCACACATATGAGCCATTTTTTCTTCTAAGTCTATTGGCATGTCACATATATTTAATATTTTTGAATCTGGTCTAAGTCTTCTTGTTGCTTCTGCTACTATAGCAGCAGGATTTGAGTAGTTTAACATCCAAGCATTTGGTGAATATTGTTCCATAAAGTCAAGTATTTCTATAACTCCACCTATTGAACGCATTCCATAAGCTATTCCTCCAGGTCCGCAAGTTTCTTGTCCTACAACACCATATTTTAGTGGTATTTTTTCATCCTTTTCACGCATTGCATATTTACCAACACGAATATGTGCTAATACGAAATCTATGTCTGTAAATGCGGTTTCTGGATCTGTTGTATATGCAAATTCTACTTCTGGTGCATTTTCTTTTAAATATATTTCACAAGCTTTCGCTACTGTTTCTTGTCTAGCTGCATCATTATCATAAAACTTTATTGATCTTATTGGAAATCTATCCATATTTTCTAATAGCATTAATACTATTCCTGGTGTGAAAGTACTTCCTCCACCTGCTACTGTAACTGAATATTTTTTATTGTTCATTTTTATTTCCTCCCCAAAGATTAGTTGTTTTTATTTATCTTATGATTAAATACTACACCCCCAAAAACATTATTACAATACGTTTTCCTTCTTTAGGGAAAGGGTTTGTTCAAGTGTATTTTATAACATTTTCTGTGACAATTCACAGGCATTTACTCTTGGATTTACTCTAGGTAAGGTAAATAATAAAAAATATGACAAAGCTATGATTAAAAGTTATTTTTTATTTGTCAAATTATAGCAATGTGTAATATATTATGATATAATTTTTTCAGGGCAAATCTAGCGAAAGCTAGAGACGCAAAGCTATAGGGGCTAAAACGGTAATGCTGTTATGCCAGCCAGCTGCCGTCATTCCAAAACGGGCATATTACAAAAATATATTTAGAGGGAGTGAATGTTATGAAAAAAACTTTAGTGGGTGTAATAGTGGCATCTTTGTTGCTAACTCCATTTACAAGCACAGTACACGCAAAAGAAAATAACGTAAAAAAAAGCAGCAAACATTCTAGACAAGATAAGGATTCTAATGAAATTCCTGACTGGTGGCAATCAAAATATCATTTAGGCTTTGGAAAAAATGTAGCTTCTAAAGACAAAGATAAAGATGGTTTAAATAATCTTGTTGAGTATGAGTTAAATTTAAATCCAATATCAAAAGATTCGGATAAAGATGGAATAAAAGATGGAAATGAAGATTCAGATAAGGATGGAATAGCAAACAAACAAGAAGTTAGACAGATGAAAATTAACATAGTTAACCATGAAGGAAAAAAACTTTCAATAAGCTACCAATCTCTAAAATATAAAAGTAAGTATAAAATTAAAGATGAAATTGGCATAAGTAATGTTAAATCCTTACTTGACAATTTCATAGTAACTCCATATATGACAGATGAAGAAATTACTAGTAAAATAAAAGAAGTATTTGGAATTAACGATATTATTAAGTATGAGCTTGAAGTTAAGTTTCAAAATGGGAAAAAAGTAAAGTCAGAATTTGAAAACAGAGATAATGAACAAAAACAAGATGATGATGACCATGATCATGATGACCATGATCATGATGACCATAATGACAATGATTAGATAAAAATAAAATATACCCTTTCTCACAAAAATAAGAAAAAAATGTATGACTAAGCCATAATTAAAAGCTGATTTCTAAATTTAATAGGAGTCAGTTTTTTTAATGTTAAACTAGTTTAATAAGATCTTTAGGAAATGTATCCATATTTCAGAGAAAAAATCAATTTTCCTACAAATATTTTAAATAAAATAAACCCTATACAAGTAAACATGCTTTTTTCTTGTTCACTGCATAGGATTCATTTTACTTTTTTCTATTTTACATACTAATTCTAATTGTAACAAATAAGCATATACTAGCTAAAGAAATAACAACTAAGCTTCCTGAAATCGTCATTAACAACCCATCTTTTAGTTTATCTTTAAAAGACTCTTTAATAGTTACATTATAAACTTTAAGAGTTTTATATAAAATAAATCCAAATAGTATAACATACAGTGTATTTCTTAGTAATAACTCAGCAACTATAAACATAACTAAATTTGTAACTGCATATTTTACATCACTTGATTCTATTTTTCTTTGTATAAATATTAGCAAATAAGCTATAAACGGATTTATCATAGATACCAAAAATAGTATTGTAAGTCTTGGATCTTGTTGTATTGCCTGTGGTAGCGATAAACCGATTTGTGCTGAATTCATGGATAAGTAAATTAAGCTCATAAAAGGCGATAATATAAGTAATACTTTTGCCACATTATAATACTTGTTTAAAGACTTTACTTTATTTTGATCAACTTTTGGCTTATTGTCTTTAACTTTGACTTTTTTAGCTTTAGTTTTTTTGCTCTTGCTCATTTCATCTCCTACTTTCGAATTAATATAATTTAGTCATTTCATATATTGCTATATAATTTTTATAAAGCCTTCTTTTGTTCTCTCTCTAATAGATTTTCAAAATCATCTCTAACTTTTGGCACTTTTAGTCCAATTATAACTTGGAATGATTTGCCATTTGCTGAGCATCCATGGGCTCCTATTGATTTGAAATATGTGTCACTTTTACATAAGCTTTCATCTTTTACATTAACCCTTAAACGAGTAGCGCAGTTTGTTACGTCAACAATATTTTCGCAACCACCTAGACCCTCTAATATAGATTCAACAAATACTGATTTATCATCATTACCTTTTGAACTTTGCTTTTCTCTATACTCTGCTTTTGAACGTAGTTTAACGTCTTCTTCATCATCTTCTCTACCTGGAGTTTTAACATCAAATTTTAATATTAAAGTTTTGAATACTACAAACCATATTCCTGTAAATGCTAAACCTATACCTAACATTAATAAGTATTCTCTCCAGTGACTTGACATTAATGGTATCCAGTTAAATGATGCCATTTCTATTACACCACCAGAGTGTATTCCAACTATTCCAGCAATATACATTACAGTAGAAAGGGTTGCTGCTAATAATGCATGTACTATGAATAACCATGGTGCTACAAATAAGAATGTGAATTCTATTGGCTCTGTTACTCCACAGAATATTGCTGTTAAAGTAACTGGTACTAATAATCCAAGAACTTTCTTTTTATTTTGTGGTTTAGCAGTTGAATAAAATGCAAGTGCAACACCTAAACATCCAAATATCTTAGAAAATCCTGTTGAAGTAAATCCTGCTTCTGGCACTATTGATTTTAATGACTGCGTACTAGCTGCAAGTTCTGGCAATTTCGTTGCCCAATAAGTATAAAGACCACCTGGAACTAACACGTTATCATAGAAGAATGGAGTATATAGTAAATGGTGTAAACCAAATGGTATAAGTGCTCTTTCAAGAAATACAAATATCCATATTCCAAATGCACCTGCATCCTTTACAAATCCTTGGAATAATAACATTCCACCTTGTACTTTAGGCCAGACAAATGCTGCTAAAACAGCTACAGGAATCATTACGAAAAATCCTATCATGAATATGAATGTTGAACCACTAAATGTTCCAAGCCATTCAGGTAATTCTGTATCAAAGAAGCGGTTATGTAAATAAATTACAATTCCAGATATAATTAATGCACCTATCATTCCCATGTCTAAAGTTTTAATATTAGCTATCATAGTAAGACCACTTGTTCCGCCAACTTCTGCAGCGAAATCAACCCCAAATGTAGGTCCCCATTGTGCAAGAATAGTACTTAAGAAATAATGGAATGTTAGATAAAGTACAAGTGCTTCCATTGCACATCTTGCATTTTGTTTTTTAGCCATACCTATAGGAAGACCCACAACGAATAATAATGGTAGTTGGTTAAATACTGTCCAGCCACCTTGTAGTACTACATTCCAGCATTGATACCACATACTAGTTGGTGCTGCAAGTGATCCCATTATTGCTTCTGTTGTAAATAAAGTACCTAAGCCTATTACTATCCCTGCAAAAGCGAATAATAACACAGGTGTAAACATGGCTCCCCCAAATTTTTGAATCTTCTGCATCATAACTTTTCTCTTCCCTTCTGTGTATAAATTTACTAGTTATTAATTCTTTGTTAGCTAAATATTATCAAACTATATTTTCCCCAGCAATACGTTTTCCCAATTCAGGGCATTGGTGCTACTTAATATTATATTTAACATTATCTGTGATTTTTCACACAAAAAGAGCTGTTTCTATTAAAACACAGAAATCAGCTCTTTACCATACTACCTATTTACAATTTTTAATCTTTTAGTACTCTTTTTATATCTAATATTATTAAATCTTCACTTAAATGATAACGTTCATATAGCTCTTTTAGTGGCACACTATCAGTAAATTCCTTAGTTGCACCAAAGTTTAAAACTTTCATATTTTTATCTCCATAGAATCTAGATATTTTTTCACCAAATCCACCATCTAGTATTCCATCTTCTAAAGTTATTACTAATTTGTGATTTTCTTGTAATTCATTTAGTAAATCTTCATCCACACCAGTTATATATCTTGGATTTATTAATGTGGCATTTATACCAAGTGATTTTAATTTATTGTGCACTTTTTTACCTAAGTGGAAGAATGTTCCAAGACCTATTATGGCTACTTCACTTCCTTCTTCAACTTTAACATATTTATTTAATTCATCAAAGTTAGGTTCAACGTCTATACCAGTTGATACTACTTCCATATTTGGAACACGTATTGCTACTGGGTGCTTATCTTGTTCTATTGCCCAATCAACCATGGCAAGATGCTCCTCTTTTGTAGTTGGAGCCAAATATACTATGTTTGGAATATTAGATATTAGTGGTATATCAAATAACCCTAAGTGAGTTACGTCTCCTCCACTTATTCCTCCCCAGTAAACCATTATAGTTGCTGGGTTATTGTTTATGGAAAGATCTTGAGATAGTTGGTCATATGTTCTTTGTATAAATGAACTTATAAAACCTGCCACTGGTTTTGCACCTCTCTTTGCCATACCTGATGCAAGTGCTATGGCATGTTCTTCTGCTATACCAACATCCACATATTGATCTTGTAATTCACTTCTAAACCTATTTACTCCTACTATTCCTGGCGTTGCCGCTGTAATTGCTACTACAGACTTATCCTTTTTAGCTTTTTCTATTAAAAAATCTTCTGTAATATCTCCATAAGTTTTAACATATTCATCTGTAGATTCTTCATCTTTATTTTCCAAGTCAAAAGGCATTACCCAGTGGAATGCTTCTTTGTTTACTTGTGCATCCTTATATCCCTTTCCTTTTAAAGTTTTCATATGAATAACTACTGGATGGTCTGTATCTTTAACTTTTTCAAAAGTTTCTATTAAAGATTCTAAGTTGTTTCCATCTTTAACAAAGTGATATTCAAAACCTAATGATTTAAAGAAATTATTTTCTGATTTTCCTTCACTTTCACGAAGTTTAGCTAGATTTTCATAAAGACCACCATGATTTTCTGCAATGGACATATTGTTATCATTTACTAATATTATTATATTTTTATTAGAAGCTGCTGCATTGTTTAATCCCTCGTAAGCTTGTCCACCACTTAAAGAACCATCTCCTATTATAGCTACTATATTTTCTTTCCCTCCTAATGCATCACGACCTTTTGCCAAACCACAAGCTAAACTTATGGAAGTAGATGTGTGACCTATAGTAAAGAAGTCATGGTTACTTTCCTTTGGTTCACTGTATCCTGTAACAGTTTTAAATTTTTCAGGATTTATAAATGCTTCTTTTCTTCCTGTTAGTATTTTATGTGTATATGATTGATGAGAAACATCGTATACAAATTTATCAACAGGTGAATTAAACACATAGTGAAGAGCTATCGTTGCTTCCACCATACCTAAGTTTGGTCCAAAGTGACCTCCTGTTGTACTTACTTTTTTAATTAATACATCTCTTATTTCAGATGATAATAAATTTAAATCCTTTATTGATAAAGATTTTAAATCTTTTGGTTCATTAATTTTATTTAAAATATTTAATGTCATATTTATCTCCTTGTAGTTTATTTTTACTTCCTATGTTTGAAATTATAATATTTGGAGTTAACTCCAAGTCAATAGCTTTTTTAAATTTTTTTAATTAAATAAAAATATTAATATTATATATAGGTATAATTCATTTAATATTATGTTTTTTTGTAATAAATAGGAATTAGCAAAATAATGTTATATAAGTTTTAAATATGCTAATCCTATATTTATACATGACATAAAAAGTGGAGGACACAATATGGATCTTAATGCTAAAATAGCCTTTAATAATCTTAAAATGGAAATAGCCAATGAACTAGGATACAACTATAACAATATTACAGATAAAGTCGAAAGTAACGCTCCTCAAGACACTATAATGGGCCACGCTAAAAATGTGCTAGCTGGAGAGCAAGTTGGCGGTCAAATGAGTAAAAAATTAGTAGAGCTTGGAGAAAAAGCTTTATTAGATAAATATAATTCACAAAACTAGTTATTTATATTTTAAAACAAATAAGCTGTCTCCCAAAATGGTGAGACAGCTTTATATTCTTAATTTAATAATATGTTTTTTATTTTCTTTGAGTACATAATCACTAATATAAGTGTTGAAATTGGTATGGCTAAAAATACGGCTAACTGAGGCGAAATATTCATAATATTATATTTTGAAAATATTAAAGGAATAATTATAGTAAGTGGTATAAGTAGTACAACCTGTCTAATTAACTCTATCTTACTTGCACTTACCTCGTCGCCTGACACCTGCATAAATGTAATTAAAGCATATAAAATTCCCAGTAAAGGAAAACCTACTAACACTATTCTAATTATAGGCGTTGCTAATGCTACTAAATTTATGTCATTAGTAAATAGCTTAGAAACATTACCTGCAAATAAATATATTAGTATAGTTGTACTTATAGAATATATTAAGCTATATTTTATAATCTTATGTTTTGCATCTCTCTCTTTGTTCTTATCATTTTTGCCATGGAAATATGCTATTACAGATTGAGCTCCTTGCGTTAATCCTATAAGTGGTAAAAGAATCACCATATTTATATTGCTACAAATAGACCAGGCTCCTATGTATGAAACACTACCATATTTTATTAAAACTTTGTTTATTATTAATCCACTTATACTATTTAATGACTGCATTAAAAACTGAACAAAGCCTATTTTCACTAAACTTACTAGTATGTTTTTAAACTCTAAATAATCCAAATGACTTCTTTTTATCCATAACTTTTTCTTTAGTAAAAATATTATGGAAAATCCAAAGTAAAATACTTCGCTTATTAATGTGGATAGTGCAATTCCAACAATGCCCATATTAAACACTAATGTTAGTATTATATTAAAAACAATATTTATAATAGTAGATAAAACTCCAACTATAACTTCAATTTTGGGATATCCAAATGCTCTTATGTTGTTAACTAACATATAGCCAACTGAGCTAAATACGTTAAATATTATGGCTATGTTTAAAAACTCTTTAGCCAAAATTTTAACTTGACCGCTTGCTCCAAGAATATTTAATAACTGATCTTGAAGTAAGAATATAATTATAGATATTGCCGTACTAGATATACAGCTGGAATAAAAACCTACCTTAAAAGTATTATTTATTTTTTCTTTATTATTTTCTCCAAGTCCTTTTGATATAACTATACTTGTTGAAACTCCAAATATTAATTGAGCTGCAATTAACAATAAAAGTATGGGATTAAGAATACCCATAGCTGATAATGCGATACTACTCATGCTTCCCAAATGTCCTGCAAATGCAGTATCTATCATTGATGTTAATGATTCAAGAACTAAAGAGCATATCGTTGGCAATGAGTAGAGAGCTATCAACTGCTGTATAGATTTTTTTTCAAATATATTTTCATTAGTCATACTTATTTTCTCCTAAACAAAGCAGTAAACGTGTATATTTACACAGGAAGTTATCAATTAATTTTAGAAGTAGTCTGAAAAATATGTAGTTTGTTGTTCTATTGAATCCTCCAACATGTCTACTGTTTCATGACTACAAGAAATACGTCCTATTTTATATAAATAGTCTGGACGCTTATATCCAAGCAACATTGTTGCCATTGTTTGAATATCTATTTTATCATCTGTTTGTTTTGAAGTACGTGTGACTTTTCCCTTTCCATCAGAATCTATAGTAAGTATGAAATTTCCCTGGTTCCATGAAAGAAGAGGGTCATCCATTTTAAATATCCACTCTCTTTTTATTGTGTCTGGTTTAAATGGATATTGTTCAATAAAACCTGCTAAATCCACAATACGAGCCATAAAGTATGGAGATATTGTTTCTTTAATGTCTGCATCTTCAAGTAAAAATGCCAAAGGTTCATCTGTGTAAGTGTATCCTTTAACTTTAGTTATCATTGAAAAATGTGCACTTATAAAATTCCAAAGACCTGTACGAGCTTCTTCATTAATAGATATCATATCTTTTATATGGAATATTTCTTCTTTTATCCAATAAAGTATATATCCATCTGGTTCATTTTTTTCATTGTAGTATACAGCAGCCATTAAGTCATCTGAATCCCACAGCCAATATTCATTCCAAGCTAAATCATCTCTAATTAATGCTCCATGTGTTTGAAGGGCAAATCTCTCATAAGCCTTTTTTACTTCTTCACTATCTACATCAACTCTCTCCACATCTCCAGATACTTGTTTTATTTTAGGAAGTTGATAATCATTGATTTCATAAGCGATTCTATCAGAAATAATTTCCCATCCTTTTCTACGATAATATGGTATAGAGTAAGGATATAAATAAGATATAGTCTGTTTTCTTTCTTTCATATTTTTTAATGCCTGATATAATAATTTGTGCATAAGCCCCTGATTAGCATACTCTGGATATGTGCCCACACCAGTAAGTCCACCCATATCATAAGTTCTATTAAATATACGAACGTTCATAGGATAAACAGCTACTTGAGATATTAACTTGTCACCATCAAACCACCCTAAAACATCAGCTTTTTTCAATGTTGGAGATTTGGCCCGAATAATTTCTTTTTCTTCCCATCCTATTTCTTGTAGATCTTGATCAGTTACTTGAAAAACATATCTTAATAACTGATTGTATTGCTCTAGATGTTCTACGCCTACTGGCTTCATCTTTAATTCTCTCTTTCTTATCATATAATTCCCTCCATTTTAGTCAATTTTCTTATCATATTTAAAATACTATTTAAATTTTACTATATAATAATTGTAAACCTAAGGGTTACCCCAATGTCAATCTTAATCTTTGATATTTATTTTCAACTCTGTTATATTATTTGATTGTTAATATGAACTATGCACACTCATTATAATAAAATTCCTTTTTAACTATCTATTACAATTATATCATAATGATTATATTGTAATTAAAAAGTAGTTACTAGGATTTCACTTCTAGTAACTACTTTTTAAACTCTCCACTTTTCACAGTCCCACACTTTATTAACAATATCTTTGTAAAATTCCTTGTCATGACTTACTAAAATTATGCTGCCTTCATATGCAATAAGGGCTCTTTTTAATTCTTCCTTTGCTTGAACATCCAAATGATTAGTGGGTTCATCTAAGAAAAGTATATTACTTGGTTTATTTATAACTTGGCAGAGTCTAACTTTTGCCTGCTCACCACCACTTAGAACAGAAACTTCACTGTTAATATGTTCATCAGTCAAACCACATCTTGCAAGGATTTTTCTTACATCTGTTCTATTCATATGAGGATATTCATTCCAAACTTCATCTAAAACAATATTATCACTTGCAAATACTTCTTGTTCATAATAGCCCATATCTATGTGATCGTCTAAGATGACTTTCCCACCTATTGGGTTTATGATTCCCATCAAACTTTTTAATAGTGTTGTTTTTCCTATTCCATTTGCACCTGTAATTGCTATTTTATCATCTCTTTCCATTTGTAAGTTTAAAGGCTTTGTAAGAGGTTTATCATAGCCTATAACAAGATTTTTTGTTTTGAAAAGAACTTGCCATGGTGCTTTAGAGTATTTGAAATTAAAATGTGGCTTAGGTTTAATTTTATTAATTTCAATTTTACTCATTTTTTTAAGTTTCTTTTCCCTTGATTTTGCCTGAGCTGCTGTTGCTGCTCTTGTTTTATTTTTTCTAATATAATCTTCCAATTTATTAATTTCATTTTGTTGCTTATTATAATCTCTTTGCAATTGCTCTTTTTGCAATTCATGCTGTTCTAAAAACTTTTCATAATTACCCACATACCTTGTTAATTTCTTATTTTCCAGATTATAAATTATATTTACTACCTCATTCATAAATTCAGTATCATGAGAAATAAGAATAAATGCATTTTCATAACTTTTCAAATAAGATTCTAGCCAATCAATATTTTCTTCATCTAAATGATTTGTAGGTTCATCCAGCAGTAAAATATCTGGCTTTTCTAATAATAATTTGGCAAGCAATACTTTACTTCTTTGACCACCACTTAAGTTGTTAGGATTTCTCCATAAAAATTCTTTTATTCCTATACCATATGCAATTGCATCCACCTTGGAATCTATACTATAAAAATCACTTTCCTCTAAAACACCTTGCAAATTTGATGCTTTATCCATTATTTTTTGTAGTTCATCTTCTCTTGCAAATTCCATTTTTTCGTATAACTCTGTTATATTAGCTTCCATTGAATACAAATCTTTAAAAGCACTTTTTAAAAATTGCCCCACACTTTCATAGTCATCTATATTAACATTTTGATCCATATAACCCACACTTATTTTACTATTCCACTCTATAATCCCACTGTCTGGTAAAAGTTCATTTGTAATAAGCTTCATAAAACTTGTCTTTCCTTCTCCATTTGCCCCTACAAGGCCTATGTGTTCTCCTCTCAATAATTTGAAAGATACATCATTAAACAATATTTTATCCCCAAATCCTTGGGTCAAGTTATCTACACTTAAAATACTCATAGTCATCACTTCCTTTGTCTTTTTACATAATACTTACAAGTATATATTAAGACTTTTGACATGTAATAGCCAAGTTCATACATATTTCTGTATTAAACTTGCACAAAAATAGCTAAATTTATCATATGTAAATTCAGCTATTTTTGTTGTGAGTCTCACCTAAACCAAGTTAAGTCAACTCCTTGGCAATATTTTATTTTATTTTCACTATTTCTTTAGTGATCTTATTATTCTTCTAATACTTGATTCTGTAAGATAATACTCCTTTGCCAAGTCCTTTACAGATTTGCCACTAGAATATTTGATTAATATTTCTTCATTACGTTTTTTTAATTCCCTTTTTGTGTTTGTATTTTCTCCCCAAGATTTTTTGTTTTTCTTAGGAATATATATATAACCACCTTCAACATACTCTTGTAAGATTTCAATTATATTTGAAGGTAAAATATCTTGCGCTTTTTCATACTTCATAAGTTTTAGCTCCCATCTACATTTTTTATTTGTAAATTAAGCAACAACTTATAGAAAACATGCGCTCTTTTTATTTGAAATTTACTCTATACAAATACTACATGTTTTCTTAGTTATTGCATAGAGCTTACTTCATTCATTCTCTTCATAAACATTCTTACCACCTCTCTTTAAATTTATATTAAAATAATCTATTTATATTCGAATATCCCCTGTTTATAAATATGGTCCCAAAAGATATAATAGTAATAATAACAGGTATTTGATAACATGCTAAAGCAAATACTTTACTTTTTAAACTCCCCTTATTTCTTTTTGAAAATAATAAAAAAATCATTATTATTCCATATCCGATCATGCAGCCTAAAGCATTATTTATAATATCATCAATCTCAAATATACCTCTCTTACTTACTAATTGAAGTACTTCGATAAAAATCGTCATACATAATCCTAAAAAATAAGTAATATAAAACTTTTCACATTTTTTGAAAAGTAAAGGCAGCATAATCCCAAGGGGAACAAACATCAATATATTAAGAATTAAGTTCCTAAGTTCTAGTAAGGAAAATCTATTCCACACTTTTATATAAGAACTAAATATATGTAGATTTATATTTTCATACATTCCAGGTATTCTATGAACAAATGTAGCTCCAAGTACCATAACTGCATAAATTAAAAATATACTCCATAATAAAACTTTACTGGTATTTAATTTTTTAGTGCCTTTCATAATCTTCTTATATATTAAAAAGTATATTATCAAGAATATACCAATTCCAATGGACACACTTCCTATGCCTAATAAAAAATATTCACTGGCCATGTGAATAATTGATGAGATTCGCAATTTGCTGCCTCCTTATGTAATATATTTCTAGCTCATCTATAAATTCTAGTTACTTTTTTAGTTTATCATATGCTTTCATAACTTTATATTACAATATGGTAATTTGCAATTATTTCTAACTAAAATAAATAAGAATTTATAGGTAGCCCCTCATCTTTCATTTTTTTAGCTTTCTTTACAATAATAATAAGCTTACTAAACTTGTTATTAGAAATTTTCTTAAACACTTTATTTTTAGTATTAACATAATAATCGCAAAATTTAATTATTGGTAAATCTAAATAGGCTATTTAATTATTTTCAAAAGAATCTTATCACTTGAATAATCTAGTTTATATAAGTAATCAGATATAAGAATAAACACAACGCTGTGTTTTTAGATAATACACCCCTATTGGAATCTTCTAAATCATCCATCATATTAGGACAATTTATTAATCATAATTATTAACTATATCCAATATTGTGAATTTCAATGGTTTGAAATACAATAAATTGTCTCTTTATAGAATTCTGTTATTGGTTGGCTCATCATTTCAACATTAAGAATAATTATTATCTTTATATTATTTTTTAATATAATTTTAATAAATACTATATGTCTAATATTTTATCTTCAATATTAGCTAAAACTTCACAGTCGCAATATGCACCATTTTCTTGTAACCACTCTATTGACTCTTGAAAAGGTAAGTTGTTCATTTGTAAAAATTCTTTAGTATATTTTAAAGTATCATCACATCCGTAAGTCTCCAAAATTTCATCTATACAATCAAATAACTCTTCAAATATTTCTTTACTAAAAGGAAGTGAGTTTTTAAATTCACATTTCTCTTCATTTTTGAATTTTTTTAGTAATTCTTTCTTTCTTGATTTATCCATACTAATCTCCTTACATAAGATTAAAAATTTTACTTATTTTTTTCTAATTCTTCAATTTTTCCTTTTGCATAATCTAATTCATGTTTCATAGTAGTTACATCGTGATTTAATTCATTTATCTGATTAGATAGTGATAAAAATCCCCAAAATACTATTAATAACAAAACTAAACATACATATAGTTGTTTCCTCACTGCTTTTAAAATTTCATCTTTACTTAAATATTTTTTCATTGTAAACCTCCCTCTAAGACTGCCAAATATTAACTCCTTATAAAGCAAATTAATATTATATTATTTATTCAAATACTACCATCTAAATAAATCAAAAAAATATCAATCAATAACTATTGTATCATAGTCAATAATTTAACATTCCAATCAAAATAAATTATATATATATTATTTTTTATATTTTAAAAAGAGCACATATTATGCTCCTTAGTTTAGAATATATTTAAAGTTTATTTTTCTCTCCTAATATGTAATATGTAACTCCATTTGAAGCACATCTTCTTTAACAAGGTTATCCTTCCACACAAATCCACCTGTAACTGTATTTGTTTCTGCAAATCCTAAAGACTTGTAAACATGAATTGCCCTACTATTACTTTTTAACACATCAAGCTCAATCTTTTTATATCCGTATGATTTTGATAAATCAATAATTTGTTTTAAAGCATTACTTCCAATGCCTCTTCCTCTATATTCAGGTAGTATACCCATACCTAAATAACCGATTGTTTCTGTTTTTGGTGAAACATCACACCAACCAACACATTTGTCATTTTCTAAATCAATTATGAACAAATGTGGAAAGCCTTTAATTATGGCATCCTTTATAAATTCAACTGTGCTTTCAAAAGGAAATGCTTCATTCATGGCTAAATATTTTCTTTCTTTTGCTACTGTATCAAATGTCTCCCAATATGAGGGAATATATTGTTCTTGTGGTTTTATAAATTTTACTTTTCTCATCGTCCAATCCCCCTTTTTTAATATCTAATTTGTAATCTTGCATAAGATATCATACTTACACAGTTTTGCTACTTTACTTGACCTATTTTGTCAAATGGAAATATTCTAATAAAAACTTCTCCTACAACATCATTTAATGAGATAGCTCCTATATATGATTGTCTACTATCATCACTATTTTCTCTATTATCTCCCATAGCAAAAATATGGTTGTCAGGTACAATAATATCTATATCTCCATCTGTATATACATCTACTAAATAATCTTCTTCTAAGTGTTTACCGTTTATATATACATTGTTATCTTTTATAACCAAATGCTCCCCTGGTAGTGCAATAACCCTTTTTACTAAATTCTTTTTTGAACTAGAATTATTGCCACTTAAATCTGCTTTAAAAACAATAACGTCACCACGTTGTGGCATATGACTTTTATAAGCCAATCTATTTATAAATAAATAATCATTATTTTTTAATGTGGGATACATAGATTGACCACTTACCATTGTTGGCTGAGCTACTATATTTATACATATAGCTATTGCTCCTGATATACATATAGTTCTAATCCAATCTATAATCTCATCCTTAACCTTTTTATTCAAAATAATATCCTCCTTAGTAGATTTTCTTATGGAGTATACTGCAACCATATATTTAATATATTGTCGCTATTTTGAAAAAATCCTTTTATGTATTATATGAAATATAATACATAAATCTAGTTAATGTTTCACTTTGTGACATAGATGCTTATCTTTCTTCTCTACTGTATTTTTTACAAGAATTTTCTAACTTACTAGATATTTTTATTTTGTAAATAACATGGAAGTGTACCTTATTCCATCTGTTATTTGTTCTTCTTGCATTACTGAGAATCCAAGGTGTTTATAAACTTCTATAGCATAAGGAGAAGAATTAACAGTAATGGCATCTCTTGTACTATTTTGAATAACTGCTTCAAATAGTTTTCGTCCAATCCCTTGTTTATGATATTCACCTTTTACAAAAAATAATGCGATATGATTACCTGCATTTCTAGTTGCAATAATACCTATTAGTAATTTGTCTTTATATGCACCAAACCATTCTAAAGAACCAACCCATTCAACATCATTGATACATTTTTTAAATGTTTCAATCCCCCTTTGAGAATAATCTGGTGCTTCATATTGCATAAATACATTTATTACTAGGTCCAAGGCTTCTGAAATATCACATCCTTTTAACTTTTTTATATCCATATACACACCTTCCATAAATATAAAAATCCCTCATTATAAATTAACACTTGGAACTCTTAATAAAACTATACATTATCTCTAATAACCTGACATGGATTTCCATAGGCTATTTTATTTGATGGTATATCTTTTGTTACTATACTTCCTGCACCAATTACCACATTATCACCTATAGTCACTCCAGGCATAATAATTGCCCCACCACCAATCCAAACATTATTTCCAATTACAACAGGCGCTGTTTGAGTTTTGCAAAACTCAAAAGAACCATCTTCTCTTACTTTCCCAAATCTATCTTTTGCATTTGTTGGATGAAAGGCCGTATATATTTGCACATTAGGTGCAATAAGAGCATTATCTCCTATAATAATTTTATTGTCATCTAAAAAAGTACAATTCATATTTACTTCACAATTATTTCCAAAATATATATTATTACCATAATCCACAAAAAACGGTGAAGTAATCCAAAGATTATCACCTCTTCCACCCAATAACTCACTTAAAATATTGTTTTTTTCCTCTAGTTTTTCTGAATCTAATTTATTATAATCTCTAATTAAATTTTTTGCTTTGTGCCATTGAGCTAGTAATTCACTATCCCCACAATCATAAAGCTCTCCTGCTAACATTTTTTCTCTTTCAGTCATCTTATTTCCTCCATAACATTCATTAGCTTTGCTATATCTTTTATATAAATTTCAGAAACTACTTTCTAAATTAAAGTTTTTGTCTAGTAAAATCTATTTATATTTCCCATATACATATAAATCATAAATATTATTATTTTTAAAAACAGCTTTCTTCATAATCCCCTCTAAAGCAAACCCGTTTTTTTCAAGAACACGTTGTGATGCCACATTTGGTTTATATACTAAACCTGTGATCCTTACAATATCCAGCTGCGAAAATGCAATATGAGTAATTTGGTTTACTGCTTCTGTCATTATACCCTTTGACCAGTTTTTTGATAGTAAAAGATATCCGATTTCAGCATCTTTCACATATACATCATCCTTTACTTCCACTGATATATTTCCCACATATTCCTTATCAACAACAATTGCTCTAAAAATGCCTTTTTGACCTTCACTTTCTTGAGCCATATTTAACCACCAGTTTGCATCCTTTTCTGTATATGGAAAAGGTATTCTGTTTGATAAAAATTTCCTATCTACATTATTACATATATTTGCTAATATGTGTTTATCATCCAATGTCCATTTTTTTAAGACAACTTCCATACATATCCCTCCAACATTTATTTAAATCATGTAGATTTATATTCCCCCTTCTAATTATTTAAAACAATTGTAGCATAGTAATTAGTTTATAACATTATACAAAAAAATGGTGTCCATAAGAACACCATTTAATCTATTTCTTAATAATATCTATTTAATTTTTTAATATATTCCAAATTGCTATTTTCTCTGCTTTTAAAGAGTTTTAGTAAAATAGTGCCTATTTCCTGTTACAGGATAATTTTCTAATACAAAGACTTCCTTATATCCATGTTTTCTATAAAATTCAGGCGCTTGAAAGCTAAAAGTATCTAAAAATGAATACTTACAACCACGCTCTTTTGCTGTCTTTTCTGCTTGACTTAGAATATCACTTCCTATATTTTGTCCTCTCATTTCTTCACTTACCCACAAAAACTTTATAGATAACCAATTACCGTGTGTATTTCCAATTAAGCCCGCAATTTTTTGCCCTTCTTCATCTTGTAAATAAATCCCTAAATCTCTTGGATTTTTATCTTCAATTCTTGCTAGATTATACTCCAATAATTCTTTAAAAATAATATTTTCATCTTCTTCTGTGATTTTATCAGTGATCTCAAGCTTCATTCAATTCACCTCTTTTTATTAGAATTGATAATTACTTTAATAAAGAAGTAATTTCATCTAAATAATATATATTTAAAACATGAAGAGCTCTTGAGCAGCAAGTATAAAAAAGTAATCTTTCATCTTCACTGTTATAGTTCTTGTTGCTTGCATCGTATATAAGAACCACATCAAATTCAAGACCTTTGGCTAAATATGAAGGTATTACTAATATACCATTTGTATATGAGTCATCATCTTTTTTTATGGACTTTACTTCCATATTATTATACTTTAAGAAATTATATAAATCTTCAGTTTGTCTTGCTGTTTTTGTAATAATACCAATAGATTTATAATTTTTTCTCTGATAATATTTAATATCTTCAATAAGTTTTTCCTGCATATGATTTTTATCATCAAATCCAATAACTTTAGGTTCATCACCATGTCTTTCAACATACTCATCATCTGCATTTTTCGTAAGGATATTTCTTGAGAATTTAGTAATTTCCATTGTTGAACGATAAGTTTTTGTAAGGTTTATTAATAAGGTATCGCTCTTTGATAGATTATTAATATTATTATAGTTTCCAACATTCATAAATGGATTAATTGACTGATTTATATCCCCTAGTATGGTCATTTTTGCAGATTTAAAAAGTTTATAAAATATTTCATATTGTAGTGGCGTATAGTCTTGTGCCTCATCTATGATTATATACTTGATTTGCGATGTACTAGGAATCTGGCCAAAGGCACATTTTAAATATAAAAGTGCAACTTGATCTTCAAAGTTAAGTATATTTGCATTTAAATTATCTATTGAGTAAGTCTTTATATGTTCTATCAAGCTATTATTATATTTCATATTCATTTTATTTAAAAATACATCTAAATGCTTGAACAAATTTTTGTAGATTTCAATTAAATTAAACTCTGTCATTTGAGAAATTTTATAATAAACATCTTTTAAACCTTTTTTTACTGCTGAAGTACTTTTTTCTATCATTTCTTCTCTTTCTATATAATCTCCAGATTCAAAAAGCTCCTCGTATATTTCATTAATCCAAGCTTCTTCATAAGGCTCAATAAGAAATTCAATTCTAGATTTTAATTTTTTTAATCTTCTTTTAATTGGTAACTCAGAAAAATCATTATAAAATAGCTTTTTTATCTCATCAGCTGAAATTACTAATTTATTTCTTACTATAATATCTTCAAAATCTCTATCCATTGTTTCCACGTAACTTATATATTCTTTTAAAATATTAGTAAACTCTAAAGAAGTTTTAAACTTAATACTTTTAATTCTATCTTCATAAGTTAGTTTATCTTTAGAATCAAGTATGTACTCCATCATTTCTGATGATGTCTCTTTTTTGAATTCATCTCCTAATTCCTTATGCATATAGTCATTAAATGTTGTTTGATACATATTATCTTCACCAAGTTGAGGTAATACGTTTGAAATATAGTCATTAAAAATGTTGTTTGGAGAAAATATTATTATATTTTCAGGTGTTATTTTATCTCTGTGTTTATATAGTAAGTATGCTATTCTATGAAGTGCCACAGAAGTTTTTCCACTTCCAGCTGATCCTTGAACGATTAAGTTTTTATAATTTTCATTACGAATTACTTGATTTTGCTCTCTTTGAATAGTTGTAACTATAGCTTTCATTTTGTCATCAGAATTTTTACTCAAAAGTTCTTGCAACATTTCATCATCAATACTTAAGTTACTGTCAAACATATACTGAATTTTTTCACCATTGATTTTATATTGTCTTTTCCCAGTTATTTCACCAGATATTATACCTTCTGGACATTCATAACTTGCCCTACCAGTTTCGAAGTCATAAAACATACTTGAAATAGGCGCTCTCCAGTCATAAATAAGAAAATCAAAATCTTCATTAATAAGATTTGACAATCCAATATAACATTTTTCCGTAGTATCTTCTTTATCTTCAATAAAGTCAATTCGCCCAAAATAAGGAGATTCAAGCATTCTTTCATATTTTTCTTCAAGCTTTTGAGTGAATTCATGATCTCTTTTTTGATTTTTCATAATATCCATGAAAGATATAAAATCCGAAAGCTGATCTAATCCATTTTCTATAGAAATAGACCCAAGATCATTCCATAACTCTCTTTGTGTTTCCATAGCCTCTTTTTTTAACTTATCTTTAGCATGACGTTTTTCATCCAGTTGTCTTTTTGCCTCAGTGAGAACTTTTTCCAACCATTCATTTTCCAGGTTCCACTCATAATTATTTACACTCATATTATTTCCTCCTTAACTATATACATTGACTTATTTAATTTACTACATCTATTATATAGAAATGGATATATATTAACAGTCTGAAAAAATTTTTTTATTTATGGTATAATTATAGTGGGAGAGAAATAAGCTTACTCCTTAACATTAAATCATTGATTATAATATATATAGCATAAAGCTCAATCATGGTAGCTGTACTAACGAAAAGATTATAATAATAATCAAATCATGTCAGGTGTAAAGACTGATGCAAAAATTGATAAAATCTATAGTGGCAAGCAAAAAGCCCAGGTGTCATTATTTCATAATATTTTTAATAATAAAAGGCAGAGAATAAATCTCTGCCTAGAATAACATTATATTATTAATTTGTTGAAGAACCAAAAGTTCTCCTCCACCATATTTGGGGCATTGTCAACTACATAATTAAATGCAACTAAATTATGAACATTATGCTCTATAAGCAGGTGATGTGACTTGTATATCAAAGCAAAGTAATGCTCTTGCAGTGCCATTTTGAGTGCTTATTGTTACATGATCTATATTAGTTGCTGTAAGTGCAGCCATTTCATTTGGTTCTACAATTTTTTGTAAACCATCTACAACAAAAGTAATGTCTCTTTGTCCTAAGTTTGTCAATATTACTGTCCCAGTTACAACTAGGTTAGCAGAGTTTCTATAAACCTCTGTTCCTGTACCGGATGTAGCAGTTGATCTTATACTAAATTGTTCTTTAACAAATCCTTGGCAACATTCACTTTTTATATCACATTCTTTTTTCTTATCATCACAATCTCTTTTCTTATGATCACAATCTGGTTCTGGATTCCATCCACCATGACCACAACATTTTTTATTCATATCATACATAATAACTTCATCTCCTTTTAACTAGACAACCTTTCAGATTGCCTGTTATATATATTATTATTTATATGATATTTTGTTACACATAATTTTACAATTTTCTACTTTTTTTGCAGTATATGATAGTTTTACATTTATTATATCGTCTAATATATAAACGACTGGCTTCATGATAAATTAGGTATAAAAATACTAACTGACAAATTTGAAGTTTATATTATTCTACTTTAATAATTTGTACTCCAACACCATTGGGATCATTTACAAAGAAGCACTCCATATGTCCACCTAAAACTGCTGGTTCACTAGAAATAATATTATTTTCTCGCCCTTTCTTCAAAAGATCATTATAATTTGATGAACAAATCCCAATGGAAATATTACTATTGGTTGAATTTTCTAATTTAACATTTTTATCATAAATTAGTTCAATTTTCATTCCGTTCTCTGCCACAAAAAAAGCTATGTACATAGATTCCTTAGGTGAAAATTCCTTTTCTGCTTTCATTCCTAGAAAATCTCCATAGAATTCTTTTGATTTTTCAAAATTCTTGACTTTAATAGTAATCCAATTAATTATCATATTTATTTTCCTCCTTTTATACTGTTACTCTAACTACTATTCTATTGGCTTCTATTCTCATATTTACCTTAACCTTCTAATACACAATAGTTTTACAATAACTCTTTAAAAATAATCTAACTTATAATTTTTACTACGAATTATAGTTTCTTCTTTAAAGTATATAACCTAATGTCATCAGGAAAACCATCTATTTCTCCGCAAATAGCATATCCTTGCTTTACATAAAAAAGTGGGGCTTGAAAAGAATATGTAGTCAGATGAGCAATATGGCATCCTGCGTTCTTAGCCTGTTCCTCGATTTCTTTCAACAAACGAGATGCAATATTTTGACCTCTATAAGATTCCTGTACCCAAAGAACTTCTATTTCTAAAGATGATAGATAAGTAGAACCCAATACACCACCTACTATAAGTCCTTCTTCATTGCGTGCTATACTCACAAGTTCCATATTAGGTACATTTAATTGACCCTTTGTTTTTTTCATATTGTACTTTAGTAAACCGTTTATACGAACTGATTTTAAAAACTCTTGCTCATCACAATCATTGTAAATCTTAATCTGCATCTTTACCACCTCCACAAAACAAATATAGATAATCACTATTATTTTACTATCAAGCAGATAAAATTAAAATTTATTGGGCAATATACTAAATTAATAAAACAAATCAAAGAGATTATGAATTCACTGTGATACAATTTAATTAATATAATATTTATTTATGGAGGTGCTCTTATGCCAATATATCTAGCTTTATTATTATCAGCAGCTATTTCTGCTTCTACCATGATTATAATTATTTTCAACTTATGTGACGATATAATTTTAGATAAAATTTTTTCAAAATTAAGTAATAAGTCCCAATCCATGATATTGCTTGTTTCAATTAGTTTTATTTTAATTTATATTATCTTACTTATAAATAATTTAATAAACAACCTTTAAATGAATATCTTATAACTATATTATCTCTGCAAAAATTTCATGTATGTTACCATCTGGATCTGCAAACAATGCAGTCCTTTGGTTCCAAGGCATATTCTGTGGCTCTTGGATAGAAATTGTACCCATTGCAATTAACTTATTAAATGATTTATCAACATCATTTGGATTTTCACATGGGAATGCTAGTTCAAAAGACTGACCAGTTGCTTTTTTAGTATATTCATTGCTATATCCTTCCATAACTTTTCTCAAACAAATTGCAAACCTTACTCCATTATTTTCAAATTCAACATAATCTCCCAGGTCATTTTTAATTCTAAACCCAAGAACTTGATTATAAAATTTTTTCATCTTATCTATTTTATCTGTCCAAATTGTAACAAGATTAATTTCTGGTTTCATATAATTACCCCCTATTAATTTCAATTATTGGTAAATAAGTTTCTCATTTCTATTTAACTACTACACTATAGTTTAATAGTGTCTTAAAATATCCTAATTTATTGCACCCAAGATATCATCCTCCTTTTCACACCTTAATCAATCTACAAAATTATAACTAATATTCGTTCAAAAATTCTTAAATTTAAAACTCTTTAATAATAATTGTAATACATACTAATATAAAATTTATGATTTTAATTCAAGTTTTTTATTATATTTATAGTAAAGTCATCTACGAAAACTTTTAGTTAATAAAAAAAATGTGTAAGACTATATCATTGTTGATACAGACTTGCACATTTTAATAGTCCTAGGACAAAACTTTATTTTCTTTGTCTGATTTATACTCTTTAGTAAGTAAAAATGGTGTGAAAAGTATTGCATAAGTTAAAATACTATATATAAAACTTTCCCATGTGTATACTGTAGTATATCCTCCTCCAAATATAATTCCAATAACATTGTTTACCATGTGTAACAACATTGGAGCCCATACATTCTCCGTTTTCATATAAGCGTATCCCAAATAAATACCTAAGAATATGCAAGCAATTGCATGACCAGCTACACAGTATAAAGGTGTTTTAGGGCTATAAAGAGTGAAGCACAGTGGAGCATGCCAAATTCCCCATATGAAACCTAAAATTATAACTCCTATCCTTTTACCACAAAGCTTTTGTAGTCTAGGTTGTAAAAAATATCTCCAACCAAACTCTTCTCCAAAGAATAAATTAAATCCTATTAAAAAATTAATAATTAAGCTCATAATAGCCGTTACCATATTTTCCATAAGTTTATCTGAGTTCACTTGACCGTTTATAAATTCTGGTATGTTACTAGCAAAAACAATTGCTGCAAATATTAATATAACAGTTGCCACTTTTTTTGAATTTTTCCCAAGACATAAGTTTATATCTTTCATCTCATTACTATTTACTAATACTAAATATAAAAGATACGCAGATACAATAGTGTCTATAATTTCAGAAAACCACCCACCATTTTGCAAGAATGATTCACCTATTGTAGCAATTATTCTTAAAATTGTTGCTATGGCAAAAACCTTAAAAAATTTATCTATTTCAGGCTTAAACTCATACTTTGAAATTTTCTTTAAAACTATAATCGTTGAAAATGCTGGAATATACATAAATAATGCAGCAAAGTTCACAGCTAGATCCTCAGCATTTGTTTTTGATGAAGAAAGAAATAAAAATACTGATATGAAGGCTATAATTCCAAAATTGATTAGTAGAAAATCTTTTATTTCTTTTTTAATAATTTTAACATCATTACTCATTATAACTCCTCCTTGTGTAGCCTAATATAATTATTAACTTATGGATAAGTCTAAATTTAAAACACCTAGATTTCCTATGTATTCAAGATGATTGTATTCCATTTTATGGTAGTAGTCAAGTAATATAATTTTATTTATTATCATTGAAAATTCCTTTTTTAATATTAAAATAGCACCCATATTAATGGGTGCTATATCTATGTTTATGTTAATCTATTACAAATTATTATAACAAGTTTTTAATAATTATATTTCTTCTTTATATTCTATATTTAAACTCTTAGAAGATAAGAACTCTTCAACGAAACTACCTTTTTCAACCACAAAAGTAGTAGATCTACTTCCTTCTATGTTTTTACCAAAAATCTTATTGCTTATTTTTTGAACTGAGCTTGGAATTGTTAATTTTCTCAGTTTCACACAGTCAAGTGAATTTTTCCCCATAGATTTTACTGATGATGGTACATTAAGCTCTTTAAGCTTTCCACAAAAGGCAAGCATTCCTTCTGGTATAGCTTTAAGATTTTCTGATAACTTTATTTCTGTCATACACATATTTGATGCAAAGGCAAATTTACCTACTTCCTTAATAGTGTCTGGCATGTACACTTCTAATAGATTTTTTCCCTCAAAAGCTTCGCTAGCAATTTTTGTTACTGGCTTATTTTCAATTATTTCTGGTATGTTGATTATTTGGTCTTTGCCAATATATTCTTTGATTATAATACCTCTGCCTTTTACTTCATAAACATATTCGTCTTTTTCATTTTCTTTCGTCATCTTTCTGTCTCCCCCTAGTATAGATATATATATTATATCTATTTTGAAAATAATGTAAAGTTATCTATCTAATCTGATAAATTTATAATTAAATAATATAAAACAAAAAATAAAATATAGGGTTTATTCACCCTATATTTTTATATTTACTATTTGATAAACAACTTATTACTATATGCAAAACCTATAACTAAATAGGATAAAAATAGGCTATTTATAAATGTAACTATTATTCTTCCAATACCAACAAATCCTCTTGTATTTAGGAAGAAAATAATAAACGATATTGTAAGTATTAATGTAATAAATATTATACTTAAACAAATTTTCCTTTTATTTATTGCCAAATAGTATTTTCTATTCATTGTGTCTCTATTTTTATAAATATAAACAAATATAATAAAAAATCCAACTAGCGTACTACCATGCTGAAGTATTTTATAAACTGGAATATTCAAATAAAATAAAGTAATACTCCCACTCAAAAACTTCATGTTTTGTACAAAGAAACCTGTATTATGTGTAAACCCATCCCATAATACATGAGTAACCATTCCTATTAAACATGAGTATGTAAAAATAAGAATATCTCTTTTGTTTAGTAACATATTTTTATTTTTAATTATGTACATATATTTCTTTGATATAAAATTAGGTAATGTACAAATAAATAACTCTTGTATATATTTATAAAATAAGTAATTTAGCAAAAAACACATGGGTAAATTAAATAATAAAAATCCCCAAAACCTATGGCCTAAATTACTACTTGGGCTAAATAATACAAAGTATATTAAATCTGGAGCCATAGATCCTAATATTAAACCACTGAAATTAAAATATTTACTTTTTAATGGTAGTACAATGGACGGGTGGGCAAATGTAAATGGCATATTTCTCCTCCTAATATGAGTCTGCTATTCTCCCCACTAAAATCCAATTAATTCGTTTTCTTGTGCATACCCCTTCTCTAAAGCCTCTTCTCTAAGAAAAGCATATAGCTCAGCATTTGTACTTTCCACATATGGATTTACATAAAATATATCAAGTAATCCTAAAGTAAATATTGATAATAAATACCAACCTATAAAAGATATATCCAGTAAAAGAGCTCCACATTTATTACCATACATCATATTTTTACTTATTTCAAAAGCTCTCTTTCTGCTTATATTAGGATTTTCACTTAATATATAAGGTATCATTCTATATTCGTAAGATTTTACTATTCCTGGTATTAAAAATAATAGTGACCACAAATATATGAATAAATCCTTCATAAACATGGTGAATATTGAACTTTTAAGTTTTCCGCTTTTATAAAGAAATAATATACTTTTTACAGGCTTTTCTTTATGCCTAATTCCCATAAAATAATTATTTTTACCTACTATTATAGGATAGGCGATTAATAATTTAATAAGTAAACTTAAAATAATGGCTACTACAAATATGTTTACAAAGAGTAGGACGAAACCATCTGCAAATATATTTTGAAATATATTTTTAGCTCCTCCTTTTAAATCTAGAGATGTATCTTCGTATTCTTCTGTGTAGTTTTCGTTGTAGGCGCTGTAGGCACTATTGTAATCCTCTTTAATATCGTTAACACCATTGGCTACTTGTCCCATACCTCCTGCTAAAACAAATGTTATAAAACTTACTAGTACTGCTTTCCAGTAACACCTCTTAAAATTGATTTTTGCTATTTCTTTTAACTGGCTACTTCTCCACATATTATCTCCCCTCTCTTTGATAAGATTATATCTTAAAATACGGTTATATAATCTTACAGTTTCGTATAGTTTTCGTAAAGAATCACCATCTTAAATCTTAATTTTTACTATATCTCCATTTTCTTCTTCTACATCTACTAGATATAGCCCTTTATGTTCTTTGTTTAGATACTTTAGACCTTTTATAATCACATCCACATCCTTGGATCCAAATATATAATTTATTTTACTATTTTTAACTTTTTTTAAATCTATTTTTATAAATGGCTTAGATACTCTAAGTAAAGTCGTTATAACACTTAAAGGTGCTATGATATTTATGTTAACATTATCTTCTTTGTTTTTTACAATTATTCTCATATCAAAACACCTATTGTATTTCTACTATTACCTTGTCGTTTCCATCTTCTACTTCCACAATTCTTCCAACAAATCCATTGTCTATTGCATCCATTAATTTAGCTATATCTATATTGTATTTTTCAAGTTCATTACTGTACATACTTCCTATTCCACCCATTATTTTAATAAATTCTAATGGTATATTAACCTTTACTTTGCTTCCATCTTTGCTTTTTACTCTTACAAACAACATTTTTCCTCTTTTACCATCATTATTTATATCAAAAAAGTCATCATCTTCAATTACTTCTTCTTTAACAACAATATCACATTTTTCATTAGAATCTAGTACATCTAATAACTTTATAGCTTCTTCTGCAGTAATTTTCCCCTCTTCAACCATCTTTAAAATTCTCTTTTTATCTTCCATATTGATTACTCCTTTATAATTTTTTTAAAAGATTAATAGCTTCTTCTGAGCTTATTTCCTTATTTTCTAACATTTCCATAATTTTTTCTTTTCCTTTTTCCTTCTCTGTATCTTTTTTAATTGCTAATCCTAGCTTGTTATTAACTTCATCCAGTTTACCTCTTACAGTTGGATAAGATATTCCCAGTTGTTTTTCCACATCTTTTATGTTTCCTCTACAAGATAAAAACACTTCTACAAAATTTAGTTGCTCTTTTGATAATCTATCAAATTTTGAAATAGAAAACTCATTTTCTATAATTGTGTTGCAATGGTTACATTTTAATTTCATAATCTTCATCTCTTTTGCACAAACGGGACATTTAGTTATAATTTTATGCACATTATCACTTCCTTTAATATAAGTATATTATATTTTATTAAAAACACAATATATTTTTTAATTTTATCAATATTTTTTTTGAATATTTTAATTTTTTTTAATACATTTATTAATAATATTAATTTGAAAATCATTATTTTAAAATAGTAGGTTTGATTTCACATTTTGGTGACCAAGTGTTATAACTTTAAGCAAATTTAAATAATAAAATAAGTGTAAACATTTAAGTAGTATTTTACTTAACATTTACACTTATTTTTTAAATTACTTTAACCAAGTTTAATCTTAAATACAAGGTTAAATTTAGCAATGTATTAATATTCAGTCTTTCTTTTTAATTCTATTTTTTAATAATTTAAAACATATACTTATTGTTATTACTTCTGCAAAAACTATACTTCCCCATATTCCATTTATTCCAAATATATATGGAAGTATAAAAATCCCTACTGCTATAAACAATAGACCTCTACTAGCAGCCACTATTATAGAAGACATAGGGTCATCTATTGCAGTAAAGTATGATGATATTAGTATGTTAACACCATTAAATAAAAATGCTATTCCATAAATTTTTGCACCTGTTGTAGCCATTTCTAGTACTGATTTCCCATCCTTTAAGAAAACATTTATAAGAGGCTGTGAGAACATCTCCATGACTATAAATATTATTATGCCAATTAATAAATTTACTATAATTGATGCTTTTAATGTCTTATTTACTCTTTCTTCATTCTCTGCACCATAGTTATAGCTTATTATTGGTCTTACTCCATCTGATATTCCAAATAATACCATATACCCTACTTGAGCTATATAGTTTATTATAGAAAATGCAGCTATTCCACTTTCTCCTGCTATTTTCATCAATGCTGTATTAAATAAAAACATTGAAAATCCATTCGAAAGTGATGAAATCCCTTCTGAAGACCCATTGTATACCATAGGAAATAAGCAACTTCCATCAAATTTCCCATTATATAGGTTAACAACAGTTTTTTTACTTAAAAAAGGTATTATATTAATAAAAAAGGCTGATGCGTAAGAAATTCCAGTAGCTACAGCTGCTCCTTTTATTCCTAGATTAAGCTTATTTATTAATAAATAATCTAAAACCACGTTTAATAATACTGCTAAAATCATACTTACCAATGAAATATTAGGCTTACCAATTGTTCTAACTATCATTTCAAATAAAAACATTAGTGAAACAAAAACTATAAAGTAAGATATAATTTTAATATAAGTTGAAGCTCCTTCTAAAAGTACTTCATTAGCACCTAAGAATATAGCTATTTTATCACTAAAAAATATCCCAAACATCATTACTAGTATAGAAATTAAAGTAAGTAAGATTAATGAAGTCCTAAAAATATTTTGTGCTTTTTCATTTTCTCCCTTACCTAAATTTATTCCAATTACACTTTGCGCACCTACGCCTATTACAAGGGCATAGGCCATTATTATTTGCATATAAGGCTGTACTAAGTTTACTGATGCTAATGCATTTTCTCCTATAACATTACCTACAAATAATCCATCTATTATTCCTTGTATTCCTAAAAATACCATGCCTATAATACTTGGAATAGTAAATTTAATAAATAATTTTAAAAGTTTTTCTGTTTCTAATATTTTCTGATCCATACTTATCACCTCTTGATAAGTATAAAGTTTTGTGTAACACAAAGGTCAACATATTTATTTAATTCATAATCATTTTTTTAAAGGAACAGTAATCTCCATAAAGTTTATAGTTCCCATTTCATTGTAAACACTCCATATCCAGCTTATACTTATATCTATATTTAATTCTTTATCATTATCATAGTAATGCTTTAAAATAGAAGTAATATACTTTTCTAATTCATCAAAAGTTCCTACAAACTTTGTTTTTATTGCTTTTCCACTATAGATTTTTTTAAATATTTTTTTATTCTCAGGTATTATTAAATTATATGCATCTTTTTCGTATATTCCCATATTCATTTCATCATAGATTAATGAATTACAATCTTTTGCCTTATATGATGTTATCCATTGCTCTAAGTACATTGGCTTTAATGAGCTATCTTTTTGTTTAACTTTTCTATTTATAATATCATCAATTGGGATATATATTATAGTATTTTCTTCTTTTACTATATTTAATTGCTCAAAGTTATAGTTATTTTTAAAATTCATCATTTCATTTAATATTTTTTTCTTTTCTTTAGCTTGTTCTTTTATTTTTAACAAATGATCAATTTTCTCATCTATTGTTTTTTCTTGTAATTCTATAAGTTCTATGTAATTATCTATACTTTCATTTCCAATAACATCTTTGATATTTGAAAGTGGTAATTCTAAATATTTTGCATCTAGTATTAAATCTAATATTTCCATTTCTTTAATTGAATAATATCTATAGCCATTATCTTCATTTATTATTGGTTTAAGTAAACCTATTCTATCATAATGCCTAAGGGTCTCTGCAGTAGTATTAAATAGTCTACTCATCTGCCCAACTGTCATCTTCCATTCCATATTATTTACTCCTTTTAATAGCTTATAACCTTACTTCTTATCCCTAATTGCTTGTGTAAGCTTTTTTATATTGTTATTAATACAGATTAATACAATTATTATAACAATTCCAACACCTGAAAAAGAATCTCCACAATCGTGGTTTTCTTTTAACTCTTCTACTGCACTACTTATATTCTCCATAGAAGTTGATATATCTTGTAATTGTTCCTCTACACCATTCACATTACTCACCCCTAACTTATTATAAATTAGTTTTTGGATTAAATTTAATAAAAATAATAATTATGATCGCTCCACTTATTCGTTTTATGATTACTATGATTTAAAAAATGCAATTTCCATTATTCACTCCTTAAAATAAAATCACGATGATTTGCTCAATATGACTATTTTATTTTTTTTAGTTATTATCGAAATTATCACTTCAATAAACCTCTTTACTATTATCTATGAGATAAATTTTTTGCTCCTTTGAAAGATTTTCTATATAGTAAGGATCTAAACACTCGACTAACTTTTCAGTATAATAATCTATATATTCAACTATATCTTATTTGACTTCATATCATTTATCAATAAATTTAAATAACCTTATGAAATTGTAAGTTATATTTATCCTTCTATGATTCTTTTTATAAATGGTGTATAAAAGCTTCTTTAAAGAGAATATCTGTATTTAGCTTTGGAAAAACTAATGTTGAATTTAACAATAAAGGAGAAGTAAACATGAAGAAAATTCTTAAAAGTTCATTATTATTATTTTTACTAACGCTTATTTTCATTCCATTTAAATCTCAGGCATTAGAAACTATTTCTTCTAATGATGTGTCTTGCAATAAAGCTACTTGTGATTTAAGAATGTTACAAAGAAGGCTTTGGATAGATCATGTATCCTGGACTAGAAGTACTATTATTAGTGATTTATCCTCACTAGAAGATACAGGTCCTGTATTAGAAAGACTTCTTAAAAATCAAGATGATATTGGAAATTCAATTAAACCTTATTATGGAGAAGAGGCAGGAAATAAACTTGCTTCATTATTAAGAGAGCATATAGAACTTGCAGTTAATGTTACTGATTCCGCTAAAGGTGGAAATAAAGCTGATTTGGAAAAATACAATAAACTTTGGTATGAAAATGCTGATAAAATAGCTGAATTTTTAAGTTCTGCTAATCCTAACTATTCACAAAAAGTTCTAAAAGACATGTTACACAAACATTTACAATATGTTACAGATCAAGTTGTTGCTAGGTTAAATAAAGATTGGAATGCAGATATTGAAGCATACAATAAGGGCGAAGATCATATGATTGAATTTGCAGATATTATTACCCAAGGTATAATAAAGCAATTTCCTCAAAAATTTAAATAGTTACAAAAAGAACTGTATCACTTATATATGATACGGCTCTTTTTTATTTTATAAATCAAATTAAAAATATTTAATTTTTTCTATACACTTACACTTGAATAAACTTTAATGCAACAGTATAAACTATTCTTAAATTATTAAATTAGAAAGGACACCAAAATGAAGAAAAAATGCATCCTCGTAAGTCTATTATTAATTTCACTTTTCATGACAAATAATTATACAAGCTTTGCTGTGCAATCGGAACTATCAGTACCTCCAATGTATAAAAATTTAAAAGGAAAAGATGAACTAATGGGATTTCTTAGTGAAATAGAAACAATAAGAACAAATATAAGTACTATCACTATCACCCCAGCAACAGTAAAAGAAAGTTCTAGTAAAATAAAAAGGGAAATAAATTTTTATATATCTGAAATAGCATCAGTAGAAAATTCAATAAAAATGTTTGAAAAGAAATATAATAACTCTCAGCCAGATTTATTATTTTCTCAACAAATTAGTATTATATTAAATTCATATAAGATGAGTTTAAATCAACAACTAGTATTAGTTGATGGAATTATGAGCAACGAAATTGAAGCAACTCGCCTATTTCATTCTGATTATTTAACATATATATATTACTATTTGAATCTAGGAGATCAGATGATTTCATATATTGAGACATTTTATAATTTATAATGTATTCTCAATTACATTACTTATTATAAATAAAAAGGTAGATACGGATTTTTATTTTCCACACCTACCTTTTTATATGTAACGAAATTAATTTACTTTATATCTTTTCTTATTTAATAATAAACTAATCCATGTTTTCCTTTGCCTTTCATAAATGCAAAGGAAAACTTTCTAGGAAAAACTCTTCTATCAAAATACCGTACTATTTTTTTCTGTCTACCCGCTACTTTTACTATATTTTTAAAATTTGAATTAGTCCAATATAAATATATTCCATTTTTTTGGTTGTACTTTAATATATTTGAGCAAGTTACGTATGATGGTAACATGGATATAAAAATAATTGATAATATACAAATATATAGTATTATTGATTTCTTAAATTTCATAAAACCCTCCTTATCAATACTCCCTATAATATATACGACAAATTAAGCAAGAAAGTTTGCCATATTTTTAAAATCGTATATGATTATATGTTAACACTGTATTTATTGTTAATCAATAAATAAAAATTGTAAATCAATATTTTTTTATTTATAAACGCATAATAACAATTATGAACTAATAATTAAACAAAAATTATAAGTGGCAATATTACTAAAATTTCTTCACCTGCAATTATAAATATGGTTTTAAATAACATTACCAAGCTATCAAATATGCTACCGTTAAATTGTTCTTAAATTGCATTTGTTGTTTGTGCTTCATGTAATAAATAGCTCCAGTGCTAATTTTATGTTGCATAAAAAAAGAGCTTCGCACTATTTTTATGTGCGCTAGCTCTTTAATATTATATTCATACCATATATTTTTTGCAAAAAGCAATATCACTTATTTATAATATGCCCTTTCAATTCACCAACATTTGTTCATAAAAATCATTACATTTTTTTATAAGTTTCTAATAATCTAATATAATGATTAGCTTCTCTTAGTACATGATCTCCAAGTAGAGGTAATATTATAGATCTTATTATACATTTAGAAATGCCCTCTGTTCCTGCTTGTTTAAAATTCTTAAGTTGAACAGTTTGATTTAAAGTTTGATCTGTAACACTATTTATAGTCATATTAGTCATATGTTGAGCCTCTTTCATTAAATCATCAAATACACCTGCAAATTCATCTGCTGTATCAATTAAGTCATCTTCAGTAGGATCAAGTAATCCTCTTATAAATTGCGAATGTTCCATCATAATTTGATTCCAAAATAATTCAGTATCTCTAACATCCCTAGAGTCAATATCAACCCTATTTTCCAGATCATTTACTAATGATAAATATAACTGGGCTTCACGAGTTATATGCTCAATAAGTAATGGGTAATTAACTGTAAATAAATTACATGATAAGACACCATTTAATATCTTTTTCTTAAAATTAATTAGTCCATTAAGTAGCCTTTTTGCATTCATATTAAGTTGATTTACATAGTTTACTAAATTAGAGCTAACTTGAGGATTATTTCCACTATGCAACTTAGATTCCATAATAGTTATATTTTTATCTATTTGTATACCTGTCAATCCTTGAGTTTTTTCTTCCGCTCCCTGTGTATAATCGGTTATAATTTCTCCAGAGTTTAAAACATCTGGCCTTATTATGCCATTACTAGCACTCACTGCATATGATAGTAATTTTTCAAATTGATTTTTATAATGTTCTGCCTCTTTAGCAAGTTCTGAGTCTTTAACTGTAAATCCAGCTTCTAAAAAAAGACTGTGTTCCTTCATTATCCTTGCAAAAAATAAATGTAATTCAAGTGATAAAGTAGCATAACTTTGATCGTTTATCATATTGACCCCCCAAAATAAGTTTTCTACATTTTATGTATTGGAATATTAAGATATGATAAAAGTAGTATCTTTAGGTTTTTAAATGAATATTATTATAAATATATGAATAGTGTTTTTTATTAAAAATTTTTATTTGTTACTAAATTGCTTATTTTAATCTGGAGGACAAAATATGAAAAAAATAATTTCTAATATCTATCATAAAATCATATTTCATAAGTCAAACAGGAATAACTTGAAAATTAAGGAAATTAAATCAAGACAATTACCTTATACTGTTGAAGTTATTGCTGAAAATTTAAATATTCCTTGGGCTATGGATATAAGTAATAGTGGCAACATCTACTTTACTGAGAGAACTGGATCAATAAGAGTTATTGAAAATGGTAAACTAAATTCACAGCCACTCATCACATTTACAGCTCCATTTATAAGTCAGGGAGAAGGTGGGCTAATGGGTATTGCCTTAGATCCTAATTTTTCAAAAAATCATTATTTTTATGTTATGCATTCATACACAGAAAACAATAAACCCTACAACCGTGTTGTTAGACTAATCGAAAACAATAACAAAGCATATCTTGATAAAATTCTCCTAGACAAAATTCCAGGAGGAAGGATCCATAACGGAGGAAGGATAAAAATTGGACCAGATAATAAGTTATATATAACAACAGGGGATGCAGGAAATTCTTCCTTATCTCAAAATCTCTCAAGTACTGCTGGGAAAATACTTCGAATAGAACTAAATGGTAGTATTCCTAAAGACAATCCCTTTGCTAACTCACCTGTTTATAGCTTTGGCCATAGAAACCCACAAGGTCTAGCATGGAATTCAACGAATATATTATATTCCTCAGAACATGGTCAATCAGCTCATGATGAAATAAATATTATTTATCCAGGATCAAATTATGGATGGCCTCTTGTTCAAGGAGATGAAGATTCATCAGAAATTGATGTTCAAAAACCTTTGATACACAGCGGTAAAGTTACATGGGCTCCATCTGGCATAACTTTTGTAAACCAGGGTCCTTGGCAAGACAAATTATTAGTTGCTACACTACGAGGCCAACAGCTTCTTATGTTTTCATTAAATAAATATGGAACAGTAGTTGAAAATATAGAATCTTTGTTTAAAAACGAGTACGGACGTTTACGTGAGGTCATTCAAGGAAAAGATGGGGCGATATATGTTACAACAAGCAATAGAGACAGTCAGGGAAATCCAGATATTACCGATGATAAAATCATCCGTCTAATTCAAAAATAAATTATATTTAAATAATAATAAACCGTATGACATATTAGTAATACGGTTTATTATTATTTAAATGTATTGATAATTTTATTTAGCTTTTTATTACAGTAGCTATTAATAAAGATTTTATAATACTGTTTATATAATGTTTTTTAATAAGGATAGTATGGATAATATGGATATGGTGGAGCATAGTATGGATATGGTAATAATGATAAGGCTGCTAAAGTGGCAAGTGGAAAAAATCGGCGTCTAAAACGTCTAAATTTTATAGGTGGACCAAATTGTCGTTTATTACCACATTGATTTCCAACATCATTTTCCATTACATCTTCACCAACCAAAACAATAACTTGATCACCTTCTACACCTTCAATAATCCCATCGAATACATTTCCATCTTTCATTGTAAATATAGTGTGGTAATTCATCAGTCTTTTACATTCATCATGCAGATTTTGAACACTTCTATTTTTATTATTTTTATCTGAATACATTTTTGACCAACTCCTCTCTATAACATAATATTAGTTAATGAAAAGAGTGTTCTATTTATAAGAAGTAAATCGTAATTGAAAGTTCTACAAATAATTTATATAAATCATAAGCTAGTATTTAAATTCTAAAAATATATCTTCAATAAATTTCTCAAAATTTTCTCTTTGTGTATGATTATTCCCATAATATTTTTCTCTTAGAGCTAAAACTCTGTTTATCTCCATAGCATTTAAGCTTTTCATTAATTTATAATTTTTATCATTATAAAGACGTTGCAATGTCTTTCCTATATTATAAAGTGAGTCATAATGCTTAGTATTAGAAAAACCTGGTATCTTCCAGTCTTCATCCTGTTTACCAAAGAATATTGATTTTGCAAGCCAACCTTTTATTGCCGTAGCGTCTAATGTAGTACTTGAAAGAACATAATTTATATACTCACTAAATTCCTTGAATTCCCCTTCTTTTGTTTTTATACCTACAATAGGATACCATAATCCTTTGATCTTGTTGTTGTTGGTTCCTGAAGATCTATAAAAAGCTAAGGTAACTCTTTCTACCCCATAGTAAAACTCCATATCTACATCTATTAATCCAATCACTCTAAATGGCTTTTTAGAGTACTTATTTACTCTAAATGTATCTTCATATATCTTTACTATTCTAACAACATTTTTTATAATAAAGCACCTCCTTAATATAAATTATTATTAATAAACCATATAACTTTAAGATTAAAAGCTATATGGTTTATTGTTTTATCTAAATATTTGAATTTTTAATTATAAAAAGATGTCTCATTATTTCATCTGTATTTTCATATGGTTTTTCCATTCCCATTAATCTTTTTAAAAAAATTAATTCGTCATTTTTCAAATCCAATTCTTCATACCATGGCTTATCTTCTAATTCTAGTTTTTCATCATCGTAAGATGAGTAATATAGATGTATTAGAAAATCTGCCATATACCAATAATCTATTTCTTTTTTATATTTCTCCTCATCGATATATCTAGCTAATCCAAAATCAATTAATATTAAATCTTTTTTTTCATTCATTATTACATTAGAAATTCTAATGTCTCTATGAACAATGTTTTTTTCTTGCAAGGTAATTATAATTTTCAAAATTTTTTGTGCAATATCATATATTTCATTTCTACTAAATTCATGTTCGTCAAAATATAATAATTCGTAAAAGTCTTTTCCTTGTACAAATTGAATTACATAGAATTTTGTATCATCATAATCAAATTTTTCTATGAATTTAGGAAATTTTTTATCATTTAAAGATTTCATTATTTCTTCTTCATAAAATAATTTATCTTTACTTTTTTCCATCATATCTTTTTTTAATTGTTTTATTACATATTTCTCATTTGTATTTTTTTCACACAGATATGTTATACCATATCTACCCTCACCTATTATTTTTATAATAGTGTAATTTTTTATATTTTCACCAGGTGTATAATATTTGTCTATACTATCTCCTCCCAGTGGGATATTTTTTCATATTTTTTATAAATTATTCACTATATGGTCTGCTATATGATGAACTTGCACTTGAAGCACTTTGTGATGCGCTGGATCCACTTCCTGATACACTAGATCCACTAGCAGAAGCACTTGTTCTTCTTTTTCCTTTTTTCTTATAATATTCATGGCCTCTTTCTGATTGATTTTTTAAAGAATCCATTATATCACTCCTCAATCACATATTAACAACTAGAATATTCTAGTCATTAATATAACTTATGACATATTAATATAATTTGCTACATTTTTTATATAATCTTATTTTATTCTCCAACTAATCTTCAACATAAAATTTGGCTTTACCTAAGCCAAATGTGGAGGAATTGCTTTGATACCACTTTAAGCTATCATTTCCTGACATGTAAAAAAGGTATGTGGGGACTTTCAAGTCCATACATACCTTTAGCTTCAAAATAAAAACTTTATCCTTTTTTTATAACTAATTCTAATATATTGCCTATCCCTATTCCAACTAAAGTACCAACAACAGCCCATATGGGGTTATTCGTTACAATGCCTACTACCATCCCAATTATTGATCCAACTGTCATTAAATAAATTCGTATATTGTCACTTCTTTCAACTAATTTCCCATTTTTTTTATAATTAGGTTTTATATAAATGTCTTTTAATGCTACATTTCTCTTCTTAGAATCTTTACACCCTACAATATTGTCATTAATTACTAGATCATCTATTGTTACATGAAATATATCCCTTAGCATTACAAGGTCTTCCATATCTGGATGTTCTTTTCCTAATTCCCATTTTGATATAGCTTGACATGGTAAATTTAATTTTTCTGCAAGTTGTTTTTGTGATAGATTATTATCTGCCCTTAGTTTTTTTAAGTTATTTCCAAAATTCAGCTTAATCACCTCACATAAATTATGTTTATATATTAACCACTTTTGTGTAATTATTTTTCTCTACTAATATCTACAGTGTAATATAATATTAAACAGCCCTCCTCCCTTATTTAGTATACGGTTATAATACCTTACTCTAAAGAGTTCAACTTTATTTTTACCTTCATTATTATTCTAAATATAAAAACAAACCAAATAATAAAAGGCCATATCTTAGTGGATATGGCCTTTTAGTTGGCAAATTTATGAGCTCACCAACTTATTATGGTAATGTTTTTTATATTTTACTTTGTCTTAGACTTAATTTTACTTATTTTTCGTTGTACTAAACTAACTATGCTTCCTAAAACCATTGAAGATATAATTAATAAAAGGAAATAAAAAATAAAGTTATTGCTACCAGGTTTAGACTCTGCTGCATCTACTATTACAGTATTTGTTCCTATTATCATTAGAAAACTAATAACTAAGGTGATGATTAAACTTTTGCAATATTTCATTTTTTTCGCCTCACTTTTTATGAATATATTTTTAAAAAATATACTCTTTATATATTATATTGTCAGGCATAGAAAAAATTTCATTTATTTATAAATATATAAAATGAACTTTATGCATTGTCACAGTTAATAAAAAATAATTTCTGTTAATTCTACAAAATCACTTTTAGCAACTCCATTTTATTTTTGCCGGATTAGGTTCATCCTCTATGGCGACCCTTATCAAGTCATCTTCCATGTTTTTGCACTCTCTTGCTGCTATTGCTTCATAAACATCAGGTGTTTCTTCAACACCAACTGTTGAATATGCTATGGATGCACTTCCATAAAATACAAGTCCTAAAGAACTTGTTAAAGTGTTAATTGTTGCTGTTGTTGCTCCAATTGCCCTAGCTGCAGCTTGTGAGGCTGGATTTCCTTCTGCTTCTCTTGCTGCTATTTGCACTTCCCTAATAATCTTCTTTGCTTGTACTAATTTTATATTTCCTTCTAGATACTCATTAACTGTATCTAGTGCATTTTTTAAACGTAAATCCTCTGGATAATCCTTTTCGTAAATAGGTAGAATGTGTTCTCTTGCATATTCATTACACCATTTTACAATTGTATTTTTGCTTTGTGTTTCTATTAGTCCCATAATAGAAACAATATATGGTGAGTCTGCTTTTCCGAGCATTTTTCTTATTTTAGCCATGATAACTCCTCTTTTAATATATTTTTAATTTAGCATTTTCATTATAGTTAACTTTATTTTTTAAATTATTATACATCAATCATATCATATTTTAAATTCAAACCTAAAATTATTGTTCCATGGATTATCCATGCTCTATTTGACTTTACAACTTTTGGTATTGGTTATCTTATATCATTCTTGCTTATATAAATATCACCTAACATATTATATTATGTTAGGTGATATTTTCAATCTTAATTAGTTTTCATTTAAAATTTAGTTCTATTATATGATAAGTATCCTCATCATAAACATACTAATAATTCATTATTTTTTACTTTTTTATTATTGGAATATATATCTCCATAACGGTATCTTTTCTTCCATGACATCTCTCATCATAAAATTCAAAATCCATCTTACTTTCATCAAATATATATTTAGTCTCTTTGAACCATTCTTTAAAAATATATTTCCAAGTTTCCTTAATTATTTTAGCAAATTCCTTTTGCTTTGTATCATTTGATGTGTCTACTGGCGGAGTTGTAAATACTGCATATGTTGCTTCAGGTATATCTATTGTCATCATATCATCTGTTGCGCGTTGAAAGTCATCAACTATAACCCCTAAAAGGTAGATAGTTTCTCCATCTCCATTTTTTGATGGTATACACAACCCTACCTCACCATGCTTTGGTGGTTCTAAGATTTTATACATTTTACTTTCTAAATTTTCTCCATTATAATTACTCCAAAATGAAGCAACATCTTTAGTATAATTTCCATTGGAAATATTCGTCTTTATACCATATCCTGCAACTTTAAATGCAGGTCTTTTTACAATAATAGGATCCATAATATAACCTCCAATTTTATATATTGATTCTTTCGAGAAATAGCCATCCATTCGTTTTATATATTGTGTAGGAGTAAATCCATATTCTTTTTTAAATGCTTTTGAAAATCCATTATGCGTATCATATCCATACTCAATGGCTATATCTATAATTCTATTTCCTTCAAATAGCTTTGCAGCTGCCAAGGATATTCTTCTTTTTTTCACATATTCCATTAAAGTTATTCCTTGGTGAATATTAAATATTCTACAAAAATGAAAAGTTGAATATCCACATTTATTTGCTATTAATTCTGGTGTTAAATCGCTTTTTATATTTTCTTCAATAAATTCAATACATTGTGATATCACATTACTATAATTCAATTTGTATACCTACTTTCATCACGTGATACTTAAATTATATCAACTATATTAAAGTTATATTGTTCCTATATTGCTAAGTTTATTTTTTAATATTTATATAAAAAACCGTATCAGTTTATGATACGGTTTTACCTATCTTTTTCTATAAATCTTATTTTTTAATTCTATATTATTGTCAAATGATTTAGCTATAATGTTTTTTTTATGGAAACCTTGTACCCTAAGTTAACTATTAAATTATATAAAATATTAGATTTTGATTTTCTTAATCGAGTAGTTATTGATTTTAGGGAATAGAAATTCCTTCTAAACCACATATACCCATCAAATAATTCCTCTGCACTCATATTTTTAGGTTTAAATGCCACTCTAGTTTTTCCATTATAATATGACCAATCATCAGTTAATAATCGACCTTCTTTCTTTAGTTGATAATATAGTGGTGTTTTTGGAAGTGGTGTTAGTATACTAACTGTGACTCCATCAATGCCCAGGTAATTGCACATATGTAAAGTTGTTTTAAATACTTCTTTTGTATCAGTATCAAATCCAAATATTATTCCTGCTTGTATACAAATTCCATATTTATGAACAGAATCTATTAGCTCTTTATATTTGTCTACATTATTTAGATCTTTATTTACACTATGTAGAGTTTCTTTTGAAAAAGATTCTAATCCAACAAAAAAATAAATACATCCTGCCTTTTGAGCTAACTTCAATACTTCTTCATCTTTGCATCTTTCTAAAGTAACTTGAGCTGCCCATTTTTTATTTAATTTACTAAGCTCCTTTAATAGCTCTTTTGCATATTCAATATCTCCAAAGAAATTATCATCCCAAAATACAAAAAACTTACTTTTGCAGTTTTTGATATCTTCTATTACTTCATTTATTGGCCTTTTCCTAAATGAGTCTTCGTATATTTGTTTTAGATTGCAATAAGAACAATTGTATGGACATCCTCTTGTTGCAAAAACTGCACCTTTAGTAAACCATCTTCTTTTTATTAAATCCCTTCTCGGTATTGGAATTTTTTCTAGTGTTGGTATACTTAAACACCTATACTCTCTATCATAAGTTCCATTATAAAAATCATCTAAAAATTTTGGCCAACTTTCTTCAGCTTCCCCTATAATTACTACGTCACAATATTTATTTACTTCTTCTGGCAAGAGAGTTGCATGTGGTCCTCCAAAAGCAATCTTACTTCCTTTATTTCTAAATATTTTCCCAATATTATAGCAATGAGGTGCATTTGCTGTATTAACTGTAATAACCACTAAATCATAATATTTTTCAAAAGGTATTTTTTGATTATATTCATCTATTAATGTAATATCGTATTTATTTTCATCAATAAATGCTGCTAAATATGGCATGGTTATTTGTATAAAGTTGTTTATCTGCCTTTTTCTAAATCTATTAATCTCCTTGTTTTCAGGAGTTATCATTAATATACTCTTTTTCATATCTCCTCCAAATAATGATTTTTGTATACAATTAGCTATACTTCTTCTCTTTTAACTCATATTATTTATAATAACATAACTTTTAATAATAAAAACCGTATCACTTATTCGTGATACGGTTTTTATTCATCTCTTTTCTCTATTTACAAAAGACCTTGTGTAACAAAGAACACGTCAAATACTATAATTTTTATGCTCTAAGTTTATTGTTTTCTACCTTTAAATTTTTCTTCGATGACATTTTAGGCCAACCTATTAATATAGACACTACTCCAAACACTACCATTAACATTGAATACCAGCAATAAGGCAAAATTGAAGCTGGTGATATACTTGCTAAGGCACCTGCTGTTAGTAATTGACTTCCATATGGTAGTAACCCTTGGAAAGCAGATGAGAATAAATCAAGAATACTCGCTGTTCTAGCTCTTGGAATATTATATTCATCAGCTATATCTCTAGCAATAGGTCCTGCTGTTATTATTGATATAGTGTTATTTGTTGTTGATATATCTATTAAACTTACTAATGCTGCTATTGATAACTCTGCACCACGAGCAGTCTTAGTCTTTTTAGTTAGATTATAAAGTAGCCAATCTATACCACCAAGATAGTCCATTAATACAACTAAACCACCAACTAATATAGCTATTAAAGACATATCTTCCATCCAAGTCATACCTTCATGAATAATAGCTAAAGATCCTATTAAAGTAAAATCTCCATGCATAACACCTATTATTACTCCTACAAGCACACCTACACTCATAACTGTTATAACGTTTGCTCCTAATAGTGATAATGCTATAACTATTACATAAGGAAGCATATTTATAAGGTTGTACTCTCCTTTTACTCCAGCAAATGAACCACCTGTTGTTTGTAAAGCTAATAAAATTAAAGTAATAATAACTGCTGGTAAAACCATTAACATGTTTGCCTTAAATTTGTCTCTCATCGGTATATCTTGAGTACGAGTGGCTGCAATTGTAGTATCTGATATGAATGATAAGTTATCACCAAACATAGCTCCCCCTACAACAACTCCACATACTAAAGCCATATTAAACCCTGTAGCATTAGCTAGAGATATGGCAATTGGCATTAATGCTGATACTGTTCCCATTGAAGTTCCCATAGAGAAACTTAATATACATCCTATAAGGAACAAACCAGGTAATACCATATTAGATGGTAATATACTTAAGCAAAAGTTTGTAATAGAATCACTAGCATGCATTGCTCCAACTATTCCATAAAATGCTCCTGCTAATAAAAATATTACTACCATAAGTATTAACGTATCATCTCCTGCTCCCTTACAAAGCATTGTAACTTTTTCTTCAAAAGATAACTTCTCTTCACCTTTTTTATTTAAGACTAAACCTACACCAATTGCAATTGCTATACCTATCATTAAAGGCATGTTTTCAAAACTTCCTGTTCCTATCCCAATTGCAAAATATAAAACTAAAAATACGCATAATGGCACTAATCCTAAAAAACTTCCTTTTGATTTCTTACTGTTTTCCATTTTACTCTCTCCTAAAATATTTTCTAATTTTTACTTTTTTTACCTGATAAATGTATCATAGAAATGAGGCTTCAACAACAAAATGTGACAATTTTCAATATCCCATACCTATCTATTGATTTTTTTTATAGTTATATTTTTATTTTCCTTGATTAATTGTTGTTTTTTGTAAAAATAATATAGGCTATCTCACTATTTTAGCGAGATAGCCTTATTTTGTTGTATAAATATATTTGATATAATTAACTATAGATGTCATGAAATTAATTTCTATATTTTATTCAAAATTATTAGGATTTATTGGCCATTTACCATACTTTCTGGCAGCACTCATCATGGCATCTATATTTTCAACTGGTGAGTTAATAGGTATACCACATCCTGTACTTAATAAGTATTTTTTAGGGCTATCATAACCATCTTTGATACAATTTTTTACGGATTCATATACATCTTCCTTAGTGCCAAGCATAATTGCTTCCACTGGATCCACGTTCCCTACAATAGGCAGCATATGTCCTACTAATTTTTTTGTCTCTAATAAACTAACTTTATTATCTATACTTAGCATGTCACATCCAGTTTCAACTAAGTCTAGTGTCATGTGAGAAGTATCTCCACAAACATGATATGCAACAGTTCTTCCATATTTATGAACATAATCTATTAATTCTTTTGTGTATGGAAGTACAAATTCTCTATAAGTTTTCTTATCTATAAGTGTGCCTGAAGCAATTGGATCACATAAAGATATATCTGATCCAGCCTTTAAAAAATCTTGCATTACTATTTTTAGTGCATCTGTACTAAATCTTAATAACTCATGTACTTTTTCTGGTTCTTTTCTAATTGATCTTAATAATTTTTCCACAGGATAAAGACTTCCTGCTGCTGTTATTGGACCAACCATACTAAATGATGGTTCTACTTCATCTCCACACTCATCTAGTGCTATATTATAAGCATCATAATTTAGTTGAAGCCATGGGTCATTCTTTCTTTCAACTTTTGATAAATCTAAACCACTTAAATCATTAAGATTTTTTAAAAAGTGATCTATTATAGCTGGTACACTATCTTCTGGATTATTTGTTTTACTTCCTATTGCCGTTCCAACTCCATGTAGTCCATATTCTATAGAAATACCATCATTTCCAAATCTTTTGTAACATGCAATTTGTGCATTGGCGTGATTTCTTGCGCAACTAGTTTTTTCTCTAAATGTCATTCCTACTACCTTACCTGATATTGATGTGACAAAAGGCATTGTCGGTATTCTATCTATTTCTTTTCCTGCGAAAAACGCTGCTGATCTTTCCCTTGGTGTCATTTGATCATCTTTATGCATTATATACTCCTCCTAAAATCCCATATATTATCAATTACTTGGAAACTTCGAACATTAAAAAATAATCTTTTGTATCCTGCTGATGCTTCAAGCTGATTTACAACTGCTTCAGCCATCTTTTTCTTTATTTTCCAAAATGATTTTATACTATTGTTCGTTTATAGATTACCATATAAAAAAGATTTATAAAAATTGATAATTTTTATAAATCTTTGTCCTATATTGATTAAATTAATATTTAATTTCTTATTTTTCCTTCATAGAACCAGTTGGTATATTTCTAATCTTGATTATTAGTTTTTATTTTAGGTTTGGTTCTTTTCTATGTTTAGTATTATCTTCATATACATTTGCTATTTTTATTAATTTACCTTCTTGGAATTTAGATCCTACGAATGTAACTCCTATTGGTTCCCCAGTACTTTTGTACCCTGCTGGAACTGTAAGTGCGGGATATCCTGCAGGTGCATATACCTGAGATATCTGATTGCTTAAGGATACTATTACATCTGCATTTTTTAAGACATCGTCTATTTCTTTGCCTGCTTTTTCTCTATTGTTATTAATTAATTTTTCATACTCTTCAATAGTAGTCTTGTCCTCTAATGATTTTTCTAATAACTCTTGACCATAAGGAGCTCTATTATCTAAATCCTTTTTATTAAATTCAACTATATCATTTAAGTTGTTAATTCCCTGAACTTTTGCTATTTTAAGATACTTGTTAATATCATATTTAAAACCAACTTCTAAAGCTTTGCTAATATCAATATCAGTAACTTCCTTGGAAAATGCAGTTTTTGTTACTACTGCTCCCATATTTTCTAGTTCTTTTGTTACCCTATCTAAAATCTCATTTTCTTCTTTTCTAGGTGATGAAGGTTTAATTACAGCTACTTTTACGCCATTTATAGAGTTTTCTTCTATATTTTTAAAATAGTTTTCTTTGTATTTCTCCCCTTCTTTAGTTTCTATGTCATTTTTATCATATCCAGATATACTTTCCAGTATTAAAGCGGAATCCTCAACATTTCTTGCTACTATACCTGCTGTATCTTGTGCCTCAACTATTGGAATTATTCTATCTCTACTTACTACACCTATAGAAGGTTTGATTCCAACAACGGAGTTTTGACTGGAAGGATAAACCATAGACCCAGCAGTTTCTGTGCCTATTGAGGCTACTGAAAATCCACTTGCAACAGAAGATGCAGACCCAGAACTGGATCCTCCCACGTCGTACTTACCATAAGCATTATGTGTTTGGCCCCCTAATGCGGAGTATCCATTAGACGAATTATCAGACATATAGTTTGCCCATTCACTAAGATTGGTTTTTCCTAGTATAATAGCTCCTTCTTCTCTAAGCTTTTGTGCAACAAAAGAGTCTTTATCTAAAATAGAATCCTTTAAAGCATATGCTCCTGCAGTAGTATGCATTTTATCTCCCGTACCTATATTTCCCTTTAAAGTTATTGGAATTCCATATAATTTACCTGTTTTATCTCCTGAATCTTTTTCTCTTGCTATTTTGATTGCATCAGGGTTTAATTCCATTATTGAGTTAAGCTTATTAATATCATATTTTTCAATTCTTTTTAAGTAATATGTAACTAGTTCTTCACAAGTTAATTTTTTTGTATCATACATTTCTTGTATATCTTTTATATTTGCATTTGCTACTAATTTTTCAATTTTTTCAAATTTAGCATTATCCATTTTTTCAAGTTCATTTCTAAATGGTTCCATATTAATTTCATTTTTTAATTTTGTTATTTTTTCATCATCATATTGATATGTTATTTGTGTTTCAATATTTTTTTCCATTACATAGCTAACATATTTTGTCATGATTTTTTCAAAATTTAACGCTACAACTACTACAATTAATCCCAATATACCTGTAGTATATATTAAAAACTTCTTCACAATTTTTCACCTCATGCTTAATTTTTTAGTTTGTAAAAATCAAAATGTTATCCTAATTTACATTACCATAAATTATTTAATTTTATCTTATTATTTTCCAATTGAATTATTATATTCACTGATTAAAACTAAGAATTATTAATTTTTTAATTTCTTTCTAAATAATTATAAACCTCTATAGCTATATATTTTCTTTTACTAAATTTCTCATTATAAAATTTAAATTTATTATAAATATTATCTCTTGATAATATTTATATATCTACAAAAAATGAAAAGTATGTATCAACTTTTACATTAATACATACTTGACTTATATCTATAATATTTTCATTTGTCTACATTGCTAATAATATAACTCTTTGTTTTATTTAAATTTTATTACATAGCTCTAGCAGGAAATATTGCATCTAAAATTCCAATAACAACAGCTGCTAATACTGCACCTAAGATAGATACTCCCATATTAGGAACGAAAAATTGTGTAGCGTATATTATTATTGCTGCTATTATAAATCCTTTTATTCCTTTTCCAAAAGGAGATGCATCAACTCCCATAAACAATTCTACAAAATAGTCTAATAGTGATATTACAACAGCAGCTATTAAGAATGACCACATCCCTCTAATTGTAAATCCTGGAGTTACATATGACGTTATCATTAGAATAACCGCAACTAATATAAATCTACCTACCCATCTTATTAGACTACCATCATTTCCTCTTTCATTGTTATTAGATTCCATAGAAGACACTCCTTTAATAAAATAATGTTTTTCATTTCTTATAAAATTTATAACTTATTATTATAAGTTAACCATTCTATCACATAATATCCTTATAATATTAGTAAAATTTAAAAACCATAAGTTTTTGTATAATTAGTGTTAGGGTTTTTTATAATCTAAAAAATGAGCAAATACCTATTTTACAAGGTTTTACTCATTTTTGTTAATATTTTAAGTATACAAAAAATTATTATGATACTTTTTCACATCTATTTTTTATACTTACTCTTATATCTTCTATTCTTCTTTTGTTTACATTCTCAATTAAAAAATCAACATTATCTAATTGGATTTGTCTACCTTCTTTTGGAAAATCACCTAAGAGTGTAAGTATGTATCCATTTAAGGTATCATAATCACCTTGTTCTATATCTATATCAAATTTATTGTTAAAGTCATTTATTGTCAAATATCCTTTTACAATAAAATTACTATCATCAATTTGTGTTATGGTAGATTTGGTTTTATCGTGTTCATCCTCAATATCTCCCATAATTTCTTCTATTAAATCTTCTATAGTTACTAATCCTTCTATTCCACCATATTCATCAATTAATAATGCTAAGTGTACTTTTTTATCCTTTAGAAGTTTAAATAACTCGTTTGTTCTAATTGATTTTGAAACAAAATATGGCTCATGAAGCATGGTTTTTAAGTCTATATTTTCAAATCCAATTTTTTTCGCTTTTGCTAATAAGTCTTTTTCATATAGTATACCTATTATATTATCCTTATTGTCTTTGTATACAGGTATTCTAGAATATCCTGAAGTAATTACACCATCTAATATTTCTTCAAAATCATCATCAATATCTATGGCAAATATGTCATGTCTATGTGTCATAATTTCCTTAGCAGTTTTGTCATTAAATTCAAATATGCTATATATCATTTGTTTTTCTTCATTTTCAATACATCCATCTTCTTGAGATTGTGATACCATAGATCTAATTTCTTCTTCAGATACACTCTCTTCAATATCTTTATCATTATTTCCTGTCATTTTTAAAATCGTACTAGTTGAGAATGATAAAAGATTTATAAATGGTTTTGTAAACTTTGATATGATGTAAATTGGCTTTACTGAAAATAAAGATATCTTTTCTGATTTTTTCAGAGCAATTCTTTTAGGTACTAATTCTCCAAATACTAATGTGAAATATGAAAGTATTAACGTAACTCCAAGCATACATATTTCCTTAGAGTAAGGTATATTTAATGGAGCTAATACCATTGAAAGATGTGTAGATACTCCTGTAGCAGCAGATGCACTTGAGAAAAATCCAGCTAAAGTTATTCCTATTTGAATAGTTGATAAGAAGTTACTTGGGTCTTCTATTAACTTTTCAAGTAATTGGGCTTTCTTGTTTCCATCTGCACTTAACTGTTTTACTTTTGACTTGTTCACAGAGACTATGGCCATTTCAGCCGATGCGAAAAATGCGTTAATAGCAGTAAGTAATGCTATTAAAATTATTTGAGGCATAAAGGCCCCGGGGTCTGAATCTAAATTATCCATTTCTTCCTCCTTAAAATAATAATTAAAATTTAAAATAAAGATTCATCAAATACCATTAGGTATATTTTTATTTAATGTAAATTATAATCTATCAAGTAACTTTTATCAATATTATATGAATTAAAATATTTTAACTAAATTAAAAAATTGTAAAACAGTTAAAGCCCCTTTAGTTCTTTTTAATTACTAAAAGGGCTTTTTATTATTTATTAGATAAATTCTTTATCAATAATTTGTTTATTCTTTTTCTATCACATTTTAATATAATAAACTCATAATCATCATAAGTAAATTTATCATCTACTTGCGGATATGACTCTAGTTGAGTATAAGCCCAACCTCCCATAGTATCGATATTTTCCTCTTCAATATCTATATGTAAAAGTTGGCTTATGTCTTCAATAAGTACTTTTCCATCCACAATGTAACTGTTGTCTTCAGTTTTAATAATTGCGTCTTCTTCCTCATCAAACTCATCTTGAATTTCACCAACAATTTCCTCTAAAATATCTTCAATTGTTACTAAACCAGAAGTTCCTCCATATTCATCAATAATTAAGGCAACTTGTCCTTTATCCTTCTTAAATATTTTGAGAAGTTCACTTATTGACATAGATTCTGGCACAAACTTTATCTCACGAATAATGTTTTTTATGTTTTGATCTTTACCTTCAATCTTTTGCTTATATAAATCTTTAATATGTATAAATCCAATAACATTGTCTTTGTTCCCTTTACATACAGGATATCTAGTAAGCTGTTCATTAAATGTATAAGATATAATATTGTCAAATGAATCTTCTATAAAAATATTTCTAATATCAGTACGTGGTACCATTATTTCTTTTACAGTTTTATCAGTAAAATCAAATATATTAGATAAAAGATTTAATTCAGTTTTATCTACTAATCCGTGATTATAACTTTCTTCAACTAATAGCTTTATTTCCTCGTCAGTGTGAACAGATTCATGTTCATCAACTTGAGAAAGGCCAAATACCTTTAGTATCCAATTTGTACTATGGTTAAATAGCCACATTACAGGATAAGTTACTTTATAAAAAAGTATAAGTGGAAGAGCTGTACTTAAAGCTACTTTTTCTGAACTTATAATTGCCAGGGATTTTGGAACCAATTCCCCAAGTACAATATGAAAACCAGTTATAATTGAAAAGGCAATAACAAATGAAATTGAATGTGTCAAACTTGGTGGCAAATGTAATAGATTAAATATTGGCATTAACAAATTTAAGATTGCAGGCTCTCCTACCCAACCCAGTCCTAAAGATGCTAATGTTATTCCAAGCTGACAAGCTGATAAATATGAGTTTAAGTCTTTAACTATAATCAAAGTATTCTTAGCACGTTTATTTCCTTGAAGTATCAGTGTTTCTATCCTAGATTTCCTCACTTTTACCATAGCAAACTCTGTGGCAACGAAAAATCCATTTAAAAATACAAGAAAAAATACTATAAGTACATTTATAAAAATAATCATGTCTATATTATTCACCTCTAATGTTAGTATAAATACATTTTTAAAATAATATACCCATCCTTTACTTTGACAAGTTTTATATGAAATATATTTTTTCAATGAGTATTTAACAGTATGAATTTTTTCACATTAATTTTTGATTTTCCTACATTAATAAAATCATTTGCAATTATATGACTATTATAATTAATTCATAAGCTTATAGTTTATGCAAGAATATTTTTAGTATAAATAACCCTCCAATATTGTAATCATAATAAACTTCAAATTATTGCTTAAAGAGAATTTATTCCATACTTTTCAAATATCCATATAGGCATTGTCATACGTGCTGTTACAAGGGGATTTACGACTTGACATATTTCCATATTCCCAGTAATTGATAAAAGCATTATAGCTTCGTACACATCCATTGACAATTTAGACTGTAAAAGTTTTAGCATTTTAAAACAAGCTGCATTATTAGCTTGGTCTAAAGTTTTTCCAGATGCAATAGTGATATATTCATTTTCTGTACGAAGGATAGGCGTAGGAATTGATGTATTTTTTAATATATCAACTTTTATAGTTACCTCACCACTAATTTCAACACCACAAGTTGCAACTTCACCATCACCCATAACTGCGTGCAAATCACCTATTGATAAAAGTGCTCCTGGAACATTTACAGGTAAAAATAGACTAGTACCTTCTTGTATTTTAGAACAATCCATATTTGATCCATGTTCGCCTGGTGTTCCATTCAATACTTTATCTTCTTTTGGAGATGTTCCAATTACTCCTACCATAGGAGTTATTGGAATTTTAATAACATCATTAAATATGGCAAATCCATCTTCTATCTTTATAATTTTTGTACGTTCCTCTTTTATAAATTCTCCCAAAGGTCCGCTACCAGGAGCTAATGCCATACATCCCTGTGAATCCAATTTTATATTTAAAATATCAACTTTCAAAATGTCTCCAGGCTCACAACCCTCTATATATACAGGACCCGTTGCTGGATTAATTGTAGCATAATCTACTATATGGAATAAATCTTCTTCATTTCTTATATTACTACTGTAACAATCTAAAGTTTGAAACACTATAGTATCGGCAGAAGTACAATGTTTTATAGGTGTATTTTTAGGGTCCATTGATACTATTATGTTTTCTTTTTTTATATACATAAAATCACCTCCATGATTTTTAATATATAATAATTTACTTTTTATGTATATAACAAATGGGAATAAAATATCTTTGAATATTGTAATTTGTAAATAAATTCTACACATACATATAAGTAGATGATTTTATATATTTAAGGTATACTAAAAAGTAATATTATATAAACATATGTATAATTTTTTACTAATATTTATGAAAAAAAAGAGGTGTAAATATATAAAATGTTGGATTTAAGAAATATACCATCTTTTAATAAAAATTCTTATTATTTTCCCAAGCAGCTTGGGTATAAAAACTTGGAGTATCAATATAAAAGCTATATTATAAATAAAACACACATATTAAGTAGTTATATAGCAGAAATATTTGAAATAAAAAATCTCTATTTAAATAAAAGTGTAAATGTAATACCAGATGGTTGTGATGATATTATAATTGTTTATGATAAAAATAGTATACGCAGTTACATATCTCCATCACTTGAAATTACTCAAAGTTTTGCATTTTCTAGTGAATATGTAGTCTTCGGCATTAGATTTTTCCCAGGAGCCACAGCCAATATTTTTCGTGAGGATATGTGCAGTATTTTAGGATATACTCCTAAAGTACATTATTTTTTACAAGATTTTAATCAAGTTGAAGAACTTCTGATTGAGTCAGTAACTTTTGAACAACGCTGTAACATACTTATTTCATACTTTGAAAAAAAAATTAAAGATAAAGATAGCAAACAACTAATTATAAATCATTTTATAAATAAAATAATAACATCAAAGGGTAATTGTTTTGTTAAAGATTTAGCTGAAGAAACAGGTTACTCTACACGATATATTAGAAAATTATTTAACTCTTATGTGGGACATAACCCCAAAGAACTTTCTAATATTATCCGTCTTCAAAATATGTTAAATTATATAGAAAAAAATCCACAAGACAACTTGGCTAGTATTGCTTTAAATTGCGGTTTTTCAGATCAATCACATATGAATAGAGAATCTAAGCGATATTTAAATACTACTGTAGGTAATATTCGTAGTAATCAAGATTGGCTTATGAATTTATCACTGAAATCAAAACGGATCTTTTATTAAGCTCCGTTTTATTTTATGCAGTTCTTATTAAGTAATAATTTTCCATTTTTAGTTTTGATTGTTTTAAGCTAGCCATGAAGTTAATACTTAATAGCTAATCCTATTTGTGAATTCTAAGTAATTTATTTAATAGTTAATCATATAATTTTATAAAGTTCATAAAAAGGAGTGATAAATAAATATGCCTAATGTTCCTAACCCATATCCATATCCTTGTATTATGCCTCCACATATGTACAATATGTACTCATACCCTTTTTGGTGTAACCAACAAATGTACAATATGTATCCATATACTTTTGAATACACTAAACCAGTATATAAAAGATCGGATATTATATTAAAGGATTATGGACCAAATCCTATTGTTATTAATATTGAAGACGCAACCAAACAAAACAATACTTTCCGTACAGCTTTGTGGACAGGAGAAAACTTACAAGTTACTTTAATGAGTATTGATGTTGGTGACGATATAGGTCTTGAAGTTCATACAGTAGGCGATCAATTTATAAGAATTGAAGATGGTGACGCTCTTGTTAAAATGGGAGACACTCAATATAATCTTAATTTTGAAAAAAAAATATCTGCTGACTATGCAATTATGATACCTTCTGGTAAGTGGCACAATGTTATAAACATAGGAAATAGACCACTTAAACTATACGCTATCTATGCTCCACCTGAGCATCCAAAAAACACAGTACATCCAACTAAAACAGATGCAGAAGCTGCTGAGGCTAGTGGTCAAGAATTTAGATATTAATTGTAAAGCATAATAAGAAAAGCATAATAAGAGCTGAATAATTTATTTTATTCAGCTCTTATTATAATATAAAAATTATTTTTGTATTAAATACTCTAGCTTATTTAAAGTTATTAGTTTATAGAAATATAAATATGAATTTCTTGGTTTTGCATATCTTCTGTATTATTTTGATATTCTTCAAAATCACAAGAATACTTTCTATCTAGGTTCATTTGCCATAATTCTATCCAAAACTTTCCTACTGAATTTTGAACATCCCCATTTATAATAAATTTAGCATATTTTCCCCTTGGAATTGTTTTATTTACTAATGGATTTTCTATGCTATCAATTTTGTTTACTTCACAGCAACAAAAAAAGTTATATGGCTTTGTAAAATCCCCTTGGTAATCTGTATACAAGCCAATGGATTTATTATCTTTTCTATTTTTTATATTTTCATAATGACCTTTTATAAAAAATTCTTCCCATAATCTTTTAATATCCCCAACTGACTTATTGTTATTATTAGTAGTTTCTTTTGCTAAACCAACAACTTGTTTCTCTTTTAAATTAACTATTTCATAATTCATAAATAATTCTCCTATCTACTTTTTCTTAAAGTATATCTAAGGTGATATGACATAAGTGTGTCATATTATAAATATTTATTTAAATAAGGGAATAATCTATTTCAAGTTGTTTTTATATGCAGCTTTTTTAATATCCTTAGTCAAATCTAATGAAAACTTTTCTTGTGTTAAATAAAAAGTTGCTCCTGTGAAAAGCATTACTGTACCTGTAACAATCATCCAAATACATGGTCAAAATAATTGAGAAAATAGTGATAATTCTTTCATGCTTTACCTTCCTAACATATTTACTATTACTTTAGCACTATCCAATGCACCATTTTCTAAAGCAATTTTTTCTGATAACATTTTTGCATTATTAACTATATTTTTATTTAGCACATAATTTATACCCTCTGAAAGTTTATCAGCAGTAAGATCTTTTTTATAAATAGGCTTAGATCCAACACCTAAATCAAATGATCTATGTGCCCAAGCAAACTGATCATTGGAAAATGGTATAATAACACTTGGTACCCCTGCCCTAAACCCTGCAGCTGTAGTTCCTGCACCACCATGATGACAAACAACTGATACTTTTTCAAATAACCACGTATGAGGTATACTTCCTACTAAAATAATATTATCAGGTAAATTATCTATTTCACCCATACCTGAGATAATTCCACGCTTACCGCATTTTGTAATAGCATCTATGATAATTTTAGCTATCTCATCTTTCTCATCACTATCAAACACACTACCAAAACCTATATACACAGGTTTATCACCGTTATTTATAAAGTCTTCTATTTCCTTAGGTGGTTTGTATTCATTATTTTCTTCTACAAACCAATATCCACTTTGATGAATATTTTTATCCCAATCCTTTGGTCTAGGGAATACATAATTGCTGCATGAAACTATTGCAGGATGTAGTGTGGATACTTTTTCATAAGGCTTTTTAAAATTTTTTGGCATTCTCCCAAAATGTTCTTTCCAATGTTGTTTCACCGTATTACTCGAAGCTAACCAAAGCATACTCTGTATCATCTTATAACTTATTTTCTTATTAATACTTGTAGGTTTACATTTTCCATACGTTACTACAGACAGATAATCATCAGTTTTGTGCATAGGAAATGGCGTAGCAAGTACTGATGGTATGCTCATTTCATTAGCTGCAAAATATCCTATTGTACACCCTGGATGATATACGATTAAGTCACTTCCTTCAAATGCTTTGCTATTTGAGCACCATATTTTTTCATTTTGTTAAAAGTTAAAAGCATTTTAAGTGGATTATCTGCTGAACTTGCTTGTTTTAACATTTTAGGATCTACTCCTAATACATCATAATCCGCTTCTATTGGTATATAATTAATTCCATAACTTTTTACAAAACTTTCAAATTGAGAAAATCCTGTTATTCGTACTTCTTCACCTAATTTTTTTATTTGTTGAGCCAGTGCTATATAAGGTTGAAAATCCCCTCTTGAGCCTGAACATATTATCGTAATCATATTGTAATCACTCCTCTTGTATAATCCAACAGCCTGTTGTATATTGATATTATAAAAAATTTTATATTTATCATCAACCGACAATGTTAAAGCTAATGTCGGATTTACAGAAGTGGAAAATGAAAAATAATAAAGAGATTATACCCAATACTAAGCAAGATTTGATAGATGCCTTTTGGTATTTTTATTGTAATAAAAGAATTGAGAAAATCACTATAAAAGAAATAACTTTGAAAGCTGGATACAATCGCAGTACTTTTTATGAGTATTTTATAGATATTTATGATGTACTTGAACAAATAGAAAGTTCACTTATCCCTAATATAAATGAACTCCCTCCCACAACTATTTTGAATAAAAATTTTGAAATTCCAATAGATGTTTTCTTAAAACTCTATGAGAAAAACGAGAAGTATTATTCAGTTTTACTTGGTGACAATGGAGATCCTGCTTTTGCAAGTAAACTAAAAAACTCAATTAAACCTATGCTAAAAGAAACTTTAGTTACAAAAGTAAAGCTTAATGATGTAGAATTTGATTTTATCTTAGAATACATATTATCATCTATGATTAGTGTTATGAGTTATTGGTTAAAAAATAATAAAATTTTATCTGCAGAAAAGTTAATATCTCTGATGAATGATATTATGGAGGATGGAGTTATTACTTTATTAAAAAATAATATTTGACTATATATCAATCTTACTATAAGTTCACAATATATAACAATTGCTCAGTTAATACAAAATCTAATAGAGCCATCAATAGTCTATATCAATGGCTCTATTCATACCTAAAAGTCTTATTTTTTAATTCTAATAATCATTTTTAGGAGTCCTTTTCCGACTCCTTGACACCAATAGTCTGGATGTATAGCAAATGTATAAATTTCTATTTTTAGTCAGCTACCTCCGAATTTTTATCCTAATTAAAGTACTAGTCTGTTGAAAGTCGTGATAACATTGAAAAAAATGTGAAACATAATTATTTATATAACTCTATAAAAGACTTCTTGAGCAAATAGTATAGGTACATTTTTATTCCTTTCAAATATGTCTCTATAATTTTCTACAGGAACTTTCTGCTCCCCTACATAGGTCGATACTTCTATAGTTAGTCCTGGTTTTTCATAATTTTCAATAAACCAATCTTTATATCCACTACCTGTAACAGGTTGTTTTTCTTCTTCTAAAACATATCCTGTCTCCTTATATATCTTGTTGGCTATAGCCAAATCCCTTTCTATATTTAATTGATTATACTGAAAGTAAATTATCTCTCCTGAAGAATGATAAGAAATTGTACCATCAAATAAGTATTTTTCTGTCAAACATTTTAAGGCATAGGTTTCTGGTTCTGAGAAATAATATGGTCCTTTATAAAGAGCATACTGTGGATTGGTTACGCTATCATCGTCTGGGTACTTGGTTGGATAATTTCTATTTAAATCTACTCCGTTTATATTAGCTTTCCAACGGGAAAACAATTCTTCTTTTAGATAGGATTTATATTTATACTCTGAAGGTATATATTTACCTCCATTTATTACTAAATCTGCGCCATCTGGATTAACTAATGGCACAAAAACAAAAGTTACATATTGTAAAAGTTTATTAATACTCATATTATCTATATTTTTATCCATTTTATATAATTTTAAAAGATAGTTGATTTGGTCTAATATCAATATGGTTGTAATAGCTTCTCTGGCATGATGAGTTCCTTGAATTAATATTTTTGTACTTCCTTTACCCATAGTTATAGATAGTATTGGTGTTCCTTGTACCGATTCCCCTATTTTGTTTAGACTTAATAATTTTTCATTATGCTTGTATATATTGTAAATAGCTTCGTTGATACTTTTGGAAAAATGGCTGGATTGGTATAAGTTTATATAACTTTTAATACATCTATTTATCATATTATCACTCCATTATTACATTTTTGTGCATATATAATATATATTCTATGATATTTAAATAAATTCACTGTATGAATAGAGGATTTGAAAAATAATATAATAAATTTCTTCTCCTTCAGGAATTTCTCTAATAATATTAATTATTTTTATATTCTCATTTAATAAGCTCCTATTTGTTAGAGTTTTTATAGGATAAATTAAAAACATGCCATATATAAAATATAGTATCTTACATACCACATCTAATGAATTTTTCATACTTATCCCCCATTAATACTCCTGTAAATTCTTATTCATAATATAGTATCAAACATTTATTTATTTCCAATTATATAACAATTGTGAACTGCTCCTTTTAACTAACTATTCAACCTCTAATTCTTTATCATTTTTATCAAAATATTTACAATCAAAATCTATTGATTTTTTTTGTTCATCATCTGATAATACGTTCTTTAGCAAAACCATTGATGGTTTGCCAGTTTTAAGCTTTTTATTAAATATGTGGTTATTTATTGACATTTCTACAGCGGAAACATTACTTCCATTAGATATTACTAGGTATACCAGATCCTTGTTATCTAGTCCATCATTATGATTATATCTAACTGCAAAATTAGTTACTCCTAGACCATTTTGCTCAACACCCTCTGCACTATTCCCAGTCATTACATAATCTCCTTTTTTATTTTTTTCATATACAAGATATCCTTGTCCCCTATCTGATACAAAAACTACTATTTTGGAGTTATCAATATGTACAGTATCTAAAATAGTTAAATTATCATTTCCAATAACATCTAAAAAATCGCCTTCATTTAAGTATTGTAATATTTCTCCCTCTGTGTTGCCTATTGTATCATTATTAGTACAACCTGTTATAAATATTATTGATAGAATGCCACTAATAAGTATTATAATTTTTTTCATTTTAATCCTCACTATTCTTTTGATTTCGCAACATACCACATTTATCTTCTGACAAATACTCAAATTTATGTTTGCTATATAGCAAATCAGCAGGATTATTTGCTATTAAACAAATATAGCTATCTTCATATGTATTTTTCTCAAAGTAATTATCCAGCTCTTTCATTATCAAATCTGCTAATCCTTTTCTACGATAGTTTTCATCTACCATAATGTCGCTTACCACATAGGTTATTCCACCATCACCTACTATTCTTCCAAAAGCAATTAATTTATCTTTATCATATATTGATGCTGTAAATAGTGAGTTTTGCAAAGCTATTTCACTTCTTTGTAAATCCTTACTCCCCATGCCTGAACGCAATCTTAAACTTACATAATCTTTTGCAGCTGGTACTTCATAAATAAATTGTATATCCATAATTCACCTCAACTAAAATTTTTATTTAACGATTTCATATTATAATAAAATTGTATACTAAATTGTATATTTAAGTGATAATTTTATATTTTTATAGACCTTTGTATTAAATTTTCATTGCCAAGGTTGTTGAATGCATGACATACAATAATATAAGGAATTTAAAAATACTCCCTTCATGACATCAATTTTACGTATGTCTTAGAGGGAGTATCTTCATTTTAACTAAGTATTTATTAACCTAAAATTCTTTTATAACCCTTTATTAATGCCCTTTCAGGATGTATTAACGGCCAATTTACAACTTTTTCTGGCCAAGATTCTATTACTCTATTATTTCCTAAATATATAGCTACATGTATTACTTGTCCTTCACTATTTTTATAGAATACTAAATCTCCTCTTTGTGGAGTTTGAACTGTTTTTAGTGTTGAAAGATTCCAAAGGTTTCTAGACTCATACTCATATCCTTGTTGTGTGTGACGAGTTACACTGATTGGAGCTGGATCAATTCCTATAGAATACATAGATTGCATAACTAAACCACTACAATCAATTCCACTTCCTGGAGGACCAGCAGCACCAACTACATATTCTGTACCTAAATAACTTTGTGCAGTACTTATCATTTGTTCAACAAGGTCTGATCTTGTTGACTTTGAGTTTGTCTTAACTGGAGTTACATATGAATCTAATGAATACCAAGAAGACTCACTAAAGCCCATTTTCTTCCACGTAGTAAGATCAACTAGACCAGTTGCTTGTATCCCATTTTTCTTTTGAAATGCTTTAACCTTGGACATTGTATTTGGCCCTACAATTTCCCATACGCGACCCATACCTAATTTTCTTTGAACTTTTGCAACTCTAAGCCCCATTGTTCCTTTAACTAGGTTTTTTCCTGCACCACTTACACTTATCTTATCTTTTAATTGAATATATCCTTGTGGATTTTTATAACCTCTATCTGATTCACCACTAGAGTTTACATCTACTACATATGATGAACTTATATATCCATAACCATTCTTATACTTAATTTTATACCATCCATCTTTTTCTACTTTTACTATTTCAACTATAGTACCTTTTGATAATATTCCTAGTTTCGAACTATTTGTTGATGCACTACTTCTTACGTTAAGTGTATTTGTATTTATTTTTCCTTTTTTTATTACTGTTGTTCCCCCTGATGAATCATTTAAATCTACTACATATTGTCCACTTACATATCCATAGCCTCTTTTATACTTGATTTTATACCAGCCATTTTTATCTACTTTTATTATCTCAACTACAGTTCCTTTTGATAATGTTCCTAGTTTTGAGCTACTGGCTGATGTATCACTTCTTACGTTAAGTCTCTCTGTATTTATTTTTCCTTTTTTTATTACTATTTCTCCGTTTGACGAATTATTTGAATTATCGTTGGTATTTATATCTACTACGTATGATGAACTTACATATCCATAGCCTTTTTTATACTTAATTTTATACCATCCACTTTTATCTACTTTTACTATCTCTACTATAGCTCCCTTTGATAACGTTCCTAGTTTGGAACTATTTGTTGACCCACTACTTCTTACATTAAGTGAATTTGTGTTTATTTTTCCTTTTTTTATTACTGTTCCACTTGATGAATCATTATCTGTATTCTCATTAGAATTTATATCTACAACATATGATGAACTTATATATCCATAGCCCTTTTTATACTTAATTTTGTACCATCCATTTTTATCTACTTTCACTATCTCTACTATAGTTCCCTTTGATAATGTTCCTATTTTCGAACTATTTGATAACCCACTACTTCTTATGTTAAGTCTATTTGTATTTATTTTTCCTTTTTTTATTACTTTTGTTTCCAGCGATGAATCATTTGAATTGTTTAAAACATCTATGTATTGTCCGCTTACATAACCATGTTTATTACCATACTTAATTTTATACCACCCACTAGATGACACACTTTCTATATCAATAATTGCACCCTTTTTTAATGAGCCAATCTTATAACTATTGCTAGAAGAACTTGCTCTTACATTTAATGAACTTGCTGTAACTTTTCCTTTTTTTATAGTATTTATTACATTTACATGCTGAATTGATAACTCAGATGATACTTCCTCATTATTTTCAGCATGAGAAATTACACTTGTTGATAGTGTTTTGGTCATTAAAATCCCTGAAAATATTATCATTAAGCGCTTATCAATTAATTTATTCATAATCCGGCTCCCCTTTTTCCATTTTATGCCATATTGTACATATAGTATATCATTATATACTTTTTTAAACAACTTGCTTTATATTTTTATAATTTACGCCAAATTAATTCAGCTTTACCTATATAGTGCCTTAGGTTTTTCAAAACCACTTTCCAAAATTTCACCTACATTATCTATACAAATAAATACTCTTGCATCTTGCAATTTGTTGTGTACATCTATTTTATTAAAATCCTGTATTATTTTAAAATAAAGTCTGTGTATATATACAGATTTTGTTGTTTTTGTCGTAAATAAAAGATAAGTAATATTAAAAATATTGTGCATGAAAATCAGAGGAGAATTAAAATGAAAAGTATAAAAGTTAAAATTATTTCTAGTGTTTTAGTTATGTTTATTCTTTCCTTATTATTGGTGGTAGGAATGGGAATTAGAAGAAGTTCATCAACAATTGAGCAAGTGGTAGGGTATCAATATACTGAACAAATAGAAGGTAGCAACAATATGTTACAATCATACTTAAAAGAACAATTTGGAACTATAAAAAATGACAATGGTAATTTAGTTGATGTTAATGGTAAATCAATAGAAAATAATCATGAATATATTGATAAATTTTCTGAAAGCATGAATTTAGTTGCAACAGTTTTTACTAAAAAAGATGATACATATACAAGAATACTCTCAACTGTAAAAGATGAACAAGGTAAAAGAGCTGTGGGAACAACTTTAGATTCATCAGGAGAAGCATACAAAGCATTATCAAAAGGTGAATCTTATTTTGGAGAAGCAGAAATACAAGGTAAAAAATATTTAACAGGTTATGTGCCAATGCATGATGATAGTAAGAATATAATAGGTGCTTACTTCTGTGGAGTTCCTATGGATACTGTAGATGGATTAATAAGTGATAGTAATAAAAAAACAATTATAGGAGTAGTAAGTGTAGCGCTAGTAGTGTTAATCTTTGTAGCTGGTATAATCTATATCATTGCTAGTTCAATAACTAAACCAATAAAAAAAATAACTGAAGTAGCTAATGATATAGCACAAGGAAATTTTGATGTTGATTTAGATATCGATTCAAATGATGAAGCTGGACAACTGTCGGAGGCTTTTAATGAAACAATTTCTCAACTTAATAAGTATCAAGATTACATAGATGAAATATCTATAGTTTTAGAAAAAATGGCTAGTGGTAATCTAGATATACAACTTGAAAAAGAATATGTAGGTCAATTTAAAAAATTAGAAACCAATATAAATGATTTAATATACGGGCTAAACTTTATGGTGTCTCAAATTTCATCAACTTCAGATCAAGTTGCTATAGGTTCCCAGCAAGTATCTGCTGGAGCACAAGAACTTGCTCAAGGAGCTACAGAACAAGCAAGTTCCGTTCAAGAACTAGCTTCAACAGTAAATGAAATTTCAAATCAAATAAATGAAACAGCTCAATATGCACAAAGAGCACAAGAAGTTTCCAAGGAAGCAACTGTAGCTACAACTAAAGGACATGAACAAATGAATCAAATGATTGCGGCTATGAATGACATAAGTAATGCTTCAAATGAAATTAGTAAAATAATAAAAAATATTGATGATATAGCTTTTCAAACAAATATATTAGCTTTAAACGCTGCAGTTGAGGCAGCAAGGGCAGGAGAAGCTGGTAAAGGATTTGCAGTTGTTGCAGATGAAGTCCGTAATCTAGCAGGTAAATCTGCAGAAAGTGCAAAAAATACTGCAATATTAATTGAAACTGCTCTTAATGCAGTAGAAAACGGAAGAAATATTGTAGATGAAACGGCAAAATCATTAGAACTAGTTGTAAATAGCTCTAATCAAACTGCTCAAGTAATACAAAATATTGCAGATGCAAATAACCAGCAAGCAGTAGCTATAACACAGGTAAACATAGGTGTGGAGCAGATATCAGACGTAGTACAAAACAATAGTGCAACAGCAGAAGAAAGCGCTGCATCAAGTGAAGAATTATCAGCACAAGCTCAAATACTAAAGGATACAATTAGTAATTTTAAAATGAAAGAAGGAGACTATAAATCAGTTTGCTCTTTAGATTAGTTTAGGATATTTTTTTTAAAAACCACAGTATTTAAAAATTAAGCTATCTGTGGTACTTTCAGATTTAACAACTTAAACATATAATTGTTATTAGAAAAATAAATTTACCACAAAATACAAGTGATTATAAATTCTTAGCTTGACTAAAGCTAAATGATGGTGGGAAAAAATAAATTATGTGAATTTTTATCCTATGTATTGTACATGAGGTATATTAAGGAGTTGTTAATTATGAAGAAAAAAGTTGCTGTTTTAATGGGTGGAATTTCTACAGAAAGAGAAGTTTCTTTAAATTCAGGAAGATCTGTTCTTAATGCTTTAGATAGAGAGAAATATGAAGTACATGAAATAATCTTAAATAATAAAATGGATGTTATAAACAAAATGCCAGAAGGTATCGAGTTTGCATTTTTAATGTTACATGGAAAATACGGTGAAGATGGTACTATACAAGCAATATTAGAATCTATGGATATTCCTTATTCAGGATGTGGACCTTTAACTTCTGCCATGTGTATGGACAAGAATATTACTAAAAAAATGTTAAGGGATTCAGGTGTTGCGACTGCAGACTGGACTATAGCAAAATCAATAGATGATATAGACTATGACAAAATAGAAAAAATGGGTTATCCAGTTTTTATAAAGCCAAATAGCGGTGGTTCTTCTGTTGCTACTTTCAAAGTAGAAAAAAAGGAAGATGTTGAAGCTGCTGTAAAAGCTGGTTTAGAAGTAGATACCGTAGTAATGATAGAACAGTATCTACCAGGTGATGAATACACTTCTTTCGTTTTAGATGGTGAAATTTATCCAACAATAAAAATATCAAGTACTACAGGTTTCTTTGACTATGAAGCTAAATATTCAACTGGTACTAATGCAGCAAAAGAAGAAATAGTTTATTTAGATGATGAATTACAAGAACAAATTGACAAAGCCTCTAAAATAGTTTGGGATATCTTCTACTGTAGAGCTTATGTAAGAGTAGATTTTATATTATCTAATGGAAAATTTTATGTTCTTGAACTAAACACACTTCCTGGAATGACACCAACAAGTTTAATCCCAAGAAGTGCTAATGCTAAAGGCTTATCTTACAGTCAATTAGTAGACAAAATAATGGAGACATCAATAAAATAATAACCTAGACTAAAGTAAGTTTATTTAATATAATTACTTTATATAAATAAAGCTTAGAGGTGATAATTTGTTATTCTCCGATTTAACAATTAATGAAAATGAACCAATATATATTCAGATAAAAAAATATTTGGAAGAAATGATTTCAAAAGGACTTCTTCCTCACAATTCTAAGCTGCCTTCCACAAGGGAGCTTAGTTTGCTTTTAAATGTAAGCAGAAACTCTATTGTATTAGCTTATGAAGAGTTAAAGTCTGATGGTATTATTTATTCTATTTCTGGAAAAGGAACTTTTGTAAATAGTGATAATAATATTAGCAACAGCCATTGGAATATAAATTACAAAAACTTTGAAAATGATTATATGAAAACAGCAAATAACATGGATATTATAAAAAGTGAAATAAGGTGGAAATCTGGTCAAATTTCTTTCAAAAGTATATCTCCTGATGGAGATTTATTTGATATGGAAGAATTAAAAAAATCTTTTTTAAATAGATTTAATTTAGAAGGACATAAATTGTTAAACTATGGCTATGCCCAGGGATACAAACCATTAATCGATTATTTACATGGATATATGAACAAAAAGGGTGTAAACACTGCAAATAAAGACATTCTAATAGTCAACGGTTTTACAGAAGGATTAAATCTTATAATATCAACACTAACTAATAAAGGTGATTATATATTTTGTGAAAATCCTACCCATAATACCTCTATTAAAATAATGAAATCTTATGGGCTTAATATTATACCAATAAATATGGATGAAAATGGTCTTGATTTTAAAGACTTAGATATGAAGTTAAAAAAATATAAAAGCAAAATAAAATTTTCTTATATTACTCCTTCTTATCATAATCCTACAGGTATGGTTATGTCTCCAGAAAATAGATACAAGTTTTACAATTTAATGAAAAAAAATAATATACCAATTATTGAAGATGGCTTCAACGAAGAACTTCTTTATTCTTCTTCTCATATATTTCCTATTTGTTCTTTAGATAACAATAGCAATGGTGTTATCTATATTGGAAGCTTTTCTAAAATATTGTTTCCAGGACTAAGAATAGGATGGATTTTATGTGATAAAAATTTAATAAATAGATTAGAAAGTGTAAAAAGATGTACTAATATTCATGTTTCTTTCTTAGATCAAGGCATCTTATATGACTATTTACAAAATGGAGCTTTTGAAAAATATATAAAAAAGACTAGGAGGTTTTATGGAGATAAATTTAATTTTGCCAAACAGTGTGTTGAAAAATATATAGAATGTGATTATATATTAGGCGATGGAGGACTTCATTTGTTTTTAGTTTTTAAAAAATTAAATACTAGAAAACTTCTTCATGAGTGCTATAAAAAAGATGTAATCTTTATGCCAGGTGACTTATTTTATATTGATGACAAAGGTAAAAATACCCTTAGGTTAGGTTTATCTCGATTATCTGATAGTGATATTGAAAAGGGAGTTAAAATTATAGGTGAAACTATAAAAGAATTAGACCAAAAATAAATTATAATTTCATTACATAAAAACGCGTAAACTTAATAGCTTGCGCATTTTTTTATGTAAGTGACCTACTAATAAATTTGCTCACTATAATAAACAACCTTCCACTTTATAATAAGTTTGTATTTTTTAGATATATCTTTTTATATTAAAGACTTCCAAGCAATATACCTTATATGTTATAATTGAATTGAATATTTAACCTTACTTATTAAATTCATTTTTAGATAAGTAAATTTTAAATATTAATGACATAATATTAATGACAAAACTTTTTATAAATATACATAGGGAGGAATCTTTTAATGACGGGTGTAAATCTTAATAGACAAGAATTAGAAAATATATATGGTCAAATAAGTCCTTTTGAGTTCAAAAATAAACTTATAGAGCTTGCTACCATATCAAATAGGAAAAGTACTAGAACTCTACTTGATGCTGGGCGTGGAAATCCAAACTGGGTTGCTGCTACACCGAGAGAAGCATTTTTTACTTTTGGTCATTTTGCCGTAACAGAAAGTAGACATTCTTGGGATAATGGTGATTTAACTGGAATACCTAAAAAAACAGGAGTATATGATCGTTTTTGTAAATTTATTGAAGAAAATACTTCTATGCCAGGCATAAATACTTTAAAAGAAATTATAGATTACGGTATTAATGATTTGAAATTTGATGCTGACCATTTTTTACATGAATTAACTGATGCAATAATCGGAGATAACTATCCTTTTCCTGACAGAATGCTTGTTCATATAGAAAAAATAGTTAAAGAATATCTAAAATCAGAGATGAAATATAACTTAGAAAAAGGTGGGGACTTTAATGTATTTGCTGTGGAAGGTGCCACTGCTGCCATGTGTTATATATTTGATTCATTAATAGCAAATAACTTACTTCTTAAAGGAGATAAAATTGCCATAATGACCCCAGTATTTACACCTTACTTAGAAATTCCTCATCTTCCAAGATACGAGTTTGAGGTTGTATATATAAACTCTGATGAAGTTGATGAAAAAGGTGAACACACTTGGCAATGTTCACAAAAAGAATTGGAAAAACTAGCAGATTCAGATATAAAAGCATTGTTTGTAGTTAATCCAAGTAATCCACCTTCAGTATCCATATGTGATAAATCTATATCAAAAATAGTAGATATAGTTAATAATCATAATCCTAATTTAATGATTATTTCTGATGATGTTTATGGTACTTTTGTTCCAGGCTTCAGATCTTTAATGGCAGATTTACCATACAATACTATAGGAACTTACTCTTATTCTAAATACTTTGGTGTAACAGGTTGGAGACTTGGTACTATTGCATTACATGAAGAAAATGTATTTGATAAATTAATAAAACAATTACCTTATTCTATAAGAAAAAGAACCAATAAAAGATACTCTGATATGAACCCAATACCAGAAAATGTACCTTTTATAGATAGAATAGTTGCTGATAGTAGACAAGTTGCTCTAAATCATACTGCTGGTCTTTCTACTCCTCAGCAAGTTCAAATGGCCTTCTTCTCTGCATTCACTCTTATAGATAGAAAAAATGATTATAAGAAAAAGACTATGGATATATGTATCAGACGTAAGAAATTGTTATTTAATTCTTTAGGTTTAGAATTAAACAATGATCCAAATGATGCTTGTTACTATACTGAGTTTGACTTATTACAATGGGCTGAAAAAAATCATGGTATAGAATTTGCAAAATATTTAAAATCAAACTTCAAACCTGTAGATATATTATTTGATTTAGCCCAAGACTCATCAATTGTTTTACTTGGCGGTGGTGGATTTGCTGGACCTGAATGGTCAATAAGAATTTCACTTGCTAACCTATATGATGAAGCATATGCTACTATTGGTATAGCTTTAAGAAGAATACTTGATGACTATGTAACTAAATGGAAAAAAACTTTATAAGTTTATAGGTAGCTATATATAGCTACCTATTTTTGTATATTTAGTTTTACTAAACCTTCTTTTGCTAAAATATCTAAAGATTCCTTCAACTGTTCTAAATCTGTAATTTCCAAAGATACTGTTATATCATTATTTATATCATTTAGTTTTTTAAGTATGCTTATTACATTCATACTTCCTTTATCTATTCCATAATGACTATCTTTATCTTTATAATTATTGTGTAAATGTATATGATTTAGCTTATAAGCAAGAACATTTATCCATTCTTCCACACTTATCTTAGAATAAGCATTAATGTGACCTATGTCTATACAAACAGAAAAATTATTTTTATTTATTTTCTTCATTAAATCATCCAAAAGCTCATAATCTTCATCAAGTACATTTTCTATAACTATCTCCTTATTATTTTTCCCCTTTAAAAACTCAATCCAAAAATCATACGCATTCTTTTTCCATTCTACATATGTATACGTTCTTGGAGTGTATCCATTATGATAAAGTATCTTCTTTGCTCCTAAATCATTAGCTACCTCATATGCTTGATCCATTCTAAGCTTTGTTATCCTTTTTATTTCACTATCGCGACTTCCAGGACATAGATCTGCATATGGACCGTGAATTATTAAATCAATATTTCCATATAAGTCTTCTAACTCTTTTTTGTATATATCCATAATCTCATATCTATTATCTAATATGTAAGGATTTGCAAACTGTACAACTTCCAAACCTACATCATACTGTCTTAGTGTAGGTAAAATTTTTTGTGTTTCTACTAACTGAGATACGTAAAATTTCATCTTATCACTCCTAATTTTTTATATTTTATAATTTTCTTCTTCAATCATAATACTATAAATCTTATATATCTTTTCAACAAACATCAAACTTTCATTTATAAAAATTTTAACTTTTCAAAATAACTAGTCTATGAATATGTATTTGAGTTATAATAAGTTTATATTTTGACTAATAATTATAAAAACATAAATAAGATTTAAAATATTATTGCTATATTTAAAAATCACTGTTTTTTATAATTTTATCTATAAATATAATAAACGATAATAAGCAAAGGTGATAGAAATGAATTTAATAAGCTTAGAAAATATAAGTAAAAACTACTCAGAAAAAACATTATTAAATAATATTTCTCTAGGTATAAATGAAGGAGAAAAAATAGGACTTATCGGTGTTAATGGTACTGGTAAATCTACTTTATTAAAAATAATAGCTGGTAGCGAAGAAAGTGAAACTGGAACTATAATCAAAGCTAATAAGGTTAGAATTGAGTATCTTCCACAAAACCCGTACTATGACGAAGAAGCCACTGTTCTTGAACAAGTGTTTAAGGGTACTTCTTCTGAAATGAAATTAATAGGTCAGTACCAAGATATATTAGAAAAAATAAATCATACTTATGATGAAAAATTAAACAATACACTACTTTCTCTTCAAAGTAAAATGGATGATTTAAATCTATGGGATTTGGAAAGTGATGCAAAAACTGTACTTATGAAATTAGGTATAAAAGACTTTAACCAAAAAGTTAAAGAATTATCTGGAGGACAAAGAAAAAGAGTTTCTCTTGCTTCTGCTTTAATTACTCCTTGTGAGTTGCTAATACTAGACGAGCCTACTAACCACTTAGACAACGATACAATAGACTGGCTAGAAGAATACTTAAATAAATTTAAAGGTTCATTACTTATGATAACTCATGATAGATATTTCTTAGATAGAGTTACTAATAGAATAATAGAATTAGACAAAGGTAGCCTATTTAGCTATGAAGGTAACTACTCTGTTTTCTTAGAAAAAAAAGCTGAAAGACTTGATTTGGAGCAATCATCAGAACTTAAACGTCAAAATCTACTTAGAAAAGAACTTGCTTGGGTTAGACGTGGAGCACAAGCCCGTAGTACTAAACAAAAGGCAAGACTACAAAGATTTGATGAACTTGTTAATGCAGACAAAAATACAATTGATGAAAAATTAGATATATCTGTAGGCTCATCAAGACTTGGAAATAAAATCATAGAAATTCACAATATATCTAAAACATATGATGATAAAAAAGTAATAGATAATTTGGAATATACTTTAGCTAGACATGACAGAATAGGTATTATAGGGAAAAATGGATTAGGCAAATCTACTCTAATTAACATACTTGACGGTAAAATCAAACCAGATAGTGGTGAGATTGAAGTAGGTGAAACAGTTAAAATAGGTTGCTTTTCTCAAGATGATTCACACATGCACCCTGATATGAGAGCCATTGATTATATAAAAGAAGAAAGTGACTATATTACAACTGCTGATGGAAGTAAAATCACAGCTTCTCAAATGTGTGAAAAATTCTTATTTGATGGAACTATGCAGTATACTTATATTAGAAAGTTGTCTGGTGGCGAAAGAAGAAGATTACATCTTCTTAGAATTTTAATGTCTGCACCTAATGTACTTTTACTAGACGAACCTACAAATGACTTAGATATAGAAACTTTAAATCGTCTTGAGGACTACTTGGATGAATTCAAAGGTGTAGTTATAACTGTATCCCATGATAGATACTTCCTTGATAGAATTTGTAATAAAATATTTGCATATGAAGGTAGGGGCAAGATTCATATATATACAGGAAATTATAGTGATTATCTAGTATATAGAGAAAATGAAAAAATAGAGTTTGAAGAATTTGCTCAAAGTATCCCAAAAGAAGAAAAACTTAAAAAAGAAAAACCTAAAAACGATAAAAAACTTAAATTCTCTTTTAATGAACAAAGAGAGTTTGATACTATTGATGATGATATTGCTAAATTAGAAGAAAAAATAGAAAAACTTGAAGGAGATACAAGTAAGTTTGCAACAAACTTTACAAAACTTCAAGAAATAATGAATGAAAAAGAAAAGTTAGAAAAAGAGTTAGAACATAAATATGAAAGATGGGAATATTTAAACAATCTAGCAGAAGAAATATCTAACCAGAAATAATAGTCCCTTCGTTCATAAAGTCAACGTCTAAGTCTTTACTTACTGGCAGACTTAGACTGTTGCTTATAATTTAGTTTGGAGGTTTAAATAATGAAAATAATCGCCCATAGAGGACTAAGTGGATTTTATCCAGAAAACACCATGCTAGCCTTTAAGAAATGCCTTAACTTAAACATATATGGCATTGAGCTTGATGTTCAAAAAACAAAAGACAATCATCTTGTAGTTATACACGATGAAAAAATTGACAGAACATTTAATGGTACCGGTTATGTTAAAGATATGACTCTAAAAGAACTACAATCTTTAAATTCTAATTTTAAAAATTATGAAAATAACAAGGACTGCAAAATACCTACCCTAAAAGAGGTTCTTATATTATTTAAACCTACAAACTTTACAATAAACATAGAACTAAAAAATAATAAAGTAAAATATAGAAACTTAGAAGAAAATGTGATTAACTTAGTAAAGGACTTAAAAATGGAAAAAAGGGTAATTATATCTTCTTTTAGAATGAAAAGCCTTCATAGTGTAAAATCCCTTTGTCCTAAAATATCAAGGTCTTATTTGATAAGTGAAAGATTTTATAAATATAGACTTAAAAGTATGATCTTTTCAAAGGCTATAAAAAACAAATCTACTTATATAAGTAGTAGTTATTGTATTACAGACAAATATCTTACTAATAAATGCCACAGAAGAGATTTACAAATTTTTTGTTACACAGTAAACACTGTTGAAGAATACGAAAAACTATTAAAGCTTAAAGTAGATGGTATATTTACTGATTTTCCTAATATAATTTCCTCAATAAACAAGCAAACTTAATATAAATTCATAAAATTTTATTTTCATTTCTTTTCAATGTGTATATACACATGTATTGACATAACTTCTCAGTAACTATAAAATAAGGTTATATTATACTGGGAGGTTTTTTGATGAAAAAAAATAATTAATCCTATAGCTAATTTTGGAAAATCAATATCTTCCAAAATAAATACAATTGTAGCCTTTACAGACACTCATAATGAATATGATATAGAACTAAAAAATTACCCCCCTCATTGCTTAAGAGGAGATAAAGAAAGCGAAATTGTAAAGGAAATACTAGATATAAATAATTTAGAAATATTAGAAAAGAATTCTACCAATGGATTCTTTGTTATGAACATGGAAAAATACAAAAACATAGATAATTTTATAGTAGTAGGATGCTGTACTGATATTTGCGTCTATCAATTTACCATAACGTTAAAAACATATTTTAATCAAAATAACTTAGACAAAAAAATTATAGTTCCTATGAATTTGGTTGAAACTTACCATATAGATATGATTCATAGTGGTGATTTTTTAAACACTGTTTTCTTCAATAGTATGATGCAAAACGGAATTAATGTAGTTAAAAGTATTTCAATATAATTAAACTAAAAGGTGTTATTTCTTTTGGAAATAACACCTTTTTATTATAATTGCAAATTAGACTCTTATATTGTTTGTAAGTATCATCCCTAACAATACAAAGCCAAGGAAAATGTTTATAATTCCTAATGTACAGTCTTCTGATTCAGTATTTACTAATATTTCTTCAAATCCTGTATAAAATAATCCAGCTGTACAAAAACATGAAATAATTAAAATCGTTGGTATTCCTAAAATATAAATTTCATTAATACCTAAAAGTAACGCTAAAAATAATAATAAAGTTTCCTTTACTACTGTTAATATCATTTTCTATTCCTCCATTCCCCCCCTTATACCCCTATTGTATTTCACCTCTTACAATAAATCCATAATATTTAAAATCTTACGGAAAAATACTCCATAAAAAAATACACTTCCATTGAAGTGTATTTTAATAATCATACTCTTTGCATTTTTCACAAATAGTTATTTTTAATTTTTTATTTTTAATACCTTTGTATGATAATAATAATTCATTTAGTTGAGCATCTACTAAATTTATAGAACCTTCACTAATTAAAGTTACCTTCTCATTTTCAATAATAATTTTCATATCATTTACTTCATTCTTTAAAAAAGTTGTTACTAGTACCTTACTTTCTAAATCTTTATTATATTTTTTATAAAAATCAGAGTTTTTGTCTATATCATAATCTATTTTTTCTTTTATTTCATTTATTGTATTTTGTGTATTGTTTGTAGGGTTAAATTTATTTAAATCATCAAAGCTTAAACTATTAGGGTTTAAACCAAGATTTTTTATTTGTTGGTCCAATTCTGTTGGATCCACTCCATATCTTTCCATTAATCTATTTTGCATTTTCAAAAACTTTTCTTGAGATATATTATTTTCTCTCATATATTCATATATTTTAGATGTAAATTGAGACATAGTCATACTTCCATCTGCCACAGAGAAATATAAATCATACATATAATTTTCAAATTTATCCACATCACTGTCTTTCACTTTATTTTTTAGTTCATTAAAATCAATTATTCTATCATCAGACATGTTAATTCCTCCTGCCAAAATTGTACTTAATATGAATTATACCACATTTATTTAAATATACATAATATAAAAAGGAATGTGGTGATTATTTTGTCATTTCGTCTATTTCTTGTTTGTGCTATTTTATTAGCATTGGTTACACCTCAAAATAAATCATCTTAAGGATAGTTTACTATCCTTAATTTATACTTTTTATTATTTTTATTTTTTTTTCATAAGAGTTAAGGTAACAATTCATATTTAAAGGTATGGTAACCATAGGCATACAGTGACCAGACTTTAAATTGCATATGGTTGGCTTTTTATTTTTTATAGCAATTTCCTTAAGTATATTTAAAATTCCTTCGTCATTTTGAAATGCTTTTTTACAATTTGTAAATTCTCCAAATATTATTCCTTTACAATCATTAAATTTTCCTGCCATTTGCATATGATTTAACATTTTATCAACTTTATAAGTATATTCTCCTATTTCCTCTATAAATAATATTTTATTTTTAGTGTCTATTTCATATTTAGTTCCTAGTGTTGATACAATCACGGATAAATTTCCTCCTATTATTATACCTTCACAAATACCTTCATATAAGGATACTAAGTTTTCAGTAGATGGATTTTCAATTATTAATTCTTCTTTAAAATTTAAAGCTTTTATTAGCGAACTATAAGTAAATTCATCCCATTTTTTTATACTTGCTGCCATAATCCCGTGATAAGTTGCTAAGTTAGATAGCTGATTTATAGCTATATGAAGAGCTGTAACATCAGAAAAACCTATAAATACCTTAGGGTTATCTCTAATTATAGTAAAGTCTATTAAATCGAGAATCCTGGCACACCCATACCCTCCTCTAACACAAATAATAGCGTCTATATTTTTATCTAAAAACATTCTTTCTAAATCTAAAGCCCTATCTTTGTCTTTGCCGCTTAAATATCCTTTGTATGATAAGTAACAATTCTTTCCTATTTTAACTTCATAACCCAATCTATTTAATTCATATTTTATTTCTTCTATTTTTATATCTCTTAAAGGTCCTGCTGGTGCAATTAGGCCTATTGTATCTTTTTTTTCCAAAGGCTTTGGATACTTCATATTATCCCCCATTCCATAATATTTTACTTATTCATTAGCATTTTATACTAATTCCAATCGTAATATTACTATAAGTAAGTTTATAAATATTTATAGTTATATATAGTTATATATTATTAAAATTTTTATAGGAGTTGATTAATATAAAAAAAGAAAAAATAATACTGAAATTTACTCTACTTTCTTTTATTATTTATATGATTATCATGCTAATTTTCGAAGCAATTATATATACAATAGCAGGAATAGGTTTTTTATCTTTTTTAGGATTTACATATGATTCATATAAAAGCGTTATAATCTTTCTAATAATTTGCTATATTATGCTTATCCCTGCCGATTATTATACTTCCATTCTAATCGGTTTATTTAAAGCTAAAAGCAATATTTCTAGGTTTCAGCAAAGAGCCATAGATTTTATTTTATATACTTCTTTTTCCTGTTTAGTAGTTGGAGTTGTAGATTTTTTTATAGAAGGAATAAGTATAAGTCCAGCTAATCAAATTCTCTTTGTTTTACTTTACTACCTACTAGAAATATATTCTGATGTTTTACTTTTAAGCAAATAAAAAGTCTATCAAAAGATAGACTTTTTATTTCTATTAAAATAATAATTTTTCAATTTTCTTAGTCATCTCACAAGATTCACTCCAAAATTTATCTATATCTACTACTGTTTCACTTACATTTGCAAACTCACATGCAAACCCTGTAACATGACTATTTATAGTTGAAATAACGCTAGATTCCAAATCATCAAGATTTCTATTTTCTATTTGATTCATAAAATCCTTTATTAATTGTTCTTCAAAATTATCTTTATCAAGTTTGATTACTACTTCTTCCTCATTAATAAATTTTTTAATAATAATAGTGTTGCCTTGCAAATCTGCATAAACTTCTCCATGAGTAAACATGAGTGTAAAGTTTCTATTTTCTTTTTTTGTAAATGCACTAATATTAAGTGTTGCTGTAATATTATTTTTAAATTTAAGTATGCTTATTATATTATCAGAAACATTATTATCACAAGAATATACACATTGCCCATATTGGCCCTCTTTTAGTATATTATTTATGTTTTCTTTAGTTGGATTTATATGTAGTGCATGACTCATTTCATCTTCAGCTATGTAAATTTTTTGAGCACAATAAGGACATTCTTTTTCTTTACTACATCTTATACATAACTCACTCATATCCAGTTGTAAATTTTCCCTCATAAAATGATTCAGTTTACCAAAGGATGAAATCTTATCACATTGTGAATTTGTTAAAAATTCAAGTATGTCTAAATCATAGCAACTATTTGTCAAAATAAGTGGAGCCGTATCATTATCTAATCTCCAATTCCCTCTTACAAAATTATGTACAAATTTTCTATATCCTATATAAGAATTATAATTAATATTAATTAAATTCCCCATCTCTTTGCTTAATATTATTTGTCTAATCTTTAAGAATAAATTTGAATATCTAAAAGGCATTGCAGCCATAAAAACTTTATCTTTGTTTTTTTCACATAAATCTTTTAAATGAACTAATTTATCTAGGTTATTGGCAACAGGGCCTTCTACTAACACATCATAACCTTTTTTTAAAGCACAAGCAGCTATATAAAAATGAGTATTATCATTACTACAAACTATAACTGCATCTGCCATTTTTTCTTTTTTTAAAAAAACATCTATATTTTCAAAGACTTTATCCTCAGATAAATTAAATATTTCCTTAAACTTTTCTCTTCTTCCTATTTTACTTTCTACAACCGCTACAACTTCACATATATCATTATTATTTTTTATAAATTCACCATAAGTGTATCTACCCCTTACACCTGCTCCAATTATAGCTAATTTAACTTTATTCATCAAACAATCCCCTTTATTAGAAAAATAAATTACTTCTATAAATAATTATAATATACATTTTTCATATTTAGATTATTTTCTTAACTTATCTTGTCTTTTATTATATAAAAACATATATAATGCTGCAGCAAATATTATAAAGTAACCTACAATACTAAGACTATCTGGATATACACCAAATAAGAATATACTTAAAATAGCTGAAAATATTATATTACTATAATCAAATATAGAAATTTCTTTAGCTGGGGCATATTTGTATGCTAAGGTAACTCCAAATTGACCAAGACTGGCAAATACCCCTGCTAATATTAAATAAATAAACTGCACAGGTGTCATTGGCTCATAAACCATTAGAAACATTGGTAAAACTGTAATTAATGAAAACGTGGAAAAGAAAAATACAATAGTATAATACTCTTCTTTATTTCCTAACATTCTTACAAAAGTATATGCAAGAGCAGCAAATACTGCACTTAAAAAGCCTATCATGTATGGCACAACTCTAACATCAAAAGTAGGTTTTATTATAAATAATGCACCAATAAATGCAACAATAATAGCTAATATTTGCTTTGAATTAATTTTTTCCTTAAGTATTAAAGCGCAAAATATTACTACTAAAAATGGACTTATTTTATTTAACATATTTGCATCTGATAATACTAGTTTGTCTATAGCATAATAATTAAAAATAACTCCAATTGTTCCAAATATAGAACGATAGATTAATATTTTTCTATTTTCTTTTTTTCCTGTAAAGCTTCCTCTATGTTTTATTATTAAAAATAATGCAATTATTGCAGCTACCAAATTTCTAAAAAATACTTTTTGCATATTAGGTAAGTCACCTGATAATTTTATAAAAGCCGACATCACTGCAAATCCAAAGGCAGATAAAATAATAAAGAATATGCCTTTTAATCTGTTTGATTTTGTTATTTCACTCATTTTTTCTCCTTTTATTTATTAATTTTTTCTAAAATTACACTAATCTATTTTATATGTGCAAAATACAATAGTCAAATTTTTTATACCCATTTCATTACATTTATATTTATACATATTTATATTTTTTATGATAGCGTATTGCATATTTCTAAATTATCTATACAATATTAATAGTGATATTATTTTATATTTTACAATTTTAAAATAGAAGGTGAATAAATGAAAGAAAAATATACCGTTCCTATATATCAAAAAATAGCATTAGATTTAGCAAATAAGATACATACTGGGGACATAAAAGAAGGTAGTACTCTTTATGGTCGTTCTATACTTGCAGGGAAATACAATGTTTCTCCGGAGACAATAAGGAGAGCCATAAAACTACTAGAAGATATCGACATAGTTGAGAGTATAAAAGGTAAGGGTGTAATAGTATTGTCTTCTAATAATGCATTATCTTTTATAAAAAAATATGAAGACATTACAAATATATCTTCTTATAAAAGTAATTTATATAGATTACTAGAAGATAAATCAAGAATTGATAGCGATATAATTCTTACATTAAACAAAATTTTAGATTATTCTGATAGATTAGAAGTTATTAATCCTCTAGTTCCTATACAATTCACTGTAGAAGCTCACTGCAAATTTATTGGGAAAACAGCAGCAGAAACTAAATTTTGGCAAAATACTGGGGCTACTATTGTTGCAATAAAAAGAGGAGATGAATTAATTATTTCTCCAGGACCTTATATAGTATTTATGGAAAAAGATATCTTATTAGTTGTTGGCGATAGATATATTTACAACTCAGTGCCAACTTTCTTATACGATTAAATTTTTACTTGAAAATTTACTATTAACAAAGGCATATGAAGCCTGTCATCTTCATATGCCTTATTATTATTCTTCTTCGTCTTCTCTGGCCCAATCAAGTGCTCTAGATACAGATTTTTTCCACCCCTTGTAAAGTTTTTTTCTTTTCTCATCTTCCATAGAAGGTGTAAAGTGCTTATCTGACTTGCAATTGTTTTTTATATTACTAAGGTTATCATAAAAACCTACTGCTAATCCTGCTAAATATGCTGCACCAAGTGCAGTTGTCTCTACAATTTTAGGCCTATCTATATTTACATTTAAAATATCCGATTGAAACTGCATTAAGAAATTATTTTTACTAGCACCACCATCAACTCTTAAATCTTTTAATAATATATTAGAGTCTTCTTCCATGGCAGCAAGCACATCCTTAGTTTGATAAGCTATAGATTCCAAAGTTGCTCTAATTATATGTTCCTTTTTAGCACCTCTACTAAGACCTAGTATAGTTCCCCTCGCATACATATCCCAGTATGGTGCCCCAAGACCAGTAAAAGCTGGAACCACATATACACCATTTGTATCCTCTACTTTATTTGCATAATCTTCGCTATCAGAAGCATTTTTCAACATACGAAGTTCATCTCTAAGCCATTGAATAGATGCACCACCCATAAATATACTTCCTTCTAATGCGTAAGTTACACTCTCTCCTATTCCCCAGGCAATTGTAGTTAATAAACCATTTTTTGATTTGACTAATTTATTTCCTGTATTCATTAATAAGAAACATCCTGTACCATAAGTATTTTTAGCACTACCTTCTTCAAAACAAGTTTGCCCAAATAATGCTGCTTGTTGATCTCCTGCACAACCTGCAATAGGCACTTCTTCACCAAATATATGCATATCTGTATTGCCATATATGTAACTAGATGGTTTAACTTTAGGAAGCATGCTTAATGGAATATTAAGCTCTTTTAGTATGTCTTCATCCCATTTTAATTCATTTATGTTGAACATCATAGTTCTAGAAGCATTGGAATAATCTGTAACATGAACTTTTTTATTTGTTAATTTCCATATTAACCAAGTATCCACCGTTCCAAATAAAAGTTCTCCTCTTTCTGCTTTTTCTCTAGCACCTTTCACATTGTCTAATATCCATTTTACTTTTGTTGCAGAAAAGTACGCATCGATTATAAGCCCCGTCTTATCCCTTATCACCTGTTCTAAATTCTTTTCCTTTAATTCATCACAAATCTTTGATGTTCTTCTACATTGCCATACAATGGCGTTATAAATAGGTTTTCCTGTATTTTTATCCCATACTATTGTAGTTTCTCTTTGATTTGTTATTCCTATAGCAGCTATTTCTTTTGGGTCTATTGATGCAGTTTCCACAACTTCTCTCATAACACCACTTTGACAACCCCAAATTTCCATGGGATCATGTTCTACCCATCCTGACTGTGGGAATATTTGACTAAACTCTTTTTGTGACACAGATACTATTTCACCTTGTTTATTAAAAATTACCGCTCTAGAGCTTGTCGTTCCTTGGTCTAGGGCAATTACGTATTTTTTTTCCATCAATCTTCCTCCAATTTTAAAAATGAAACCTTATATTAAAATCATATTATTTTTCTATATATTTTAATTATATATTTTCATAATTAGTTTGTAAAAGAATTTTCTATTTTAACACTTATTAATATTTACTTTAATTTATTTAAATAATAGTCCACAATTTTCACACTAAAAAAAGACCCCCGTAGGGGTCTTAAAAGCATTCTGACAAATATATTATAATATAGTTATGTTAGCTGCTTGAAGACCTTTAGCACCTTCAACTATATCAAAGCTTACTTTTTGACCTTCTTCTAATGATTTGAATCCATCACCTTGTATAGCTGTGAAATGAGCGAATACATCATCTCCACCTTCTACAGATATAAATCCGAATCCTTTTTCGTTGTTAAACCATTTTACTGTTCCGTTATTCATTTTGGAATCTCCTATAAACCTACATCAAGCTTTTCTTGACTTACTGTGTATTTCTACAATATTTATTATAACATTATTTTTTAAAAATAGCTACCTTTTTATTTTTGTGATTTTAATTTTTCCTATACAATTTATATAACTATTTATAGCATTTTCATCATACTATATATCATTATTATATTGAATATTAGCAATGATGGAACTCCATATACAAATTTATTGTGTTTAGTCTTGTGATGAAACTTATACATTCCTATTAGCATCCCTAGACTTCCTCCTAAAACGCATACAAAAAGTAAATTCTTTTCTGGTATTCTGTAAGCTTTTTTTATAGCTTTTTTCTTATCTAGACTCATTATAAAAAATCCAATTACATTTATTATTATTAAGTAATATATCAATTTACTTCTCCTAACTAACTTCCTCAATTTTTATACCTTTTATTATACTGTCTATTATGTTAGCGTTATTGTTGTAATTTTCCATATTCGTTTCTAAATGAATGCGAAAATCCCACTGCTCTGTTGATATTAATACATCTTCATTGAAAACTTCTTTTTCATCTGTTTTAGTTTTATATGTGGCTTTAAAAGCTGGATAAGATAACTTCTTGCTAATTTCATCATCTACGCTTTTATCCTTTTGTTTTAAGTCATATATATCCTTATTTTCTATGTATACTGGAAATTCTGAGTAGTCTTTATGCTTCATTCTTTCCAAAGTAAATTTGATATTTTCATATTTATAGCTTTGTTTATAATATCCGTCATCTTTATTTTCTTCGTCTATAAATTCACTCTCTGTAAAATATTTACTGTCACTTATCATTATTAAATTTACAGACGGTGTATTTTTACCTTCGTCAACAACTTCTTTTTTACTTTCTTTGTTGTTACATCCTACGCTAAATAATAAACATAGTGACATAATTAAAACACTTAATCTTTTCAATTTAATTCCTCCTTTTAATCTGTACTCCATATAAGAGTAGCTATAGTAGAGTTTATCTCTTCTTCTACACATCCATTATGACTTATATCTTTTAAAAATTGTTTTATTTTACTTTCCTCATCATAATTAATTTTTCTAATTGTTTTTATTTTTTTTATGTATGTATTATAGGCTTTTTCTAATGGCTCCTTATAAATCCAATGTTTATATTCATAATTTATTTTAGGCATATATCCTTGTAAAAATAACATATTTATAGCATATAAAAAGTTTAAATTTTGTTCATCATCTGAAACATTTACAATTTTCCTTAGTTTATCATAAACAGTATCATTTCTTTTTATATTAACCCTCAGTGCACAATATTTCTTACTAGCTTCATTCATTTTTTCAAGAGTAAATGCACTTTGTATGGCAGGTGTCATGAATGCAAAAACAAAATCAAACTTTTTATATAAATTTGATTTTTTTATATTTAATTCATGCCAATCATCACAAATAAAAGAAGCATTATTAATATTAAACTTCCTTTTATTCTCATTAGCATAATATATCATTTTAGGTGATAAGTCTACTCCATATATATGGCTGCACTCCTTAGATAGTGAAAGAGTATATTTCCCTCCTCCACACCCTACATCTAGTACTTTAAAGTTATTTTTTATTAAATTCTCATCTTTTAAAAATTTTATAAATTCATCATTTTCCCTAGTTAAAATCTTATAATTTCCAAAATGATCTGCCTTTTCATCCCATAAATTTATATTAGCTTCTTTATCCTGATTCTTCAGTCCCCACTTCAACCTTATTTCGTTTATGTCCATTTATTATCCCCCCTAAAATTTCACCTATTTATATTGTAACAATTTATTTTTAAAAATCATAAAATACTTTATATAAATTTAAATATAAGGGGGTTGAATATGGATTTCCCAATAATAAATAATGAGATGATTAAAGTTTTTTCCTCTTATCGACCTAATTACCCTACGGCTATTGCAAAAATTCAAGGTGATGCAAATAATCCATCCTTAAAAGGTGAGGTACTTTTTTATCAATTAGACCAAGGCGTCTATATTAAAGCATATATTATAGGAATACCTAACACTGATTCTAAGGGTGAACCTACAAAATTTCACGGTTTCCATATACATGAAGTAGGAGATTGTAGTCTTGGAACAGCTCAAAATCCTTTCCCATCTACAGGGGGGCATTTTAATCCTGGTGATAGTGAGCATCCTTTTCATGCCGGTGATTTGCCTCCAATTTTATCCGCTAATGGAATTGGTATTTTGTCTGTTTTTACAAATAACTTTCGTGTAATAGATATTTTAGAAAGATCTATTGTTCTTCATGAAAACCGTGATGATTTTACATCCCAACCATCTGGTATGTCCGGAAATAAAATTGCTTGCGGTAAAATATTACCTTATCATTATTAAATGATTTTTAGAGTATTATTAAATAATTTTAATAATACTCTTTTATTTTCACAAACTTGACATTGATCAGTAATCTAACTATTATTTACTTAGTATATTTTATTATTTATCTAATTTTTTTAAGTAATACATAAGGAGGACTTATGATTGAAAAGTATGATTTTAAAAAAGAATATAAGAACTTGTATTCATCAAGACAAAAACCAATATTAATAGATGTTCCACCTTTAAATTATATTATGATAGATGGTATAGGAAAACCAACAGGAGAAAACTACCAAAACGCTATGCAAATTTTATACGCCCTTACTTATACTATTAAAATGAGTAAAAAAGGAGATAAACATATTAAGGGCTATTATGAATATGTAATTCCTCCTTTAGAAGGTTTGTGGTATTTAGACAATGGTAAACTTGACTTTAATGTAAGCAAAGACAAATGGTTATGGACTTCTATGATTGCCCAACCCGACTTTGTAAATGAAGATATTTTTAATTGGGCTTTAGATGAATGTAAGAATAAAAAACCCAATTTGGATTTTTCAAAGGCTAGATTTGAAACTTTTGCTGAAGGTTTATGTGTACAGTCTATGCATATTGGCTCATATGATGATGAGCTTAGAACTATTGCTAAAATCGAAAAATATATGGATGAAAATAAGTTAACAAACGTTACAAGTAATATTAGGAAGCACCACGAAATTTATTTATCTGATCCTAGAAGAACTTCACCTGAAAAATTAAGAACTATTCTTAGATTTCCTGTAGAGAAAACTTCATTTTAAAAAAAGGGCTGTGTTATAACAATATTTAATTGTTTATTACACAACCCTTTTAATTATTTATTATTTACCTATAAACATTTGTGTCCAATATAAAGTTCCATTTGAACTTTTTGCTACTCCCACACCTATATCTGTAAAGTTTGGATTTAATATATTTTCTCTATGCCCTTGAGAATTCATCCAAGCATTTACAACCTCTGCTGGAGTTTTTTGTCCCATAGCTATATTCTCTCCTGCTGCCTTATAGCTTATGTTAAATTGCTTCATCATGTCAAATGGTGAACCATAAGTTGGAGAAGTATGGCTAAAGTAATTTTTATTTATCATATCTTGTGATTTTAATGTTGCCACATTAGATAATTGACTATTGAAAGATAGTTCACTTAAACCTCTTTTACTTCTTTCCACGTTAACAAGTCTAGTTACTTCTTTTTGGAAGCTTGAAAAAGATCCTGTTGTACTTTCATTATTATTTGATGTATTATTGTCAGTACTTGGCTTTTCAACTACATTGTCATTTTTATCATTTGTGTTGTTATTATTGTTTCCTGTGTTTGCATTGTTATTGCCTTGGTTATTACTATTTCCTGCATTAGTATTGTTATTATTTTGGTTACTATTATTTCCTGCATTAGTATTGTTGTTATTTTGGTTACTATTATTTCCTGTATTAGCGTTATTATTACCTTGGTTATTATTATTATTTCCTGTTGAAGTATCTTCCTTATGTGATGGTTTATTACTTACCACTAGTGGTATTTTATATTTTTTACCATTTATGTTAAGGTATACTGCTCCTTTTGTTTTATGAGTATCAATTGTTTTTTTACATAGAGCACTTGATGATACTATGCTAGAACCTGCTATTACAGTAACTAATCCAGCTGTCAATAATGTTTTAAATTTTTTATTCATACAATCCACCGTCCTGTTTTCTAAATTTGTAACTTTTTTGTAACCTTATGTGTACAGGTTACCCCTGTGATTAGTATTCTAGCATCATTTCATTAGATTTTTAACTGTTATTTAATGTAAATTTATTATTTCGCCCCTAAATTTGTTGAAATATACATGTTTTTTCACAAAAAAATACAACATAATTTTCACTATGTTGTAACTTTTACGTTTTATTTTGTAACCTTTTTGTTAATTATCAAAGTCTACATGATATGTCTTTCCATCTGCTTTTATATCTAAATAGGATAAATTAAATTGTTCTTCCATTACATCTATTTTGTACTCATATATTACATCATCTTCTTTTTTACTCATAAATATGTAACTACCTTCTTCTTTATCTTCTATTTCATCACATATTTCATCATAAATTTCTTCCCCACTTATTGTTCCTTTATATCCTGATGCATATATTTTATCTTCTATCATTTTATATAATTCTTCCATTTGATGACACTCCTTAATATTAATTTTTAATCATAATTATATATTATACACAAATATAAAATAATTAAAATATTTTCTTTAATTCCCATTTTACAAATAAATAGTCCTAATTATTTATTTGTAAAATATAACTAAAATCCAAATTATCATTAGATTCATGAGCTATTGTTTTTGCTGTACCCTTATTAATTTCCCCAATGATAGTACAGCATTTGTTCAATTTTTCTTCACTTTCTGGATCTAACCCCTTAGTAATTTCCTTCACTTCTATCAAACAATAAACCTGTAGATATTTTTGCTACGCATAAGGTTCCACAAATGCATCCACGCCCTCCTAAGCCTCCAAAAAGCCCTGAAGTAACTCTAACAATACTATTCATCCACATTCATATCAAAATCACTTACAATTGCTTTTAATGCAGATTCTTAAGATGATGATTTTTTATTTTCAAAGTAGTTTTGTCGCTCTTTCCAAATTGAATTTAAATCAATTTTTTCATAACAAATACCCTTTATTTTTTCATAATAAATTTACATTAAATTCTAATTACTTATTTATAATTAATGTAAAGATAATCTTAGTGATATGTATTTTAATATCTCTGATGATGATGAAAAATTTTTCGTCATCATCTCCCCTTTTTTACCTACATAAAATAGTTATATATAAGTTAATACTATCATAGTTACATCAATTAGTTTTCAAATCATTTTTAATTCAATATAATTATTATTATTTTAAAAAATCTTTTCCCATCTCATTTATTTTCTTTTTATACTTTTTATGTTAAAATAGTTATTATATTTTGATAATCTTGAATATAAATTTTAATAGATATTTTGTTAATACTATAAATATAATATTTGTTTCAAGTATCAAAGATAAATAGATTAAATTCTATTAAGGAAACAGGAGGATTGAAATGAGCATAAGACAAAAATTTGCCGAATCATTTGCAAGATCTAAGACGATGACCGGCCCAGAAAAAAGAGCCAACGAAATAATGGGGAAAATCCTTTTAAAAAAAGCTATACTTCCAATAGTTGCTATGGTTGTAGTTATTATAGCATTTGCTGCACTAAGAATTAATGGTTGGTATGCTTTTGCAATAAACATAGCAATAGCAATTGGTACTTTCTTCTATATGAGAAACGCAAGTAAAAAGTATCAAGCTTTTAAACCTTATGTTGGTAACTTAATAAAAGTTGAGAAAAAAGGTAAAAAAGAATATGTTGCAATCATAAAACAAGGTAAAATGCCTGTTAAATTACAAATCGCCTATGGTGGAGAAGATTTAGAGAACATTAAGAAAAATCAACTTGTACAAATAAGCTACAATCCAGATTACAAAATAGCTATATTAGTTACAAAGCAATAATATTAATTAATAATTAATACATATAAAAAACTTCTACTATTTTTAGTAGAAGTTTTTTATTATTTGTTTAATCTTTGTTAAGCACATAGTCTCTGTAGATTTTAAGCGCTTTTGCAAGCTGATCTGGACAAGATGTATTTTTATTTCTACAAGGTATATATTCAAGTTGATCAATTATCTCATCAATATGTCTTCCCTCAACAAAATGTTTTAAAGCTATTAATGAACCATCGCATCCTCCATCAAATACTACATCTAATAAAATATCATCTTTTATATTTAATAAAATAGATTTTGAACAAACACCATGAGTATAATATCTATACATTTTCTTCACCCCCATAATAATTTATGATAAAAAAAATGCTATAATGATATTATAATTATTTATCTTAATAAAATTTAATGTTTAAGAAGCAAAATTGAGGTAAATAGTAATAGTAAAATATTACTCATAAGAAAGGAGTATAAATTTGAAAAAAGAATATTATTTAGAAATGGGTTTTAGAGGCCTAACTCTTATTTTCTGGCCCATAATAATATATAAATGGATTTTCATTCCAAATATTTATGTGGAGAAAAATTCTCTTTTAATCTTTACTATTTTGGCTATAATATACATAATAAATATTGGAATTTTACAAATAAAATATAAACTTTTAGATAATATAATAATATACTATAGAATTTCCACATTAGTAGCTTTTATATTAACATTAGCATCATTTTTGCTATATCCTACTAATATAACATTAATGTGGTTGAAATTATTATCTATTTTTATCTACTTCTATATTTCTTTTAAAAATGTTTATAATCACAAAATAGAAGAATGTGTAGTAGGTATGATTAGTTCAGTATTATTGTTAGTCATAAGCATATGCTATTAATTACCATACATTAATATAAGGAAATATTAGACATAGTATATATTTTTTGGTATTATTTATACTGAAAGCTATTATAAAATTTTAAGGGTATAAAGGAGTAACTAATAATATGGAAAAGAAAATATTAGCTAAAGTTGGAGAAAAAGAAATATCTAACTTAGACGTTCAAAGTGCAATCCAAGGACTAGATCCTTACCAAGCACAACAATTTCAAACTGAAGAAGGTCAAAAATATGTATTAGATGATTTAATAAATCAAGAATTATTATACATATATGCAAAAGACAACAAAATAGACCAAGATGAAGAATTCAGAAATGAAATGAAAAGAGTAGAAGAAAATGTATTAAAACAATACGTTATAAACAAAATATTAACTAGTGTTAAATTAACTGAAGAAGAAAAAAGAGCTTTCTTTGAAGCTCAAAAGCAAAACTTCTCTAAACCAGAAACTGCTTCAGCTAAGCATATATTAGTTGATAGCGAAGAAAAAGCTAATGATATATTAGGTAAAATAAATACTGGTGAAGTATCATTCGAAGATGCTGCTAAAGAGCATTCTTCTTGCCCATCAAAAGATGCTGGTGGAGATTTAGGTTCTTTTGGAAGAGGACAAATGGTTCCAGAATTTGAGGAAGCTGTATTCAATATGAATAAAGGTGAAGTAAGTGGACCTGTTAAAACTCAATTCGGATATCACTTAATCAAATTAGAAGATAGAAAAGAAAGTATTCTTCCTGAATATGATGAAGTTGCTGAAGAAGTAGGAAAAACTTTATTATACCAAAAACAAGGTGAAGTTTATCAACAAAAATTAAATGAAGTTAAGTCTTCATTACCTAATGCAGTTGAATATATGAATAAATAATTAATAAAACAGCTCTTAGATTATCTAAGAGCTGTTTTTAATTATATAAATATTCCATTACTTTTATATTTTTTAGTTATTAAGTTAAAATTAACTTCTGTCACACCTTTAATTTTGTAAACTTCCTCAAATATAAAATTGTTTAGTTCTTGAAAATCTTTCACATATCCATGAACATGCAATTCGTTCTTCCCCGTTGTAGCACATACTGATTCTATTTGCGGATGCTTGCAAAGTTCATTTGCAACAAAATCAATTTCACTTGGTGTTGCAGATATTTGTAAAAATACAGCTGTATTAAGTCCTACTTTAGGTGAGTTAACCTGTACTGTAAATTTTTCAATTATTCCCTCTTCTGTCATTTTCATAACTCGCTCTCTTACAGCCATACGAGATAGATGTACTTCTCTTGCTATTTCTGCGTAAGAAATTCTACAATCGTTTGCCAATAGCCTTAATATGTCCATGTCAATCTTATTTAGCTTCAGGCCAATTTTATTAAAGTTCAAAGTATCTTCTTTCATAAAATCAACACCCCCCCTTAAAGTCAATTATATCATCATAAAATAAGGGTGTATACATAATTTACCATTATATGCTATTTTTTGTATATTATTTCAAATTCTTTTGTACTTTTGTATGTAAAAACCTTTATTAATTTATCTAAATAGAATTCTTATTATCTCCTAAATAAAAGATTTCTTTGTTTCCTTACTATTCTAAGGGCTAGCTTAACAATTTCATTTAAAATAAGTACCATGGAAGACAATAAAATTATTTTACACCACATAAGTACACTTAATGGAACTGAACTAAAAAATTCTCTAAATATTTGTGTAAATAATATCTGAGCTACTGCTGTAAGAAAAATCACTTCAAGAGATAATTTGTTTTTAAAAAAATTTGGTATTGTACTATTTAGTCCAAACTCTCTACAGTTTAGCGCATTAAACAATGCACTAAATGCAAATAAAGAAAATATAACAGTTCCTTGTTCAGTTGGTGTAGCATTTAGTATGTTAAAGTACTCTTGTAATTGAACTATAGATACTATAAGCAATGCATTAATAAATATATTAATACACATACTCCTTGCTATAATACCAGCATTTCTTCTTATTGGCTTTCTTTTAAGAACATAATCTCTTACAGGCTCTAATCCTAAAGCTAGCGCTGGAGGTCCATCCATAATTATATTCACCCATAATAATTGTATTGTGGTAAAAGGCATTTCTTGTCCTAAAACTTGTGATATTATAGCTGTAACAAAGGCAACTATATTTACTGTAAGTTGGAACTGTATAAATCTTTGGAAGTTTTCATATATTCCTCTTCCCCATTTTATCCCATCAACTATAGTACTAAAGCTATCATCTGTTAAAATTATATCCGATGCGTTTTTTGAAACTTCAGTTCCCGATATTCCCATTGCAATTCCTACATCTGCTTTACTTAATGCTGGTGCATCATTTATTCCATCCCCTGTAACAGCTACAACTTCCATATTCTTTTGTAATGCTTGTACAACTCTCATCTTTGTGTCAGGTTTTGAACGAGCAACTATAGATATTTCATTAATTTCTTTTCTTAATTCTTCATCTGACAATATATCAATATATGTAGCTTCAACAGCTTTTTTATTTCCATCTAATAATCCTATTTCCTTTCCTATGGCTATCGCTGTATTAATATTATCACCTGTAAGCATTTTAACTGTAACACCTGCATTATAAGCCGTTTCAATAGATTCTTTTACTCCTTCTCTCAAAGGATCTACAATTCCCACAAATCCACTAAATATTAAATCACTGTCATTTTCATATAACTCTGTATATTCACTAAGATATTGTATTTCTTCAAATGTTGCAGCAACTTCCATAGAGGCTCTATCTATATTTTTATAAGCGAACCCTAAAGTTCTCATTGATTTATTTTGAAGTTTTTTAATTTCACTTAATAAATGTTTTTTCATTTGAGGTGTCATTGTCACAATATCTTTTCCTTTTTGCAAATAATCACATTTTTTTATTAAAACTTCTGGAGCCCCTTTACTTAAAAATATTCCCTTATTTTCTATATCAATTAAAGAAGACATTCTTTTTTTCTCTGAGCTAAAAGGCACTTGAGATAATAAATTAGTATTTTTTCTAAAACTCTTATAGTCTTTGTCAATATGATATAAAAGCAGAGCACATTCTGTTGCACTTCCTATATACTTGTAAGACTCGTCCACTTTTTCTATATCAGCTGTTGAATTTACTATACAGTTTTCTTCAAAATAACTATAACTCCTATCTCCTTTGTTACTTATATACTTTCCATCAATATAGGCAACATCCACAACCATCTTATTTTTAGTTAAAGTTCCCGTTTTATCTGAACAAATTACAGATACACACCCAATAGTTTCACATGCTTCCTTTTTAGTTACGAGTGCATTTATTTTAGCCATCTTTTGCATAGTAATAGCTAGAGTAATATTAACCATAGTTGGTAAGCCTTCTGGAACAGTAGCTACAATCAAGGCTATGCACACCATATATATGTCCTTAGCAGGCTCTAATGATTGTACAAATGGAATAATTCCTGAACTATTTAAACTTATTTGTCCATTTATACTCATTTTCGTAATCATATATATACATAATAAAAATGATATAACACCTGAAATAACTGCTATATTAGCTCCTAATTTACCAAGTTTTATTTGAAGTGGAGTTTGTACACTATCATCACTTATATTTTGAGCTATCTTACCCATCTCAGTCTTATCACCAGTGGCAGTTACAAGCATTGTACCTCTTCCATAAGCTACAAATGTTCCTCCAAACACCATGTTTATTTGTTTTGCTGGTATTGTTTCTTGTTCTATTATTTCAGTTTTTCCATAAACAACTTCCATTTCTACTATCTCATCTGCACTCTTAGCAACATCTGCCGATTCTCCTGTAAGCATGTCCTCTCTTAACTTTAAATTTATAGACTCTACTAACCTTCCATCTGCTGGTATCATATTCCCACTTTCTATATAAACTATATCTCCAGGTACTAATTCTTTCTTAGAAACCTGATGAATATTTCCTTCTCTTAATACTTTTACTTCTATATTTTCAGTTAATTTAGATAGAGCTTCAGCTGCTTTTTTTGATTTACTTTCCGTTACAGCTCCTATAGATAACCCTAATAAGACTGCTATAAAAATCCCAATGGCATCATGTATTTCTCCTATAAATGCACTTATTACAGCTGCGGTTAGCAAAATAAGTATCATAGGTTCCATAACACTCTCACTTATAACTTCATGCAAAGGCTTTCTTTCTTTAGCTTTGAACTCATTATAACCATAAGTCTTTCGTCTTAATTCTACGTCATTACTATTTAATCCAATTTCTTTACTTACCTTTAAATATTTTAAGCTTTCATTAGTTGATTTATTATAGTATCTCATATCTTTATCCCCCTAGTTACTCTCACTCAAACTTGTATAAATATATGTATCTTTGCATTTAGATATTCTAGTAACTAAGTTAAAAAATTTTAATTTATATTCAAATAAAAAAATAGATAAATCCCATTAGAATTTATCTATTTTCTAAAACTATTTTTATATTTTTACAGTTTTATGTATTTTATCGTAACAATATTCAATAATCTCTTTTCGTTTTATTATTCCAATAAAAGTCTCATGGTCATCAATTACCGGAACAAAATTTTGATTCCTAGCCTTTGATATTAGGTCCTCAATATTTGCTTCCACACATACCGGCGTATTGTCCTTTCTTCTTTTTATTGTACTAATTGGCATATCTTCCAATGCTTTAAAATCAAGTGTCTTCTCTTGAAAATTATCTTTTAGTGTCCACAACAAGTCGCCTTCTGTTATAGTTCCTACATATTTCCCTTCACGAGTCAATATAGGTATAGATGAATATTTATGATACTCCATCTTTTCTAGAGTTTGTCTCAATGTATAGTCTTCATAAATAAAAGCCACTTCACTTTTTGGTGTTAAGAAAAACAATATATTCATTAACATTACACCTCCAAAATTAACTAGCTAATTATAAAAGTATTTCCCTTAATATTAATTTTATCATATTTGCCTCATAATTAAAATTTATATTTTGAATTTCAATTTAAAGGGTATAAATATACTACTAACTTTTTTGGAGGAAAAAAATGAATTATCAATTAGAATTAAGGAATTACTTATACAAAATATACAATGAAAAAATTTATCAAATACTTATAAAAGAAGATTTATCTAAATTAAAAAACATGAATTTAAATGAAATTAAGTCTTTATTAAACTCAAAGGAAGTTTATTTGGGTAGCGATTTAGATGATTATATTATAAATTTAATACCAGAAGGATTTAAAGGATATCTTTTAAGAAAAACTATTTCAAAAAAACATAATCTTACTTATCCTCTACTTTATGATGAAGATGGTAAACAATTAAAAGTTTATACTCATAATAGTTTTTCTACTGTACTTTGGAAAGACTTTACTAATGAAACATTTATTAAAGATTTGAACAATAAATTTAGTTGTAAAGACTTTTATAATTATGTAAATGAAAATCTTGATATCATATATAGCAATTTAATTAATAAAATTGAAGTTTTTAAAAATGATAATGTTATTATTATACCTTATAAAAGTAATAATTTAGTGAATACTGTAAAAGAAATGATTTTAAGTAAAAAGCTAGATTTTTCTTATGCTTTATCATTTGTAGATATGGTTAAAATAAGAGAAGAAATGGAATCCTTTGCCATTGACCTTTCTTACTACGATGAGTTTGATAAACTAGAAGATGATTTGGAGGAGTGTTTAAATAAATTTTTTAAATACAATGATAGTGAGTTGTATGATTTATTAATAAACAAAGAGAACTTTACTTTAATAGATAAAAATAAATTAGTTAAAAAAATTTAACCTCAAAAAAAAGCCACTTTAATAGGTGGCTTTCCTTTCACATATGACTAGATATTACTAATATTTTGTTACTAATTAATACTAATATATATGAATTTTAATTATATTCTTACTACGTTAGCAGCTTGAGGACCTTTTGCACCTTCAACTACGTCGAATTCTACATTTTGTCCTTCTTCTAATGACTTGTATCCATCACCTTGTATAGCTGAAAAGTGTACGAAAACATCTCCTTCACCTTCTACAGATATAAATCCAAATCCTTTTTCATTGTTAAACCATTTTACTACACCAGTTTTCATTTAATTAAATCCTCCTAAAAACACACTTTAATTTAGCTGCTTGAAAATGCAACTTTACCTTTATTTTAACATATATACATAGTTTTGTCAATCTTATTTGTTTCTATACTAGCCTTATAATTTTTTCATTATATAATTATATTACTTAGTAATTAACTTTAATTAAATGAAATTTAATAGCTTTATCACTCCATCCTAAATCCCATGGAACTAGTAGCCTGTCTGTATTGTGGCAAGTTACTAAAGGATATCCTTTTGAGTCAAATCCTGTAACAGTTGATACATGAGTTATTCTCCCTTTTTTTTCATATCCAACGAAATCTCCAGGTCTTAAGTTATAAGACTGTCTATATACTTCTTCATAGCTTCCTTTAGAAATATAACTTCCTCTTCCGCTGTTTATTATATAGTTTTTAAATCCTTGTGCATTTACCCAAGCTTTTGTTGCACTACCATTGTCATAATTCCAAATTCCATTTTTTTTAAATTTACCACTCTCATACATTATTTGAGATGCAAAATTGGCACAATCTCCACCATCACCATTAAAATCACGATATTTTGTATTAAACTTTAATCCAAACTCTTCATCAGCTGCTGCCCCACAGTATCTATGTGCATATTCTATAGCTTTTTTTTGTTCTTTCGTCAATTCAGGATGAATTTCTTCATGATTTATAATGTAATTTTTTATATCCTCAGATTTAATGTTTTCTAAGTTTAAAGAGTCAGCAAAGGGATCTGTGTACCATTCCTTTACAATTATATAATTCCCATCTTTTATTTTTACATGAAGGTAGTGATATGTACCTATTCTAAACATATTTGTTTTATCAGGTTCATTTTCATAAGAATATTTATATTCTGTAGATACATCACAAATAATGCCATATAAATTTTTTTCTCTTTCTTTCATTTTTTTTATTTTAACTTTTGTTTTTATATTGTTAAAATTAACTCCTTGTTTACTTGACCAATTTTCTAAGTACTTCATCTTTTTCGCTTCTTGCTCATATGCCCAAAGTCCAAACTTTATATCAGTATCATAAAGTCCTTTTAATATATCTTCATTTTTTTCTAAAATTGCTTTGTTTCTATAATCAAATAAATTTTCCAAAAGTACAGTATACTGTTCACTTATTTCCTTTGGGTGCTCATCATTATTATAAGCTTCTTTAATTAATGCTTCTTCTTTGCATAAACTATTATTCTTATAGTTAAAAAATAATGACATAAATAAAACCAAGGATAACGTAAATAACATATACTTAATATACTTATTTTTGGCTACCTTCAAGCACTACACCTCCCAATAAAAAGTACATCAATTTTTAAGTTAATTTTAGTATGTCCAAATTACCCTAAATAATTTTAGGATTATTTGCAAATTTATAGATAAAATTGTATTAATACGCTTTTTATTTTCCAATTAATCTTTAAAAGATTAACAATTTTTTATTTTTTATAGTAATATAAAATTGTATAATAATTTTAATGTTTTAAAATGGAGGTTTATAGATGTTAAAAAAAGTAGCTGCCATAAATGATTTATCTGGTATTGGAAAATGCTCTCTTACCGTAGCAATTCCTATATTATCGGCTTTAAAAGTACAGTGCTGTCCATTTCCTACAGCTATTTTATCTAGCCAAACTGGTTTTAGTGAATATACTTTTTTAGATTTGACTGATGAAATGAAAAAATACTCAAATACTTGGAAAAACTTAAATTTGGAAATAGATACTATATGTAGTGGATTTTTGGGTTCTATAGATCAAATAGATATTGTAAGCAATTTTATTAAGGAAAATCCTCAGTCTTTTGTAATTGTTGACCCAGTCCTTGGTGATGATGGTGTAATGTATCCCATATTTAGTGAAAAAACATGCGAAGAAATGAAAAATTTAGTTATACATTCAAATCTAATTACGCCTAATATAACTGAAGCTTGTTTATTGTTAAATAAAAAGTTTAGAAAAGATTTTAGCGAAAAAGAAATAATAAATATAGCTAAAAATTTAAGTGATTTAGGTCCTGAAAAAGTAATTATAACTGGTATAATTAGAAATGAAATGATTTACAACTTATCTTATGATAGAAAAACTAATAAATCTTTTACATATGGACTTAAATATAATAAATGTTCTTATAGTGGTACTGGTGATATCTTTGTTTCAATAATATGTGGACTTATAACTAATAATTATGATTTAGATTTTGCAGTAAAAACAGCATCTGATTTTATATACAAATGTGTTTCTTATACTTCTAAGTACGAAAATGATAGGAATCAAGGAGTAATGTTTGAAATGTTTTTAAGTGACTTAACTTCAATTTAATAAAAAATCTAAATATTAATGAAAATTTATTCTATATCTTACTTTAAGCTTATAAAATATAATATATGCCTAAAGGAGGATATTTTTATGGATATAAATCAAAAAGCTAAAGAACTTGCTTATTATATTAAAGGTACTAGAGAGTTTAAATCAATGAATAGATGTAAAGAGGAGCTTGAAAGAAATAAGTCTTTAAAAAGACATCTAGATGCATATTTAAATAAAAAAAATCAAATTTACTCTAGATATAAAATGGACGATGCAAACAAAAGAGTTTCCAAACTTGATAAAGAATATATAAATTTCTTTAATGATCCTCTTGTAACAAATTACATGAATAGTACTAATGAATTTAATTCTATGATGAAAAAAATTTACTCATCAATAGAAAACGAGCTCTTAAAATAAATTATATTTCTAACACATAAAACTTCCATATATCCATATGGAAGTTTTAATATCTTATTGACTTTTACAAATATAACGAATTATGATTTATATAATATATTATCATTCTAGATTTTTAATTTGTTGGGGGTGAAATACAATGAATCTTACTAATAAAGATATTTGCGAAAGAGAAAAGAAAGTTTTATCTAGCATTCAAAAACTACCTTATTGTCCAATAGCTATAAAAAGTGGAAAAGGAGCTTTGCTTTATGACTGTGATGGAAATGAATATATAGATTTTCTATCTAGTGCTTCTTCTGCTAACATAGGCCACGGTAATAAGGAAATTACCCAAGCTGTAAAAAATCAAATGGACAAAATTACTCAATATACGATTGCTTATTTTACTTGTGAACCACCAGTGATTCTTGCAGAAAAAATAATAAATTTAGCTCCTGGAGATAACAATAAAAAAATTCTTTATAGCACTAATGGCTCTGAGTCTATAGATGCAGCTATAAAGTTATCAAAGGGATATACTGGTCGAAATAAAATTATCTCATTTCATGGGGCTTATCATGGTAGTACTTATGGATCCCTTTCAATTTCTGCAATAAGCTTAAATATGAGAAAAAAAATAGGCTCTCTTTTACCGGACATTTATCATTTTAATTATCCCATATGCATCAAATGTCCCTATGGTAAAAAGGAATCTGAATGTAAGCTAGAGTGTCTAGAAGAAATAAAAAGTGCTTTTCGAATGTATTTGCCTGCTGATGAGGTAGCTGCAGTATTTTTTGAGCCTGTTGCTGGTGACTCCGGTATTATTGTTCCTCCAAAAAGATATGTAGAAAATTTATATAAATTATGTAAAGAGAATAATATCCTATTTGTTGTCGATGAGATTCAGCAAAGCTTAGGCAGATGTGGTTATTGGTTTTCTATAGAGCATTTCAATATTGAACCTGACTTAATTGTTATGGGAAAATCTCTGGGAGGAGGTTTACCTTTAGGAATAGTAATTGGTAAAAGTGAAATTATGGAATGTTTAAACGCTCCTGCTCATGCCTTTACTCTTTCTGGAAATGCCACAGTATGTGTTGCAGCCTTAAAAATGATTGAAATATTTGAACGAGATAATATTATTGAACAAACTAAAGAAAAAGGATCATATTTAATGAATAAGTTAATCTACTTAAAAAATAAGCATCCCAACATCATAAGAGATATACGTGGTTTAGGCTTATCTATAGGTGTTGACTTACCAGATAAACTTGCTACAAAGAAAATATGCTATCAATGCATCAAAAATGGTCTTCTACTTATATCTTTAGGGGAAAATACACTTAGAATTCAACCACCTTTAATTATTACTGAAGCACAACTAGACAAATCTATTGAAATATTAGAAAATTCAATCAATGATTTTATAAAAGGGAAAATCAGTGATGAAGCTTATATTTTTATAAATGGATGGTAAAATACCTGATAATTAGTTTATAAAAGAAATTATATACAAAAACAACGCCTAAAAAAGATTTTTTAATGTTTAATATTGGTGTAGTAAATAGTTATTTATATATATTGTAAATAAAAAAAGGAACCGTAAAATACAGTTCCTTTTTATAATTATTTTGATTCATATCTTCTTTGGAAAAACTTAACTATTTCTACTATAGGTATCACTGTAAATGATATTACAAGAGATACACCATATTCTATTATTGATATACTCTCTAGTCCAAAAGCATTTGACAAGAATGGTATATAAATAACTGCAAGAGTAAGTAAAAGTGATAATATCATTGCACCCCACAAAAACTTATTATGAGATTTTATAGTAAATACAGAACCTCTTCTAGATCTAAGGTTAAATGAGTGGAATATTTCTGCCATTGACATAGTTAAAAATGCCATTGTCATTCCATCTGCACTGTTTACAAACTCCCAAACTCCACTTTCCATATAGTGGCCAACTACATAGGCTACTATAGTTATTATGGCTATCATAAACCCTTGCCATATTATATCAATACTTACTCCACCAGCAAATATACTCTCTTTCGAATTTCTAGGTGATCTTTTCATTATATCATCTTCTGCTTTTTCTGTTCCAAGAGCTAGAGCTGGAAAACAATCAGTAATTAAATTAATCCATAATAAATGAACAGGTTTTAAAATTATAAAACCTATTAAGGTTGCAAAAAATATAGCTACAACCTCACTAAGGTTTGATGATAATAAGAACTGTATAGATTTTCTAATATTATCATAAATTCTTCTTCCTTCTTCTACTGCATGAACTATAGTTGCAAAATTATCATCAGCAAGAACCATATCCGATACGTTTTTAGTAACATCTGTGCCAGTTACACCCATTCCCACGCCAATATCCGCGCTTTTTATAGCTGGTGCATCATTTACTCCATCTCCTGTCATAGCAGAAATTTTTCCCTTTTTCTTCCATGTATTTACTATTTTAACCTTGTGTTCTGGCTGAACTCTAGCATATACTGAGTATTTTTCTATATCCTTTTCAAACTCTTCATCACTAATTTCATTAAGCATTGCACCTATTATAGCTTCACTACCATCTTTTATTATTCCTAGTTCCATGGCTATGGCAACTGCTGTATCTTTATGATCTCCTGTAATCATAATAGGTCTAATTCCTGCACTATTACATTCTTTTATCGCATCTACTACTTCTTCTCTTACTGGGTCTATCATTCCTGTAAGACCTACAAATATAAGATTATTTTCTAGTTTTTCACTAGTAATGTCTTTTGGAATTTCTTCATAATATCTTATGGCTGAACATAAAACTCGAAGAGCTTTATCAGCCATATCTTTATTTTCTTTAATTATTTTGTTTCTAATTTCTTCACTTAAATTTTCTATTTTATTATTTATTAATATCTTATTGCAACGTTTTAATATTACATCAGGAGCTCCTTTTGTATATTGTACATAATTATCTTTATTTTTATGAATTGTAGTCATCATTTTTCTATTTGAATCAAAAGGTAGTTCTTTAACACGAATTTCAGTTTTTACTAAGTCATTTTTATTTAGCCCTAATTTGTATGCATAATTTACTAAAGCACATTCGGTAGGTTCCCCTATAGCTTTTTTGCTTTCTTCATCTACTACCGCATCGCTACAAAGTGCCATGGATTTTGCTAAAAGTTTTTCATCATATCCATAATGTTTAACTACTGTCATCTTATTTTGAGTTAAAGTTCCTGTTTTGTCTGAACAAATAATTTGAGCACATCCTAATGTTTCTACTGCTGTTAATTTTCTTATAATCGCACTTTTCTTAGACATATTTGTAACTCCAATAGCTAATACTATTGTAACAACTGTAGCTAAACCTTCTGGTATAGCTGCCACCGCCAAGCTTACAGCAACCATAAATGTATCTATAAACACTTCTCCACTTAAATTAGGATAGGATTTCCCAAGAGTAAATAAAAATATAAAAATACATATTCCTATAACTAAAAAACTAAGCGTTTTACTAAGTTGACTTAGTTTAACTTGTAGAGGAGTTTGACTTTCCTTTGTATTAGAAAGTACATGAGCTATTTTCCCCATTTCTGTATTCATTCCTGTGGCTGTTATTATAGCTTTCCCACGGCCATAAACAACTGAGCTACCCATGTACACCATATTTTTTCTATCTCCTAAAGATATATCTTTTTCACCAGATGATAATGACAATGTATCACTATGCTTTGTCACTGCTACAGATTCTCCTGTTAAGGCAGCTTCTTCAATTTTCAAACTTGCACTTTCTATAATTCTTCCATCAGCTGGTACTGCATCTCCCGCTTCTAATAAAACAATATCCCCTAAAACAACTTCTTCACTTTTAATTATTAATTGTTTATTATTTCTTATTACTTTACAGGTTGATGCAGTCATACTTTGTAAAGCCTCTATAGCTTTTTCTGATTTATTTTCTTGATATACTCCAAGTATTCCATTGATTATTACTACTGTAAATATAATAAAGACATCTGTAAAAGATTCATTAGCATAAGCCGCTGTTATACCTGATATTATAGCAGCTACAATAAGAATAATCGTCATAGGATTAGTTAATTCTTTTAAAAATTTTATAATTATTGGTGTTTTCTTACCCTCCTCAAGTTTATTCAATCCATTTTCTTTTAACCTAATTTTACTTTCTTCTTCGCTAATTCCTTCAAATCCAGATCCTAATGAATCTAATATTTCTTTGTAGTTAGCCAAGTATTCTTTCATTTTGTTACCTCCTCCTTATTATAAAATATAAAAAATGAGACCTATGCATAGAAAAATCTATACACAAGTCTCATTCATTAAGGTAAACCAGACTGAATTCTCAGCCAAGATGTTGACTTACCTCGCATATACTGCGGAATTACTCCCTCGTGGATTAACTTACTTTAATACTATATTTTTAGTATATTATGATTATATTAATTTTAGAATAATTTTCCATATTTTTTTTATTATTTTACATAAAGTTAACATGTCTATATTATGTAAAAAGGTAGAACTAAAAGCCCTACCTTCCCCCCCTATTTAATTGACCCTATTTTTTATAAGGCATTTGCTGCATAGGCATTTGTTGCATCATTTGCTGCATATACATATAATAATTCATCCACATTTCATCATATTCATTAGTATAAGGAGACATATTAGAATTATCTAAAGATGGATATTTATTAGTAAAGTTACCCATACACTGCATTGGTGCCATATTATACATTGGACTTACATAAGTTGAGCATGAATTTTCAAAAGAACAATCATTATCCATATCTACATAAATTATTTCATCGTAGCATTTACATGTCTTTTCTACTATAGTTTCACAAGTATTTTTACAAGGTTTTTTACATCCACAAGATGGCATTGAAGGCATATTAGTTCCCATATCCATTTTATGTTGTACTGATGGATTTGACACACAATTATTTTCACAGTTTTTCAATTTATTACCACATTTATCTAGCATTTCTTCACATTTCTTAGACTTACCTTCATACTCTTTTATCTTATCCCCTGCTGTTTTATAACATTCTAATGCTTTTTCATCATATTTTAATGCTTGATTGTATAAACATTTAGCTTTATCATTATAAGTTTCTGCTTTTTCATATAAACATCTAGCTCTTTCACAATTATCTTTAGCTTCTCTTTCTATACATTCTGCTTCTTTATTTAAAGCTTTAGCTTTTTCACACAATTCTTGTGCTCTTTGCATTAATTCTTTTGCTTTACACTCATCATTTCTAGCTTGATTTTCACTTTTGTTTGCATTTTGTAGTAAATTACATGCCTTTTGTGATAATAATTTAGCACTCTTTTCACATTCCTTAGCTTGGTTAAATGTTTGTGTCGCATCTACTTCATATTTGCAAGCTTTTTCAAATAATTCTTCTGCTTTTTTAGCTAGCTCCACACATTTATCTACACAAGTTATCTCATAATCCCCACAAGGACACTCTACATAAGAAGCTATTGGTTTCTTTTCAGTATGACATGGTTTACAAGATGAAATAGGTGTACATTCTACTACAGTTTCACAAGGTTTGCAAACTTCGCATTTTTTAATAGTTTTTACAGTTTCAACTGGTTTACAAGCTTCTTTTTGAGGAGTGCAAGAACAAGATTGTTTCTTCTTTTTTTTCATAATAAGTCAAACTCCTTTTGTTGTTTTTATTCCATAAGCCCTAAAACTTATGTTACTTAATATAATTATATGAAAAGCCTGTAATGTGGTTACTTATTGTAATATAAAAAAACAATACAAATAGGCTTTACTTGTATTGTTTAAGTTTAAAAATATTTTTAATTGAAATATATATTTGTAGCTTGAATGTTTACTTTGTATTCATTTTTTAAGTCTTTATTAATAGTTTTTTTAAATTCTTTTAAATCATAATCTTTTTCATCATCAAAATCTTTTTGTAAAAATTCGTTAAGATCAATATTCTCATAGGCTTTTATATCAAATTTAAATTTATATCTATCAAGAGGAAGATTAAGATTAACCTCTGACTTATACCCATCTATAGTGAGATTTTTACTTATTGGTAAATTTGACTCTATATTAATATTGATATTATCTAAATTATTAGATTTTATATTAACTTTATTAGGTAAATACTTTTCAATATCTTCTAAGTTATACTTATCACTTTCTATATAAACATCATTGCTATAAATATCCACTTCTTTTATGCCTAGAATTTCTCCAAGTTGAAGTGATACATAATTTTGTGAACTTATACTCAATTTATTTAAATTTTTAACTTCATTAGGCAGTGATAAATGCCCACTGTATGTTTCAAAGGAAAACTCATTTAAAAATATATCATTTTCAATAGTTAATGATCCACTTTTGCTTATAACTTTTAAATTAATATCTTTAGGTACATAGATTGTTATCATGTTCGTATGATTAGAAAATACTTTTTCTAAAATCTTAGATGTAAAGTCATCTACACCTTTAATTTTACTCATAGATAAATTCTTATCTACTTCTTTAACTGAGAGTATTTTATCATTATCTCTAACCTGTATATCCGTATTTTCATAAAGTCCTCTAGATTTAACTACTATCTTATTTGTATTGCTTTTAACTATTTTTGTATTAACATAATTAGTATTTATATTTAATTCCTCTACGTCAATATTTTTTTCATATATTGTATTTTCCATATTTACTTGCTCATCAAAATCTTGTAATTTATTTATAAAATAAGGCATAGAGAAAAAACCTGACCATACAGTTCCAATTAATCCTACTACAATTAAAACTATAGCAAATATCGATAATTTTTTATTCATCATCTCTACCTCCTTCATATTCTCCTTTATTTATATTTTTCTTTGACTCATTTGCATTAATATATATTTTTCTTGTTTTAACCCAATTGTTATATATTTTATAAGTTTTCTTCATATATTTAACAATAAATATGAATATTTGCCATGCAAGAATTTGAAATCCTATAAATGCAATGGATAAAAAAATAAAGAAAAATGCTATTTGTGGTGCAGACCAAGAAAAACTTATCATTAGTGGTATTGCCGTAAAAAAAGCAATTAAAGATAAAGATAACATACCTGCTACAGATGCCATAAAACATATAACCATAAAAGCTGGTACAATTAATACTAAAGATAGTAAAGTTAAAACCACCCTTACTCCTTTACTTGATAATGAATTTTCATTATTTAAGCTAGGTGTTAACTTTTCATCCAAAAAATCTTTACATTTAAAATAGCTTTCTTTTATTTTCCTTTTATATCTAATAAGTATATCTTCTATTTTCTCTTTTTGATTACTTTTACTTTCATCTTCTTTAATTTGTTTAATTAAGTCTCTAGATATTAATTTTGGAGAACCAAGAGCTGCAATAGTGTCCAAATCACTTTTTCCTTCTATTTCTCCATTTACAAAATACTCTTCATAGTCTCTTATTATGTCACTAATTTCATCTTCTGAAAAATCTTTTTTTAAATAATCCTTTAAAATATCTAAAAATTCTTTTCTATTCACAGTCTATACCTCCTTCATCATTTAAAATTAAACTTACTGCGCTTACAAAATCATTCCATTCATTAATCATTTTGCTTAAATAACTTTTGCCCGTAGTTGTTATCTTGTAATACTTTCTAGCTGGACCCTCACTGGATTCTAGTATATATGCCTCAAAAAATTCATCTTTTGTTAGTCTTCTTAATATAGGATAGATAGTACCTTCATTAACATTAATAACTTTTGATATATTTTGCACAATTTCATATCCATACATATCCTTCTTACTTATTAGAGCCAGGACACATATTTCCAGTACACCTTTTCTAAACTGGGTATTCATATGTCTTCTCCTTTCAATTTCACGAATAAATTATTAGCTACAACATAACTACTGTGCACCAACCAATACTATGTTAAGCTTATCATGTATTAATATTAGCACAGTACTGTGTTAAACACAATAGATCTTTTATTAAGATTTTATTACAAAAAAAATTACAAGATATTTCACTTGTAATTTAGTCCTAATAATTTAAAGTACATATCCTAAATAAAAATTATAGAAAATGAAAAAAATGAAGATCATTATTAAAAACCTTTCAATTGCTACTAAAAATATTTCAAAAATATTCAAGTCAATTATTGATGTTTTAATAAAAGGTATTAAAAAGCTAATACTAATACATTGAATACTTATAAATAATCCTATCATTATTCTACTTAAATAATAAGTATTATTATTTATAATTTCAATAGCCAAAATGTTGTTGAAAAAGTTTAAATTAACTATTTTAGATATTAGTATACTATTTGGAACATTAAGTTTTGTAATGATAATACAAATAAAGTTGTTTATTATATCCATTACAAAAGTTATATTATACACAATATTTCCTACAAAAAAGATAGTTATAATTATAGGAATCAAATCCATCAAAATATATATTACATCATTTAAATATGACAAAGATAAATTAATAAATTTTTTACTGGTTTTATTTTCATAATATTTTTTAACTGCTGTATTTAGCTTATGCTTTTTACAATTTACATTTTTATGACCAGATTTAAAATAATAACTTTGTTTTTTTCTTTTTAAAGGGTATACTCTGCTTATGATAACATTGCATATAATTAGCACTAACATTTCAACTATTAAGAATTTACCCATATTTATATCTATTTTGTTACATAAATCACTAGTTAAACTTAATGATAAAACCGAAAAGTTTAAAATTGTAATGGCACATTCTCTCTCTCTAAGTTTGCCTGCCTTATAAAGACTATATGTAACAAAGGCACCACATACATTATCTACTAAAAAATACACTAAAAAATTCAAAAATACCTTTCCACTGACTCTAAATAGTTTTTTCATAACTTTATGAGCAAATGCTTCTGTAATTTCAACTAACCCGTAATCTAGCAAAAATGGCATAAACAAAGATGCCATAGGAAGAACAATAGTTAAATTTAATATTAAATCTTTTAAAATAAATATAAAGCTATCATCTACGAAAAAAATTTCTCCTTTTCCAACTGATATAAAAACAAGTATTATTAAACTAAATATTTTTGTAAATACTAAAAATTTATTTATACTTGATTTGTTCACATTCATTATATTTTTTAAAGCAGATAATGCAATAAAAAACAAAATGCTTAAATTTATAAGTATAGATGCTTTATTCTCTAGGAAATAAGATATATGATATAATAATGTTTCAGTTTGATTATTAATTTTTATAGGTACGAAAAAGATGATTATTCCTATTAGTGAAAATATATATATTTTCATTTTTTTTAATAAGTCCTCACCATTGCCTGAGTTATTTTTATTACAAGTACTATCTTTAATACTTTCCATAATTTCACCTCTTTTTCTATGTTTTACATAAGAGGTTAACTTTCCTTTATAATTTTTAAATTTATTACCAAAATCATTGTCATTGATTATAATTAAATACAAAGGTATAATACTATAAACGAAACTTTCTTTTCGAGGTGATATTTTGAATGAAATAGAGAATAAAAAAACTATACTAATATTAACAGCTCAATTTGGTGCTGGTCATATTAGTGCAGCAAAGGCCATAAAAGAATATATTCAAGAAAAAGATGATAATATAAATATTTTAATTGAAAATTTTATTAGTGCAAGTGTTCCTCGTATAAATAAACCTATGATAAAAATGTACGAAAGTAATACTAAGTATGTTCCTGGACTATACAATTATTACTACTATATAAAAAAATCTTTTGATTCTAAATATGATATATCTTACAAAATATATATGCCAAAACTTGCTGAATACATAAAAAGCATTGATCCTGATTTAATTATTTCAACATTTCCATGTGCCGCAGCATGTGTAAATGATTTTAACACAAAACATCCACACAAGAAAATACCATCTATAACTGTAATAACTGACGTAGTAGATAGCTTGGAATGGATATTTAAAACAACAGATATGTATTTTGTACCATCTTATGAAATAAAAAATAGATATGTACAAAAAGGATTAGATCCTAGTATTTTTAGAGTAACAGGTGTTCCTGTAAGTAAGAATTTCATATGCGACCAAAAAATACGAAGCAATAAACTTAGACTACTTCTTATAGGTGGTGGCCGAGGTTTATTTGATTTTGATGAAAGTTTTATGCACTGGCTTGATGAGTACTTAAATGAATATAATGATGTACTTGATGTAACTATAGTCACTGGTAGCAATAAAAAACTTTATGATACTTTAACTATAAAAAAACCTCTTCAAAATATTGATGTTAGAGGGTTTGTTACTAATATGTCCGATCTGTTAAAAAATTACGATTTGATGCTAACTAAGTCTGGTGGGGCAACATTATTCGAAGCAATTAGCTCAAATACTCCAATAATAGTTAAAAATCCAAAAGTTGGTCAAGAAATAGAAAATGCCAAATTCATTAGAGATAAAGGAATCGGTATTTTATACGATAATGATGAAGATTTAAAAGATTTAATAAAAGATTTGCTAAATAATAAATTGAATTCAAGGGTTGAGTTTATGGATGAAAATATTACTTATTTCAAAAAAAGTATACATCCTGATAAAATAGGAGATTATGTTTTTGAACTTCTTAAATAACAAAAAAATCATGTTTGCATATTCAAACATGATTTTTTAATGTTATTATAAATAACTATTTAAATGAGTTAAAATTAATTACCTTTCCTTTTGTATTATCTTCATTATTTATTCCCTTATTTTTTTTATCAATATTGAATTTTTTAGATTCACCAATAACTTTGATAATTTTATAAATAATAAATCCCGTAAATATAGATCCTGCACAATTTGTTATAAAGTTTAAATATGAATTGCTTCCTCCTCTATAAATCAAAATATTGATAATTCTTAAAAGAGATACTAATATTAAATTTGTTTCTATCATTGAACATATTTTATTAATTTCACCTAACATTGACTTTTTCTTTAATAGCCTAATCATCGCCAAACTATTTTTATTTAAAGACTTTAATATATCTTTAAGCACTATTATACTAATATCTTTATTAAATACCTTTAATCCTGGAATTATTAAAGCTAGAGATAAAAAGATACATGTATTATAAAAATATACATCATCTGAGTCTGGATTTTTACCAGATAAAAAATAAGCAATTGTTATAAAAAATATAGTTAAACCAGTAAAATTCACTCTAACTTCCTTTATTCTAGTGTAAACTGAATAACTTATTGCAATAGCACACGAAACTCGAAAGGCAATTTCTATACTACTTACAAAAGTCGCATTAAAAAGTAATACAGGAACTACAACATATACTAATATATCTTTTAACAACCTAGACTTCATACAACCCCTCCCCCATTCCTTCATCAAGCCATTATTTTATATTTATATTAAATTATATTAATATTACTTTCTATACATTAATAATTAAATCCTTTTTATTACACCATAAAATTTTCATTTTATACTAAATATTCTAAATTGTCTTAAAATTAAAATAATTACAAATAAAAAAGCAAAGAATTAATCTTTGCTTTTTCATTTATATATCATTACTTATACCATAGAGTGGGTTTATTCTCTTATCATTAATTCTAACCTCAAAGTGGACATGATTTCCCGTTGAATTTCCTGTTGATCCTACCTTAGCAATAACTTGTCCTTTTTTAACTATTTGATCTACTTTTACTACTATACTATCATTGTGGGCATATAATGTTTTTTTATTATCAAAATGTTGAATTTCCACTACATTTCCATATCCTTTTTTATAACCCGCGAAATTTACAATCCCATCATCACTTGCAAGCACAGATGTATCTTTTGGCGCAGGAATATCAATACCATTGTGAAAATTTATTTTTTTTGTTATTGGGTGTATTCTATATCCATACCCTGAGCTAATATATCTATAGTTTTCTAAAGGCCATTCTCCTTTTATGTAAGTAGCATTACTATTTTCCAGGATTTCCTCTTTTTCCTTTTTAATTTCTTTTATTAATAAACTTTCACTTTTTTCACAATTTATTAACTGTTTCTCAAAGAACATTTTAAAAAATTTAATTTGACTATATTTCAAAATATCTATATTAATTTTTCTTTCCAGCAAACTACTTTCCATATCATTACTTAAAATTCTATTTTGATTTTCATTTTTTAATATGCAGTCTAAATCCTCTATTTTATTGTTTAGATCATTTTCTTGTTTTGTTATTGATATTAACATATCTATGTTATTGCTTTGGCTATAGGAAATATTGCTTTGAAAGCTATATATTAAGCTTATAAATATAAGAGTATTTGCAATTAATACCTTTAAATATTTATTCATTTTATTCCTCCTTTTCCTATAAACATTATTATTAACCAAGTTTAATTTTTTTATAATTCCATCTATAATTTTCGTTTAAATTTAATAAAATATATTAAGGGCAAAGGGGGAATTTTTATGGATATAAATTTTAAAGATTATTTATTTCTAAGTGTTTTTGTATTTTCATTTTTGTATTGCTTACTTTACATACTTAGAGACTATTATTTTGCAACACAAAATTTCCAAATGAAAAAATATATAAATAAAATATTGCCTTTTTTTACAAAGTACAATGGATTCTTTCTTGTACTCACATTTATATTTTTAATTATCAATTTTTATAATTCCTATATTACAAAATTATTATTCTATATAATTGTGGTGACTATTATTTCAAGTCTCATATTTATTTATATACCAATAAAAAAACTTACATCTACAAAATATTTAAGATTTTTATCTTATATTTTATTTATAGGTGTATTATTAATACCTCTAATGTGATTTTCTACCAAATAAAAATACTGTGGACTTTTAATCCACAGTATTTTTATAGTAGTAAACTTATATTAAAATATATTTTTTGCATAATCTACGTATAAAGATTGAAGTATTTTCATATCATAACTAAGCTCTTTTTGAAGATTTGACACTGTCTCATAATCTTTATTCTCTATAGCTTCTATAATATTTGTAAATAAACATTTATTTGTTAAGGTATCTTTCATTACTTTTGTTTTTAGCTCTGTAATTGCATTCCAATTTACTTCGTCTAAAACATCCATATTTTCTTTTGTATGTAATTTTACATAACTTCTTAGTCTATCCATATGGTCATGAATTATTCTAAATCTTAATTCTTTTTTCCATTTATCAATGGCACCAGTTCTAAAAGAATTAATTATACTGTCACTAAAAACATTTCCGTTTTTTAATGATTTAAGTTTTTCTTCGTATTTTTTGAAGTTTTGCATATTTTCATATACTGTTGCAGGTGGTTCACCAAATCTTATTTTTCTTTCTTCCTCATTATAATGTTCAAACACATCATTTTCATCTCTATATACTCTATTTTTATCTAGATAAAAACTTTCTTCTCCTAAATCTTTAGATATTTCTTTTTCTAATTCTTTAGTTGTTAGCTTGCTTTTTGCAGTAGCTATAATTCCATCTAATATAGTTTGATAACAACCTGCTATAACTAAATACGTATTTGAAAGAGGATTGGGAGATCTAAGTTCAAATCTTAAAGTTTTAGGATTTTTCGCATCTCTAACAAGTCCAACAAGTACGGATCTATTTCTTGATGGTATTTCATAAGTATGACCAAGAGATGTTACTATACAAACTGGTGCTTCAAAACCGGGCACTAACCTTTCAAATCCATCATTTGTGCAAGTTACTATTGGATTTAAAACTTCATAGTTATGAAGCAATCCCATTAAAGCTCCATATCCTATTTCGTTTAAATAGTCTTGTTTCATATCTTTTGGAGCAAATAAGTTTTGAACTTTTCCATTTTTTAATTTTACACTTGCACCTATATGAGCATGACCTCCACTTCCTGCTACACCGTATATAGGTTTAGCCTTAAAAGTTACTTCTAGTCCGTTCATTGTAAATATATCTTCTATCACTTCTCTTACTATTAATTGATTGTCTGCTGCTCTAAGTGGGGAATCAAACTTCCAAGACACTTCTAATTGTTCCATGGCATGGTTTGTTTTGCCTTCTATACTTATAGAACTTTGTATTCCTCCAACTTCTTTATGAGCCATTTCTGGACTTATTCCTAAGTTTTGTAATTTAATTAATGATTTTTCTAGACACGTTCTTATTATTCCATGAGTTCTTTTCCAATATTGTTCTTTTAAACTTTGAGATATCGCTAATTTTTCTAAATCTGCTTTATCTTCTGGAGTGTTAACCCAAAATTCCAATTCCGTAGCTGCCGTTAAAAGTATATCTTCTATATCATCTACGCTATCTATTCCTATGTTTTTTATTAAATGAGGATACTCTTTAAATAAATCAAGCAAAGATTTTTTAAAATGCCTTTCTGATTTTTGTAGTATGCCCCTCGAACAAACTTTTTTATTATCATGAATTAGAAAAGCTGGAATTTTCAGTGTTCCTATTGGCAAATTAGTATTTTCATCTATATGTTCTAAATTATAATCAACATACCACTTCGAATTAATATCTGGCATTAAATCTACCTTTGCATTATTTAGAGTTGCTATATCATATAGTTCAACAGAGGATCCATCTGTTTGTATTGCTGACTTTAAAAATCCTTCAACGTCTTCTAAAAAAAACTCTATGGGAATTTTCTCGTCTGTTGCATTTCCTCCTAAATCTACTCCAACTAAGGATACGAATCTTATATTTTTATGTCTTGACATTAACTCTTTAAATTCTTCGTCATTATAATTATTTTTATTAACATAGTACAGCATGTCATTAAAGTTTTTCATTTTTTATTCCCTCCAAATTTAGGTCAAATATATTCCGTATTATTTTTCGTCTTATCCCCAAAATAATTCGTAATTTCATTTATTTTATTATAAACAATTTAATAATTCTTCGCAATATATTTTTTATTCATATTCATCATATTATTAATAATAATATAAATAATATAAAAAGTTTAACTTTTTATTAATAATAGGTTATACTTAAAAATAGATATTATAGTTTATTTTAATTTTATGTTCACTAATTATAGTATTACACAATTATTATTTAGGAGAAAGATTTTATGGAATATATAGTTTTTGATTTAGAGTTTAATCAAGGATTTGATAGAAAGCTAAATAAGACAGTTTCTAATGAAAAATGCCCTTTTGAAATTATTCAAATAGGCGCTGTCAAGTTGGACTCTAACTTAGAAATAATTGATACTTTTAACACTTTTGTTAAACCTCACATATATAGAGAAATTCACCCCTTCATAAAGAAAATGACTAACATAACTAATGAAGATGTAAAAAATGCACCTTGTTTTTCTGAAGCTTTTAGTATGTTTAAGTCTTTTATAAGTAATGAAAACAATATACTTTGTGTTTGGGGCAATGGAGATTTAAAAGAATTATACAGAAATATCAATTATTATAATTTATCTGTGGATAATTTATCTTGCACTTACATCAATATCCAACATCATGCTTCTGTTTACTTTAAAAATCCAAGCGGAAAAAGCATTGGTCTTCAAAATGCTATTACTCTTTTAGAATTGAATGAAGATAAATCTTATCATAACGCTTTAAATGATGCGTATTATACTTCTTTAGTATTTCAAAATATTTTTAACGATGAAATAGAGACTAAAAAATATAATTTCGATAATGATGATAAAAAGAAACCTGCTACAAAACGAAAAGTAAATTATGATAGTATTTTCGGTGAATTCAAAAAAATTCTAAATAGAGATTTAAACAAAGAAGAAAAAAAGATTATTCATCTAGCTTATAAAATGGGTAGAAGGAGTAAGTCTTCTAAAGAAAAAAATAATCTAAAAGATTAAAAAATCCTTCCTTTAATATTTGGAAGGATTTTTATATTATTTAATTATAAGTTCTACTGGACAGTGGTCTGATCCTAATACATCTGTATGTATTTTAGCACTTACTAATCTTTCCTTTAATTTTTCAGATGTGCAAAAATAATCTATTCTCCATCCTGCATTCTTTTCTCTAGCCTTAAACCTATAAGACCACCACGAGTATATATTGGCTTCCTCTGGATAAAAATATCTAAATGTATCAATAAAACCTTCCTTAAGTAGCTCTGTAAACTTATTTCTTTCTTCATCCGTAAATCCCGCATTTTTTCTATTAGTTTTTGGATTTTTTAAGTCAATTTCTTTGTGTGCCACATTTAAATCACCACATACTATAACAGGCTTTCTTTCATCAAGTTTTTTCAAGTATGATCTAAAATCATCTTCCCATTTCATTCTATATTCTAGTCTTTTCAATTCACTTTGAGAATTTGGAGTGTATACCGTTACCATATAGAAATCTTCAAATTCTAGGGTTATCACTCTTCCCTCTTGGTCATGTTCTTCAATATTTATTCCATAAGTTACACTCAATGGTTCCTTTTTTGTGAAAATAGCTGTTCCTGAGTATCCTTTTTTCTTTGCGTAATTCCAATATTGGAAATATCCTTCAAGCTGCAAATCTATTTGATTTTCTTGTAACTTTGTTTCTTGCAAGCAAAATATATCTGCATCAACTTCATTAAAGAAGTCCATAAAATTTTTACTCACACAAGCTCTTATTCCATTTACATTCCATGATATAAGTTTCATATTTTCTCCTTTTTATTAGTCAAATTTTAATCTATTTGCTATATCCTCTGATTTAACTGATGATATATACATACCAGTGCTTAATTCAAATCCTCCAAAATTAAATTTTCTTGGTACAATATGAATATGTGCATTATACTTATCTTTATAATTTTTTTCTATATTTACAGGATGAGTATGAATATATAAATTAAATGGGCAGTTTCCATACTCTTTATATATTCTTTCAAATAATTTCTTTAATATAATAGATAATTCTTTTATATTTTCATCATTTAGGTCATAAAAATCTGTGTCATCTTTAAATAAGATAACCGTATCCCCTGTATATTTACAAACCTCAGGTACAAACACTAAAAAATTCTCACTATCATGTATAACTCTCTTTTCATTATCAATTTCTTGTACAATAAGATGGTTATACATATTTGTACCCATCTTTTCATAAAATTCATCACAAACTTTATATTCATTTTCCAAATCTGGAGGAATAAATGGTAGAGATAAAATTTGAGAATGAGAGTGCATCAACGAAGCTCCAGCTTCTCTTAGATAATTTTTAAATAAACATATATATTTAGTATTTTTCTTTTTTTTAAGTGACCTAAACCTAATTTTATACATTATTAATAAGTTATAAAACTCTTCTTCCACCATATTATAAAAATTTCCGTTATGTTTATATGTATCTATTATTACCTCATGTTCTCCTTTTATTTCATTTAAAGGGTTCTCATCTATAATCGGATATTTATTCTTAACTGATTTAATTATCCATTTATTGTTTTTGTTTATGACACAAGTTTCATCAGATATATTATCTTCATTCCCTCTACAAAATGGACAGGTCTCGCTATACTCATTATTTTCAATGGATTTATTAGCTTTACTATTCATTTTATCCAAGGGCCTATTGATTCTTTCTCTTGCAATAATAACTTTACTATTATTTAATGTATCCATTCCAAGTTCTTTCATTATAAACTCCTCTATCATGTTGCCTTATTTATAAACTATTATTTTTAAAAAGCACTTTACATAAATTATATTTTAACAAAGTTTCTTTGTAAATGTTTTATATCCTTACTTTAATTATTATTGTACTATTGAAATTCCACTATATGCAATTAAAAAGATTGTATAAAAAATAATTAAGATATTTATTAGTTTTTTTGGGAATATATTTTTTTATAATAATGCAGTTTATTCGCCATTATGCTAATATTAAGGTAGATTGAGATTAAATAATCAATTGATATGTTTATAAGGGGGATTATTCAAATGAAATTTTCAAAAAGACTTAGTTCAATGCAACAATCACCAATAAGAAAGTTAGCACCATTCGCTTCAGCTGCTAAGGCTGAGGGAGTTAAGGTATACCACCTAAATATAGGCCAACCAGATATAACAACTCCAGAAGGATTTTTTAACACAGTTAAAAATTTTGACAAAAAAGTTTTAGAATATGCAGGTTCTCAAGGAATGCCTGAATTAATTGAAGCTATAAGAAAGTACTACACTACATACGACATGCACTTTGCAAGTGAAGATATTATAGTTACTAATGGTGGTAGTGAAGGTTTATTATTTGCTTTTATGGCTGCATGTGACCCAGGGGATAATATACTGGTTCCTGAACCATTCTATACAAACTACAACGGCTTTGCTCAATGCTTAAATGTAGAAGTAAAATCTGTTACTACAGTTGCAGAAAACGGTTTCCACTTACCTTCTAAAGAAGAAATAATAGCTAAAATAGATGATAAGACTTCTGCTATATTAGTTGTTAACCCAGGAAACCCAACTGGATGCGTTTATACTAAAGAGGAAGTTCAAATGATAGCTGAAATAGCTAAAGAAAAAGATTTATGGATAATAGCTGATGAAGTATATAGAGAGTTCGTATATGAAGGACTTGAGTATACAAGCTTTGGAAATGTTAAAGAAGTTGAAGATAGAGTTGTTATTATAGACAGTGTTTCTAAGAGATACAGTGCTTGTGGTGCTAGAATAGGTTCTATAGCTTGTAAAAACAAAAAATTCATGGCTGAAGTAATGAAAGTTTGCCAAGGAAGACTTTGTGTTGCTACAATAGAACAGTTAGGTGCTGCAGCTTTATATAATACTCCAAAATCTTATTTCAAAGAAGTTAATGATGAGTATAGAAACAGAAGAGATACTTTATATAATGAATTAATGAAAGCAGAAGGAGTTATATGCGAAAAACCTATGGGTGCATTTTATATAGTTGCTAAATTACCAGTTGAAAGCGCTGAAGATTTTGTTACTTGGACATTAAAAGAGTTTAGAAGAGATAATGAAACTGTTATGTGTACTCCTGCTGAAGGTTTCTACTCTACTCCAGGTCTTGGAAAAAATGAAGTTAGACTTGCTTATGTATTAAAAGAAGAAGATTTAAGAAGATCTGGTCAATTGCTAAGAGAAGCTCTAGAAGAATATTGCCAATTAGAAAAAGAAAAATCTGCTTTAGCTAAAGCTTAATATACAATTTCTAAACGCAATTAAAAACCATCTTACTTTTGTAAGATGGTTTTTTTATTAATTTAATTCTTCTTTATTTAGTATGTACTGAAGAGTTTCTAAAGCCTCTTGATATCTTAATCTATCACTTTCATCTAGCTTAAATAACTTTTGTTCTAGTTCATCACTTAATTTACTAGTAAAGTTTATAGCTAACTTTTCACCTTCTTCTGTAATAACTATCATATATTTTCTTCTATCCGCTAAATCCTTTTCCCTATAAACATAGCCTTTTTTAGTTAAATCGTCTATCATACTTGTTAGGCTACCTTTTTCTATATTTAGTTTAGCACATAGCTCTGTCATACTTATACTACCATGATTTTTTATGAATACTAAAGCTCTTAATTGCGTTTTATTTACATTGTATAATGCCGAATATTTCTTTAGGTATTCTAAGTAAAGACTTGAGTAAATTTTAGGAAAGGTTTTTGATAAAAAACCAATTGTATTTGTTACTATACAGTTCATTTAATCACCTCAGATGCTTAATTTATTGACTTTTTCCCACTCCTATAGTTTACAATAAAAATATTTGTAGTACAATACTTTTTATGAATATACATCTTTTAATTTGCTAATATTATCATGGACTGATATAATTTTACTTTTTATGAGATTACTATTTTAAAGCTTCTTAATCTATATTTGAACTTAAATTTAATCAAAATAAAATAAAGAGCCTTTATGGCTCTTTACTTATAATTATACTTTTAAATCTACTTCTATGCCTATGCAGTCTTTATAGTCGCTTATAGCTGGCTCTAAATATTCTTCTACAAACTCTACAACTTGCTGAGGAGCTCTCCCTACAAAGTTCATAGGATCTAGTATAGATGTTATTTCTTCTTCATTTAACATCTTAAAAGCTTTGTCTTCAATTATTAACTCTATTAAGTTATTATTTAGACCTTCATGTTTAACTCTGTAAGCTGCTTTCATAGATAACTCTCTTATTACCTCATGTAATTCTTGTCTATCTCCACCTCTTTTTACAGCTTCCATAAGTATATTTTCTGTAGCCATAAATGGTAATTCTTCGTCTATATGTTTTTTTATCATGTTTTCATATACAACTAATCCATCAGTTACATTTATACCTATATCTAATATTGCATCTGCAGCCATAAATGCTTGTGGTATAGAAAGTCTTTTGTTAGCTGAGTCATCTAAGCTTCTCTCTAACCATTGTGTAGCTTCTACTAAAGCTGGTGATATTGATTCAGAAATTATAAACTTAGATAAAGAAGCTATTCTTTCACTTCTCATTGGATTTCTCTTATATGCCATAGCAGATGATCCTATTTGATTCTTTTCAAATGGCTCTTCTAATTCTTTTAAACTTTGTAATAATCTTATATCATTTGTCATCTTATGCATACTTTGTGCTATTCCAGCAAGTACATTTAATACTTGAGAATCTAATTTTCTAGTATATGTCTGACCACTCACTTTATATGATTCTTTATATCCCATTTTTTCACATACTATTTTATCTAGTTCTTTTATTTTATCTGTGTCATTTTCAAATAAGCTCATGAAACTTGCTTGAGTTCCAGTAGTTCCTTTTACTCCTCTAAGCTTCATATTTTCTAATCTATAATTTAAGTCTTCTAAGTCTATTATTAAGTCTTGTGCCCAAAGAGTAGCTCTTTTTCCTACTGTTGTAAGCTGTGCCGCTTGGAAGTGTGTAAATCCTAATGTTGGAACATCTTTATATTTTAAAGCAAAATCTTTAAGATTATCAATTAAGTTAACAAGTTTAATTCTTATTAATTTTAATGCTTCATTCATTTGAATAACATCTGTATTATCACCAACATAAGCTGATGTTGCACCTAAATGAATTATACCTTTTGCTTTTGGACATTGAAGTCCATAAGCCTTAACATGACTCATTACATCATGTCTTACTTCTTTTTCTATTTTTTTTGCTTCATCAAAATTTATATCATCTATATGAGCTTTTAATTCTTCTATTTGCTCATCACTTATATTTATTCCTAGTTGTTTTTCACCCTCAGCTAATGCAATCCATAGCTTTCTCCAAGTTGAAAACTTAAATTGAGGAGAAAAAATATAACTCATATTTTTGCTACAATATCTTTCTGTTAAAGGATTTGAATATGTTGTGTACTTATTTTCTATCATTTTTTGCACCATCCCTAAATCTTTTTATTCTACAAAGATTATTATATATAATTCTACGAACAATAACAATACTTTTTATGTTTTTTGTTCACATCATTTTTTGTTTAATTTAAAATTATCTTTGCCAAGTATGTAATCAATACTCTCACTATCGACAAAATTTAAAACATGTTTATATCTTATAGCGTAGTATTTATCACTCCATCCCAACTGTTTCTTTATATCTTCTTTATCTGCTCCAAGCATTAAAGAAATAGCTGCATATGAATGCCTTAAATCTTTTGCTGAGTATTGAGGCAATCCTGCTATGTCAAAAGCTTTTTTTACTATTAATCTTACATTTCTATCTGTAATAGATTGACTTTTCTGTGTTGTAAATATGTAATCCTCAGAAGGTATTATTATTTCACCAAGCCCAGAGAAATATCTATAACTTTCTATAAGTCTGAAACAATATGGATGAAGTTTTATAACTCTTTCTTTTTTCCCTTGTCCAAGTCTTATGTAGAAATTATTTTCTTCATCTACAATTAAATCTTTCCATTTTACCCTTACTAATTCATTTAATAAACATCCTGTTGTAACTAGAAATACCATTATTAGCTTATCTCTAGCATTAAGCCTATCTAAAGAATCTATTAGCTGATTAATTTCTTGTATACTTAACACATCTTTTTTCCCTTTTTCCCTTGTAACTATAGGTTTGTTAACAAGAGTGAATGGATTTAATTCAATATATTTTTCCCTTTTCATAAAAGCATAAAAACTGTGTAAGTAACTAAAAATTTTTTCACTTGTTGATATGGCATATTCATCTTCTACAAAAGATATAAAATCCCTACATTCATTTTTTGTTACTTCTAGCAAGTCATCCACTTTAGTCTTCTCTTTAAATAAAAGTATTTTACTAAAATAGTCTTTTTTGGTTGCTGGTGTCATTTTTGTTGAAAATAATTCAAATATTTCAAATTCTCTCTCACTCAATATATAACTATTATCCATAAGGTCTCCTTTCATTATTATTTTATTCAAATTTCAATTTTATATATTATTATTTTTTAAATTGTAGTTTGTTTCGATAAATAATTAAGAAGCACATAAGTGCTTCTTTGAGTCATTACTTATTTGCAGAATTAACTAGTATATTAATTAATTCACTTGATTTTTCGTTAAAAGTAGTTATAAATGTTAAATATTCACTAGCTCTATTCATAACCATATACATTTTATTAAGATCACCTATAAAGTCATTTACTTGATAGTCTTGATCTTCTTCATTTATAGTTTGATTATACAACATTTCTAACTCACAAAATACAACTGCTTTATATTCTAAGCTTTTTATAAAGTATAAATTTGATATTGTTATACCAGTTCTTTTCCCATATTTAGTTAAATTATCATCTCCCACGATATATGGAATACTTACATCATCTAATGCCTTTCTAAGTAGATATTGAAAATATATTGTCTTTCCATTTTTCAATTTCTTTTTATTATATGGAAATACAATGGCTATATCACTGTAATTTACTCCCTTGTTATTTACAAGATATTCAATTTCCCATAATATGGAGTTAATTTGTTCTTCTAAATCTTCTACTTTAACAATTTGAGTTGAAATTCCACCTTCCAGAAGAATATCACTAGGTATATATATGTCTCGCTTTACATTACTTCTCAAATCTTTTATATAATCATTAGCACTTGTACAAAATTCATTAGAAAAATCAATAACTGCCTTTTTCTGTCTGTAATTTTTTCTTAGCTGTATTTTTTCATCAAAATTAGTATTTTGCAAAGGACTTTTAAAGATATTTACACTATTGTATATATTTAAAGATTCACAGTAATACATATTAAATATATATTTAGTTTCATATAAAAATTCTTGAATAAACTCAATATCTCTTTTATCAAAACTTTCACTTTCATCTATAAATATACCTTTAAACATTTTTTTATTTTTTATAACATTTTTAGCTTGTTTTATCAAATTATTAAAAGTTTTCTCATAGTCTTTTTTTAATAAGCCATAGTCTAGTATTAAGTTGTACTTTTTAGATAGTTTAAATACAAAAGAAGAAATTGTATGTACCTCTAAGTTATTATTATCTTTATATAATAACTTAATACTTTCTCTAAGTTGATTACAAAGTTGCTTCGTATGAGTAAATATTATAAAATTATGATGTGGATATATACGTGCTAACTTTATTGCTCTACTCATCATAATAGTTGTTTTTCCACTACCCGTAGGACCTTCTATTAATGTTTTACCGTAATTAATAGAAAGTGCTTTTTCTAATTGTTCATCCGTAATCATAGTAGCACTATAATTGTACTCATCTTGAGAAAAAGTTATTTTTTTAAACTCTTTATTAATATGATAAGCACCGTTTAATTCATAATATTCTGGACATATATCCAAAATATATAAATTTAACTCTATTTCATTATTTTCTTCTTTCAAATAATTGTCTAGCTCTTCTTCATTATTCATTATACTTTTTAATTTATTCTTATCTATTATATTGTTGCTTACAAAATCTTCTAAGCCATATGTCTCTTCTATATCCACATAAGGCATGACAAATACATAATTAAAACTAATATTATTGTAAAATTGAGCCATTTTCAATTTTAACAACTCATATTCTTCATTCATTACTTCAATTAATTCTTCATCTAATATAGAAAATAAATCTTCACTTGTATCCATAAATTTTATAAAAAGTATTTTATTATTTTTTATATATAATAAATCTGTGTTAATTCCTCTAAAAGGAGTAACTTTTGGCACTACATTTGTATTGTCATAGTTCTTTTCGTAAAAAATTTTTTCAACTTCTTTTACTTTTAATGCATCTAATTGTGAGTTAATATTAATATTTTGTCTCAATTTGCATTCCCCCTTTATAGTAATTATATCATTTAAACATATATTTTACTATATTATCAAATATATACATTTTATTATAGTAAAATTCATTTTACATAATCATCTGAATAGTTATATTACTTACTATACAAGCCAAACAATACTTTGCATATATTTTAATAAAAAAAGGAGAGTTAATACTCTCCTTTTTATTATTTAGCATATTCTATTGCTCTTGTTTCTCTTATTATACTTACTTTTATTTGACCTGGATATTCAAGCTCGTCCTCAATTTCTTTAGTCATCTTTCTAGCTAATAAATGAAGTCCTTCATCATTTACACTATCAGGTTTAACCATTATTCTAATCTCTCTACCAGCTTGAATTGCATAAGATTTTTCTACACCTTCATAAGAGTTAGCTATTTCTTCAAGTTTTTCTAATCTCTTAATATATGCTTCTAAAGTTTCTCTTCTTGCACCTGGTCTTGCTGCAGATATGGCATCTGCTGCTGTAACTAACACAGCCTCAACTATTTGTGGCTCATAATCTCCATGGTGAGTACTCATTGCATGTATAATTTCTTTAGATTCTTTATATCTTCTAAGTAAATCCATACCTATTTCAACATGAGTTCCTTCCATTTCGTGGTCTACTGCTTTACCTATATCATGAAGTAAACCAGCTCTCTTTGCTAGTTTTATATCTGCTCCAATTTCTGCTGCCATAATTCCTGCTATATGAGCAACTTCTATCGAATGTTTTAATACATTTTGTCCATAACTTGTTCTATAATTCAATCTACCAAGTAATTTAACTAGTTCAGGATGTAATCCATGTACACCAGTTTCAAAAGTAGCTTGTTCTCCAAACTCTTTGATGATATTATCAACTTCTTTTCTTGCCTTTTCTACCATTTCTTCTATTCTAGCTGGATGTATTCTTCCGTCTGATATTAGCTTTTCTAATGCTATTCTTGCTACTTCTCTTCTAATAGGATCGAAACCTGATAAAATTACAGCTTCTGGAGTGTCATCAATTATAAGGTCTATACCTGTTAAAGTTTCTAGAGTCCTTATATTTCTTCCCTCTCTACCTATTATTCTCCCCTTCATTTCATCATTTGGTAAATTAACAACAGTAACTGTTGTTTCAGCAACATGATCTGCTGCACATTTTTGTATAGCATAGCCTATTATTTCCCTAGATTTCTTTTCAGCTTCTTCTTTGGCTTGCGTCTCAATGTCCTTAATCATTATAGACATTTCATGTCTTACTTCTCTTTCAGCATTTGCAAGAATTATATCTTTAGCCTTTTCACAAGTAACACCAGATATATCTTCAAGCTTTTCAAGTTGCTTAACTTTTATTGCCTCTACTTCTTCTTCTTTTCTTTGTACCGCTTTTAACTTTTCATTTAAACTAGATTCTTTAACCTCTAGATTTTGTTGCTTTTTTTCAATAGATTCTTCTTTTTGAAAAACTCTTCTTTCATACTTTTGAACTTCATTACGTCTTTCTCTTTGTTCTTTTTCTGCATCAGTTCTCCATTTGTGAATCTCTTCTTTTGCTTCTAATAATTTTTCTTTTTTTATTGTTTCTGAGTCTTTATTTGCTTTATCTATTATATCTTTGGCTAAGTCTTTAGCTTCACCAATTTTAGTTTCAGATATATTTTTTCTAACAAAATATCCAACTATAATACCAATAGCTAAACCAAGTATGCTTGCTATTATTGCTATGACATCCACCTCCTTTTGTAATAATCCCAAAATATCAATATTATTCTTTAGCATCATTTAAATTATGCCCTTTTTCACTATAAGGCCCAAGTTTTAAATTTAATAAAGTTTCTTTATCTATAATCTTGGAATACTTTAAATAAAATCATCATAATTTAAAATATTTTATCCTCATTTAATTTTATAATTTTTTCTAATTCATGTCAAGTTTATAGGAGGGGTGTATTCATATTTATTATTCACTTTCACTATCTTCTTCCGCAACTGTTTTATCAAGGTTATAATGTTTTCTAACTTTAGCATTTATTTCATCAGTTAAATCCATATTATCAGCTAAGAATTTTTTAACATTTTCTCTACCTTGTCCAAGTTTTATATCATTGTAAGCATACCATGAGCCTGATTTTTTAACTATGTCAACATCTGCTGCTATATCTAATAAGTCACCTATTTTAGATATACCCTCTCCATACATTATATCAAATTCAGCTTGTTTAAATGGAGGTGCAACTTTGTTTTTAACTACTTTTACTCTTGTTCTATTTCCAAGTACTTTATCTCCTTGTTTTATACTGTCTATTCTTCTTACATCAAGTCTTACTGATGAGTAGAATTTAAGAGCACGTCCACCTGTTGTAGTTTCAGGATTACCAAACATTATACCTACTTTTTCTCTTAACTGATTTATAAATACAGCTACACAGTTTGATTTTTTTATTGAACCAGTTAATTTTCTTAAAGCCTGAGACATAAGTCTTGCTTGAAGACCAACATGAGAATCTCCCATTTCCCCTTCTATTTCTGCTTTTGGAACTAGAGCTGCTACTGAGTCAACTACTATTATATCTATAGCTCCAGATCTTATTAAAGCTTCTGTTATTTCAAGAGCTTGTTCCCCTGTATCTGGTTGTGAAATTATTAAATTATCTATATCCACACCTAAGGCTTTAGCATATACTGGATCTAGGGCATGTTCTGCATCTATAAATGCAGCTATGCCTCCATTTTTTTGTGCTTCAGCTACTGTATGTAGAGCAACTGTTGTTTTACCTGAAGATTCTGGTCCATATATCTCAACAATTCTTCCCTTAGGAAGTCCACCAATACCTACTGCAATATCTAACCCTATAGATCCTGTAGATATTACGTCTATGTTCAATGAAGTAGCTTCTCCAAGTCTCATAACAGATCCTTTACCAAAGTCTTTTTCTATTTTACCTAAAGCCTGATTAAGCGCTTGTAATTTTTCTTTTTCTATACTCATATTATTTCATCCTTTCTCTTCGCAAACATTTGTTCTATGTACTACTTTTATTATATCTTATAAAACTTTCTTCGTCAATTGAATTCCAGCTTTATCTTTAACATATATTATAAGTTTATAAATTTAAAGACATACATTTATATTTATAAACTTATATGTGAACTTTTATACGAATATTTTTTATTTTTTCAAAAAAATCCTTCCTGAATTCAATTCAGAAAGGATTTATACTTTATTTACTATTCATAAATAATTCTTTATTTTTATATAAATAGTCGGCACCAGAATATAAAGTTAACATTGTTGCAATCAACATAAATATGGTTCCCACTTGTAATAACATACTATTATCTATATTGGCTCCAAGAAGTAATATTATTATTGCCAACATTTGACTTATGGTTTTTATTTTACCTCCACCACTGGCTGCTATAACTTTTCCATCAGCTGCAGCTATAGCTCTTAGGATACTCACTGTAAGCTCTCTTGCAACTATAATAATAACCATCCAACCTGCAACTAAATTTGATTCTATCATACATATAAGGGCTGTTATTACTAATAGTTTGTCTGCTAAAGGATCCATAAATTTTCCAAAGTCAGTAACTAAATTATTTTTCCTTGCAATATGACCATCTAGAGCATCTGTTATTGATGCAATAATAAATATTAAACAGGCCATTAAATAATGATTTGTAACGTCTAACATCATTATAATTACAAATACAGGTATTAACAAAACTCTAAGTAATGTTAATTTATTTGGTAAATTCATCTTGTATCTCCCCCATTAAATCATACTCTAGGGCAGTGTTAATTTTAACATTTACAAAATCTCCTGGCTCTAGGCTAGTGTGCGATTTTACATATACTATACTATCAATTTCCTCTGCATTTAGTTGAGTTCTCCCAATGTATACATTGTCCTCAATTTGTTCTTCTATTAAAACTTCATATGTTTTACCTATTTTTCTTTGGTTTATTTCTTCTGAGATGTTTTGTTGAATCATCATTATAACATCTCTTCTTTCCTCTTTTACTTCTTGGTCTAAATGATTAGGAAGATTGTCTGCTGCTGTTCCTTCTTCCCTTGAATAAGGGAATACACCTAACTTGTCAAACTTTACTTTTTTAACAAATTCCACAAGTTCTTCAAAATCTTTCTCATCTTCTCCAGGGAATCCTGTTATTAGTGTTGTTCTAAGCGTCGCATCAGGTATTGCAGTTCTAATCATATTTATCTTATCTAATAATTCTTCTTTAGTAGTTTGTCTATTCATTAATTTTAATATTTTATTGCTTGCATGTTGTATCGGCATATCAAAGTAAGAACAAATATTATCATTTCTTTTTATAACATCTACTAATTCCGCTGTTATTGACTCTGGGTATGAATACATTATTCTTATCCACTTTAAACCTTCTATTTTAGCTAACTCTTCTAATAACTGAGGAAGTTTTGCCTTTGCGTATATATCTGATCCATACATTGTAGAGTCTTGTGCTATAACTACAAGTTCTTTCACTCCACTCTTTGCTAAGCTTTTAGCTTCAGCTACTATATCTTCTATTTTTCTACTCTTTTGCTTACCTCTTAATTTAGGTATTATACAGTAAGTACAATGTTTGTCACATCCTTCACTTATTTTTATATAAGCCATATATTCTGGTGTTGAGACATACCTTGGTAAATCTTCATTGTATACAACTTCTATATCATTTAAGCTAATTACTTGTTTTTCTTTTTGTAAATTTGCTAAAATTTCGTCAATATTTTGGTAACTTCCCGTGCCTACTATTGCATCTATTTCAGGAATTTCTTCCTTTAATTCGTCTGAATATCTTTGAGCTAAACATCCTGTAACAATAAGTAATTTTAAATTTCCAGTTTCTTTAAGATTTGCAAATTCTATTATAGTTTCTATAGATTCTTGTTTTGCTGATTCTATAAAACCACATGTGTTTACTAAAATCACATCTGCCTCATCAAAATCCCCTGTAAGTTTGTAACCTTTTTTATTTAATATACCCATCATTATTTCTGCATCTACTAGGTTTTTCGAACAACCTAACGATTCTAGTGCTATTTTTAACATTGTTTAACTCCTTCCTTTGCTGCCTTATGAAAACTTATTAATTTTTCTATTATATCATTTATGTCTTCGAATTTAATTACGTCATTATACTTGTATTGATTTACTGAATGCATATAAAGAGGGTCATAGTAGTATACTAAGAACTGTTCTACTAATTCTTCATATTTTTCATTGTCTAATAATTCTAAGTATTCATCTACAGTTTTATTTCCAAGTCTTTTTCTAAATGTATTTATACATTGTCTTAAGGCCTGTATATTATCTTCATTTCTATTATATATATAATCTTTACAAAGTCTTTTTACTCTGTCTTTTGTGTCACATTCTATAAGTATGTGATATCCATCTCTTGTTATTCCTTCATATATATCATTTGGAATAAGTACATGACCTACTCTTTTACTTTCACTTTCTACGAATAAATAATCACTTTTTGAGAAAAATAAAGATTCAAATATCCTAGTCTCGAAAGTCTTTTGAGTTGGTGGTTTTTCATCATAAGTAATAAATCCAAATACAGAACCAGTATTTCTAGCCATATATTCCAAATCCACTATATCTATATTATTTCTTTCTAATTCTACTAATAATTCTGTTTTCCCAACTCCAGTTAATCCATGAAGAACTATAAACTGCTTTTTATTCATTATGTTGCTTAAATAATTTTGCACATAATTTCTATAAGATTTATAGCCTCCTTCTAATTTATATAAATCTATACCAATAGAACTAAGTAAATTGGCTACAGAGCCACTTCTCATTCCACCTCTTGCACAATATATCACTATATGTTCATATTCACTTGACAATTCTTTTGCTAGTTTGTACATATCTTTTAACTTAGGAGAAACAAATTCAAACCCTTTGTCTATAGCTTCATGTTTCCCCTCTTGTTTGTATATTGTACCCACCTCACAATACTCATCATTATCAAATAATGGCATATTATAAGCATTTAATATATGATCATCTAAGTATTCTTTTTCGGTTCTAACATCTATAAAAATTGTTTTTTCTAATTTTAAAGCATCTTCTATTTTAATTGTTTTCAAATTTTATTCACCTTCTAATTTTGCTAATTCTTCCATTGTTATTAGTACTTTTCTAGGTTTACTTCCTTCACTAGGCCCAACTATTCCTCTTTCTTCCATTGAATCTATCAGTCTAGCTGCTCTGTTAAATCCTATTTTATACTTTCTTTGTAACATAGAAGATGATCCTTGCCCACTTTGTACAACAAAGGCAATAGCGTCTTCTAAAAATTCATCTACATCGTTATTTTTGATGTTAGCAGTTTTTGAAATAGTTTGTATTATTTCTTCTTCATATTTAACTTCTTCTTTTACTTGACCTTTTACAAAGTTTATTACTTTTTCAGAGTCATCTTCTGATATATAAGCCCCTTGCAACCTTACTGGTTTTGCAGCTCCTAGGGGATAGAATAGCATATCACCTTTTCCAAGTAATTTTTCTGCTCCACCCATATCTAATATAGTTCTTGAATCTGTTTGTGATGAAACTGCAAAGGCAATTCTAGATGGAACATTTGCTTTTATAACTCCTGTTATTACATCAACAGAAGGTCTTTGTGTTGCTATAATCAAATGCATTCCAGCCGCCCTAGCCATTTGAGCCAATCTACATATATAGTCTTCAACTTCATTAGCACATGCCATCATCAAGTCTGCTAACTCATCTATTATTATTACTACTTTTGGAAGTTTTGTTTCACTTTTTTCATTATAACTAGTAATATCTTTTACTCCTAAATCAGCAAACAACTTGTATCTTTTATTCATTTCTACTACTGCCCAGTTTAATGCATTTGCTGCCTTTTTAGGGTCAGTAACAACTGGTGATAGTAAATGAGGTATGCCATTATAATGAGCAAGCTCAACTACTTTTGGATCTATAAGTAATAACTTTACTTCGTCAGGTGTCGCTTTGTATAATACAGAATTTATTATTGTATTTATACAAACTGACTTACCTGAACCTGTAGCCCCTGCTACAAGTAAATGTGGCATTTTACCAATATCTGCAATAACTGGATTACCACTTATATCTTTTCCAAGCCCTATAGCAAGAGAAGATGAATCTTCTTTAAATTCCTTACTTCCAATAACATCTCTAAGTCCTACAACCTGTGGTTCGTCATTTGGAACTTCTATTCCTATGGCACTTTTGCCTGGAATTGGGGCTTCTATCCTTATACTTTTTGCAGCTAAAGAAAGAGCTATATCATCTGATAAGTTTACAATTCTACTTACTTTAACACCTGGGTTAGGTTGTACTTCGTATCTTGTTATAGTAGGTCCTAGAGTTACTTGACCCATTTTTGTGTCAACACCAAAATTAGATAATGTTTTGATTAACAAAGATGCATTTTCTAATGCCTTTCTTTTATCATTTTCATTACCTTTGTGTCCAATTTTAGTTATTAAATCTAAACTTGGTTTTGTATAGTTTTCATAATTTGATTGACTGTTAATGTGCAAATCATTTGTATCTCCTAAATTTATTGGAGCAGTTTTTTCAATATTAGTATTCGCCTTAGTTTTTGTATTACTCATTGTATCGCTCATTTTAACATTAGGATTTGTATTTTGAAGGTCCTTAAGCACATCTAACTCTGGCATACTACTTGTACCTTCTAAAATTTCTAGATAATCATCATCACTTTTGTTAAATCCTACTATTTTTATCGTTTTGTCTTCATCATCATAACTAGGCTCAACTAAAGTATTTTCTAATTCCTCATTTTTATCATTTTTATTAAAAATATTCTTTAAAAAACCTTTTTTATTTTTACCAATTTGAGTAGTTTCATCAACTTCTTCAGTTACTAAATTAATTGCAGATTCTTTTAAGTTAGATACCTTATCTTTTACATTTACATTTCCATTTTTTATTTTACTAGACTTATTAGTAATGCCTTCCATTAGATCTTTAAGAGATATATTAAATGTGTACATTACTGTAATAAATAAAACAAATATACTAATTAACCATCCACCTGTTAAGCCAAATACTGCTTTAATAAAGTATGCTATTGTTGATGTGATTAGACCGCAACCACTTCCATCAATTCCCATCTGCATAACATCTCTATACATATTAGCCTTTAGAGGATTATCTACTGGAATTTTTCTTGCATTAAATAATCCATAAAAAATGAATAAAAAGACTATAAAAATATAGACTGTTTTGCTTTTTTTCATTCTATAGACATATTCATTTCTTTCAAAAAATCCAAGAATACCTATAATTATTATAAGCAACGGAATAATTACTGAAAGAGCTCCAAACAATCCTTTAAAAGTGTCTTGTATGAATTGTCCTAAAAGGCCCATGGAATTTGAGTTTAAGCTATATAATAAAAATATTCCTATAAATACAGTCACTAGATTATAATATTCTCCAGATACTATTATTCTATCTTTGTTATGCTTTTTATTCTTAGCGCCTTTACTTTTTTTCTTAGCCACCAATCTCACCTCTTATTTCTTATACCTTATCAATTAAAATTTATAATTTATCCACAAACTAAATCAATTATAAATTCTTAAAAACTTAAAAGTGTTAATGGTATACATTAACACTTTTAATTATTAAATCATTATATCACATATTACTTATTTTAAACAAATCTTATTTATTTCCTTCATTTTTGTTATCTTCTCTTATTAATTCTCTTAATTTAACTAACGCTTCTTTTAATCCTCCAACTTCATCTATAAGGCCACATTCCACAGCTTCTTTGCCTATCAAAACACTACCTACATCACTTACAAGCTCATCTTTTGCGTGCATAAGCTTATTTAACTCTTCTCTTTCTATATTAGAAGTTCTTGTTATAAATTCTACTATTCTTTCTTGCATTTTCTTGAAATATTCAAAAGTTTCATTAACACCTATCACTAATCCATTTGTTCTTATTGGGTGTACTATCATCGTTGCAGTTGGTGCAATATAAGAATAATCACCTGCTGTTGCAAGAGGAACTCCTATGGAATGACTTCCTCCAAGTACAAGGGTTACGACTTTCTTAGATATGCTGTTAATTAATTCCGCCATGGCAAGGCCAGCTTCTACATCTCCACCTACTGTATTTAAAATAACTAAAATACCTTTAATTTCATTACTTTCTTCTACTGAATATAATAAAGGTATTATATGTTCATATTTTGTAGATTTTTTTTGTGGATTACCTACAAAATGTCCCTCAATTTCTCCTATTATAGTTATACATTGAATTTCTTTTTGTGCATTAGAGGGCATATTAGGAACACCCATTTGCTTTATATCTTGAACTTTATCACTGTCTTCGTCTTCACCTTCATTGTTACTATTATCAACATTATTACTTTCATTATTATCAGGTTTATTTTTCCCCTCATCTTCTTTTTTATCTTCAAGTCCCAGCTGATTCAAATCATAGTTATTATAATTATTACCATTTATGTATTCATTCATATTATTTTCTTTTTTTGTCATTTATTTCACCTCATATAATATATTTAATTTTATCTTTCCCAATGATTATGAAATAATTCTAAAGTTTCTTAGATCAGGTTTTGACACAAAAAAAGCAAGATAAAATATATCTTGCTTTTTTATATACTATTAATCTGCAAATTCGTTATGAATAGCATGAACAGTTTCTATCATATCTTCCTCTTTTACTAAACAAGTAAGACATGTATATGAATCTGATGATTGTAAAAGAGTAATACCTGCCTTTGACAAGGCTCTAACTACTTTTGCTATAACACCAGGAGTTTCAGTAACTTTTGAACCGATTAAAGTTACCTTAGCACAATGTTTTCTAATATCATATTTTACATCGTATTTTTGTAAAATTTCCTCTACAGCAAAAATATAATTTTGTTCCAATGCAAAGGCTTTTTCTTCTGTAAAGAAGTTTATCATATCTAAATTTATATGTTTTTCTTCCATTTCATTCAATATTTTTGAGAACAGCTCTTCAGATGATTTCACTTTAATCTGAGCTATGTTATCTTTATGAGCTACTGATGTCATAAATCTAGATTGGAAATCTTCATAATTACTTGTTACACCACGAGTTAAACCAATTCTAGTTCCTTTACATGTAGGGTTTAAAGTATTTTTTATTTCTAAAACAATATCTCCATTTTTAGCAAGTTCTACCGCTCTAGGATGAATAACTTTTGCACCTTTTTCTGCCATTTGGAATACTTCTTCGTAATCACAATAATCAAGTATTTTTGCTGATGGCTCTATTCTTGGATCAGCAGTCATTATCCCATCTACATCTGTGTAAATTTGTACAGTTTCACTTCCTAATGCTTTTCCTATGGCAACTGCAGATGTATCACTTCCTCCTCTTCCTAAGGTAGTAACCTCTCCGTCTTCTGTACCGCCTTGAAATCCAGCTATAACAACCACTTTACCTTCATCTAACTCTCTATGAATTCTTGTTGGGTTTATTTCTTTTATTTTTGAATTTGAATAAACCTTAGTTGTTATTATTCCAGCTTGCATTCCTGTTAGAAATACTGATGGTATTCCCCTAGCTTCTAACATAGATGATAGTATTGTTCCTGATATTATTTCTCCGCAAGACATTATTAAGTCAAGTTCTCGTTTTTTAGATTTTTTGTTAACATTAGTACATAAATTTATTAGTGTATCAGTCGCATAGGGTTCTCCCTTTCTTCCCATGGCTGAAACTACTATCACTAAGTCGTTGCCCTTTTTCTTATATTGTTCTATTATATTGCACACTTCATTCATTTTTTCAACTGATGCTACTGATGTACCACCAAATTTTTGTACTAGAATCCCCATAAATGCCTCCTAAAATATTCCATCATATTCAATGATTATCATATCATTGCCAATTTTCTTTACATTCCTCCACGGAATTTCTAAATCTCCTCTATCCTTTTTTATACCAAAAAATCCTCTTTCTCTTGGTATGGAAAGCGCCAATATTTTCCCTGTAGTTTCATCTATTATAATATCGCACTCTCCAATTACTCCAAGTCTTTCTCCACTAACTAAGTTTACTATTTCTTTTCCAGCTAATTCAGATAAATTCATATTTTCACCCCGATAAATAAAAATTTTAATTTTCTTAAGTCACTGTGTAGGTTTTCAGTTCATATTTTTAACAATATGCCTTTCCCACTAATTTAGGTCACCTTACTCAAGCAGCGCTTTTTACAATTATATCTGAACACCTTCTACGTTTTTTCCTACTATACACACTCCTAAATTCTCTATATTAAATACTTTATTAATAATTGCTTCAACTTGTTCCATATTTACGCTATTTATATGTTCAATAATTTCATCTTCGTTTTTAATCTTATTATTAAGCAGCATAGACTCTCCATGAGATAGCATTTTTGAACTAATACTTTCCAAGCTTAATATATAATTACCTTTTAACTGTTCCTTACTTTCTTTAAGTTCTTCTTCAGTAATATAGTTTTCTTTTATATTCTTTATTTCTTTTATTATTAAGTCATAGACTTCTTTTAAGTATTCTTCACTGGTACTAGCAAATACACCCAACTCCCCACATTTTTTATATAAAGTCTGAGAGGAGTATATGGAATAGACCAATCCTTTATCTTCTCTTATATTTTGGAAGAGTCTAGAGCTAGTACTTCCACCAAATATATTGTTTACAACTGCTAACGCATAAGCTTCCTTTTCGTTTTCTTCTGGTATAGCTTTTAAGCTCATTGCTATATTAACTTGCTCACTATCTTTATTTTTAGTTATAAAACAAGAGTGAAACTTAGCTTCTTTTACTTCTATGTTTACTTCCTTTTCTTCCCATTTTCCAAATTTTTCTTCAATGAACTTTACTACTTCCTCAAAATTAAAATTGCCACAAACTGATATGACTGCATTATTAGGAACATAATATTTACTATAATGATTTAAAATATCTTTTCTTTTTAAACTTTTAATCGTCTTCCTATTTCCAAGTATATTCATACCTAGTCCATCATCAGCATATATATTTTCTACTAATAAATCATAAGACAAATCATCTAAAGAATCTTCATACATTTTAAGTTCTTCTAATATTACGGCTCTTTCTCTGTCTATATCATTATTATTAAAAGTTGAATTTAATATCATATCGCTTAAGACATCTATACCTATGTTTATATGCTCATCTAAAAGATGAACGTAATAACATGTACATTCTTTATTTGTAAAAGCATTTATTTGTCCACCAATATTATCTATGTCTCTTGCTATATCTTTTGCACTTCTACTTTCAGTTCCTTTAAACAACATGTGCTCAATAAAGTGTGACACACCACTTTCCTTAGGTGTTTCTATCCTAGATCCTGTATTTATCCAAATCCCAAGAGATACGGATTTTAAGTAAGGTATTTCCTCTCCCACAATGGTAAGACCATTTTTTAGGGTTTGACATTTATACATATCGTCCTCCAAATTCTTTACTACGTCATTATATACTTTATTTTTTACAAGTTAAAAAAATTTATAGTATTAATTATAGTTTAGGAACTTAATTTAATCAACAACAAACACATCACTAAGCCTTCCTGGTTTTAAATTTTTTTCTCTTATAATTTGAATAATATCATCAATACATTTTGTTGTTGCATCTGTTGGATGCATTAATACAATACTTCCATCTACTATGTTTTTATTTTTTACTCTTTCAATAATTTTTTCAGGATTATCTCTATCTTGCCAATCAATAGTATCCACATCCCATTTGAAACATATGTAGTTTAAACGTTGTGCTGCTTTAACTGTATTTGACCCAAAGGAACCTGCTGGAGCTTGAAAAAATTTAGTTTCCTCTCCAATAGCATCATCAATTATTTTCTTAGAAGTGCTTATTTGATTATAATTTTCATCATATGAAAGGTTAGCATAGTCTAAGTGTTTATATCCATGATTACCTATCTCATGGCCTTCATTTTTAATTCGCAAAAGCAAGTCCTTTTTATTTTCAGCCCACTTTCCTGTAACATTGAAAGTTATATGTACCTTCTCCTTTTTTAAAGCTTCCAAAATAGATATTACATACTCATCCTCCCACCCCAGGTCTACGTTGCAAGTTAATGCAACATAGCCACTATTTTTTTTAGTCCCCTGAGTATAAGGGGCTTTTGCCAAATCTAGAATATTAATACTTGGAGTTGTTTGGTTTTTCTTAAGTGTAAAAGCAATTCCACATATTATAAGCAGAATGATTAGAATAAAAATTATTAATTTTTTTAGTTTGCCTTTGTTTAGCACCATCATTATCATATTGGTTTCCTCCTAATATGTACAAATTATTTCTTATTTTAAGTTTATTATTACAACTTATAATTTATTCTTAGGAATAGGACTTGTTATCTAAAAATTCACTTCGTTCATATGCCTAACCATATATCTTTACTAATACTTAAGTGAAATACGTTATTTAAAATTTAGTATCTTTAATCCACCTATGATCCAAATTTTTATAATAAAAAAAACGAGACTATGTCTCGTTCCCTTATTTTATAAATGAATTGTTATTTATTTTTTCTCTCTGGTCTAGGTAATAATACTTTTCTAGATACATTTACTCTACCTTTGTCATCTATTTCAGTAACCTTAACTTCTACTTCATCTCCAACGTTTAATACATCTTCAACTTTTTCTATTCTTTCATGAGCTATATTGCCTATACGAAGTAATCCTTCTTTTCCTGGAAGTAATTCAACGAAAGCTCCGAAGTTAACTACTCTTGTTACTTTACCTTTGTAGATTTCGTTTAACTCAACTTCTGCAACTATGTCAGATATTTTTTGCTGAGCAAGTCTAATCATATCTATATCTATACCAGCTATGAATACTTCACCATCTTGTTCTATATCTATTTTAACACCAGTTTCGTCTATTATCTTAGTTATTACTTTACCACCAGCACCGATAACATCTCTTATCTTATCTGGCTTAATTCTCATAGTAACTATTTTTGGTGCATATTTAGATAATTCTTCATTTGGCTTATCTATGCATTTTCTCATTTCATTTAATATATGAAGTCTACCAACTCTAGCTTGAGCTAATGCTCTTGTTAATACTTCTTCATCTATACCAGCTATTTTTATATCCATTTGTATAGCAGTTATACCTTTTTCAGTACCTGCAACTTTGAAGTCCATATCACCTAAATGGTCTTCCATACCTTGTATATCTGATAGTATAGCCATTTTTCCATCATGTTCTATAAGTCCCATTGCAATACCTGCAACCATATCTTTTAAAGGTACACCCGCATCTAATAAAGATAATGTAGAACCACAAACAGAACCTTGAGATGTAGAACCATTTGAACTTAATACTTCAGACACAAGTCTTATAGCATAAGGGAATTCTTCTTTTGAAGGTATTACTGGAAGTAAAGCTCTTTCAGCTAAAGCTCCATGACCTATTTCTCTTCTTCCTGGACCTCTTGATGGTCTAGCTTCTCCAACAGAGTATGCAGGGAAGTTGTAGTGATGCATATATCTCTTGTTCTCTTCTTCATCAAGTCCGTCAAGTATTTGAACATCACCTAATGCTCCAAGAGTTGTAATTGTCATTACTTGAGTTTGTCCTCTTGTAAATAATCCTGAACCATGAGTTCTTGGTATAAATCCATGATCACACCATATTGGTCTTATTTCATCAGTTTTTCTAGCATCTGGTCTTCTACCTTCATGAACGATAGCTTTTCTAACTTCTTCTTTTATTATAGAATCTAGTGTAGCTATTATATCATTTCCAAACTCTTCTAAAGTTTCTTCATCAAAACTATTTATAGTTTGTTCTTTTACAGCATCCATAGCTTCTTGTCTTTCAAGTTTTTCAACAACGCTAACAGCTTCCTTCATTCCTTCTGTAGCTATTTCTCTAACTTTAGCCTCTATTTCTGCATTTGGTTTATTTTCAATAAACTCTAATTTTTCTTTTCCAACTTCAGCTTGAATTTGTTCTATAAATTCAGCTATTTTTTTGATTTCTTCATGTGCTTTTAATATTGCTTCAAGCATTAATGATTCTGGTACTTCATCAGCTCCAGCTTCAACCATCATTACCGCTTCTTTAGTTCCTGATACTACTAAGTGTAGTACACTTTTTTTTCTCTCTTCAGCTGTAGGATTCACTACAAGCGCTCCATCAACTAAACCTATACATACAGAACCTGTTGGCCCATTAAAAGGTATTTCTGATATTGATAAAGCCACTGATGAACCTATCATAGAAACTATATCAGGAGTACAATCTTGGTCCACTGATAAAACTGTAGCAACAACTTGTACGTCATTTCTAAAAGTTTTTGGGAATAAAGGTCTTATAGGTCTATCTATAAGTCTTGATGTAAGTATAGCTTTTTCTGATGGCTTTCCTTCTCTTTTTAAGAAACCACCTGGTATCTTACCAACTGAGTATAATTTTTCTTCATAATCAACACTTAGTGGGAAAAAGTCTACGCCATCTCTTGGTTGAGCTGATTTTGAGCAGTTTACCATAACCATTGTCTCACCGTATCTAAGTATCGCACTACCACTAGCAAGTTGTGATATTTTGCCTATTTCAACAGAAAGTTCTCTTCCTGCTAAATCCATTGTAAAAATTTTATGTTCAAACATTAATGCTTGTACCTCCTCTTATACTAAAACCACTATTTCTTCTATGTACTATATTAACAAAATTACTACTAATTAACAATATAATTATACAATGTAAAAAATTAGTGTTGTAGTATATCCTCTTATTTATTAATTGGAAGAACTTATCGCTAAAATTTCAGGCCCTGTATGTGCACATATACAAGATCCACCTCTAGTAATAAATACTTCCTTTGCTTTTATTCTTTTAGCAACTTCTTCTTTAAGTTTTTCAAAATCCGACTCATTAGAGCCATATCCTATTGTAAGAACTTTAGATTCTAAGTTATTGTCATTAACTTCTAAAATCATATCTACTAGTTTGGAAGCCACTTGTTTGGCTCCTCTAACTTTTGTTACTATTTTATTTTTCCCCTCTTCCATGGTGCATATAGGTTTTATATTTAACATATTTCCTACAAAAGATACCACACTTGGTAATCTTCCACTTTCTTTCAAATAATCTAGTGTAAAGGGTACGAAAAATAAATTTACGCTTTCTCTAATGTCTTCTAATTTATTAAATATTTCATTAGCAGGTAAATCGCTATTTTCCACTAATTCACAGGCTTTTATTACATATTGTCCACTTCCTAAAGATAAAAATAATGTATCAAAAACATATATATTACCAGCAACATCGTTTTTGGCCATCATTGCACTTTGATATGTACCTGAAGTCTTTGATGATCCTGTTAAACAAATCACATCATACCCTTCATTTACATATTTTTCAAAAGCCTCTTTGAATTGAATGTATGTAACCTGAGATGTTTTAGGTAAAATTTCACTACTGTCTAAAACCTTATAAAATTCTTGTTTAGTAAAATCTATTCCGTCTTTATATTCTTTCCCATTTATGCTGATAGTAAGCGGAATCATATCTAAAAAATCTTTTTGTTTTATTTCTTCAGGAATGTCGCACATGCTGTCACACAGTATTTTAATCTTCATGGCTACTGCCCCCTTATAGAAATTAATTCTTCGTTTTTTTATCAATACAAAAAAAGCAGATACCATAAGTATACCTGCTTTTTCAATAAAGTAATAAGATTATTTTCTTAATCCTAATTTAGCTATTAATGCTCTGTAACCTTCTAAGTCTTTTTCTTTTAAGTAACCTAATAAGTTTCTTCTTCTACCAACCATTTTTAATAATCCTCTTCTTGAATGGTGGTCTTTTTTGTGAACTTTTAAGTGTTCATTTAATTCGTTTATTCTAGCTGTTAATAAAGCTATTTGAACTTCTGGAGAACCAGTATCTCCTTCTTTTCTTCCGAATTCTTTTATTATTTCTGTTTTATTCATTTGATGTACCTCCAAATAATTTGATATAATCGCCATTTACTAAGCATTGATTGGAGTATTCATATGCCGAGTAATGGTTACTTTGATTATTTTATCATAACTTAGCTACTTTTGCAAATATACTTTTTATATATATAATTAGTATCCATCTTTAATTGTAATTTTAGTTCGTTTAAATCTTTAAACTTCTTCTCATCTCTTATTCTTTCCAAAAACTCAAGTTTTATAGTTTTGCCATAAATATCTTTGTCAAATTGTAATATATTTGTTTCTACTGACATTTTTTCTCCATTTACTGTAGGATTATAACCGATATTTGTAGCTCCAACATATACTTCATTGCCTATATGTACTTTTGTAGCATATATACCTCTTTTAGGTATAATAAGATTTTCTTGTAGTCTAAGGTTTGCCGTTGGAAATCCTAAAGTTCTACCTAGTTGCTTTGCATGAATTACTGTACCTTCAATTGCATAGTTTCTCCCTAAATAGTTCTTTATTTCATCTACTCTTCCTGCATATATTAAGTCTTTTACATGAGTGCTACTTACTCTTATGTTGTTAATAACTACAGGTTCAATTACCTCCACATCAAATCCATATTTTTTACCTAATATTTTTAATATTGGCGGAGTACCTTCTCTTTTTCTTGCAAAAGCAAAATCATGTCCTATAATTAGTTTTTTGGCTCCTAATTTGTCAACTAATATTTGTTTTACAAAATCTTCTGCTGATATTTCTGCCATATCCTTATTAAATGGTATATCTATAACTACATCTACACCTAATAACTTAAGCTTATTCATTTTTTCTACTTCTGTTATTATTTCTCTAGTTATAATATTAGAAAAATAACTAATAGGGCTGTTTTTAAATGTAAAAACTACACTTGTTAGCTGTTCTTGTTTTGAATAATTAACAGTTTTTTCTATAAGAACCTCATGCCCTTTATGAATTCCATCAAATTTACCTATAGTAACAACACTTTTATCAAAACTTTTTACTTCATTTAAAGAATTTATAATAATCATGTCTTTTCCCCACTGATATAAAAATTATTCTATAAAAATTTTATCACTCTTTAGACTAATAGTGTTATTATTTTTTAATAATTTTCCAGTTCCTATAAATTCATCATTACAATATACTCTGACATATTCATCATTTTGTGATAAATTATCATTTGTAAATCTTTTAGAATCTATTATTCCACCATTTCTATAGTATTTAAGAGCAGTATCTTTTAATTCAACTTTTTTAAAATTATCTAGAACATAATCAATATCATATAAGTAATTTTCTAAGATGTTATCATCATAATATTTTTCTAATTCTTCTAGAGTTATTGCATTTTCTAAGTTAAATTTTCCAGAAGATGTTCTAAGTAAAAAGGACATATGTCCTCCACATTTTAAGTACTGTCCAATATCATGACATATACTTCTCACATAAGTCCCTTTTGAACATTTAACTAAAAATAATACTTTATTTTCAATTATATTTAAAATTTTTATTTGTTCTATGTTAACTTTTCTAGGCTTAATTTCAATAGTGTCAGCTTTTCCTTTTCTAGCTAAATCACACATTTTTTGTCCATTAATTTTCAAAGCTGAATAAACAGGAGGATATTGATTAATTTCTCCTTTTTGTGTTTCAAAAGCTTTATATATATCCTCATTTGTAATATTTGAAGTATTACCTTCAAATGTTATTACTCCAGAAGAATCATAAGTGTCTGTGGCAGCACCTAAGGTTAATTCACATATGTATGATTTTTCTTTATTTAAAATAAGCTCACTTACTTTTGTCGCCTTATTTAAACATATAGGAAGAACTCCCGCGGCATCAGGATCTAGTGTTCCTGTATGACCAACTTTTTTCATGCTTAAAATCCTTCTCACTCTGCTTACAACATCATGAGATGTCATTCCCGTAGGTTTTAATATATTTACTATTTTATTCATTAAAAATCATCCTTAAATTTCTTTTAATGCTTCTTCTAATATTTTTTCTTTTGCATTTTTTATGCTATCATTTATGGTGCATCCAGCAGCTCTTATATGTCCGCCTCCACCAAATACCTTAGCTAAGCGACTTACATCTGCATAGGATTTGGATCTTAAGCTAACTTTAATTTCATTATCACTTTTTTCTTTAATCAAAATTCCTATTTCAACATTTTCTATATCTCTAGCATATGGTACAATACCATCGATATCCTTAAAATCAATACTGTATCTTTTAAGCATATCTAGTGTAACCATCATTATAGCCACTTTTTCATTAATAATTTCAAGTGTGTTTAGTGACTCTCCCAGTAATTTATAAAAGTTAAAAGGATTGCTACCAAAAACATGTTGAACTACTTTTTGTGTTTGGGCTCCATTGATTAATAATTGCTTTGCCATATCAAAACTACTTGCATGAGTATTTGAATACGTAAGTTTTCCAGTATCCGTCATAAGACCTGTATAAAGAGCTGTAGCTATATTTTCATCTATAGATTTAAATTTGTTTATTTCCTCATTTCTTACAAGTAAATTATATACTAATTCACAAGTTGAAGAGGCTTCAGCAATTACATAATTTAAATCACCATAAAAATCATTGCTTGCATGATGATCTATATTTATTAAGTTTATACAATTATATTTAATGTCGTCATCTACACAAACTCTGTTTTTATCTCCACAATCTAAAGTAATCAAAGTATAGTTGTCTACTTTCAACTCTTTAAATTCACTAGAGTTTATTATATTTACACCTTCAATAAGGAACTGCATATTTAAAGGCATATCATCATTCATAACATAATAAACATTTTTATTAATTTTTTTTAAGAAATAATAAATTGAAAGAGTTGAACCTATATTGTCTCCATCTGGATTAACATGAGAAGTAACGACAAAATCGTTACTTCCATGTATATACTTTATAATATTATCTAGACTATTCATTTTCATTTTCCTCAACTTGTGTTTGAGGCTTATCTTGTTCTTTTTGTGATACTTTTTTTATAAGGCTGTCCATGTACATACCTTTAACCAAAGAATCATCTACTTTGAATATGATTTGTGGGATATGTCTTATTTTTATACTTCTACCTATTTCTCTTCTGATGTAGCTTTCTGCAGCTCTTAAACCTTGTAAAGTAGATTCTTCATCTCCACCTAAAATACTTACGTATATATAGGCATAGCTTAAATCGCTAGTAACTTCCACATCTGTAACACTTACCATAGAGTTTATTCTAGGGTCTTTTATTCCATTAATAAGCATAGTACTTACTATTTTTCTGATTTCTTCGCCTATTCTACGTGTTCTATTATATGATGCCATAATATCAACCCTCTTTACCTGTAGTTATTTATAATTTTCTTTCTATTTCTTTTGTTACATAAGCTTCTACTATATCTCCAACTTTTATATCGTTGTAGTTTACGAAACTCATACCACATTCGTAACCATTATTTACTTCTTTTACATCATCTTTAAATCTCTTAAGAGCTTGTATTTCACCTTCGTGGATAATTATACCATCTCTTACTATTCTCACTTTACCGTTTCTGAATATTTTACCATTTGTTACGTAGCATCCTGAAACTGTACCAACACCAGATATTTTGTAAACTTCTCTTATTTCTGCTTTACCTGTGTCTTCATCTCTATATTCTGGATCTAACATACCACTCATGGCAGCTTGTATATCCTCTATAGCTTTATATATTATAGTGTAACTTCTTACATCTACACTTTCTTTTTCTGCAAGAGATTCTGCACTTGGTACTGGTCTAACATTAAATCCTATTATTATTGCATTTGATGCAGCTGCAAGCATAACATCTGATTCATTTATAGCTCCAACACCGCCATGTATCACTCTAACTGCAACTTCGTCGTTAGATAATTTTTCAAGTGATTGTTTTACTGCTTGAACAGAACCTTGAACATCTGCTTTTATAACTATATTAAGCTCTTTAACTTGACCTTCGTTCATTTGCTCGAAGAATTGGTCAAGTGACATTCTTTGGTTAGATTTTAACATTTCTTCTCTAGCTATGTGTTGTCTTTTTTCTGCAACATTTCTAGCTATTTTATCTGAAGGTACAGCTACAAACTGATCTCCACCTTGTGGAACTTCTGAAAGTCCTAATATTTCAACAGCTGTTGATGGTCCAGCAGTTTTAACTCTTTTTCCTTTTGAGTTTATCATTGCTCTTACTTTACCTGAAGCAACACCACAAACTATTGGATCTCCAACGTTTAGAGTACCACCTTGTACAAGTACTGTAGCCACTGGTCCTCTACCTTTGTCAAGTTCAGCTTCTACAACTGTACCAACTGCTCTCTTATTTGGATTAGCTTTTAATTCTTCCATTTCAGAAACTAAAAGTATCATTTCTAATAATGTATCTATTCCTGTTCTTTGTCTAGCTGAAACTGGAACTGCTATAACATCTCCACCCCAGTCTTCAACAAGTAATCCTTGTTCAGATAATTCTTGCTTAACTCTATCTTGATTAGCTGCTGGTTTATCTATTTTATTTATAGCTATGATTAGTGGAACACCTGCTGCTTTAGCATGGTTTATTGCTTCTATTGTTTGAGGCATTATACCATCATCTGCTGCAACTACTAATATTGCTATATCTGTAACTTGCGCACCTCTAGCTCTCATTGCTGTGAAAGCCTCATGTCCTGGAGTATCTAAAAATACTATCTTTTGCCCATTTATTGATACTTCAGATGCACCTATATGCTGAGTAATTCCTCCTGCTTCACTAGTAGTAACATGTGTACTTCTTATAGCATCTAGTAAAGATGTTTTACCATGGTCAACATGTCCCATAACTGTTACAACTGGTGGTCTTGGTTTTAAATCTTCTTCTTTATCTTCTTCTATTTGCATTAATTCTTCTATTTCTTCTTCTATTTCTTCATCATTTGAACCTGCAACTAATGTGAATCCATATTCACTTGCTAAATGAGAAGCTATTTCAAAGTTAACTTCTTGATTTAAAGAAGCCATAGTTCCCATTTTCATAAGCTTCATTATAACTTCTGTAGCTGGTTTTTCTAATGCTTCAGCCAATTGTTGAACTGTTAAAGTTCCATCAACTTTTATTACATTCTCATCAGATTCTTTTAAAAGATCCATAAGTAATTCTACTTCATCTTCTTCTAATTCAGATTTTTCGTTTTCTACTTCAATTCCTAATTCTTTTATTTTTGCTAAAATGTCCTTATTTGACATTCCTACTTCTTCTGCTATTTGGTAAACTCTTGTTTTATTCACAAGATCACCCCCTATTATTATTTGTTAATCCATTAACTGTATGATTTTATTTGCGAATCCTATATCTTTAATTCCTATAACTGCTCTAGAATCTTTACCAATAGACATTCCTAAATCACTTTTTGTAGACATCTCTATACAATTTACTTTTCTAAAAGATGTTTTATCGTTGAATAATTTTTTCGTATTATTCGATGCATCACCTGCAACTATTACTAAATTTAACTTTCCTTTTTTTAAATCTAACATAGTTGCATCTTCTCCAGATACTAATTTACCTGCTCTCATTGCAATGCCAAGTAATGAGTGTATTTTATCCATATTATTTTTCATATGATTCTAACTCCGCTAATAATTTTTCGTATACCTCATTTGGCACTTCCATTTTAAAAGCTCTATTTAAAGCTTTGCTTTTTATAGCTTTTTTTAAACATTCAGAATCCTTGCATATGTATGCCCCTCTTCCATTTGCTTTTCCAGCTAAGTCTATAAAAATTTCGCCTTCTTTATTTTTTACTATTCTAATAAGTTCTTTTTTGTTATCTCTATCTTGACAAGCAATACATTTTCTTTGAGGCACTTTTTTTATTTTTGTCAAAGCAATCCCTCCTTATTCTTCGTCATTTAATTGAGATTCACTTTTAATGTCTATCTTCCAATTCGTAAGTTTTGCTGCAAGTCTAGCATTTTGTCCTGCTTTACCTATAGCTAAAGATAATTGATAATCTGGCACTACAACTAATGCTGATTTTTCTTCTTCGTTAACTTCTACTTTAACTACTTTTGATGGACTAAGTGATGCGCATACAAACTCAGCTGGATTTTCGCTGTAGTTTATTATATCTATTTTTTCTCCACCTAATTCATCAACTACATATTTAACTCTAGTTCCTTTTGGTCCTACACAAGCTCCAATTGGATCTATTTTCTCATCTATTGAATGAACAGCCATTTTAGTTCTTGATCCTGCTTCTCTAGATACAGATTTTATTTGAACTATACCTTGGAATATTTCTGGTACTTCTGATTCAAATAATCTCTTAACAAGATTTGGATGGCTTCTTGAAACTACTATTTGAGGTCCCTTATTAGTTTTCTTCACCTCTAATATATATACCTTTATTTTGTCTCCAGCTTTAAAATGCTCTCCTGGAATTTGTTCAGTTTCAGGCATAGATCCTTCTATTTTCCCAAGTCTCACATAAACAATCTTTTTATTATCAGATACTCTAGCAACCTCTCCAGTTACTAATTCTCCTTCTTTTTCTATAAACTCATTGTATATTATTTCTCTTTCAGCTTCTCTTATTCTTTGAACAACTACTTGTTTAGCTGTTTGTGCTGCTATTCTACCAAAGTCTTTTGGAGTCACTTCATTTTCTAATATATCTCCAAGTTCATACTTTGGATTTATTTGTCTAGCTTCATCTAGTTCTATTTCTAAAAAGTTATCATATAAGTCTGACTCATCAACAACTCTTCTTTGTGAGTAAACTCTTACTTCTCCCTTTTCTGGGTTAAAATCTATTCTAACATTTTGTGCTGAACCAAAGTTCTTTTTGTATGCAGTAAGTAATGCTTGTTCTATAGTATCTATAAGTATATCTTTATCGATACCTCTATCCTTTTCTAATTCATCTAGCGCTTCCATGAATTCGTGATTCATTTGTTTATCCTCCCTATATTAATGTTACCACTAAAACTTAATAGCTAATCTAATAAGCGCAACATCTTTTTTATTGAATTCAACCTCTTTATTATCTATTATAACTTTAATATTTTTCTCTTCTGTCAAACCAACAAGCTCTCCTTCATGTAGTTTAGAACCGTCAATTGATTTATAAAGCTTTATTTCCACATCTCTACCTTGGTATTTCACAAAGTCCTTATCTTTTTTAAGTGGTCTATCAAGACCAGGAGATGATACTTCTAAATAATAGTTATCTTTAATTGGATCTTTTTCATCTAGAATTGGATTTAGTGCTCTTGTAACTAATTCACATTCATTTAAAGAAACTCCGTCTTCTTTATCGATGTAAACTCTAAGGAAGAATTCTCCACCTTCTTTGACGTATTCAACATCTACTAACTCTAAATCGTTGGCTTGTGTTATAGGTAACACTATTTGTTCTATTTCAGTAGCTATGTTCTTTTTCATATTGTTTACCTCCTATTCAGTTGTATTTATAGTATTTAAAATAAAAGAGTGAGCACAGATGTCTCACTCTTAGTTTCTGCAAATATACTATTTTATATATCACTATATCATAAAAATGTTATATTTACAAGCTTTTGTATTGATTTAATATTTGTTTTAGCATCCTTACATTAATAATAAATTATTTATTTTGACTTTTATTATTTAATCCTCTTAGTTTATATAAGTTATAAATATTTATAATAATTATTATAGCATTAGCTAAAGCTACAGGATAAGCACCAACATTTAAACCATATATAACAAACATCAAACATCCTATGGAGTTTATTATTCTTAATTTATACATATCTGTCATTGTAAGAGATATAGCAATTAAGATAGACGCTATATATCCCACTAGTTCTATATACTCAAAACTAAACATATTAATTCCTCCTTACAATTATAAGTACATTAATATACTTAGTTTGTTCATTTTTTATACTATAATTCACTCATAATTTATTAAAATAATGAAAGTTGATTTTTATCACTCATATTGTCTAACGATCCATGATTAGTTAGAGTTTCAATAACAGTTTTTGAAATTTTAGTTCTCTTTCTTAAATCTTCTTTGGATATAAACTCACCATTTTCTCTTTCTTGCTGTATGTGTATAGCTGCATTCTCTCCTACCCCTTGCAAAGCTATCATAGGAGGTAGAATTTGATTTTCTCCCATAACTTTAAACTCAGTTGCATCTGATTTGTAAATATCTACTGGAAGAATTTTTATATTCCTTGCATACATTTCATAAGCAACTTCAAGAACTGTCAGCATATTTTTTTCTTTAGCCGTTGCATCATTACCTAGAGAAATAATTTCATCCATTTTGTTCCTTATGGAATCTAGTCCTTTTACAATTAAGTCAGCATCAAAATCTTCTGCTTTGGTTGTAAAATATGTGGCATAAAATGCTTCTGGATAATGTACTTTATAATAAGCCAGCCTAAAACTCATCATTACATAAGCAACAGCATGAGCTTTAGGGAACATGTATTTTATCTTTTGACATGAACCTATATACCAATCTGGCACATCATTTTTTTTCATTTCTTCAATAAATTCAGGTTTCAATCCTTTACCTTTTCTAACACTTTCCATTATGGTAAATGCCATCTTTGGTGGAAGCCCTTTAAATATTAGGTAGTTCATTATATCATCACGTGTTGATATAACTTCTTTAAATTCAACTGTACCTTCCACAACCAAGTCTTGTGCATTATTTAACCAAACATCAGTACCATGAGATAATCCTGATATACGTACAAGCTCTGCAAATGTTGTTGGCTTTGTATCAAGAAGCATTTGTCTAACGAATTTTGTTCCAAATTCAGGTATAGCAAGACAACCTATTGGACAGTTAATCTCCTCCGGTGTTACACCTAGAGCATCTGTAGATGTAAATAATGACATTGTTTCTTTATCATCTAGAGGTATTTCTGTGGCAATCTTACCTGTAATATCTTCTATCATTCTGATGATGGTGGGAACGTCGTGTCCTAATATATCAAGCTTTAGTATCCTACCACTTATAGAGTGATAGTCAAAGTGTGTAGTTATAACTCCACAGCTAGTATCGTTGGCTGGATATTGTATAGGTGTTATATCATAAACATCTTTGTAGTCTGGTATAACCATAACTCCACCGGGGTGTTGTCCTGAAGTTCTTTTTACTCCTGTACATCCATTTGCAAGTCTTAAAACTTCTGCTGATGTTGAATTTAAATCATTTTCTTCTACGAATTTCTTAGCATAACCAAAAGCAGTTTTTTCTGCAACAGTACCTATTGTTCCTGCTCTATATACATGGCCTTCTCCGAAAAGCTCTTCTGTATATTTATGAATTACAGGTTGATAACTTCCTGAGAAGTTAAGGTCAATATCCGGCTCCTTATCTCCTTCAAATCCAAGGAAAACCTCAAAAGGTATATCATGTCCATCTTTTTTTAATGGTCTTCCACATTTAGGACAATCCTTTGCCGGTAAATCCACTCCAGAACCCCATTCACCTATTTCATAGAAATAAGAATACTTACACTGCGAATTTTCACAAATATAATGTGCTGGCAGTGGATTAACTTCAGTTATATCACTCATTGTAGCCGCAAGAGAAGACCCTACAGATCCCCTAGAACCAACTAGGTATCCATCTGCAAGAGATTTTGTAACTAGTTTTTGAGCTATAATATACATCACTGCATAACCATTACTTATAATCGAATTTAACTCTCTATCAAGTCTTTTTCTCACAACGTCTGGAAGAGGGCATCCATAAATCCTCTCTGCCTTAGCATTACACATCTCTCTAAGTTCTTTATCAGAACCTTCAATTACTGGTGGAAAAGTTGCATTAGGTATTGGCAGTATATCTTCAATCATATCTGCTACCTTATTTGTATTTTCTACTACAACCTCATATGCTAAATCTTCTCCTAGATATTTGAATTCATCTAGCATTTCGTCTGTTGTTCTAAAATGAAGATAAGTTTCCTCTTCATCTATCTTAAAACCTTGTGAGTATTTAAGCACTTTTCTATAAATAGCTTCATGTTTATCTATAAAGTGTACATCTCCTGTAGCTACAGGAATTTTTCCAAAGTTCTTTGCCACTTCAATCATTCTTCTATTTAAATCTCTTAATTCTTCTTCATCTTTGACTTCACCTTTATCAATCATAAATCTATTATTATCAATTGGCATAACTTCAATATAATCATAAAGAGATATTATTCGCTCTAAGTCTTCATCGCTTTTATTTTGTTTTACAGCTTGAAAAACCTCCCCAGCTTCACAAGCTGAGCCAATTATTATTCCTTCTTTATATTCCTCTAAAACACTTTTTAATATTCTAGGCGCTCTATAAAAGTGGTTTACATGAGCATCAGATACTATTTTATATAAATTTTTTACCCCAATTTGATTTTTAGCAATTAATGTTACATGATTTGTCCTTAATTTAGTATAATCTATATCTCCTAAAATCATATTTACATCGCTTAATTTTTCTGCACCCTTCTTTTTTATCATTTCTAAAAATTTAATAAATATATGTGCAGTAGCTTCTGCATCATCTACAGCTCTATGATGATTAAGCAATGGAATTCCTAATTCCTTAGCTATAAGGTTTAATCTAAATCTTTTCATATGAGGAAGTAGGGTTCTTGCTAATGTTAATGTATCAACTGATGTATTTTTAAATTCGATATTTTGTTCTCTACATTTTTGTTGCATAAACCCCATATCGAAGTCTGCATTGTGAGCAACTAACACACTATCTCCTATAAATTCAATAAACTTTGGTAATATTTCTTCAATAGTAGGTTTATCTTTTATTAAGTCATTTGTAATACCAGTAAGTTCTTGGACTTTATAAGAAATATCCTTCTCAGGATTTATCAATTGGCTAAATCTATCTACAATTTTAAAGTTTTCTACTTTTACTGCACCTATTTCTGTAATTTTATCATTTTTATTTGAAAAACCTGTAGTTTCTAAGTCAAATACTATGAATGTTTGAGATAAGTCTTTATCATTTGCCTTTTGTATTACAGGTAAATTATCTTCTACTAAATAACCTTCTACTCCATAGAGTATTTTTATATCGTTAGCTTTCCCTGCATCCATGGCTTCTGGGAAAGCTTGAACAACACCGTGATCTGTTATGGCGATTGCCTTATGCCCCCAATCAGCTGCTTGTTTAACTAGTTTTTTTGCAGGAGATAAAGCATCCATCGAAGACATTTGAGTATGAGCATGCAACTCAACTCTTTTGCCTTTTTCACAAATATCTTTTCTTTTTGGTTTTTCTTCTTGTCTGATACCACTTATAGTCATAGTGATTTCTCTTTGATAAGTGTCATATAATACGTCACCTTTAATTTTTACATAAGATCCTTCTTTTACACTATCTAACACCTTATCCTTGTTCAAGTCATTTAAAAACAACTTACAATTAATAGAGCTTGTATTATCTGTGATAGACATAATTGAAAGTATTTTACCATTTCTCAATTCTTTATTTTCTATATTAAATATTTCACCTATGATTGCTACTGTCTTAGATTTTTGATTAAGATCTTTTATTGGATGTACTAAACTATTAACATCTTCACCATAAATTAAATGTTCATCATATTCATCCTTAATTACATAACTTTCTTCTTCATTATCTTCATCTACTACTTCAAATTCCATTTCTTTTATTAAATCTTCAATTTCTTTATCTGTTTTTTCTATTAACTTTTTTATATCCTTCTTATCACTAACTGCTTTTTCAACTTTAACCTGATAGTCAATTCCCAATTCTTCTAATAATACATTTCTTATAACATCTTCTATATTATTCTTTTTTAGTTTTTCATAAAAAATATCTTTAGGAATCTTTATCTTTAGCATATTATCTAAACACATGTACTCTACTTGTTTTTTCCATCCTTCAATAGCTGGACAGATTTTTTTTAATATATATAAAATATTATGCCAATAGTTTTTCACTATATCTTTATCCGATTTTCTGCCAAAACCATTGAACTTAATTTTGAGCCTGATATTTTTAAAATATTTCAATTTGCCTAATAGCTCTTCTCTAAGTTCATCTAAAATCTCATGTGATATAATATCCTTTGACACTAAATACATATAAAAAATTTTTTCTTCCTTGAAGTATACCACTTTGGATACTTGTACTTCTTTTAATTGCTTTTCTAATCTACTATTTTTAATTTCTAGTTTTTCTAAATAGTCTTTAATATTATCCATGAGATTATCACTTCCTTTCCTAGATAAATTATTATATCATATCTAAAAATAAATTCATTACCATGTTTTATAAAATAAAATTTATTTTTAGGATTAGCTTCAAAATACAACTTAATTAATATTATATAATATGACCACAATCCAAACTAAGGCGGTGTTTTAATATGGCATGCAATAATATTTTTGACATAAATTATATGTCCACATATTATGATAACCTGGGAGGAAAAAAGTTATTTAAAAACTGCGTAAAAGATTTCAATTCAAAAATAGATAAAAAGGTACATCTTTATTATTCTAACAAAAAAGACACACCCATATGCGCGCTGCCAAAACTAAGAATGTTATTTGTAACGAGAATTGGTTTTCTATCCTTTTGTTATAATTTCTATTTTTATGTTAATACCTTTAATTATTATAATATAGATATATCTGAAGAAAACTTAAAAATAATAGCGAAATGTGTCTGTTCTCATGAGGTAGGTCACATACTAGATAACAGCATTTCAAACAATAAATGGGAACATTCTAAAATACTCACTGATATTATAGAAAAAATGATAAATTACAATATTGATATCTCAAAAGAAGATTATTATAAAAATAATTTACCTAAAGATTTAGAGGAAAGTGTAGTAAGTTTAAAGAAAAATTTAATAGAAAGAGAATCTATTGCTTGGGAAATTGCAAAAAATATTATGAATTTTAAAAGTGAAAAAGAAAAATTTTTATTTTCAAAAATTAGAGAATATGCTCTTGCAACATATAATTATGGTGACCTTAAAACTATTGTAAAAGAAAATAATTTAGAAGTTTTTTTTAAATATAAAAGATATTTTGTTTAATAATGTAAGAGCTTTCTTAAAGTAAGAAAGCTCTTACATTATATTTTAACTTATACAAAGTACTCTCATAAAAATACACTCTTCTTAATATTATATTATATAATTTAACTTAAAATAATTACATTTTTTTGCATACTTATACTTATTTTGGTGAATATTTGGTATTATAATATTATAAGTATTATTTTAGGAGGTATCTATATATGGATGATAGTATTAAAAGATTAAAAGAACTTATAGATAGTCATGATAATATTGTGTTTTTTGGTGGGGCTGGTGTATCTACAGAATCTAACATTCCAGATTTTAGAAGTGCCTCTGGTTTATTTAACAAAAAACTAAATAGAAATTTTACTCCTGAACAATTAGTATCTCATACATTTTTTATGCGATATCCAGAAGAGTTTTTTAAATTTTATAAAGATAAATTAATCTATGAAGATGCTAAACCAAATAGTGCTCATATAGCCCTTGCTAAATTAGAAGATATGGGAAAATTAAATGCTGTAATTACTCAAAATATTGATGGCTTACATCAAATGGCTGGGAGTAGAAATGTATTAGAGCTTCATGGATCCATACATAGAAATCATTGCACTAAATGTGGAAAAGCTTATACATTGGAGGAAATGTTAACTTTAGGTGGTAATATTCCCTACTGCGATGTATGTAATAGTATAGTTAAGCCTGATGTAGTTTTATATGAAGAACCATTGGATAATTCCATAGTGAATGAAACTGTAAACGCTCTAAGTAACGCAGACTTATTAATCATTGGAGGCACTTCATTAGTTGTTTATCCTGCAGCTAGTTTTATTGACTACTTTAATGGCGATAGTATTGTTTTAATAAACAAAAGTAGCACAGGTTATGATACAAAAGCTTCTATAGTCATTAATAACTCCATAGGAGAAGTACTTTCACAGGCAGTATTATAGAAAATTAAATTTTAAATTATAGAATAAATTAAGAATAAGGTAAGATTATAATCTTACCTTATTCTTTTTCTTTTTTATTTTCATATACATCCTTATATATTAAAACAGCTTCATAATATGCTTCTTCTTCACTTATACCTTTTTCCTGTGCTATTTTCTCAGCTGAGTCTTTTATAATCGATGCAGCTTCAAGTATGTTCATAGAAACACCTTCCCATTAATTATCCTACTACTTCTTAATATATATTATTCCCCAAAAAACTGTAAAATTACCTTATTTTATTAAAAATTACATTTATTTATAATACTTATAAAAAAAAATAAGTTCTTTGACATAAAACATCAATAGAACTTATTTTTTAATTATTCTTCTTTATGTATTTTCCCATTATTGTCCATATCTTCTTGAAACTTAACATTACTATCGTGTTTTAATATTCTTTGAACTTTGTCTATTATCCTTGGTGTTACTGTTAAAATGTTATCTACTAAATTAACATTATCCTCCAAAGAAATTAAACGTGTTTCTCCATTTTCCACTACAACGAAGGCTACTGGTGATATGGTAATTGCTCCACCACTTCCTCCTGCAAAATTAGTATCACATTTTGTCTCAGTTTTACAGTTTTTATTATATTCACCTCCGCCAATACCAAACCCTACAGTTACTTTTGATATAGGAACAATAACAGATTCTTCTGCTTTTATAGGGTTTCCTACTATGGTATTAGAATCTATGGAATTTTTTATAGTCTCAAGAGTTGTCTCCATAATGCTTTGTATTGAATTTGTAGCTGTCATTTTTGCCACCTTCCTTAGACTTAAGTTTTATTATTCTTATAAGAATTGGAATAGATTTAAACATAGTATTTAATCTAAATTTTGTATGTATTTTTACACTTCCTTTAATATTATTTTCATTAAACTTAGGGACTATGTTTAAATATATTTTTTCACATTTACATATATTTGTTATGTTTCCATAAATCCCGTTAATTAATACATTAATATATATAGTTACATATGGATTAACATTACTAAAATATATATTTGAGTATAACTCTATTATTTTCACTTTTTTAACTAAGTTTAAAATATTACCCAACTCTTTATCTAATATTTTTAAATCCTTTAAACTGCCTCTTTTTTTCTTTTTATTTTTCTTTGACGGATATAATTGAATATTAAATCTTATTAATTTGAATAATAATTTAATTTTTAATTTTACAACTATTTTTTTATTATTAAAATCAATTGCAAATATAAAATGAGAATAGGATATTAATAATAAAATCAATATAAAAAAAATACTTATACATATATATTTCAAATTAAAATATCTCATATTCTATATTGTTTGCAAAACTTATGGATATATACTAATTAAAAGGAGATAGGCCTTAGGCGCAAAAAAATCATAGGCAAGACACCTATGATTTATATTTATTTTGACTTTGATTTATTTTTACTTTTTTTGTTTGATATGACACTTTGTGACGATGGTGCCATTCTTTGTTTTTGCCTTCTAGTTGTCCCACTATTATTGTAAATACACATCCCCCAACATGCAACTGCAACCATAAATAGTATACCCCTTGATGTATCTCCCTTTCTAAACATATAAACTCCAAATAAAAAACTTGCTATAGCAAATATTACATATATGGCCATTGCTAGTTTACTTTTCATATTTCTCCCCCTTAAATTATTATCTTACTGAAATAGTATCACATTTTATGATAAATAATAATTTTTTATTAAATTTCTTCTTCATTTTCGAAACTATCTATTGGTGGTAATTCTTTTAAACTTTCAATTTGCAATAATTTCAAAAATTCTTGAGTTGTCTTATATATAATGGGTTTTCCTATTCTATTTAAGCGTCCTGCTTCTCTTATTAGTTCATGTTCTAAAAGTGTTTGTAAAACTTTATCACATTTAACACCTCTAATACTTTCAATTTCTACTTTAGTAATAGGTTGTTTATATGCAATAATAGTTAAAGTTTCTAGTGTAGCTTGACTTAAAGACTTTCTTTTTTTGGGCTCTAATACCTTTTTTATATAGTCTGCATAGTCTTTATTAGTACACATTTGATATTTATTTTCTAGTTTTATTATTTGAATTCCTCTATTATTTTCTCTATATTCATCAATCAAAGAATTCATCATAAATTCTATTTCTTTAAGTGAAAGTTCTTCATTAATAACACTATTAAGTTCTTTTATGCCTATAGGTTCACCATAAGCAAACATAATTGATTCAATTATATATTTTATTTCTTCTCTATTCATTTTCCACTCCACGCTTTATTATAAGAATATCATCAAAAAATTCATTTTGAACTACAACAATTAACTTTTCCTTTATTAATTCAAGAATAGCTAAAAATGTAGCTATAGTTTCATCCTTATCATAAGGCCCTACTAATTCGACAAAGCTTACTTTATCTTCTTTTTTCATTAAATCTCTTAAATCTGACATTTTTTCTTCAGAAGAGACTACTCTTTTTTTAACTATCATGTCTAATTCTTCTGTTTTATCAAAACCTTCTATAACTTTTGTTTTTAGTATCATAGGAAGAATTGTTCTGATAGCTTCTATTGATATTTCATCTAAATCTATTTTATTATCTATTATTACTTCTTCTTTTGCTCTAAAGAATGTGTCACAAGTATAATGGACATTTTCTTTAATACTTAAAGATGCTTCTTTAAATTTCTTATATTCCTCTAATTTTTCCACTAATTCTAATCTTGGATCTTCTTCATGTTCTTCATGGTGCTGTTTGTATAGTAAATACTTTGACTTTATTTCAACTAGTTTAGAAGCCATTATTATAAATTCACTGGCAACTTCTAGATCCATCTCATTTAACATATCAATATAAGCTAAATATTGACTTGTAATTTCTGAAATGGATATATCTTTTATATCTATTTTTTGCTTTGAAATCAAATCACAAAGTAAATCTAAAGGTCCATCATAAACATTTAAATGTATATTATACTTCATTTAATTACCTCTTACATAAAGATACTTACTATAGCATAAAATGCCATCATTATAGGTGTTGTTACATAAGAATAAATTCCCGTAATAATAGAAATCAATAACACCGCGTATCCTACATTTTCATATTTATAAATAAATTCATTATATTTGTATGGCAATAATGATGATATAACTCCCCAGCCATCAAGTGGTGGTATAGGAAGTAAGTTAAATGCTCCAAAACCAATATTCATCCACATAGCTTTATCAAATATTATTTGTATAGCATACATATCAACATATTTAATTATTAATGCGCAAATAATTGCTCCTATTAAATTTCCTAGTGCTCCTGATATAGAAACTATTATATTACCTACTCTATAGTTTTTAAAGTTATTTGGATTTACTGGAACTGGCTTTGCCCATCCTATATGGAATAAGAATAAAGTTATTAATCCTAAAGGATCCACATGTTTTGCAGGGTTTAATGTCATTCTTCCATCATACTTAGCTGTATCATCTCCAAGTAAGTGTGCTGAGTACGCATGACCAAACTCATGAATAGATATGGCTATAGCTATTCCTACCAATGATGCTAATAAATCACTTAAGTTAAACATATTTATTTTCTCCTACTATTTTTTTGTAATAATATCATTATATCATTAATAGAACTATAATCAAAAGGTTTATGTTTTTATTAATGAGAAAAGCTATGAAGCACATATAAATACGCACTGCATAGCTTTTTAGTATTATAATAAGTTGTCTACTATTCTTCTTAACATTTGTAAATAAGATGCTTTATTTATATCTTCATTATTTATTATTTTAGTTTCTCCCACAAGTTCTTTTCCTCTGTAGACTTTTACAACTCCTAATTCTGTATTTTTCTTTATTGGAAGTTTTAAATCTTGTTTTATTTCTACTTTCTTTTGGAAATCTTTTTTATCACCTTTTTTTATTAACACACTTAAATCATCTTTTGCTACTAAATCAACATTTTCTTTTTCACCTTTTTCAAATTTAACTGTTGCTACCTTGTCTTTTGCTCCACAAATTTTAACACTTTCATAGTTTGCAAATCCATAATTCAAAAGATTTGTAGCATCTTTAAATCTTATTGGAGAAGTTTCAGCACATAATGTAACAGCTATTAAATGTGTGTTATTTCTCAAAGCAGATGCTGATAAACAATATTTTGCTTGTTGAGTAAAGCCAGTTTTTACTCCTGTTGCTCCTGAATAATGTTTTACTAATTTATTAGTATTGGATATTCCTATTTTAGCTTGTTTCTTTCCAACTACAACATCATCCATCCATGTAGTTAGATACTTAGAAATCTTCTTATGACTAAGCAATTCTTTTGACATTAGTGCGATATCATAAGCTGAAGTATAGTGATTATCTACAGGAAGTCCATTTGTATTTACAAAGTTTGTATCATTCATTCCTAATTCTTTAGCTCTTTTATTCATAAGTTCTACAAACTCTTCCATACTTCCGCCTACATATTCTGCCATAGCAACACAGGCATCATTAGCAGATGCAACTGCTATGGATTTTACAAGTGTATCTACCTTTTGTATTTCTCCTGGTTCTAGGAAAATCTGGCTACCTCCCATACTAGCAGCATTTTCACTTATTTGAACATCATCTTCTTCTTTGATTTTTCCATCTTCTAAAGCTTCACAAATTAAAAGTAATGTCATTATTTTTGTTACGCTGGCAGGTGGTAATTTTTCATGAGGATTTTTCTCATACAGTACTTTGCCTGTAGATGCATCCATCAATACTGCAGATTTAGAAGCTATATCTAACTTAGCTTCTTTGGTATTGGCAAAAATAAAATTTCCTTGACTTATTACAATAACTAATGCAAGTAGAAAGCTAATAAACTTTTTCATATCGTCACCTCTTAATTGTATTTAATTTTATTAACCTTTATATTATTTCTCTTATATTATTTTTTACCAATACTTCTAATTTATAATTAGTATCTTTTACATATTATATTTTTTTATATTAATAATTGATAATTTCACTTTCTATATCAATTATTTCAGCATCACAATTTTCTTCAATAAAGTTTATAATTTTTTCCATTGATTGATCACTATCCTTACTGTTTAAATCAAGCTTTACCATACCAATACTTATTCTTTGATGTAAATCTTGATTTTCAACTTCTCTTATACTAATATTAAACTTGTTTTGCAATTTAGCTATTATACTTTTCACAATCATTCTCTTTTCTTTTAAAGAGTGTGCATATGGTGCCCTTAAATCAACTTTAATAACTAGTATTTTCATTTTAATTCCTCTTTTCTATTTATAATCTTCTTTTATTGCCTGTGCTATTACTTTATTTATATCATCCATCATTTTATTAAATTTTTCTTCAGCTAGTATATAGTTATATATTTTTTCATTGTATCTTATTTTATTCTGAATTTCTTCCATTTTTCTCATGGATTTTTTATCTATTTTTTTATTATTCATAGTGGCGTATTGAAGACTGTATCCTGTTTTTTTATATTCACTTAATAATACTTCATTATCTTTATCCATTTTCATCACTTTCATGTTATATATAAAATCTTTATACTCTTTACTATTTTTTATTTCACTAGCCAACTTTGTAGCTGTATCATATACACTCATATTACCCTCCTAATTCATATTAAAATTTTTAGGTGTTATAATTATATATGCATTATGAATGTGTTTTTGTTTATAGTTACAAAAAAATACCTCAGTATTTTTTATTCAAATACTGAGGTATTTCTAATTATACTTCCATGATTATTGGTAATATCATTGGGTTTCTCTTAGTTTTTATATATAAATATTCCTTCAAGTTTTCTTTAATATTATTTTTTAAATATGCCCATTCTTTTATATTCTTTTCTTCACATTCAGTTAAAACATCTTTTATTACTTTCTTAGCTCCATCCATTAAATCCTCTGATTCCCTAACATAAACAAATCCTCTAGATATAATGTCTGGCCCAGCAAGCACTTTACCATCTTCTTTAGATATAGTAACAACTACTATCATAAGTCCATCTTCAGATAAATGTTTTCTATCTCTTAGAACTATGTTTCCTACATCTCCTACTCCAAGTCCATCCACAAGTACATTTCCTGTTGGTACTGTAGCAGTAACTTTTGCAGAATTTCTATCTAATTCTAAAACTTGGCCAGTTTGCATAACAAATACATTTTGGTCTGGCATACCAAGCTCATTAGCTAATTCTGCATGACGTTTTAACATTCTATATTCTCCATGAACTGGCATAAAGAATTTTGGCTTAACCATTCTGTTTATAAGTTTTAAATCTTCTTGAGCAGCATGACCTGATACGTGTATATCAGCTATATCGTTGTAAACAACTCTCGCTCCTCTTTCAAATAAAAGATTTATCACTTTTGAGATTAGCTTTTCATTTCCTGGTATTGGATGAGCTGAAATTATTACTAAATCTCCTTTTTTGATTTCTACTTTTTTGTGTTCGCTACTTGACATTCTAGCAAGAGCCGACATTGGCTCTCCCTGAGTTCCTGTAGTTATAATTACTAATTCATTGTCATCATATTTAGATAGGTCATTTAAGTCAACTAATGTATCGTCTTCCATTTCTAAATAGCCAAGTTCCTTAGCAACACCTATTACATTAACCATTGATCTTCCTGAGACAGCAACTTTTCTATTAAATTTAACAGCCGTATTTATTATTTGTTGTAATCTATGAATATTTGACGCAAAAGTAGATACTATAATTCTACTACCATTCGCCTTTCTAAATAAATCATCAAGACCTGCTCCTACTGTTCTTTCAGACATAGTAAACCCTGGTTTTTCCACGTTTGTACTATCTGCTAACATTAAAAGAACTCCCGCACTTCCAAGCTCACATATTCTGTGAATATCCATAACATCTCCATCTATCGGTGTAAGATCAATCTTAAAGTCTCCTGTATGGAAAATAACCCCTTGGTCTGTGTGTACAGCCAGCGAACAAGACCCTGGTATACTATGGTTATTTTTTATAAATTCTACACTAATATTTTTAAGCTTAATTATTTGTTTAGGAGTAACAACATTTAATTTTACATTATTAAGTTTATGTTCTTTTAATTTAACCTCGATTAGTCCAATACTAAGTCTAGTTCCGTACACAGGTACATCGATTTTTTTAAGTATATATGGAAGAGCTCCAATATGATCTTCATGTCCATGTGTTATAAATATACCTTTTACCTTATCCTTATTTTTTAGTAAATAAGTTATATCAGGTATAACTATATCAACACCTAACATTTCATCTTCTGGAAAACTTAACCCCGCATCTATTACAACAATCTCATCCTTATACTCTATTACGGTCATGTTTTTGCCTATCTCGTTAAGACCACCTAAAGCCATTACTTTAACTTTGTTGGTGTTTTTCTTAAACAATTGCATCATCTCCTCTGTCTATTCAATTTTCAATTTTCAATTTAATGTTGCATATAAAAATAATATTAAATCACGCACTTTTTACCAACTAAGTTTATTGTATCATAAATTTCCTTATATTTTAAGTATATTTAAAATACTTTTATCCATTATCTAGATAAAATACCTTTTTAATATACAAAATCAACAAAAGTAAAAAGATATAAGTTCTATTTAGAACTTATATCTTTATTGCAGTCTTGACATAATCCATAAAATTTAACATCATGGTCTAATATTTTAAACTTATAAGCACTTTGTATTTCTTTTTCTACATTGTCCATTAAATCATCTTCAACTTCAATTATTTTTCCACATTTTTTACAAATTAAATGGTGGTGATTATGAGTTTCTGATTTATTTAAATTAATTTCGTACCTAATACATCCATCATCTAAGTTTAGTTTTGATATTACTCCAATTTCATCTAATAACTGCATTGTTCTATAAACTGTTGCAAGTCCTATTTCTGGACAATTCTCCCTGACTAAATCATAAATTTCTTCACTGCTTAAGTGTCTATTTTCATTATCAAGAAGAATATTAATTATAGCTCTTCTTTGAGGAGTTATTTTTAGTCCTGATTCCTTTAATTTACTTTTTAAGTTTTCCATTGTATTACACATAATACCACCCGTTTTCAATTGATAATCTTTTGTAATTATTGTAAATGATAAATTCACTCATGTCAATATTTAGAAAATTATTAATATATTTATTTTTTTATAACAATATTTATTATGCTTAGTTATAAATAAATTCATGTAATATTTTTAAGTTCCTATTTTTTTCCCATTTAATTACGTATTGTGAATTGTGTTTTAGCCTTCCGTCTTCTCTATATTCGTTACTAGGGAATTCCAATTGCTTTATTTTATAATTAGTTAAATCCCTCGATATTATTGCTAGGTCTAAAATTTTATCTGGGGATACGCTAACATTTACATATTTAAGTAGTATTTTTATCAATTCTGGATATTTAAAAACTGATACTTTTGATAGTTTATAAGCTAAGCTTTCTAGCACTTTTCGTTGTCTAGCATCTCTATAAAAACAGTTGTCTATTTTTCTAAGTCTACAATAAGCTAATGCTTGATATCCATTTAGTAAATGATTGCCACTACTAGTTATATATTCTATATTATTACCCTTATTTTCAATTTCTAATCCATAACATGCATCTATTACTTTATTTAGTCCATCAACTTCTCTGTCCTCAATATTTACTTCTACTCCTCCTAGTACATTTATAACATCTACAAAACTTTTAAAGTCTACAACCGCATAGTCTTTTAAATTAAGATTAAAATTGTAATTTATTGTTTTAAGTAATAAGTCACAGCCTCCATATGCAAAAGAGTGGTTTACTTTGTCATATCCTTTTCCAGGTATATATACTAATGTATCCCTAGCTATAGATGTAAGTTTTAAGGCTTTATTTTTATTGTCTATAGTTAGAATAATCATAGTATCAGCTCTAGAAGTTTTATCTCCTATACCATCTTTTCCTATTAATAATATATTATAAATTTCTTTTTCTGTGTAAGAATCTATGTCTTTAGCAAAAACACTATTATTTAATATTATGGGAAAAATTATTATAAGTATTATGCTTATTAGAATCTTTTTTTTCATTTTGTCATCCCCTTTGCTTTTTTCAATATTTTCCCCAGTGATTTTAAAATTAAACTCTATAATTAGATATATTATTTTTTAATTTTGAATAAAAAAAAACTACCTGTAAAGGTAGTCTTTTTTATTAGAATTCATCGTCGTTTAGTCCTTCTTCGTCCATTAATGTATTATAAACATCAACAACTATTTCATATTCTTTATCATCTTCCAAAGGAACTAACATTTCTCCTTCTTCATCTTGGTCTATTCTAAATACTAAGGCCTCATCACTATCTTCGTCATCAACAGGCATTAATATAGCATATTCCTTATCATTAGCTTCTAAAGTTAATATTACTTCAAATTCACTTTCTACTCCATTTTCATCAATTAAGCTTATTATATTATCTTGCATCTAGATCACCTCAATTTCTTTCTTCTTTTTTATATTATATATTATACTAAGATAATTTCAAATATATTATTAAAATATTATTGGAAATTTCTTTGTAAGTCTAAGTAACCTTGTAATATTATTACTGCTGCCAGCATATCTATTACTTTTTTTCTATTTTCTCTTCTAACATTGCCTTCAATTAAAGATCTTTCAGCAGCCACTGTAGATAATCTTTCATCCCAAAATTCTATTGGTAAATTTGTTTCTTTCTTTATTAGTTCACAAAATTTTTGAACTTTTTCTCCTTGTGGTCCTACAGTACCATTCATATTCTTCGGCAGTCCTGATACTATTTTATTTACTTGTTTTTCTGAAATTATCTTTTTAATTTCTTCTATGTCTTTTTTCTTGCCAACTCTTTTAATAGTTGTTACACCTTGAGCAGTTAATCCCATTAAATCACTTACTGCAACTCCTATAGTTTTATCTCCTATATCAAGGCCCATTATTCTTCCATCAAGCATGTTTTTCTCCTTTATGTAGCCATCATCATCCCTCTTAATTTTACATAAACATAATTAATAGGGACATCTATTATTTTATCTTATTTTATTTTTCTCATACCTTATTTTATATTATATTTTAAAAATTAGCCAGAATTTAATTCTGGCTAATGTAATTTTCTATTCTATTTTATCATTAAAAATTATCATATTAATACTTATAATTAATATTGGTATTAGTATGTATATAGAAGCTGTAGCTGCTGCTACTATTCCAGAATCATTAACTAGTAATGTTACTAAACATCCAACCATAGATGCAATAAATCCTTTAAATATCATAGGATATTTATTAGATATATTTTTCATATGTTTAGAAGGTCTAAATATAAATATACCAACTACTGCTATTCCCGTTAATAAGATGTTAACCCAAACAGTAGACCTAGCCAGTTTTAAATTCATTGAAATTTTTCTAGAGAAGGTTAATATTATGACACTTGGCCCCTTTTGAAGTATTTCCATTACAAATGCTCCTAAGTGAGATTCTGTTCCCATTAGTATATCTAACCCAGCAAATCCTAACACTAATAAAAGCGCTGCAAAACCTACTATTATTATTTTCTTTAAGTCTAACTTAACACCATATATCAACATCATAAATATTAAGAATGCAACACATTCAGATATAGCTGCCCCAACATTAGCTCCCATAAATGGTGCTGCCGTTGTTATTAATAGTACAATAAACAATACTCCAACTAACCATTTGTGTATTCTTTCCTTATTTAATAAAACTGCTAGACCAAATATGGCGCTTCCTATAATAACACCTTGGTATTCATTACCTACCCCATAGTATCTAGCACCTACTATAGCGTCATAACTCATCACACTATATTTCATAAAGAATGTTCCAATTATTGAATCAAATACTACTAGTCCAACTGTTAGTAAAGAATAATATGACATTTGTTTTATATCGCTATTTTTAAATAATAATCGACCAGACAAATATATTAAAATACTAATTACTACAACACTTATTATTATACCAGTCTGAGTTTTAGCATTAAATATTGGTGCAGATAGTAATGCTAGAGGCATTATTAGCCCTAATTTAATAAATTCTTTCAAAACTGTAAATACTTTATCTTTATAAGATAATTTATTTTTAAATAGTAAAGCTAGCATGGCTATTACACCTGATGCAGATACAATCCCTACAAAAACATTAACTAAAGTTGATCTTACACTATTTATGGAAACTATCTTTTCATATTGGTTGGATAAATAACTTATATTATCACTTTTTTCAACATGGTCAAATGCTCTACCTATCATAATATTACTAGATAATCCAAATTCCTTTAGTATATCCACACCTAAATCTAAATTTGCAATTATACCATCTCTTCTTGTAGTAGCGCTTGATAACAACCCTTTTTTAGAATCACTAAACTTAACTACTGGAGATAAACGTCTTTTATTATTGTAATCCAACTTACTTTGGAATTCACTTACAATATATACTACATCATTTTCACCTACCATATTGAAGACTTCACTTAAGTAATTATTTATATTGGCATATACATTTTTTTTAATATCCTTATAAGTCTTTTCATTTAAATTAGATTTATATTCATCTAATCTATATGTATCACCTAATTCTATAAATAAGGCATCATTACCCTTATAATATGATTTAGTTTCTTTGATTAATTTTTCGTAGTCTGTTTTTATTCCATAAGGCATAGATAAATCTTTTGTATTTATATTATCTACATTACCTGTATTGACTCTACCAAAATTATCCATGCATATTAACCCAGCATTTCTTATTTTTACTATATTATTATTTTTTACTATGTCACTATTTCCTAAAAGCGCAATTTTCTTATTAGCATCTGATAGTGTTTGACCTAGCACTCCTAATGTAGAACCATAACTACCTTTTTCAATATTAACGTTAATAGATGCATTAATATCCAAATTATTTATACCCTTCGGATTTTTTCCTATGGCAGACTTGTACATTAATCCATTGTCTTTATTTAAGTTTTCAAAAGAAATAGGACCATTGCTAATAACATTAGCCCTGCCTCCTGCACCTATACTAGCATATGACCTTGCATCATCATTTCCTTGATCACCTCTAGTATTCATCAAACCAATGTATCCACTCTTGCTTAACTTTTCTTTTAAAGCAGGTATTCTTTGTAAATCATTTATATTAGATCTATTCATACTTATATAAATAACTTTACCTTCTCCTGTTGTTGTTGCAAAGGAATATTTAGGCATAAACCCTATACATATCATAACTACTGACAATAATGATATTATTTTTTTCATCATTATAACTGACCCACTTTCTATTTTGATAAATTACACTTGAGAGTTTCTTCTAGCAATTCATCTCTTTCTTATTTGCTTGTTGCTGTTGTAGCGTCTTTTTTATAAAATCACCTAAGCTAAAGATATTTAAGCAGCTACATTTCATTTCATAAAAAACTATGTATATAAATATGTTTTTTCATTAATTATTAACAAAATTTTCGAACTCTTCTTTTTATAGTTCTACAGTATCATTTGTATTATTTAGTAATTTTAATACAGTTTTTTTTACTTATTTTTATGAAAAGATTTATATTATTTTTTAAAAATTAGCCAGAATTAAATTCTGGCTAATTTAAATCTCTATTCTATTTTATCATTAAAAATTAACATGTTAATGCTTATAATTAATATTGGAATTAATATATATATGGATGCTGTAGCTGCTGCTACTATTCCAGAATCATTAACTAACAATGTTATTAAGCATCCTACCATAGATGCAATAAATCCTTTAAATATCATAGGATATTTATTGGATATATTTTTCATATGTTTAGATGGTCTAAATATGAATATACCAATTACAGCTATTCCTACTAGTAATATATTTACCCACACAGATGATTTTGCTAGCTTTAAGTTCATAGATATTTTTCTACCAAATGTATTAAATATAGCTTGTGGTCCCTCTTGTAATATTTGTTGAGTAAATACTCCTAAGTGAGACTCCATACCTAACATTAAGTCTAATCCTGCAAATATTAAAACCAATACAACTGCTGATATTCCTAATAGCATGATTTTTTTGAAGTCTAACTTAACATCAAATATTAACATGATAAATAATAGATATGCTATACATTCAGATATGGCACCACCAACATTTGCCCCCATTGAAGGAAATGCACTTGTAATAAGTATTACAACAGATAATAATATGGTGAACCACTTTGGTATTTTTTTGTAATTAAGAAGAACAGATAGGGCAAATACTGCACTTGCTATTGTTACACCTTCATACTCATTACCAACTCCATAATATCTAGCTCCTACTATTGCGTCATAACTCATTATGCAATTTTTCATAAGAGGTGTTCCCATGACTGAGTCAAGAACTATTAAAACTATTGTAAGGAACGCATAATATCCCATTTGTTTAATATCATTGTCTTTAAAGAGTAATCGTCCTGATAAATAAAGTAAAATTGTCATTATTACAACACCACTTACTAATCCTAATTGACTTTTAAAATTAAATATAGGTGATAGTAACAAGGTTAAAGGCATTATCAATCCTAACTTAATTAACTCTTTTAATATTACGAATATTTTTTCTTTGTGAGGTAATTTATCCTTGCATAGTAAGGCTAACATTGCTATTACCCATGATGCAGATACAATTCCTACGAAAGTATTTACAACAGTAGCTCTAATATTATTTATTGAAACTATTTTTTCATATTGTGAAGATAGGTAATTTATATTATCATCTTTTTCAATATTGTTCAATGTTCTTCCTATCATAGCTTTATTTTTTAGGCCAAATTCACTTAAAATGTCAACACCTAAATCTAAGTTAGCTATTATTCCATCTCTTCTTGTTGTTGCACTTTCTAATAATCCTTTTTTATTATCAGAAAATTTAATAACAGGAGCTAGACGTCTTTTATTATTATAGTCTAGAGTACTTGGAGACTCACTTACAATATACACAACATCATTTTCACCTATCATATTAAATACTTCTTTTAAATATGTATTTATATAAGAGTAAATTTGCTTTCTTGTTTTGTTATATGTATTTTCATTTAAATTTAATTTGTACTCATCTAGTCTATATGTGTCTCCAAGTTCTACAAACAAAGCATCACTGCTCTTATAATATGTTTTAGTTTCAGCAGTTAATTTGTCATAGTCTGTTCTTAATCCATATGGCATATTTAAATCTTTTACAGTAATATTATCCACATTTCCAGAGTCTACACGACCTGAAGTGTCCATACATATTAATCCTGTATTTCTTATTTTTTTTAATTGATTATTTTCTACAATATCACTATTACCTAATAGTGCTACCTTTTTGTTATTATCAGATAATGTTTGACCAAGTAGTCCTAATGTAGAACCATAACTTCCACTTTCAATATTGTTATTAATAGACTTGTTGATACCTAGGTTATTTATATCTTTTGGATTTTCTCCTGTAGATGCCTTGTATATTTTACTATTCTCATCATTTAGATTTTCAAAAGATATAGCTTCGTCATTAACTACATTGGCTCTACATCCAGCACCTATACTAGCATATGATCTTGCATCGTCATTTCCTTGATCACCTCTAGTATTCATTAAACCAATATATCCACTCTTGCTTAGTTTTTCTTTTAGAACAGGTATTCTTTGTAAGTCTTTTATATTAGCCCTATTCATGCTTATATAGATAACTTTACCTTCTTCTGCTGCAAAGGAATAATTTGGAATAACCCCAATACATATCATGATTAATAATAATAATGATATTATTCTTTTCCTCATTATAATTGACCCACTTTCTATTTTGATAGATAACTCTTAAGAATTTCTTCTAGCAACTCATCTCTTTCGTATTTTCTTATTGCTGTTCTAGCGTCTTTGTGGCCTGTTATATAACTAGAGTCACCAGATAGGATATATCCTATAATTTGATTGATAGGATCATATCCCTTTTCTTGTAAAGCTTGGTAAACATAATTTATTGTTTCTCCTACACTCATACTTTTATTTTCTGTAACTCCTTCGAATTTTACTGTATAATCGAAATTATTATCCAAAATAATTCCCCCTTTCAGTTATTTAATTTGGCCTTTTATAACCTCACTTGCATAACTTAAAGCTTCGTCTACTTTTGATATATCAGTTGCTCCAGCTTGTGCCATGTTTGGTCTTCCGCCACCTTTACCATTAGCTATTTTTGCAACTTCTCTAACAATATTTCCTGAGTGTATACCTTTTTCTATTACATCATTGGTTGCAGTAACAACAAAGTTTACTTTATTATCTACTACATTTGAAAGAACTACTACACCACTTCCTACTTTATCTCTTAGAGAGTCTGCAGTTTCTTTTAGCGAATTCATGTCTATTCCTTCAAACTTAGCACACAGTAAACTTACTCCAGATACATCAACTTTTGAATCTAATAAAGCATCAACTGATTGTAAATTTAATTTAGTTTTAGCATCTTGTAATTCCTTAGTTAAAGATTTATTTTCTTCTACTAAAGTATGTGCTCTTTGAACTAAATTATCTTCTTTTGTTTTTAAAGCTATACATATGTCATTAATTACTGTATCTCTGTTTGTTAAATATTTATAAACAGCTTTACCAGTTATAGCTTCAATTCTTCTAACACCAGCTGCTACTCCTCCTTCAGATAGTATTTTGAATAATCCAACTTGAGAAGTATTGTTAAGGTGAGTTCCTCCACAAAGCTCTACTGAATAATTGCCAATAGATACAACTCTTACCTCATTACCATACTTTTCGCCAAAGAGTGCCATAGCTCCTTTTTCTTTTGCATCTTTTATATTCATAATTTCGCAATTTATGTCTAATGCGTCTAAAATAGCAATATTTACTTTTTCTTCTACTAGTTTTAACTCTTCTTTTGATATTGGTTCAAAATGAGTCACGTCAAATCTTAATCTTTCTGGAGTTACTAAAGAACCGGCTTGGTTAACATGATCACCTAAAACTTCTTTTAATGCTTCATGTAACAAGTGTGTTGCAGTATGGTTTCTTGCACAATCCATTCTTATTTCCTTGTTAACTTTTGATTCTAATTTATCATTTACATTTATTTTACCTTTTTTAACAAATCCTATGTGCTTTATCGTATTGTTTGCACCTTTTTTAGTATCAACAACTTCAAATATAGCATCTTTATTTTCTAATGTCCCTATATCTCCAGCTTGTCCTCCACCTTCTGCATAGAAAGCAGTTTCATTTAGTACTACTATAGCTTTTTCACCTTCACATATAGTATTTGTAACATTATCGCCTTTAACTATAGCAGTAACATTCCCACATACATTTAAGTTTTCATATCCATCAAATGTTGAAGCTATACTTTCATCTAGTGTTGATAGTGGATCTTCTTTCCAACTTTCGTCTTCCATAGCACCTCTATCAGCTCTAGCTCTTTGTCTTTGTGCTTCCATTTCTTTTTGGAATCCATCTTCATCTATTTCAAATCCTTGCTCTTCAAGAATTTCCTGAGTTAAGTCCATAGGGAATCCATAAGTATCGTATAATTTAAATGCTTTTTCTCCACTTAAAATTTTTTCGTTATTTTCTTTTAATTCATTTATATAAGAATTTAATATCTCAACACCTTGGTCTAAAGTTTCATTGAATTTTTCTTCTTCTATTTTAATTACTTTTTTAACGTAACTTTCTTTTTCTACTATTTCTGGATATGCTTCTCCACTTACTTTTTTAACTCTGTCAAATAATATATATAAGAAATCCTCTTTAATTCCTAATAATTTACCATGACGAGCTGCTCTTCTAAGTAGTCTTCTAAGAACATATCCTCTTCCTTCATTAGAAGGTAATACACCATCAGCTATTAAGAAACTCATAGCTCTCATATGATCAGTTATTATTCTTATAGATACATCATTTTTAGAATCTTTTCCATATTTAACATTAGCTAATTCTTCTATTCCCTCAATAATATATTTTATTGTGTCTATTTCAAATATGTTGTCTACATCTTGCATTATACAGGCCATTCTTTCAAGCCCCATACCAGTATCTATGTTTTTGTTAGCTAGTTCTGGATAAGTTCCATCTTCTTGTCTATCAAACTGAGTGAAAACTAAGTTCCAAAATTCTAAATATCTATCACAATCACATCCTGGCTTACAGTCTGGACTTTCACATCCAAATTTTTCACCTCTATCAAAGTATATTTCTGAACAAGGTCCACATGGTCCAAGTCCTATCTCCCAGAAGTTATCATCTTTTCCAAGTCTAACCATTCTTTCTTCTGGCACACCAATTTCTTTAACCCAGTAATCATAAGCTTCATCATCATTTAGATATACAGTTACCCATAGTTTATCTTCTGGTATCTGTAGTTGCTTTGTTATAAATTCCCATGCCCATGTTATAGCTTCTGTTTTAAAGTAATCTCCAAATGAGAAGTTACCCATCATTTCAAAGAAAGTACCATGTCTAGCAGTTTTACCAACATTTTCTATATCACCTGTTCTTATACATTTTTGACAAGTAGACATTCTTTTACTTGGTGGTACTTCCACTCCTGAGAAATAGTTTTTAAGTGGTGCCATACCTGAGTTTATAAGTAATAAACTTTTATCATTGTTTGGTATTAAAGATGCACTTTTACCTACATAATGTCCTTTTGATTCAAAGAACTCTAAAAATCTTTTTCTAATTTCATTAGCTCCTAAGTTTTGCATTAGCTTTACCTCCTATAAATTTATATCTTTTACTTTACAAATAAGATTTCCTATTTTTTCTATTGTTTAAGTAATATAATATTTTACTCAAAATTAATAAATATATTTTTAATTTACTTTACTTAAAATAAATTAAAAAACCTCGCACCTATATAAAACTATATAGGGGCGAGGTATATTCGCGGTACCACCCTAATTATCATAATAAATATGATATCTTCGGAAAACCTTAGCTATAACGTAACTACCGTCAATCTATACTTAATTTCCAGATTGATACTCCAAGACTGCTTCAAATATTCTACTCTAGGAGTTCTCACCATTTCTCCTTCTCTGTGAAGACCTTAAATATTTTACTACTTCTTTTCACTGTATTTAAATTATTTGTAAAATTATATTTTCTTATAGTAATTCTACTAAATTTTCAATTTATAATCAAGTATATTATAAACTTTTATCTATAATTCCTCCTCCAACTACTTTATCTCCTTGATACATTACAACAGATTGACCTTTAGTAATAGCTCTTTGAGGCTGATCAAACACTATTCTTATTGAGTCTTTTCCGTTTTTGTATACTGTAGCTGGTGATGGTTTTGCAGAGTATCTAATTTTAGCTTCAACTCTAATTGGTTCTGTAATCTCATCTACTGTTATTAGGTTAACATCTTTTGCTATTAATTCATTATTGAATAAATCGTCATTTGAGCCTAAGATTACTTCATTAGTTTGTGGGTTTATATCAAGAACAAACATAGGTTTACCAAAAGCAATTCCTAGCCCTTTTCTTTGTCCTATTGTGTAATAAATTATTCCTTTATGTCTTCCTAAAATATTACCTTTAGTATCTACAAAGTTTCCTTCTTTAATACGTTTGTTTGAATGCCTTTTTACATAGTTTGCATAATCATTGTCTTTTACAAAACAAATTTCTTGGCTATCAGGTTTATTGTGAACGTCCATTCCCATTTCTTTTGCGATTTCTCTTACTCTATCTTTTTCATAGTCTCCAATTGGAAGCAATGTATGTTCTAGTTGTTCTTGTGTTAAATTATATAGTGCATAAGTTTGATCTTTTTTATCAGTTACTGATTTTACCAAATAATTTCTACCAGTTTCTTCGTCTTTTTCAATCTTAGCATAATGACCAGTTGCAACATAATCACAACCTAGTGCCATGGCCCTTCTATATAAGTCATCAAATTTTATATGCTTATTGCATGCTATACAAGGATTTGGTGTCCTTCCTTGTAAATATTCATCAATAAAATAATCTATTACTTTTTCTTTAAATACATCTTTAAAATTTAATACATAAAATGGGATGCCTATTTTGTCTGCAACAGCCCTTGCATCTTCTACAGCTGCCAATGAACAACATCCTCCATCATTTTCTATCAGATCATATTCTTCATCATCTTGCCATAATTTCATAGTAACGCCGATTACTTCGTATCCTTGTTTTTTTAGTAAGTATGCAGCAACAGAACTATCTACCCCACCACTCATACCTATCATTACTCTTTTGCTCATTTTCTAAATCACCTCATTCTCTATATTATATATACTTTAAAAGAATTTTAAAAGTATATTTTTAAATTCTCAAAATTTCTTGCTTCTTTGACAAAAAAAATCTTTGAGATACGTTACCCCAAAGATTTTATTTATTTTATATTAGTCTTCTTCTATATCATGGTGATGATCATGGTCATCGTCTATAACTACACCATCTAGTTCTGGTATGTGTATATTATTTTTTTGTGCATAATCTATTAATGCTGCTTTTATAGCTTGTTCTGCTAAAACTGAACAGTGCATTTTAACTGGTGGTAAACCATCTAGTGCTTCAGCAACAGCCTTATTAGTAATTTCTAAAGCTTCATGTATATTTTTACCTTTTACCATTTCTGTAGCCATTGATGAAGAAGCTATAGCTGAACCACATCCAAATGTTTGGAATTTAACATCCTTTATTATTTCATCTTCTATATCAAGGAATATTTTCATTATATCCCCACATTTAGCATTTCCAACTTCACCTATTCCACTTGCATCTTCTATTTGTCCAACATTTCTTGGGTTTAAGAAATGATCCATTACTTTATCACTATATTGCATAATCGTTTCCTCCTAATATTTTCATATATATATCTATCTATTCTAATTTATTATTTATTTTGTTCTTTTAAATATGTTTGATATAAAGGCGATAATCCTCTAAGTCTTTCTATTACTTTTGGAAGATGTTCTAATATATAATCTATATCATCTTCAGTAGTAAAATCTCCAACAGTAAGTCTTAAAGAACCATGTGCCCATTCATGAGTTAATCCTATGGCCATTAATACATGAGATGGATCTAGAGAACCTGATGTACAAGCAGAACCACTTGAACCAGCTATTCCTACTTGATCTAATAACAGTAATATTCCTTCACCTTCTATAAATTCAAATGAGAAGTTTGCATTACCTGGTAACCTATCAGTTCTGTGTCCATTTAATCTTGTATGAGGTATTCTTTCTAATACACCTTCTATTAATTTCTCTCTAAGTCTTGTTAATTCTGATACATGATGTTCCATATTTTCTTTAGCAATTTCTGCTGCTTTTCCATACCCTACTATTGAAGGTATATTTTCAGTTCCAGCTCTTTTTCTTTTTTCTTGAGCTCCACCATGTATAAGATTGTGTATTCTTACACCTTTTTTCATATATAAAGAACCAATACCTTTTGGTCCATATATTTTATGAGAAGACATACTCATTAAGTCAACATCTATATCTTTAACGTCTACTGGTATATTACCAGCTGCTTGAACTGCATCTGTATGCATCAAAGCACCATGTTCATGAGCTATTTTAGCTATTTCTTTTATAGGTTGTATCGTTCCTATTTCATTATTTGCATACATTATACTTACAAGTATAGTAGTATCTTTTATTTCTCTTTTTAATTGTTCTAAATCTACTTTTCCATTTTCATCAACATCTAAATAAGTAACTTCAAATCCATGTACTTTTTGTAAATATTCACAAGTATGAAGTATAGCATGATGTTCTATTTTACTTGTTATTATATGATTTCCTTTATCTCTTCTTGCAAAAGCAGTTCCTTCTAAAGCCCAGTTATCACTTTCACTTCCACCATTTGTGAAATATATTTCACTTGGATCTGCATTAATAAGTGATGCTACTTGTTTTCTAGATTTATCTAAAGCCGTTTTTGCTTCTCTTCCAAATAAGTGGAAACTTGACGCATTCCCAAAGTAATCAGTTAAATATGGCATCATTTCGTCTAATACTTCTTTTTTTACTGGAGTAGTAGCTGAATAATCCATGTATAGTCTTCTTTTTTCCATCATAAATTCATCTCCTATTTTTTATTATTCATTAACTCTGTTATATCAAATTCTTTTATGTTATTTTTCTTATTGTAGTCATCAACCATATCTTGCAGTGTAATGGAATTTAATACGTCTTCAATTCCTTTTTTTAACTTTTCCCATACTAATTTGGTAGAGCAATCATTTGAGTTTTCACAGACTCCTTCATCAATAATGCATTGAGATAGTGCTACTGGTCCCTCAAGTATAGCAAGTACATCACCTACAGTAACTTCATTAGGTGCTTTATTAAGAAGATATCCGCCTTGCGCTCCTCTTACACTAGTTATTAATTTTGACTTCTTCAATGTAGAAAATATTTGTTCTAAATACTGCTCTGGTATTTTTTGTTTACTTGCAATCATGTTTAAAGGCATAGGCCCTTCATTTACATGCAAAGATAATTCAAATATTGCCTTAAGTCCATATTTACCTTTAGTTGATAATTTCATTTTTTATCACCCTCTGTGTCTATTCCAATTCATAGTAAACTTGTATGAATTACTTTGATATCATTGTATTATTTCCTACTGTTTTTGTCAAGATTATTTCTGACTATTTTTATCAGAATTAATTGCTTAACCTTTAATGATAATTTATTTATACCCACAAATAAAAAAAGATAACTTGAAAATTCAAATTATCCTTTAATAATTTTTTCTATTTACGATATATACTCCAATACCCAATTTGTTCAAATCCTAACATTTTATATATAGCGCCTGCTGCTTCATTATCACAAAATAAACAAGGTATTCTATTTTCTTCTAGCAATTCATTACAAATCTTTATTAGACATCTGGTAGCATAGCTTCTATTTCTATATTTAGGATGAGTTCCTACCCCTATAATCATAGCATTATGCCTATTTTCTGAAGTTGTTTTAGCCATAGAGACTACTTTTCCTTCTCTTTCTATACAGTAACCTCTCCCAGTTTTTAAACTAGACTTAATATTGTCTACTGTTGTATCTTCAAATTCATCTATTTCTTCATATAATTTTACTATTTTATTTAAATTTCCAAATCTAATTTTTCTAAGTTTAACATTATCTTCTATGTACGGAGGTAGTAGGTTTTTATTAATTAATTTAAAAATATTAACTTTTCTATATTTTCCTAAGCAAATCTTTTTCTCTAATTTTTCCAGTGCTTGTGATTTTCCACAGACCTCTTCACAACTACTGTCGTTTATAAATTCTGCGAAATCATCTACATCAAACTTATCATAAGCATAAAATATAATAAATTCAAAACATTTTAGTAAAATACCTTCAATTTCTCCTTCTTCATTTATTCCACCATAAATGCTAAAAAAATAACTATCATAGCCATATCTTTCAATATCACTTAATAAAAATATATTCACTTCTTTTTCTTTATGCAAATATTCAATAACCTTCTTATGATAAGTACTATTTAGTCTTTGAATCATTAACATTCCCCCTGATATATGATCATCATTTATTAAAATTATTAAAAACTCCTCAATATTAATCATAAGTTTATTTAATCTCACTTGCAATTAAAAATTCTACTTACTAATATATATAGTTAAACAATTAATTTTTTATGATTTTTATTGGTAATCTTTTATAAGAATTTTAAATTATTTAAAACAAATAATAATCTTATAAATATGTAAAAGGATGTGTAAAAATGACTGACAAAAAAAGACCTAGCACAAAAAAAATGAAAGATTACGAAAATGAAAAATTAGAAATAGCTAGCGAATTAGGGACAATTAATATGAATGACGTACAAGTAAATGTTAAAATAGCTGCTCAAGATGAAGCAAAATATAGCAGTAAAACTACTACAAAACAACATAATTTAAATAATCAAATGAAAACTACACCTCACGAAAAAGTATAATTAAATCTTACTTACAAATAAAAATCAAGTATACCTTTGGTATACTTGATTTTTATTTTGATTTATTTTTAATTAATTTCCAATAATTTTCGAAGGAACTTTCATTTTTATTGTTACCATGAACATAATATTTTTTATCCTTTATTGCATCTGGTAAATATTGCTGCTCTACGTAGTTATTTTCGAAATTATGAGGATATTTGTATTCAATACCTCTACCTAATTTTTTAGCACCAGCGTAATGAGCATCTTTTAAATGATTTGGAATTTCACCTGTTTCAATATTATCCAAATCATGCAAAGCCATATCAATTGCGTTTATGACTGAATTTGACTTTGGACATTGGGCCAAATATATAGTTGCTTGTGCAAGAGGTATACGTGCTTCAGGGAAACCTAATTGAAGAGCAGCGGAAACACAAGCTTCAGTTATAGTTATAGCCTGAGGGACTGCCAATCCCACATCTTCACTTGCAACACATAATAATCTTCTTGTTATGGATTGAAGGTCTCCTGCTTTCACTAATCTTGCTAAATAATGAACTGCACCATCAGCATCAGAGCCTCTTAATGATTTATGAAATGCTGACAATATGGAATATCCATCATCTCCACCTTTATCATAATTTAACATCTTTATAGAAGAGCAATTTATAACATCATCTAGGGTCACTTTAACTGAATTATTAAGAATATCTATTCCCACATTAAATGCTAATTCAAGTTTATTTAAAGCACTTCTCATATCACCATTACAAGTATCTGAAATATACTCCAAAGCCTTATCTTCTATGTTAATGCTTTCATATGAATACAAGCCTTTCATTTTTTTTACAGCTCTATTTAATCCTTTTACTATATCATTTTTTACAATAGGCTTAAATTCAAATATTGTACTTCTACTTAAAATAGCCTTATACACTACAAAATATGGATTATCTGCAGTACTAGCTATTAGCGTTACTGATCCATCTTCTATCACTTCTAATAAAGATTGTTGCTGTTTACGGTTAAGAGCTTGTATTTCATCAAGCATTAAAAGTATGCCATTGTATGAAAACAAATCTTGTTTATTTGCATCAATTACTTCTTTTATTTCTTTCACTCCACAATTTACAGCATTTAACTTTACATACTTTTTATTTGTACAATTCGCTATAATATTTGCAAGTGTTGTTTTACCTGTGCCTGGCGGACCATACAATATCATATTAGGGATGGTATTGTTATCTAATAATTTATTTATGATTTTTCCTTTTCCAATTATATGAGATTGCCCTACCATATCATCTAAACTTTTAGGACGTAATTTATCTGCCAAAGGTTGCACATCTTTCACTCCTTTTATATGTAAAAAAGGTATCTTATAAAGATACCTTTTTATATTAATAATTACTTCTTACTTTTTTAAGTTCTGGTATTAACTTATCATTAAGAATTTTTATATGAGTTCCCTTCATACCTAGAGATCTAGACTCAATTACACCTGCACTTTCAAATTTTCTAAGAGCATTTACAATTACTGATCTTGTTATTCCTACTCTATCTGCTATTCTACTTGCAACAAGTAAGCCTTCACTTCCTTCTAACTCTTTGAAGATATGTTCTACTGCTTCTAATTCTGAGTAAGACAATGTTCCTATGGCCATTTGAACTACTGCAGTTTTTCTCATTTCTTCTTCCATTTCTTCACTTAGACCTCTTAGAATTTCCATACCTATTACTGTAGCACTATACTCAGATATGACTAAGTCATCATCTGTAAATATATCATTATATCTTGATATTACTAGTGTACCAAGTCTTTGTCCACTTCCTAGTATAGGAACTATTGTATGATATTTTTCTAATCTTCCTTGTTCATCTGGAAATACTTCTAATACTTTCTCTCCAGTTAGGTTTTCCAGTGTTTCATCAATTTTTAAAACTCTATCTGTATAAGCTTTAGGGAATATTTGTAACTTAGTTTCCTCATCTTCTATAACAGAACTATCTTGAATATCTGTTAAATGAAGACCTATAACTTTTCCTTTTGCACTTATAACATATATATTAGCATCTAATACTTCCCCTAATGTTTCTGCTAATATATCAAATGATACACTACTACCTCCGCTTGTTTGAAGAGTTTTGTTGATTCTTCTTGTCTTTTGTAATACTTCACTTGCCATTTAATCATCTCCTTAACGAAGTTTAAAGAATTTAATATTCTCTAGTTCTCTAGTTCCCTAGTCATTTACTTATTTTACCTATTTCATTCTAACACAAAAATGTACACTAAACAATAAATTGTTTGTACTTTTGCCAATATTCTGTCATCTCAATAATTTTATTCCAAAATTCTGCCTTCAGCCTTACACTCTTTATTAGAACATATTTCTTTTGTTTCGCTTTTTGTTTGTTTTTCTATCATGTAAGAACCACATTCTTTACAAATTTCTCCTGTAGGTTTGTACCAACTTATAAAATCACATTCTGGATAATTTGAACATCCATAAAAGGCTTTACCTTTTTTAGATTTTCTAAGAATAATGTCTCCTTCTTTACACTTAGGACATTTTACTCCTACTTTATTAACCAATGGTTTTGTATTTTTACAATCTGGATAGTTTTTACATGCCATAAATTTGCCAAATCTACCGTATTTAATAACCATATTTGAACCACATAGTTCACATATTTCATCGGTTTCTTCATCCATATTAATTTTTTCTATTTTTTCGTTGGCTTCTTCTATAGCTTCCTTTAAAGGCTCATAGAACTCACCAACAACACTTTTCCATCTTATGTCGCCTTCTTCTATTTCATCTAATTTACTCTCCATCTGAACGGTGAAGTCAACATCTATGAATTTTTGGAAGTTTATATTTAAAATATCAGTTACTATCATTCCTAACTCTGTTGGATGTAAACTAGTTCCTTGTTTTTCAACATAACCTCTATTTAGTACAGTTGTTATTGTAGGAGCGTAAGTACTTGGTCTACCTATACCCAGTTCTTCTAAAGTTTTAACTAAACTAGCCTCAGTGAATCTTGCCGGTGGCTGAGTGAAGTGTTGAGAAGGCATAAATTGATTAACTTCTAGCTCATCACTTTCTTTTATTGGAGGTAAAATTTTATCTTCTCTTTCTGTAAAATTATAAATCTTAGTATATCCATCAAATTTCATCACTGAGCCTGTTGCTCTAAATAAGGCATTACCTATTTTACAATCTACATTTAGAACATCGAATACAGAGTCTTCCATCTGACTAGCTACAAATCTTCTCCAAATCAAGTTATAAAGCTTAAATTGATCTTTACTTAATGAACTTTTCACACTATTTGGTGTTCTAAGTACTGAGGTTGGCCTAATAGCTTCATGGGCATCTTGTACTTTTTTCTTATCTTTGGTCTCTTTTTTATCTGCATTAACTTTATAGTAGTTTTCACCTAATTCTTCTAAGATATATGATTTTGACTTTTCCTTAGCTTCTTCGGATATTCTCTTTGAGTCTGTTCTTATGTATGATATAAGACCTACTGTTCCTTCTCCTTCAATATCCACACCTTCATATAACTCTTGAGCTATTATCATTGTCTTTTTAGTTGTAAAAGACAGCTTGTTAGCTGCATCTTGTTGAAGCATACTAGTTGTAAATGGCTTTGGAGCAGATTTTCTTCTTGTTTTTGATTCAATTTTTTCTACTACTAATTTTCCATTTTTTATATCATCTAAAATTTTATTTACTTCTTCTTCATTATTTAAATCTATTTTTTCATTATTAAAAGATACGAATTTAAATAATACAATTTCTCCATCTTGAGTTGTTCCTTCAATTTCTAAATTCCAATATTCTCTAGGTACAAATTCATTAATTTCTCTTTCTCTTTCACATATTAATTTTGTTGTTACTGATTGTACCCTACCTGCACTAAGTCCTTTTCTTACTTTGGCCCAAAGGATAGGACTTATTTGATATCCTAAAAGTCTATCTAGTACTCTTCTCGCTTGTTGAGCATCTACAAGTTTTAAATCAATATTCCTAGGACTTTTTATAGCTTTTTTTATAGCATCTTTTGTTATCTCATTAAACTCTATTCTGCATTTATCATTTTCGTCAATACCAAGTATATATGATAAATGCCAAGAGATTGCCTCTCCTTCTCTATCGGGGTCAGTTGCCAGATATACTTTCTTAGCTTTTTTAGCTTCTTTTTTTAATTCTTTTATTAAATCGCCTTTACCTCTGATATTAATATATCTTGGTTCAAAATCATTATCTATATCAACACCTAAAGTACTTTTAGGTAAATCTCTAACATGACCAACTGAAGCCTTTACAGTATAATGGCTTTTTCCTAAGAATTTTTCTATTGTTTTAGCTTTTGCAGGCGATTCCACAATTACCAATGTTTTCGCCATTTTTGCACCCCCACCCTTAAATTATTTTAGTTTATGCTAAACATTTTATTATTCATTTCAACAACTAAGTCTCTTAGTAATAATTCATTTATTATAGTATTAACATTTTTTATATCAATACCAGTAGTATCACAAATTTCATTAATTTGCAACATACCTTGCCTTTTTATAACCTGAATAATTTTTAATGCTTCATTACTTAAATCCTTAATATCATATTCTATACTATTTTTATTATTATTAAAACCACTATTATTATATTCATTTAAAATATCATCAATATTTTCTATTAATTTTGCACCCTCTTTAATTATTTTGTGACAACCTTTGCTTAAATCTGAATTTATATAACCAGGAACTGCAAATATATTTTTACCTTGGTCTAATCCTAGATCAGCAGTAATTAAAGCACCACTTTTTTCTCCTGCTTCTACAACAATAACACCATCACTTATTCCACTAATAATTCTATTTCTACATGGAAAGTTGCCTCTAGTGGTAATATGACCTACATTATATTCAGATAAAATTAATCCTCCATCTTCTAAAATTTCATTAGCAAGAGCTTCATTAGTTGATGGTCTAATATTATCTAAAGATGATGCTAGGACTGCTATAGTCTTGCTTTTTCCCTTTATACATCCTCTATGACAACAAGAATCTATTCCTAAGGCAAGTCCACTTATTATATTAATACCTACTTGAGATAATTCATAACTTATACGATGTGCACAATTTATTCCATAGGGAGTAGGTTTTCTAGAACCAACCATTGCTATATTTAAGTTATTATTTATTATAGACAAATCTCCTTTATAAAATAATAATAAAGGTGGACTATAAATATTTCTAAGTTTTTCTGGATATTCATCATCTTCTATACAAATATACTGAATAGAGTTTTTATATAGTTTTTCTTTAATTTCATCTAAATTGAAACGACTAATATATTTTACTAGATTTTCTTTAATATTTAAACTTATATTTTTCAAATTATATATATCTTTTTCACTAAGACTTATAATTTCCTCTACACTTCCCACTTCTTTAATTATTTTTCTAAGGGTTATAGTACTTAATCCTTTTATGGATTCTATACATAGGTAAATATCTTTTTTATTCATAATTTACTCCAATCTAGAATTAAAATATGTATAATAAGCCTTTCTAAACGAGTAAGACTCTAATACATGGCTTGAGTTTATATCCTCTTTTCCTTCTAAATCCGCTATGGTTCTTGCAATCTTAATTAATTTTGTATAACTTCTATTACTTAACTCATGCTTATTATAAATTTCATTTAAAATATTTGTTGTATTATTATCTAATTTACAGTATTTATCTATCATAGATGTAGACATCTCGTTATTTGTACTTATTAATTCATTTTTAAATCTTTGTCTTTGTATTTCTCTTGCTTTTTCAACTCTAACTCTTATTTGTGAAGATGTTTCTTCATGAGATTGTTCATTAAGTTTTTTAAAAGGTATTTGAGTTACTTCCACAAATATATCAAATCGATCTAAGAGTGGTCCTGATAATTTATTTCTATATCGAATAATATCAAAACTTTGACAACGACATTGTGTTCTTGATAAATATAAGCCACATGGGCAAGGGTTCATTGCTCCAATAACTAGCATATTACAAGGATACTTTACATTTTGTCTTACTCTAGCTATATTCACATATTTATCTTCCATAGGTTGCCTTAAACACTCTAGTATTTTTCTATCAAATTCTGCTATTTCATCTAAAAACAATACTCCTCTATGAGATAAAGTAATCTCTCCTGGTTTGGAATTAAAACCTCCTCCTACTAAAGATTGCTTTGTTGTGCTGTGGTGAGGAGATCTGAATGGTCGCTCTCTAATAATTCCATATTCTTCATTAATTAACCCTGCAATACTATAAATCTTGCTTATTTCAATCATTTCTTTTTTATCTAATTTAGGTAGTATAGTCCTAATACGTTTTGCTATCATAGTTTTGCCTGACCCAGGAGGACCCACCATCATAAGATTATGATTTCCTGCTGCACATATTTCAGCAGCTCTTTTAGTAAAATAATTACCTTTAACATCTTTAAAATCTTCTGTATAGTTAAACTTTACATTATCTACTTCTAAGTCTTTATAGATCAAAGGTCTTTTTTTATTTTCATTAAAATAATTAATGCACTCTTTTAATGTTTTAACAGGTATAATTTCTATTCCATCAATAAAGTTACTTTCTCTTAAGTTATCGTAGGGTATGAAAATTCTTTTAAAATTTTCTTTTTTAGCTCCAATAACTAAAGATAAAATTCCCTTTACTTTTCTCAAGTGTCCGTCTAAAGACAACTCTCCTACAAAAACACACTCATTTAAGTAAGAATCATCTTTATTTAAATACTTTCTTAATATACCAATTGAAATAGGTAAATCTAAAAATGAACCCTCTTTTTTAATATCTGCTGGTGATAAATTAACTACTATTCTTGAGTTTGGAAAATCATAGCCACTATTGATTATGGCAGATTTTACTCTTTCTCTTGCTTCTCTTACTTCTGCACCAGGAAGTCCTACCACATTAAATGCTGGAATTCCTCTACTTATATCCGTCTCTACCTTTACTAAAAAGCTGTCTATTCCTATCAAATTATTAGAATTTATTATACTTAACATATTTCCCCTTTCTTAAAAAGCATTTACAATATGATTTATTTTCTTTTCATTAAAATAAATTTCAATTACATCAAACCTAATAGATAGATTTTCTAGAGAATTGTCTAAAATATAATATTTAGCAACATTAGTTATTTTTCTTTTTTTCTTATAGTTAACTGACTCTGACGGATATCCATAGTTTATGTTGCTTCTACTTTTTACTTCAACAAAAACTAACTCTCCATTTAATTTTGCTATTATATCAACTTCGCCTATTTTTATTCTGTAATTTTTTTCTATTACTTTTCCACCTTTTGAAATAATGTACTTTAATGCAATTTCTTCACCTAGTTTACCTTTTTCAATATTATTCATATTTTCACCTTACTATTTTTATTATGAGATTATTGTCAAGGTAATTGCCATATATACAAATTTTTTTATAATTGATAAATTATTCCAATAAATATATGATTATTAAGAAGGGGTTTGTGAAATTAATTATTAAAAAGGGGGATAATTAATGTCTAGAAAAAAATCTAGAAAGAAAAGAAAAAGTAATAACAAATTATTTTGGATTATAATAATTGTTATTTGTATTATGGGAGCTTTTTTCATATATAAAGGCGTAAAAAATGATACAAAAGAGAGCAATAAAGGTAACACTATTCCTATATTTAACGAAAATATTGAGACTTATAAAGCTTCCATATTCGCTGCTGGAGATGTTATGGTCCATACTCCTCAGCTTCAGGCACAATACGATCATTCCACTGGTGTTTATAACTTTGACAATAACTTTAAGTATGTGAAAAAATATATTCAAGATGCTGATTATAGCTTAGCTAATTTGGAAACAACCTTAGCTGGCAATGATGTATATCAATATAGCTCCTATCCTACGTTTAACTCACCTGACGAGTTAGCTGATGCACTAAAAAATGCTGGTTTTGATTTATTGTCAACAATAAATAATCATAGTTTTGATAAAAGTGATTTAGGAGTTAATAGAACTTTATCAACCTTAGGAAAAAAAGGATTTGATACGGTTGGTACAAGAGAAAAGTCTTCTGACAATGAATACATAATTAAAGATATAAATAATATTAAAGTTGGTATTACATCCTATTCTTATGGGGAAGTAAAAAACAATAATAAGTATTTAAATGGTATTAAAATATCTGAAGAATGTGAGGATAAAATGAATATTTTTGATTCCTCAGATGTAAATGAAGCATTTAAAACTATTTCTTCTACAACAGATAAAATGAAAGATTCAGATTTGCAGGTGGTTATTATACATTGGGGTATAGAATATGCAAGAAAGGAAACAGATTTCCAAAAACAATTGGCTCAAAAGCTTTGTGATGATGGAGTTGATATTATAATAGGTTCTCATCCTCATGTAGTTGAACCTGTAGAAACAATTACATCCACAGATGGAAAAAACAAAACACTTGTAATTTACTCCTTAGGAAACTATATCTCTAATCAAAGAAGAGAAACTGTAGGCTCATATAGTGAAGATGGATTGATGGTTAATATTGATATAAGTAAAAAAAGTAATGAAGAAGAAGCTAAAGTAAATAAAGTCACTTGTATACCTACTTGGGTTAATAAGTATAATAAGGGTTACAAAAATGTATACGAAATTATTCCAATAGAAGATGAAAGTGATTTGAATTCAATTACCTCTTTAAATAAACATAATGTAAAACAATCATATAATAATACAGCTTCTTTAATAGACGATTCTGATATAGTTACTGTAGTAGACAGTCCTTTTAAGTAAACTGTTTGCTTATAAATAAGTCCCAGCCTTATTTTAAGACTGGGACTTATTTTACTTCATTTTAAATCCACTCTTTGGTGTTATTTCCATATTTATAATTGACTTAATATTATTCTTATCTAAGTTAACTTTTACCATTATATCTTTGTATCCATTAGTTAGTTTTGTTTTTACTTATTATTATAGGCATATTTAACTACTGAGGTTTTTGAAATCATATTTATCATCATTAAAATTAAAGTAAATTTTTTTATAATATCTTCTTGTAAAAATAAAAAAAGAAACTAATAATAGCTTCTCCTTTTATTTTTATATATTATTGTATTTTGTTTAATTTAGTTATTTCCAAAAAAACTCTTAAATATACAAAATAAAACTTTTAATTGAAAATATGCTAATTTATAGATAATATAAAGTTATATGAATATTTTATATTTTTAAGAAAGGGGGCAAAAAAATGTATAACTATAACAATCGTAATACTAAGAAATTTCTTATTTGTTTTTGCTTAAGTATATTAGTCATGGGAACTTTTTCCTTTGCTACTATTAACAAAACATCCATTTTCTCTAAAAATAAATCACAAGAAGCATCTATATTTACACCTAAAAAAGAAGACGCTAATAAAGCCTCTTTATTAGCTGTAGGTGATACTATGGTATATAACGCCCAATTAACTGCACAATACGATGTATCTAGCGCAAAATATAACTTCAATAATAATTTTGAGTATGTAAAAAAATATGTTGAAGAAGCTGATTATTCCATGGTTAATTTAGAAACAACATTAACTGGCAATAAAGTTTATAGATATAGCTCTTCCCCAAAGTTTAATTCACCAGATGAGCTTGCCGATGGTTTAAAATATGCTGGTTTTGATTTGATTTCAACAGCAAACAATCATGCTTATGATAAGGGGTATTTAAGTATAAAAAATACTCTTGCTACCTTAAAAGATAAAAATTTTGATGTAGTTGGAACTAGAGAAAACAGTGATGAAAGATTTATAGTAAAAGAAATCAATGGAATTGATGTAGGCGTTACTTCTTATTCTTATGGAAGAATTATTGGAGATAACAAATATTTAAATGATGTTAAAATATCTGATGAATACAAAAACAGCATTAATATTTTTGATTCTACAAGTGTAGATAGAGCATTTAACAACATAAACTACACTCTTAAAAATATGAAGGACACTGATTTACAAGTAGTGTATTTGCACTGGGGAGATAAATATTCTCTTAAAGAGAATACTTTCCAAAAGAAGCTAGCTCAAAAACTTTGCGATGCTGGTGTAGATGTTATAATCGGTTCTCATCCTCATGTTGTACAACCTGTAACAACTATAAAGTCTAGTGATAATAAACATGAAACTGTAGTTGCTTATTCTCTTGGAAACTTCTTATCTAACCAAAGCAGAGATCAGTTTAGTCAATATGCAGAAGATGGTTTAATGCTAAATATAGATATAAGTAAAAGTAATGGTAGAGATGCAAAAGTTGATAAAGTTACTTGTATACCGACTTGGTTAAATAAATATTATAATAGTAAGACTGCTAAATACGTTTATGAAATAATACCTATTGCAAGTAAATCAGAGTTAGATAAGATTGATAATTTATCTGAAAGTAAATTGAAAAAATCTTATAAAAATACTGCTTCAAAAGTTGACACAACAAACTTAATAAATATAGTTAAAAATCCTTTTAATTAAAAAACAGATAGCTATTAATAGCTATCTGTTTTTTAATGTTCTATTTAATTTGCTATCATTATTCCTATTAGTAGTAATGATACTATCAACATCATTATAAAACTACAAATAGCAATTATTTTTTTTACCCTTTCTCCATCTTTAAATAACAATATAAGCATTTTGTAAACATATATACCTATTACTCCACCAAAAGTATTGGTAATAATGTCTGTTATGTCCGTAGCTCCTATTCCAAATATATATTGGCAAGACTCAAATACAAGGCTTACTATTAATATGATTAATATATTTTTAAGGGTTTTATTCTTATCTAAAAGTATACTTATATAAATACCTAAAGGTATAAATAATATTATATTCCCAAACAAATCTAATTTATTATAATTACCTTGAATTATATCATTAAATGGTATTAAATTTATGGTACGCGAGAAATATCGATTACCACTAAATACTTCAATAGGTGACACATATTTGAAAAGAATATTCCATAAAAGAAATCCCGTATAAAATACAAATGGTACAATTAGTAATATATTAATTGTTTTTTTCTTCATTTCAAATCCCCACTTTTCTAGTAAATAAAAAACTATATACTTTCTTGTCTAATATTTTCAATTATATTTTCTTTATTTATTTTCTTCATAGGTATATATGATGAAATAAATGTAATTATAAAAATACCTGTAACAGATATAATTATAGCTCCCCATGGAAGTACTAATCCAAGCTGAATAACATCACCTAAGATAAGATTCATAAGAGCTACAAGACCAACTCCTAAAGGTATCCCATAAAGAAGTGCTAAGGCCCCATATAGTAAACTTTCTAAGTATATCATCTTGTTAAATCCTCCCGGTGTAACTCCTATGGATTTGATTATGGCCAATTCTCTTTTTCTTAAGTTTATATTTGTACTAATTGTATTTACTATATTAGTTACACTTACTAAAGAAATTACTGTAACAAATCCGTATACAAAGATTTGCATTACTATAAGTGTATCTTCCATTTCTTTTACTTCTTCCATTTTGTCAGTTACATCATACCCATATTTATTTGCAATATCTTTTACTGCATTTCGTGTATTTTCTTGTCTATTTGTAGAGATATACATACTATTACTACTTGGGGTAAATCCAAGTTTTTCTCCCACTTCATCGTAGGTTATGAAATCTAATCCCATATAATTGTATGATGGGCTTCCTGTTGGTATATCGTCAGTTATAGCCATAATTTTGAAATTAATTTCTTTTTTTATTTCCTTATCTTCATCATATTCTGAAGTATAACCTGTAACTGTATCTCCAACTTTATAATCTGTTAAGTTTAATTCATATTTTTTACCAGGCTCTTCGAAGTAACTTTTTCTTACAAGTATTACTCCTTTTTCTTTTATTGCTTCTTTCTTATCAAAACTACCTTCTTCAAGATTTATTTTATTAATTTCAAAATCTCCAGGCATCTTTGTCATACAATTTTGTATATCATATACAGTTTTATTGTTCAATTTTTCTGTTGTAATATACTCATCTATTATATCATTACTATCTTTAGTCATTTTATTTTTGGGTACATAAATTCCCATTCCATAATCATTAGCTGCAGCAATTCTTTCCACTCCATCTATATCTTTTAATTCATCAAATAAATTCTTATCCATGGTACTATTTGAAGATAAATATAAATCATAATTTACTTGTCCAAACTGCACTTTATTAGCATTGATAAATAAAGTCATAAACCCACTAAATGATATAAATATAACCACACTTATAATAAGAGAAAACAAAGTTATCCTAAATTTCTTTTTATTTCTTCTTAAGTTTTTATAGGCAAGAACTCCTTCTGCCTTAAACAAAGTTCTTACTATTTTTGAATCTTTTACTTTTCCTATTTTTAAATTACTACTATTTTTTATGGCTTCAAGTGGTGATATTTTTGCTGCTTGTCTTGCTGGCAATATTGCTGATATTAATATTGTTATTATTACTATCACTGAACTTAATATAATAACAGTTGGACTATATACCACCCTTAGCCCTAGATCTCCTATCATTGAACTTCCATAAAATTTTCCTACTATTTTAAATACCATGTCTATAGCAAAGGTACCTGCCAATAATCCTATAGGTATACCTATAATACTTACTATAAAAGCTTCTGTTAATACAAGTTTTGTAGTTTGTCTTTTTGTAGCTCCTATGGAGTTTAATATTCCAAATTGTTTCTTACGTTCACTAATAGATATGGAAAATGCATTATACACTGTTGCTATAGTACAAATAATTACCAAAGATGTAACTAATATTATAATTTTATCAACAAATCCATTAATATTGTCGTAAGCACTGGCACTTTGTAATCTTAATAAGTGTTCGTTAAAGCTTAAATTTTCATAGTTTACTCCACTTTCATTATTAGAATCAGGGGAGCTTTCTTCTCCATCTACTTTTTTTACTTTTAAACCTAAGTTCTTAGCCATTACGGAAGCTATATCGTAAATTTCTTTTGGATTGTTGGCACTAATTGATACATTAATCCCTTTTTTGCTTTCAATATTATTTATATCCAAATAAGTTATACCTGTTGTAACTTGTTTACCTATTTCAAATCCAGGCTTATTTATTATACCTACTATTTTGTACTCTTCTTTTCTAGTATCAACAAGTTTTTCGTCATCACTTACCCAATAACCGGTTAAATCCTCACCATCTTTAGTCACCCTTTTTCCCACGTTAAGAGTAATTGTATCTCCAATTTTCTTTTCTCTAAGTAATCTTGAATCTTCACTAATTACTATTTCTTTATTGTTCGTTGGCATCTTACCTTCTTTTAAAGATATTTGAAACCCATCAAAAGCACCTTTATCGTAAGACTTTAAGTCTATTAAATCATTGTCATCACTATACTTTCCAAAATCTAATCTTTCACTATAAGCATATTTGGAAATTCCTGCACTTTTTGTTATTTTGCTTACATCCTTTTTTTGTACATCATAAAATGTGGCATGGAAATCCCCTTCTCTTTTAACAGTTTCTCTAACTTGATAATCCATAAAACTGTTATAAATATTTCCTATACCACAAATTAATGCAGTAGATAATATAATTCCTATAATTGTTACTATTGTTCTTTTTTTATTTTGTTTTAAATATCTAAATGTAAGAGATGTATATAAGTTCATTTATATCACCTCATCACTTTTTATCATTCCGTCTTCTATAGTTATAACTCTATCTGCTTGAAGAGCTATATTGGGATCGTGAGTTATCATAACTAATGTTTGTTTGTATTTTTTAACTGATAACTTCAGTAACTCTATAACTTCTTTTGAGTTTTTACTATCTAAGTTTCCTGTAGGCTCATCTGCTAAAACTATGGCAGGTCTATTTACCAAAGCCCTACCTATAGAAGTTCTTTGTTGTTGACCACCACTTAGCTCATTTGGAAGATGATTTTCCCTTTCTTTAAGGCCTAAAGTTTTTAATAAATCATCTAAGTACTCTTGATCTATTTTTCTATTGTCTAACTCTGCAGGAAGAAGTATATTTTCCTTTACAGAAAGTACTGGTATTAAGTTATAAAACTGATATATTAGTCCAACATTCCTTCTTCTAAATATAGATAAATCTTTTTCTTTTAAGTTATATATATCTACATCATTTATATAAACAGTTCCTTCACTTGGCTTGTCTACGCCTCCTATTAAATGTAATAAAGTACTTTTACCACTTCCACTAGGTCCAACTATGGCAACAAACTCTCCTTTATTTATTGATAAGTTTATGTTTTTTAAAGCATCTACTTTTGCTTCATTTTTACCATAGGTCTTGCATAAATTTTCAATTTTTAAAATCTCCATATTACCCTCCATAATATCTCACTAACTTTTGTAAGTTTTAATTTATATTTACATTGTAGATTTCTATACTTACATCTTGGTGAATGCAAAATTACAAATTAGTCACCATAAGTTTTGTGAAAAATTATATGGAACTCAGTTCCTTGGTTTTTTTGACTGTTCACATAAATATCTCCATTTTGACTTTCTATAATAGACTTAGACATGGCAAGGCCAATCCCCACACTATCTTCCTTTGAAGCTTTGCCTTTATAAAATCTTTTGAAAATATGAGGTAAATCTTTTTTATCTATTCCTTCTCCACTATCTTTTATTACAACTTCACAGTATATAGGATTTTCATCATAGCTAATATTTATTTTTCCTCCTTGTGGAGTATGTTCTATACAATTTTTTATTATATTTACAAAAGCTTCGCTAGACCAATTTATATCACCAATATAACTTGTATTGTCATCTCCACTTATACTTAATTCTATGTTTTTAATCTCCATAGGAATTAAGCTTGGAGCAACGGATCTTTTAATTAATTCCTTAATTTTAACCTCTTTTTTTTCGAAATCTATTACTTTTGCCTCAACTTTTGACAGTTTTAACATGCTTTTTACTAGCCATTCCATACGATTTAGTTGAGATTTTATTTTATCTAGAAATTCTATTTTTGTTTCTTGTGGTAAATCTTCATACATTAAATCATTTAAAATTACTAAAGATGTCATAGGTGTTTTTAACTGATGAGATATATCTGAAATAGTGTTATTTAGAAATATTTTTTCATTATTTAAAAGCTCCACTTTTTCTTTTAATATATTAGTCATTTTAATTAGTTCTGTTTTTAAAAGCCCTATTTGACCATCTTGATTTCTATTTTTCATTTCAAATCTTACACCTTCAGAACTGTTATAAACATAATCTGTCATGTCTTTTATATCTTCATAAATTTTTTTAAAATAGCTTAAAGCAAGAATAATAAACAAAATCAAAATAATACATAGAAACATCCAATTAATATTAAAAATGTATCTTATGCTTTCATTTATAATAGGCTCATTGTTTAAACTTATATTACTATTATAATTATATTTGCTTAATATTTTTTGCCCAAAATCCACATTATCTTTGGAATTTCCTTGTGTTACTATATCTATAATATCTTCTTCCAACTCAGGTCTTTTA